>JACDJC010002828.1_pt1 | contig 13188 bp, 9 predicted proteins | sample 7454191 | NCBI WGS metagenome assembly JACDJC01 (sample SAMN14253291, study PRJNA609438) | sludge metagenome | isolation source: sludge after 25d culture with pyrite and EDTA | collected 2018-12-20 | reverse complement strand
TCCTTAAACATAAACAACATCATGGTGAAAAGAATAAGAATAGTAATTGTTGCAGTGATGATAGCCGGACTATCATCCTGTGCTGAGCTGATGCAAGTGGTTAACACGACCATGGGCGATGTTCCGCTTACCAATACCGAGATCATCGCAGGCCTGAAACAGGCACTTTCCGTCGGAACAGATTCCACGGTGGCCAGGGTATCGAAAATCGACGGATATTACAAGGATCAGTTGATACGGATTCTCCTTCCTCCTGAGGCGGAAGTGATTACCAAAAATATTTCCAGGATACCCGGAGGGGATAAGTTGTTGGAAGATGTGATTTTGAGAATCAACAGGGCTGCTGAAGACGCTGCACGTGAAGCCGGGCCCATATTTTTGGGAAGCATTACGGGCATGAGTATAACTGATGGATTAACGATCCTGAAGGGACCGGATGATGCTGCGACACAGTACCTCAGGAAATCTACCTCCGATCAATTATTTCAGTTGTATCAGCCGAAAATAAGGGCTTCACTCGATAAAAAATTGGTAGCCAATGTGTCAACTACCGAAAGCTGGAATAAGCTGACAGGGGAGTGGAACAAGGTTGCAAACTCCACCCTGGGCCAATTGGCCGGATTGACTCCTGTGAACATTCGTTTGGATGAGTATCTCACTGGCAAGGCCCTGGATGGATTGTTCGTAAAAATTGCCGAACAGGAGAAGCTGATCCGCACTGATCCTGTTGCGCGGGTTACCGAGTTGCTGAAGAGAGTTTTTGGTGCCAATGTCTGATTTCGGTGTATATCTATAATGGGGCCTGGGAATGTCTGGCTTTTAATTTTTGTAATTATTGCCCGTATAGTCTTCCCTGCCAGGTATTTCGCTCCTTTAACCTCTTTTCCACTTTAGCGACAAACTCAAAATTTTTTATTCCCCACTTTGGAGCTATGAGAAGATCAGAGGGTGATTGGCTGATAAAACGTTCAATTACGATTTTCGGATTTAATCTTTCAAGGTAATCTGTTACAAGGTCAGAATATTCATCTACACTGAAAAGGTGAAAGCCATCCGGATTTTTGCGATACTGGGCGGCCATCACGGTACCCCTGTGGATTTGCAACTGATGTAGCTTAAGGTTGTCAACAGGCATTTGTGAAATAACCATTGCCTGTTCCATCATATCTTCTTTTGTTTCCCCCGGCAGTCCCAGTATAAGGTGAGCACAAGTCCTGATGCCATAAGCCGACGTTTCCTCGAAAGCCTTCACGGATACTTCAAAGCTATGTCCCCTGTTAATTCGCTCCAGTGTAGCATTCAGGTGTGATTCAACCCCATATTCGATCATGACATATGTTTGTTCCGAAAGCCTGGCCAGATATTCAAGAAGCTCAGGGTAAATGCAGTCGGGACGTGTGGCAATCACCAGACCCGACATCCCGGGATAAGACAGGGCTTCCCCATAGAGTTTTTTGAGATGTTCCAGCTGTCCATAGGTATTGCTGTACGACTGAAAATAGGCCAGATACTTCATGTCTGGATATTTGGCCATAAAAAACGAAATTCCTTTGGTGAGTTGTTGTGTTATACTGTCTTCCTGTCCACAAAAAAGGGGATTAAAGGAGTCGTTGTTGCAATAAGTACAACCCCCTTTTCCCAATGTTCCATCGCGGTTTGGACAGGTAAAGCCTGCATCGATGGATATCTTTTGGACTCTTTGGTTAAATAATCTTCTGAAATGGGAAGGAAAATCATTGAATCGACGGGAATGGCCCCAGGGATATTGCTGCATATTGATAGGATAGATTTCCGGTCGGCAAAGGTAATCAATTCTGAAACAGCCTCTCAGGGGCCTTTGTTGAAAAGTCATTTGAAAACTTTAAAGGCAAATTGGGTTAAATCGGGCATTTGATCAGTTAAAAGAAGTATTTTTAATACAAAAATTCAAGGTTATGTTTTCGAAACAAGATGAATTACAGATAGCAGGTCGTGGAAGTCATGTGGATGAGGTAATGAAACAGATCAGGAATTTTCGTTCAGGATTTCCGTATCTGCAGGTTGTTGAAGCTGCATCTGTCGGTAATGGTATTCTTCAACTCGATGGTAATGAGATTGATAGATATGTGCAGATTTTCGAGCAAAAGGCAAGTGAAGGTATATCCATACTGAAATTTGTTCCTGCTTCGGGAGCTGCCAGCCGAATGTTTAAAGCGCTTTTCTCAGCATTGGATGATCTGAAAGCCGGCAGGAAGGAAGCCGAGGTATTGGCTGCCTCGAAGGAGGTAAGTGAGTTCATGGAAAGGATATCTGATTTCGCCTTTTATGATGTTTTGTCGGAAGTGCTGAATAGAAACCAGATGGACACCAGCCTGCTCAGTGTTTTGACTTGCCTGCTTACAGGTGAGGGCCTTAATTATGGAAATCTTCCCAAGGGATTACTCCTGTTTCACAGATATGCCGGATTTTCAAGAACACCCTTTGAAGAACATTTGGTGGAAGGGACAGTTTATGCCAGGGATCAGCAGGATATCGTCAGACTGCACTTTACCGTATCACCTGAACATCGAGCCGGTTTTGAGAATCTGCTCGAATTTGTCAAACCTGATTTTGAGAACACTTTAGGAGTAAAGCTCGACGTTTCATTCAGCGAACAGAAACCTTCGACAGATACCATTGCCGTAACTCCTGACAATGAACCATTTCGTGAAAAGGATGGCACACTGCTTTTCAGGCCGGGAGGACATGGAGCCTTGTTGTCGAACCTGAATGATCTGGACAGTGATCTGGTCTTTATCAAGAACATCGACAATGTGGTTCCGGATAGGTTGAAGCCGGTCACCTATACCTATAAAAAAGCGCTGGCAGGTGTACTCCTCCATTATCAGAAGCATATCTTTGAATATCAGCATGAGTTGAACGAAAAACACCACACTGCCCTTGAAAGCGGATTTTTGGCCGAAGCTGCCAACTTCCTTGAGAATACCTTGAATGTTAAGCCTGCCGAAAATCAATATTATACCGAAAAGGAAGATCTTTATCAGTATTTGAAAGAAAAATATAACCGTCCGATCAGGGTTTGCGGAATGGTACGAAATGAGGGTGAGCCAGGGGGAGGACCTTTTTGGGCATTCAACCAGGACGGCACCGTATCTCTTCAGATCGCGGAAAGTGTACAGATTGATCATGGTGATCCAATTCAGGCGAAAATAGCAAGGCATGCTTCCCATTTTAATCCGGTGGACCTCGTATGTGGGTTAAAAAATTATAAAGGTGAAAAGTATGATCTGATGCAGATTGCTGATCCACTGACCGGCTTCATTTCAACCAAGTCAAAAGACGGGAAGGAATTGAAAGCACAAGAGCTGCCCGGTTTATGGAATGGTGCAATGAGCGATTGGAATACTCTTTTTGTGGAAGTCCCGGTAGAGACTTTTAATCCAGTGAAAACCGTAAATGATCTCTTACGGTCACAACATCAGTAAACCATACTTTATATCATCTCTTTTTATAACTTTGCGGCATAATTGATGTATGAGAGAATTCGACAGTAATTACGCAGATCAGTTTGATGATATCGAAATAATTCGACGATTCAGGGAATCGTTGGAAAACGGTCACCCAGGATATTATGATGTCAGTGATTTTGAGGAAATTATTGACTATCTGTTAGGTGAAGGCGATTTCGACATGGCAGAGACTGCTTTGCAACACGGGCTGGATATTCATCCGGACGCGTTGCCATTGCGGTTCAGATTTGTGCAATCACTGATCAATAGGGGTGATGCCATAAGTGCACTGGAAGAGCTCGGACTATTTATGCACCTTGATGACCAGAACCCTGAAGTATACCTTCTGAAAGGAACCGGACACCTGATACTTGAAGAGGAGGATGAAGCAAGGGAGGCTTTCGAAAATGCAGTTGAACTGACAGGTGATTTGGATTCGGATGACATCCTTTACCACATTGGGTCATCTTATATTACATACGGAGACCAACGCACTGCCATTCGATATTTTGAAAGAGCATTTTCCCAAAATCCTGAAAATGAGGTAGTGTTGTATGATTTAGGCTATTTCTGGGATCAGCAGGGAGAGCCCGAAAAAAGCATCTACTATTATAATCTGTACCTTGATATAGATCCTTTCAACGCATCCGTATGGTTTAATCTGGGTATTGCCTATAACCGAACCTCAAATTATGCGAAAGCACTCGAAGCATACGATTTTACCCTGGTATTGAGTGATTCATTTTTTCAGGCACTATTCAATAAGGCCAATTCGCTTGCAAATCTTGAACGGTACAAGGAGGCCATTGCCACCTATCGAGAGTACCTTAAACTGGATCCGGATAACGATGATGCTTTTTGCTACATGGGTGAGTGTTACCTGAATATGGGCCGAAACAAAATGGCCTTGAGATTCTACCAAAAAGCTGTTACCCAAAATCAAATCAACGATGTCGCATGGTTCTCTTCAGGGCTGATCTATTGGATGGAAAGGAACTATCAGGAAAGCATCGGGATGATCAATAAGGCGATAACTATCGATGGGGATAATCCTGATTATTGGTTTACTTTGGGACGTGTATTGGCCGAAAATAACCAGGAAGGGGAGGCTCGGGCGGCGTTTAAACGGGCGACAGCTCTTGACCCGGCCAATTCTGAAATGTGGATCTATTTCGCCGAGTTCCTGCATAGTAAAGGCAAAGTGGATGATGCCATCGGAATTCTCAAGAAAGGAAACCTGCACAACAAAAACAGTGCAGTAATAAAGTACCACCTGGCGGCTTACCTGTTGGAAAGGAATTATGAATCAGAAGCAGTAGGTCAGCTTGAAACAGCGCTTAAACTTGATTTCAACCTCCATAAGGGGTTGTTTGAAGTATTCCCCAACGCAGCCCAGAACGACTCCGTTTGGCGCCTAATAAAGGCTTATATGCCACATAAATAGGGATGGCTTTCAAGAAAGTTGTTCCATGATTAATGAAATTAACAAATAGTAATTTGAACCCGCGTTTCAGGAAGTTTGCGCGGGTTTTATTTTGAGCTACATTTTATGAGATCACTGAAGGATTATTTAATGATTACCCTGCGGGGACTGGCAATGGGTGCTGCCGATGTAATTCCCGGAGTTTCAGGCGGTACCATTGCGTTTATTACCGGTATTTACGAAGAACTGATCAATTCCATTAAATCGATTAATCCTGCCTCCCTCAAGCTTCTTGTACGGGGGCGAATAAAAGACTTTTGGAAGGCAATCAACGGGAATTTCCTGATCAGTCTCGTGACCGGAATTTTTATCAGTATCCTGTCTTTGGCCAAACTAATGGAGTATCTTCTCGAAACCTATCCTGTTCTTGTTTGGTCATTTTTCTTCGGCTTGATAGTTGCTTCGGCAATTTATGTAGTCAGATACATAAAGAAATGGAATGCAGGAGTTGTTTTTATCACTTTGGTAGGTGCGGTAATTGCATACCTGATTACCATATTGACTCCTGCAGAAGCAAATACGTCTTATGCTTTTATTTTCCTTTCTGGTGCCATAGCCATTTGCGCCATGATATTGCCTGGCATAAGCGGTAGCTTTATCCTTGTGCTTCTGGGAATGTACCGCTTTATCCTGCAGGCTGTCAGTGATTTCAATATACCGGTTATTCTTGTTTTCCTGATCGGGGCTGGTATTAGTATTATCCTGTTCTCAAATTTCCTCTCCTGGTTGTTTAAAAAATATCATGACCTGACAATCGGATTGTTGGCTGGATTTATGGTAGGATCTTTGAACAAGGTTTGGCCTTGGAAAAAGGTAGTGGAAACTTTCACCGACAGTCATGGTAACGTTAAACCACTTATAGAGGAGAATATACTTCCAGCCACCTATGAGGCAATTTCCAATAAACCGTCACTTTTGGCGGGAGCCCTGGTTTTGGCCCTTTTTGGATTTGTCCTTATTTTTGTGATTGAAGGCTTCACCGTAAACAATAAGAAGGAAAAATGAGATCCTATGGGTTGATCGGCTATCCCTTGGGACATTCATTTTCCCGTACATTCTTTTCAGAGAAGTTTGCACGGGAGGACAAGAATGAACAATACCTGAATTTTGAGATTTCAGATATTTCAATGGTCGAAGACCTGATATTAAGCCATCCTGATCTTGTTGGTTTAAACGTAACAATTCCCTATAAAACGGCAATCATTCCATTTTTGAATGAAATCGATGAGGTTGCCTTGAAGATTGGTGCTGTAAACACTGTTCTTATCGAAAGGTCTTCAGGGAATAGGCCACTTCTTAGGGGTTATAATACTGATGCTTATGGCTTTCTGAACAGTCTGAAGCCACATTTGAAGCCTTACCATGACAAGGCACTTGTATTGGGTACCGGCGGGGCATCAAAAGCAGTCGTGTATGCACTTCGTGAATTGGGCATTACTTATACCTTGGTTTCCCGAAGCGCAATCAACTTACTTAGCTACAAGGAAATTACGCGCGAGGTCATGGAAGAGCATACGCTATTGATCAATACAACACCTTTAGGTACCTTCCCGGACACAAACTCAAAACCTGATATACCCTATCAATGGGTAACGCAGCATCATTTGCTTTATGACCTGGTTTACAATCCACCCATGACTTCCTTTCTTCAGGAAGGTGTTGCCCGAAATGCACAAGTTATAAATGGATATGAAATGCTTGTACTTCAAGCTCTCCGTGCCTATGATATTTGGAATTCCCTCGATTACACGTCTGACTGATTATCGCTGAAGCGAATAACAGCCTGTCGCTTCCGGCCATCCATCAATATGGTCAAAGGATTTTCAAATCTTATGTGACGGATATAACCAGTATTTCTTACAACCTCCTGTTTCTCAATAATTTCAAGATTGATAAAGGAGTTAGTCGAATTATGGGGGATACAAAAATATCCAACATTCATGGAGGTGACGTTATGAAAAAAATGCGATCCTAAAGAGCCTTCCAACGGGAAATCATGCAAACCAATCTCAACAATAATACGGGCTTTTGAAATTCCTGCCCAATATACCGGTATACCTGTAAAATGATCGTTTGATCCCCATCTTCCGGGGCCTATCAGTATATAATCTTGTTGATGTTCCTCAAAATATTTGTTGTACTCACTGATTTCATGGGCGATCTCTTTAGTGATCATGTTGCTGAATTGGTGAGGCTCGACGTAGATGATGTCTCTTATATGCTCAATTTTGCCATTTCCCATACCTCTTTCGGCATACATGACCATTTTTTCTTTGGTAAGGTGTTCTTCCTCAATGGAAACTTCCTCTTCTGCCCTGATCAGCGGTTTAATCTGCAGCAGATAGAATGTGGGCAATCCATTGGCTCCGGGTTTAAGGTCGATGGAGTATTCCATTTCGACCGGGGTGCCCATGGCTTCCCGGAATAGTCTCAGAAGTAACTGAAGTGTTTCGGCAAGAGGGATAGCGTTATATTTCAAAATGTTGCTGAAATCAACCACACGTGAGCCAGGAATGGGCATGCCTGGGACCAATTCATCATTTTCCATATGATAAGTCGATACACACATTTCAAGGGTGCCATCACCTTCCGCTTCCTTAACCCTGTATCGCCTTACGGCTGCAAGTTCACCTTCCTGTACCAAGTCAAAGGTGGTTTTTGCCATATCAATCGCATAAAAATGGCGCTGTGATTCCCTGATCTGATCCCTCAGGGAAGTATTGTTCAGTGCAGGGTATCTGGGGCAAAAACGATAGGCGTTCTCTCCTCCGGCAACATACATGCCCAAGCCTACGGCAGTGACCGAGAATCCATCCTCGGGTTCCATATAGGCAACCGGATAGTAGTTGTAAGATTGGGCTATTCCTGAAATATGCGGATAGAATCGGTGATTGTATTCATGGCCTACAACTTCCTGTATGATGACAGCCATCTTTTCTTCCTCGATCTTATAATCGATCGCGTCGAAATACATTTGTGAAGACTCAGTGAAAATACTTGCATATACCAATTTGATTGCAGTGACAAGTTGTTCGAAACGTACCTGGATGTCGGAATGGTTATTGGGAATCAAGAAGGTTGAGTATACCCCGGAAAAAGGCCTGAGCAATGAATCTTCAAAAAGTCCTGACGACCTGATGGCAAGAGGCATTTTCATCACTTGAAGATACTCCATTAGTCGCTGGTTGATATCATCATCAAACCAAGCCTCCAGAAACTGGTTTCTAATGTTTTCGTAGTCGTATGTGCTGTATACGGTTTCATAGAGATTATTGGATTCGATGAAACGGTCAAACTCATTTGTGCCTAAGACCGTTGTTGCCGGGATACGTATCGACATTCCCGGAATGATTCGGGAAAAGTCGATGTTTTCGATAAAGTTGGACATGAATGCCATACCACGTCCCTTGCCTCCCAATGAACCCTTGCCGAGACGCATTACAAACCTGTTGGAGGTCACGAGTCCGGGATCAAATTTTATGATTCTTCCCTGCAGTTTCTTCAGTCGTACTTCCCTGAATACATCAAGACAGAATTGTCGAAGGTCTTCCGCGCTTCCAAAATCTTCTGTCTGGTAAGGTTTCAATCTTTCAGCCATGTTTATCTCCCCTCGGGCCATGAGCCATGTACTGAATGAGTTTCGTCGGCCGTGATAATCCAGGACGGAATCCGGTATAATCCTGAACATTTCCTCGAATTCCTGAAGATTTCGGGCTTCCATCAAAGGTGTCCCATCAATGTCTTTGAATACGAAGTTCCCAAATCCCAGACGCCGATAGAGAAAATTTAATATATCCATTGCCAGGCTGTCTGAATTCTTGTCGATAAAATCGGCTCCCACATCATGTGCCCTCTCTGCATTGCTGATATCATGTGATTGAAGAAGCAGGGGGATGGGAAAATGCATGACCTTGTTGACATATTTCAGAAGGTCAACCCCAGCGTTTTCATCTGAGATATTGTTCTTTTCAAATTTCACGTCTGAGATTACGCATAGGATATAATCCCTGTAGTTTCTTATGACTTCAACAGCCTCTTCATAAGTACTTACCAGGATTACTTTAGGGCGAGCCCTCATTTTCAATATTTTGTTCAACTCTTCGGCTGAGTCATCCTCCACCAGATTTTGTGTTTGGGTCATGATGGTTGCATAAAGCATGGGTAAATACCTTGAATAGTATTGGATGCTATCTTCAACCAGCAAAACAACCCTGACATTTCCCAATTTTGTGTCGGGTTCCAGATTCTTCTTGTCCTCAATGTACTTAATCATGGCAAGGAAGACATTTGAATTTCCGTTCCATACAAACGTCCGGTCAAAGAAATCTAGTTTGTTCCCCTCTTTCTGGAAATAGATCAGGTCGGCATTATTGTTTGCAAGCAACAATATGGGAATGTTTGGCTTTTTGTCATGGATTGATTGTGCTGTTTTCAATGGTGTTTCCTTGTCAAGGCCTGCCATGATGATAACTATGTCAAATGTGTGATTGTCAAGTATCTGTAGCGCCTCTTCCATGGTGCTTACACTGGTAAATCTTGGGGCAGCATAAAGGTTTAGCTGCAGATATTCACCGAATATCTTGTCAAAAATCTGACCTTCCTTAACAATGGAGTAGGAATCATAGATAGTGGCGATCAGCAACACTTCCTTCACCTTATATGGCATGAGTTCATGGAAGATGTCGCGGTCTGTTTTTCTCTTTTTGTATATGTCGGATAGATGAATGTCTTCAATATTCATGGCAGCAATATTTTTCTGAAAATTAGCTTTTTTTCAGGCTTCCCGTTTTTTACAATCCCATTTTATGCTGAATAATGAATGTGGAAATTGAAATATTCCATAATATATGCTGAGAAAAATGAAAAAGGCTGCCCCTTGATCAGGAACAGCCTTTGTATAAGGATTTGAGCTTATCTATTTAAGTTTTTTACAGAGCTCTCCGGTGACTTTACCATTTCCGTTGCCTTCAACAACCCACGTGTTTCCTGAATGGAGCATATTGTCGACATTCTTTATGGGACTTGATTGTTTAACGGCATTAATTTGTTTGACCATCTCGTCATCATAGACTGGCGCTTCAACATCCCTGATAACACCAAAAACGACCGGAAAATCGGGCAGATGCATATTAACGAGAGCCAGATGTAATGACGGATCGGGATCATGGGCGTCGTGAACAAGGATATCATCCAATGTAATGCCGTTTTCCCCGATGGTTACTACCCTGAGTTTTCCTTTCACTGACATAAGGCCTTTATTCTGGTCATTGCCAAATATCATGGGTTCGCCATGTTTCAGTATGAGTTGTCTTTCGAGCTTGTATTCCGAATCGGTAATCTGGTTATGGATACCATCGTTGAAAATGACGCAGTTCTGTAAAACCTCGACAACGGAAGTACCCTTATGTTTGGCTGCTTCGGCAAAGACTTCCTGACTCAATTTGAGATTGGTGTCAATGGTTCGTGCAAAAAAGTTACCCCTGGCACCAATAACCAACTGGCCGGGGACAAATGGTTCTTCAATTGTGCCAAATGGTGAAGTCTTGGTTTTGAATCCCCTGTCAGTCGTTGGAGAATACTGCCCTTTTGTTAGACCATATATTTTGTTATTGAAAAGGATGACATTCAAGTCAATATTCCTTCGGATCAGGTGGATGAAATGGTTACCTCCGATTGCCATGCCATCACCGTCGCCAGTGATTACCCAGACATTCAGGTCGGGATTGGCACACTTTACACCGCTGGCAATGGCGGTAGCCCTTCCGTGAATGGTATGGAAGCCATAAGTACTCATGTAGTATGGGAACCTTGACGAACATCCGATCCCCGAAATGACGGCATACTGCTCGTGTTTAACATTCATGTCGGCCATGGTCCTTTGAACAGCGTTCATAATGGCATAGTCGCCACAACCCGGACACCAGCGTACTTCGTTTTCGCTTTTAAAATCCTTGACGGTATATTTTATTTCGTTCATGATTATTCCTCCAGAAGTTTTGTTACAGCACTTTTCAGCTCTTTGACGGTGAATGGTAGACCTTGTACCTTGTTGTACTGATTATAGGTGAACCCGGGAACTTTATCGCGCAGGTAGCTGGCAAACTGTCCCATGTTCAATTCACAAACAATGATTTTTTTGAAGCGGCTGAATACTTCATTCACATTTGAAGGCAGAGGCATGATGTAGTTAAAATGCGCCAGGCTGACGTTTTTACCTTCCAATCTCAGTTCCCTTAAGGTGCTTAACATGTGGCCATAGGTGCCACCCCAACCAACTAAGAGTACATCGCCACTTTCATCACCACATACTTCAAGGTCAGGTACCATTGAAACCACCCTGTCAACTTTTGCTTTTCTTATGTCCGTATTTTTCTGGTGATTCTCGGGATCATGACTGACATTCCCGGCGACATTTTTTTCCAAACCTCCTATTCTATGCTGGAATCCTTCCATGCCGGGGAAAGCCCATTCTCTGGCAAGAGTTTCTTCATCTCTTTTATAAGGTTTGAATGTGCCGGGATCTTTCGCAAACCTTGGTTTAATTTCCGGTAGCTCATCCATTTTGGGAAGTTTCCATGGTTCGCTGCCGTTACCAAGAAAGCCATCAGTCAGAAGTACAACCGGAACCATTCTTTCCAGGGCAATTTTTGCAGCCTTGAAAGCATACCAGAAACAATCAGAAGGAGTGCTGGCAGCCAAAACGACAACAGGGCTTTCTCCATTTCGTCCATAGAGTGCCTGAAGGAGGTCGGACTGTTCAGTTTTTGTTGGGAGACCGGTAGATGGTCCGCCACGCTGTACATTAACGATGACCAAAGGAAGTTCAGCCATAACGGCAAGTCCAATTGCCTCTGATTTTAGGGCAAACCCTGGCCCGGAGGTGGTTGTAACGGCAAGATCTCCGGCAAATGCGGCCCCGATGGCTGTCGCAATACCGGCAATCTCGTCTTCAGCCTGGAAAGATTTGACACCCAAATCTTTTCGCTCGGCTAGAGTCTGCAGAATTTCAGTAGCGGGTGTAATGGGATAAGAACCAACGAACAATTCGCGACCGGCCTTTTCTGCGGCAGCGATCAAGCCCCATCCAGTTGCCTGGTTACCGTTGATGTTACGGTAAACTCCCGGTTCAATGGCAGCAGGATTGACCATATATTGAGGAGTGGTATGTTGCAGGTTATTTCCGTAATTATAACCGGCATGAAGTACCCTGAGGTTAGATTCGACCACCAAAGGTTTCTTGGCGAACTTGGTTTTCAGATATTCTTCAATGTAGTCGAGGGGACGGTTGAAAATCCAGCAAACCAGCCCGAGAGCCAGCATGTTTTTACTGCGAAGGATACTTTTGTTATCCAGCCCAAGGTCCCTAAGACTTTCCTGGGTAAGTGTGGTAATGGGTACTGGTATCTTGTTGTAGTCAAGCAGGTTGCATTCAGTGAACGGATCTTCGGTCACAAATCCTGCCTTTTTGAAATTCTTTTCGTTAAATGCGTCACTGTCGAAAATAATCATCCCGCCCGGATTCATAAACTTTGCGTTTGCTTTCACTGCCGCGGGATTCATGGCAACGAGTACGTGGGCGAAATCACCTGGTGTATGAATGGCTTTCCGGCCAAATTGTACCTGAAAGCCCGAGACTCCACCTACAGTTCCCTGAGGTGCCCTTATTTCTGAGGGATAATCTGGAAAAGTACTGATGTCATTACCAAGAAGAGCTGATGCATCGGAAAATAAAGTCCCAGTCAACTGCATGCCATCTCCTGAATCACCCGAAAACCTGATCGCCACTTCATCAAGTTCGATAACTTTTGCTTCCTTCATGGAGTTTTAGTTTGTATTATTTGTTACTTTTTATTTGGTTTTAAATATAATACCACATCCCGGCAGGACGAATATATGCAATTTCGGATGTCGGGTAGCCGCAAAAATAACCAATATTTAACACGTCGTAAATGACCGCTGTATTTCTTTCTTGGTTTTCCTATCTTTGCTATAATTTAAAATTATTACAGATAATGGCTCTCATTAAAACGCTGAATGGAAAGACACCCAAAATCGGAAAGAACTGTTTTCTGGCTGAAACGGCTGTCATTATAGGTGACGTTGAAATTGGAGATAATTGCAGTGTATGGTATAATGCAGTGATCAGAGGTGATGTACATTCGATACGGATCGGTCATGATACCAATATTCAGGATGGTGCCGTCATTCATGCCACCT
>JACDJC010002827.1_pt1 | contig 13189 bp, 12 predicted proteins | sample 7454191 | NCBI WGS metagenome assembly JACDJC01 (sample SAMN14253291, study PRJNA609438) | sludge metagenome | isolation source: sludge after 25d culture with pyrite and EDTA | collected 2018-12-20 | reverse complement strand
GCGACGACTTTGGACAGTTCTATCGGCGCCCCGCGACCATCGGCGTGGAAACCGATGGGCGGTTTGACCCGATGTTCGTCATCACCAACCGGGCGCGGTTCGGGCGCGACGGGACTTTCTATCCCGCGCAGGGCTACGACAGGGGTGTGCTCCGGTTCGGGATATCGGCTGAGAGTTCCCTCGCCGACTGGTATGCCGATCCGGCTGCCGGCCTGCTCGAGATCCGGCTTCCGTGGGGACTCCTGAACGTGACCGACCCCTCGAGCCGGACGGTCCTTTTTGATCGCGGCGACCAGCTGGAAGGTGAATTCGGCACCGCGGTGACCGACGGGTTCCGGATGGGGGTGGTCGTCTACGACAAGTCCAACCCGCAAGCCCCCGTCGCCTCACTTCCCGCTGCGGTAGACGGCCGATGGCGGTCGGCAGATTTCACCACGTGGACCTGGGCCCCCTGGGAGGCCCCGACGTCGCACGGGCGGCTCAAGCCGGTGTACGATTCACTGCAGGCGACATGGAAGCCACGGTGACGATGATCGGTCCCTCCCCATTGCGGCCGGAGCTGACGTGAACAGCACCTCCAAGCGGCTCCTCGTGGCCGCGGCATTCCTGCTGGTTCCGGCCGCCGCCTCGGCACAGGTCGCGGAGGCCGATGCCGCCTGGAACCAGGGGCGCTACGGCGCGGCTCGCGAGGCGTACCTTCGCGCGTTGACGCAGGACCCTGCGTCCGTCCGGGCGAGCTACCGGCTCGGCGTCCTCGCCGCTTGGGACGGCAACCTCGACTCCGCGCTGACCTATCTCGCACAGGCACGCGCCGCGGATCCCGACGATCCTGACGTGCGCGCCATGCAGGCGCAGGTGCTCAGCTGGGCCGGGCGCTACCCTGAGGCGATCGCCAAGTGGGACAGTCTCATCGCGCTGTACCCGGACCGGCTCGACGGGCTGGCCGGGAAAGCTCGCACCCTTTCTTGGGACGGTCAGGAGCGGGAGGCGGACTCACTCTATCGAGTAGTGCTCGAGCGCGACCCGACGAACGGCGACGCGCTGGTCGGCGCGGCGCAACTCGCGTACTGGGACGGCAGGACGAAGGAGGCGATCGAAGGGTACGAGCGCGCCCTCTCCTACCGCCCGGGCGACGTTGCCGCACGCTCGGGCCTGGCCCAGGTCTACCTGGCGACCGGCCGGCAGCTCGATGCCCAGGCCGAGGCGGACAGCGCCGTCGCGATCGCCCCGGGCAATCGTGAGGCGGTGCGGGCCCAGACCAGCATCGGACGAACGGTGCAGTCCTCCGCCGACCTGACGCTTGGTTGGAGCGACGACTCCGATGACAACGTGATGTGGTGGCAGGTCATTTCCGCCACGACGCCGCTCTCGAACCGGGTGCGTGGCTTCGGGTCGGTGGGTGCGTTCGAGGGAAGCAGCACGCCTGCAGTCACCGCCGCGCGCGGCGCCGCCGAGTGGGGCGCCACCTACACGCAGGATCGCTGGCAGCTGACCGGAGCCTTCGGGGTACAGGGGCTCTGGCCCGAGGCGGGTATGACGAGGAGCGTCCTGACCGGGCGGCTGGGCGCGAACTACCGCATCCAGCCGGATGTCGCCGTCGGGGTGAGCTACGCGCACTTCCCCTTCGCGGAGACCGCCTACCTGATCGGCTCGGGCATCGACATCGATGCCGCGGACGCCACCGTGGACGCCACCCTGGGTTCCGGCCTTTCCCTCAGCGCCGGCGGCGGCGCGGGCTGGTACAGCGACGGCAACCAGCGAGGCTCGGCGGTGCTGGCCGTGACGAAGCAACTCCCACGGCATTTCTTCGCCGGCGGGCTCGCCAGGATGGTGTGGTATGAGGAAACGGAGGCGGGGTACTTCTCGCCTGACCGCTTCACGGTGGTGGAAGCGCGCGGAGGGTATGCGCGCGTCGGGCAGGACTGGGAGACGCGCCTGAGCGCCGGCGCGGGCGTGCAGCAGATCACCAGCAGCGGCACCTGGGAGTTCGAGGGCCACATCGAGGGTCGCGCGGCCTGGTGGTTCTCCAGGTGGAACCGGATCGAAGCCTTCGCGGGGGTCAGCAACAGCGCGTACCTCTCGGCGACGGGCGCGTACCGGTGGGGCACGGCGGGGCTGGTCTTCCGCCTCGGGCTTTGAGCTCCGCCGACTCCGCTACTCCGGGCCCGCCGAACCGAGCGGGTGCTCGAAGCTCAGGTAAAGAAGGACCGCATCGGCCTCCTCGCGCCGGGCCAGCGCAATCGGGAAGGAGAAGCCTGGCACGATCTGCAGGGCGCCAGCGTTGATCGCAAATCGTGCCCCGGGGTTGACGATGTAGACCGGCGGCGTCCCCTCCTGGCCCACCCAGATCCCCTCGACGAGCAGGTTGACGGTGGGTGTCGCCAGCCAGACGACGCTCGCCCCCGCGCTCGCGATCGGCTTGAAGGGCCCAAGCGTGACACCGAGGTTCCAGTGCGTCACAATCGATGAGGTGAGCACGGCGGTCATCGGCAGCGCGGCCTGGGCACCGAGGCCTGCCGGGCTGCCACCGGGACCGTCCTCCGCCTGGAGCCAGAGCGCCGACAGCCGCGGCGCCACGAGAAGGCGGGACTCAGGCCCGCCCACGAGTTGCCGCCGGTAGCCGAGTTCGACGTCCCCGAACCGAGTGCCCCCACTCGCATCGAGGGCCGCCAGGCTCAGACTCAGTTGATCGCGCATCCCGCCCAGCGGCCATTCCTCGTCGACGCCCGCCGCCCACCCGCCCTTGCGTCCCATGGCGAACGTGCCGACGTGCTGCACAACCCCACCATCCTGGTTGTAGGCCTCCTCGACGAGAAAACTGTTGTCGCGGATGGGCGCCGCCGCCTGGCCCTGCAGGGCATGGGGGGCAGCCAGGCAGAGCGCCACACCCGCCCCAGCCACGAGGCTCAGAGCCATCCGCGGAACGTCTCGACCAGGAGCCAGGCGTTGAGCGAGCCGATGAGGGCGGCCACGAACCAGGCCAGCACCTTCACCCACCGTGGATTCACGAACGCCCCCATCTTGGCCTTGTCGCTCGTGAACATCACGAGCGGCACCACCGCGAACGACAGCTGCATGCTCAGGATCACCTGGCTCAGGATGAGCAGCTGGCCGGTGCCACGCTCGCCGGCGACCGCCGTCACGATGACCGCGGGGATGATGGCGATGAGCCGGGTGATGAGGCGCCGGAGCCACGCCGGCAGCCGGATGTTCAGGAATCCCTCCATCACGATCTGGCCCGCGAGCGTCCCGGTGATGGTCGAGTTCTGCCCTGAGGCCAGCAGCGCAATCGCGAACAGCACGCTCGCCATGGTGGTGCCCAGCAGGGGAGTCAGGAGCTGGTGGGCGTCGCCGATGTCAGCCACGCCCTGGTTCCCGGTCGTGTGGAAGGTGGCCGCCGCGAGAATCAGGATGGCGGCGTTGATGAAGAAGGCGAAGAAGAGCGCAAGCGTGGAATCGATGGTGGCGTACTTGATGGCCTCCCGCTTCCCCGCGTCGGACCGCCCGAAATCCCTGGTCTGCACGATGGAGCTGTGCAGGTAGAGGTTGTGCGGCATGACGGTAGCGCCGAGGATCCCGATGGCGATGTACAGCTTCGCAGGATCGAACACGATGTCCGGCGTGGGCACAAGGCCGCGCACCACCTCCCCGATCACCGGCTGCGCCAGCAACAACTCGATACCGAAGCAGACGCCGATCGTGGCGACGAGGGCGATCACGAACGCCTCGAGCCAGCGGAAGCCGCGGTGCTGGAGCAACAGGATCAGCAGAACGTCCACGGCGGTGATACACACGCCCCAGAGGAGCGGGATCCCGAAGAGCAGGTTCAGCGCGATGGCCGAGCCGATGACCTCGGCGAGATCGCAGGCGGCGATCGCGATTTCGCAGAGTACCCACAGCATCAGGTTGACCGGCCGGGAGAAGTGATCGCGGCAGGCCTGGGCGAGGTCTCGCCCGGTCGCGATTCCCAGCCGGAGGGCCAGCGCCTGGAGGAGAATGGCCATGAGGTTGGACAGCAGGATCACACTGAGCAGGGCGTAACCGAACCGCGACCCGCCGGCGAGGTCGGTGGCCCAGTTTCCGGGGTCCATGTACCCGACGGCGACGAGATACCCGGGGCCGGCGAAGGCCAGCATCTTCCGCCACCACGGCGCGCCGGCCGGGATCGACACGCTGCGAAACGACTCGGGGAGGCTGGGCGAGACGCGGGCAAGCCGCCACCCGGCCGTCATCTCCTCGATCGGGGGGCCGCTGGCGCTCATCGGGCCTCCGCGCGGGCGCACAGAAGCACGCCGGCCAGCTCGGCCCAAAGCAGCTGTTCACGACCAGAAGCGCTCACCCGGATCGGCCCACCGAAGGGCTGGCGGTCCAGCACGACGACGGCCGCACCCGGCACCAGCCCGTGGTCGGCAAAGAACCTGAGCCGGTCCGCCTGTCCTGTTTCCACACGCCGCACCTCGACCCGCTCGCCGACCGGGACTTCCGACAGCGGGGTGTACACCAGTTCGACCATCGTGCCGTCGGGAGCGGGGATCGGGTCGCCGTGGGGATCCACGCTCGGATTGCCAAGCGCCGTCGCCATCCGCTCGATCAGTGCGTCCGACACGGCATGCTCGAGCCGCTCCGCCTCTTCGTGGACCGCATCCCAGGTATAGCCGAGGAAGGCCACGAGGTACGACTCGAGGACCCGGTGGCGCCGGACCATCCGGAGCGCGGCCCGACGTCCCCCCGGGGTCAACTCGACACCCTTGTAGGGCACGTGCTCCAGCAAACCCTGCTCGGAAAGGCGCTTGACCATCCCCGTGACGGAGGCCGGCGCGAGGTCGAGGAGGTGGGCGATCTCGGTTGTGCCTGCGGGGGCGCCCCCGAGGGAGAGATGGTAAATCGCCTTGAGATAGTCCTCGACGGACCGGGTCAGCGTTGCTGGGATCGGTGGTCGCGACATGAAGGCACCAGAATTAGGGTTGCCTAAACCTATTTTACTGTGTCCCTAAAAGCAAATCCCCCGAGGATCATCGGGGGATTTCCTTGGAATTCGGCTGGTTTGACCTGAGTCAGTCGGCGGCGAGCAACTCCACCAGGGGGGCGAGGATCCGCTCCGTCATCCCCCAGACCGGAATAGGGCTGACATGATAGGCGGGGAACTCCCGGACGGTTCCGCGCAGCGCAACTAAGTGAGGGCGGTAGGACTCGGGATGCACCAGCGAGACCCACTCGACCCAGAGGTGCTCCGCGACCTCGCTGTTGGGCGTGACGATCGGCCGGTGGGACAGCACGAAGAGGAACGGCCGCACCATCAGGGGTGGCAGGTGAGGGGACCGGGGCGCGACGTCGTCGAGCGGCCCGACCAGCTCCTCGCGCCGCAGCGAGATGCCGACCTCTTCGCGTGTTTCGCGAATCGCGGTCTCAAGCAGGTCTGCGTCTTCCGGACTGCTCCGCCCCCCAGGGAGTCCCATCTGCCCGGACCAGGGGTCCCCCGGACGCTCGGCGCGCCTGATGAGCAGGAGGGCATCGGGATCCGGCACGACCACCAGCGCCACCGCCGCCCGCGCGAGGAGCGGGTCCTCGACCGTGGTCGGCGCCCGGCCGGCGAGCCGGCTGACCAGCCGTGCCTGGAATGAGGTCAACCGGGGTCGGGCCATCGCCTACCTGGTCATGGTGCGGCGTTCAACTGCGGCGACGAATCGGGATTGCCGCCGTCGAAGACGACCTTCCAGCTCCCGTCGGCCTGCTTCCGCCAGATCGTGACGTACTTGCCCGTCGTGACCTGGCCCTTCCCCGCCTCGTTGTAGTGCGTGCTCTGCCAGGTTCCCAGGGTGTAGCCGAGGTCGCCGGCGGCGCTCGCGAACGCCATCGTCGGCTGCCATGTCAGGCGGAAGGTGGAATCGGCGAAGGCGGGGGCCATGGCCGCGCGGATGGCTGGGATCCCGGGCGTGAACGGCACGTCGGGCTCCATCTGGATCCCGCTGCTGTCGTATGCGGCGAGCCAGCCCTCGAGTCCCTTCTCCGCGGTGGCCGCGGCGAAGGCCTGGTCAGCCGCCATGAGCGATGCCCGGACGGCCTCGGGATCAGGGGGTGGTGGCGGCTCGGCCGGCGAGCAGGCGGCCAACGCGAGCGCGGCAAGAGAGTATCGCAGGATTCGCATGGGGCCTCTTGGTCGAAATCGGATGGTCGGGGACGAATTCGGTACGTGCCGGCACTGCTCGCGGATTCACGCCCTAGCGAAGATGGCGCCCGAACCATCCGACGGAGGCGTCGGTCACCGCCTCGAATGCCGGCGTGGGACCCTGCCACGGATGGACGGCCTCGAAGGTGTGGCCGGCACCCGGCACCACCATGAGCTCCGCGCTGCCTCCGCCGGCGGCGTGCAGTACCCTGGCTTCGGCGACGGGGACGGTGACGTCGGACTCGCCGTGGATGATGAGCCAGGGCACTTCGAGGCGGCCCGCCGCGGCGCGAATGTCGAGCAGCGTCGAGCCGTGTCGGACGACGTCGTCGAGCACGTCGGTCAGGAGCGTCAGCACCTGGCCGGTGCGGGAATTCAGGATGTCGAGCTGGCCCCGCGCACGCCACGCCACGACCTCCTCCGGCGAGTGGCGGTGCACATTGCTGATGGCCGCCCAGGTCACCAGCGCCCGGATGCGCGGTTCCGCCGCGGCGGCCAGCACACCCAGCCCCCCGCCGCGGGAATGTCCCAGGAACCCGATCGAGGTGGGCGGCTGGAACTGAAGCGCGCCGCTCGCTACCGCATCCACGACGCGCCCGATGTCGCCGAGGTCCCCGCTGAAGGTGGCTCGCGCGAATCGCTCCGGAAAGGCGAAATCTCCCGCATCATCGACGCCGCTGCCGCTGAGGTTGAAGCTGACGGCGGTGAAGCCCGCCCTGGCCAGGCGCTCCGCCAATGGAGGAAACATCCCCCAATCCTTGAATCCCTTGAACCCGTGCAGGACCAGCACGGCGGGCCGGGGCCGAGCACGGTCTCCGGTGCGGACATCCACGAGGATGTCCCCCAGGTAGCCCGGCAGGCGGTGCCGCGAGAGACTTGGCGTCGCCACCGGCTACCGCACCGCCCCGTCGAGGATTTCGAGCTCGCCAGCGGTGGCATCGAGGCGGGCGTTGACGCCGAGCGGAAGTGTCCACTGGTCGTCCACGTGGCCGGTCGGGAAGCCGTAGGCCACGGGGACCTTGAGCGGGGCCAGGTAGGTGGCGAGCACCTCGTCGAACCCGAGCGCACCATCGTCGGTGCCGCGCTTCAGTTCGGTGAACTGTCCGACGATGACACCGGCCACCTTCTGCAGCGCCCCGACGGACCGCAGCTGCGCCAGCATCCGGTCCACCGAGTAGAGGTCCTCGCCGACATCCTCGATGAAGAGCAGGGTCCCGCTCAGGTCAGGGAAGTACCTGGTGCCGATGAGACACTGCAGGAGCGTCAGGTTCCCGCCAACCAGCGGCCCGGTGGCCTGCCCCGGCACCAGCGTGACGATCCGGCCGCTCGTCGGCACCAGCACGTCGGCTGGCGGGGCCACGCGGCCGAGCCGGCCGGCGGGGTTGACGGTGGTGAGGACCCGGTCGAAGTGCCAGCGGCTGAACGGGGTGAGCGGCGCGCGCGCCATCGGGGCATGGAAGGTCACGAGCCCCGCCGCGACCTGCGCGGCGTTGAGCAGCGCGGTGATGTCGGAGAAGCCGATGATGGCCTTGGGGCGCTTCCGGAGCGGCGCGAAGTCGACCTGGTCGAGGATGCGCGTCATGCCGTAGCCCCCGCGGAGGCACCAGACGGCGTCGATGCGCGGATCGGCGATGGCGGCGTTCAGGTCGCTGAGCCGCTGCTCGTCAGTGCCGGCCAGGTATCCGTAGTGGCGGTAGGCGTTGGGGCCGAGCACGGGCTCGAAACCGAGCGCCCGGCAGAGTTCCTCCCCGCGGAGGAGGTCGTCGTGTTCGAGCAACGGCCCCGCGGGGGCGAGGAGGGCTACGCGGCTTCCCGCGCCGAGGACGGGCGGCCGGACGAAATTCTTTGACCCCATTCGGACTCCCGTACTAGATTGAAGGCGACACTTCCAGGAGAAACGCACTGCGCGCTTCCCATCCGGCTCTCCAGGCCGCCAGCCGCGTGATCTTCGACCTGCGCGACGAGATGGTCACCCAATGGGCTGACTGGCTGGGCGACCGCATGCAGACCTCCTCCACAATACCCCGCCCAATCATCGAGCGGGAGTTGCGGCTGATCGTCGAACTGCTCGGCGAGATGGTCGGGCCCGTCCGGCGTGAGACCAAGCCGGTCTGGTACCACGCCTGCGAGCATTACGGCCGGCTCGCCGCGACGCGAGGCCTGGCGGCCGGCGAGGTCGTGGACGAAATGCAGTTCCTGCGCGAGCTCCTGATCCGAAACCTCGCCCCGATCCTGGCCGCGATGCGGCCCCGGCGGGCCATGGCGATCATGCTGGAACTGAATCGGGTCCTCGACAAGGGGATCGGCGTGGCGGTTGTGGGGTACACGGACGCACTGGTGGCCACCATCTTCGCCCAGAACGGGGTGCCCAGCCCGGGCACCGCGGTGGACGCGGAGGAAGTCGGCCGTCAGCTCGAGCAGCTCGAAGGCGAGCTCGCGGCCGTCACCCGAAACCGGTAGGTCCCGTGGTCTCCGTGCCTCCGTACCTGGCTGCCCTGCCCTGGGCAGTGCCCTTCCTCGCCTTCATCCGCCTCGCCCGCCATCGCCCCGACCTGGCGCGCGCCCCGCTCGCCGGCGGCCGGCTGGTTTCGGTCATCGTCCCCGCGCGAAACGAGGAGGACAATCTCCCCACCCTGCTTGATTCGCTGCTGCGGACACGATACGACAAGGTGGAGATCCTCGTCGTGGACGACCGCTCGACCGACGGGACCGCCGCCGTCGCGCGAGGCTACGCCGACCGGGATCCGCGGGTTCGGCTCATCGAGGGAACCCAGCTGCCGGCCGGGTGGTTCGGGAAGCCGTGGGCCTGCGTCCAGGGCTACCGCGAGGCGCGGGGTGACCTCCTCCTCTTCACCGACGCCGACACCCGGCACTCTCCCGAGCTGCTTGGCCACGCGGTCGGGGCGCTCGAATCGGAGAGCAGGGACCTCGTGACCGTCATCGGCCGGATGATCTGCGGCTCGTTCTGGGAGCGCGTCATCATGCCGATCATCGGCGCGCTGCTCGCCATCCGGTTCCATCCCACCGTGGTCAACCGGGCGCGGCGGGCGAGCGAAGCCATCGCGAACGGGCAGTTCATCCTGGTGACGCGCGAGAGCTACGAGGCGGTGGGGACGCATGCGGCGGTGAAGCACGAGGTGGCCGAGGACCTGGCGATGGCGCAGCTGTATTTTCGCGCCGGCCGGCCGCAGCTGTTCGCCTTCGGGCTCCGGCTGCTGGGGACCCGGATGTACACGAGCCTGGCAGGGTTGGTGGAGGGGTGGTCGAAGAACGTCTATGTCGGCGGGCGCCGGTCGTACCCGGATGAGCCGGTGCTCCGCGCCCTCATTCCGGTGATGTTCGCGTGCGGCGCGCTCTTCTGGCTGCTCCCGCCAGCGGCTCTCCTGCTGGCGCTCGCGGGCGCGACGCCGGCGCTGCTGGAGCCGGCGGCCTGGGCCACCGGCCTGAGCGTGTTCTTCTGGATCCTGTTCAACGCGGGCTTCGGGATCAATCCGCTGTACGGGTTCAGCTATCCGCTCGGCGTCGTCATGACCGGCTGGATCTTCGCCCGCTCGACCCGCCGCGGGGAGCAGCGGATCGAATGGCGGGGCCGCACCTACACGTCGGGGTGAGAGCCCGGTTGCGCCCGGCGCCCGCCCGGCGAATCTTTACCCGACACCACCACTCGGAGATGGCATGCGCCTGACGATCACCGAAGAGATGCTGACCGCGCTGGAGCGGGCCTCGGACAAGCCGGACTGGCTCATCGCGCAGGTGGAGCGCATGCGTGCCGGCGGCTCCCCGTACGTCCTGCCCCTCGGCCCCGAGCAGAGCACCGCGCTGGAGGAACTCTGCGCGATGAACATCCGATTCACGCCCGACGGCAAGGTCAAGCCCGAGCATGCCGCGCTGGACGCCCTGTCCACGCTGGTGCTGGAGAACTACTAGGGTACCACCGCCACGCACTCCACCTCGACCCGCGCCTTGAACGCCAGCCCGCTGCTCCCCAGCGCGCTCCGGGCCGGGTACGGCGCCGTGAAGAACTCGCGGTAGACCACGTTGAACGCCCCCCACTCCCCCATGTCGGCCAGGAACACCGTGCACTTCACGACGTCCTTGAGCGCCGCGCCGTGGCGTTCGAGGATGGCGCGGATGTTCTGCAGCGTCTGCCGCGACTCCGGCCCGATGCCCCCCGGGGCGAGCGTCGAGGTGCCGGGCAGCACCCCGATCTGACCGGACAGGAAGAGCAGGTTCCCGACCTGCACGGCTTCCGAGAACGGCAGCGTCTTCATCAGGGAATCGCTCGAGACGAAGAACTGGGGCTTCACCGCCGGTGCCTGCGACGATTGGCTGGCACAGCCGATGAGCGGTGCGGAGCACAGCGCCACGACGGCGGCGTACCCCAGTGACCTGCGATGAATGCGCATATCGGGAGCTCCTTTGATGCCTGAATAGACACCGCGAGGGTACGCTCCGCCAGCCTCCTCCACGGCGTCGATGAATCGCCCCGCGTTGCGCTCCCGGGATACCGCCGCCCGGAACCCCAACCACCATCCTGAGGGCCACTCACACGGGACGCGAACGTGCTGCCTGCACACGCCCTCCAGTCGATCCTCGCCATCCACGACCTCCCACAGCTCGTCGCCGCGTTCGGCCATGAGCCGCTCTGGGAGCCGCTCGAGGCCGGATTGCTGGACTTCGGCAGGCGGTCCGATCCCCCGGAAGACGCGGCCATCGTCGGCCGGCTCGCCGGATTCACCTGGTACGCCGTCGCCTCGCGCGAGCCGGCCCGGAGCGCGCCCAGGCTGGCCCGCCGCCTCGCCGAGCGGGGACGCGTATGCGGCGTGTTCGGGCTGGACGCGGGCACGAGGCAGCTCGTGGTGTCCGTGGCGTTCGACGGCACGCCGACGCTCGCCGTGGACCTCGACCGCCCGAGCCCGCTGGCAGTCAGCTGCCTCGCCCGCATCGGCAGGACGGAATCCGGTGGCTCACTCGGCATCGCCTCGCGAACCGCCGAGGCGCTGTCCGGCGCCGGCCTGGGACGCCAGTTCTTCTCGGCCTTTCGCGCCACCCTCGACCGCTTCATCTGCGCCCTGCCCGATGGCATCCCTGCACGCCACCGGCACGAGCTCGCCCTGCTGCAGCTCACCCGAATGCTGTTCCTGTATTTCGTCCAGGCCAAGGGGTGGCTCGACGGGACCGAGCATTTTCTCCGCCGGCACGTCGACGACTGCCTGTTTCATCGACGGCCGATCCACCGGCACCTCCTCCTGCCGCTCTTCTTCGGCACGCTCAACCAGCCGGTCTCCCGCCGGCGGGGCCTTGCCCGGGCGTTCGGCAGGGTCCCGTTCCTGAACGGCGGATTGTTCGAGGCCCACCGCCTCGAGCGACTTCACCGCCCCGACATTCCGGACGCGACGTGGCGAGACGCGTTCGACACGCTGTTCGAGCGATATCACTTCACGGCCTCGGAAGCCGCCCCGGGAAGCATCGCGCCGGACATGCTGGGCCGGGTGTTCGAGGGCGTGATGGAGCCGGGCGTACGGAAGCAGAGCGGCACTTACTACACGCCGAAGGCGCTGGTGCGATCGGTCCTCGATGCCGGGCTCGCCGGATTCGTCGGCGGCCGGCTCGGCGTCTCCGACGCGGATGCGCTCCGCCGCCTCTCGGCGGGTGACGAGCGGGCCGTCGGGCTGCTGGACGACATCACCATCCTCGACCCCGCGGCAGGTTCCGGCGCCTTCCTGCTGGGAGCGCTCGAGCGCCTGACCGCGTTCCGGATGGCCGCGGGGAGGGACGCGGCCCCCCGGGCGATCGTGGCCCGAAACCTCTACGGCGTTGACCTGAATCCGGCGGCCGTCCGGCTCTGCGAGCTGCGGCTCTGGCTGGCGGTCATCAGCGCGGAGGCAGACGGCTCGCCGGACCGCGTCGAGCCCCTGCCCAACCTGGATGCGTTCGTGCGTCAGGGAGACAGCCTGGCCGATCCGATGCGCCTGATGCTGCAACACCCGCTGAGGTCGCCTCGGCACGCAGCCGCCCTGGCGGCGGCACGCCGTGCCGCCGTGGAGGCGAGCGGTCGCGCCAAGCGTGAGGCTCTCCGGCTCCTCCGTCAGGTGGAGATGGACGCCGCGTACGAGCGGTTCGAAGCCGCCATCAGCGAACGCGAGGCCCAGGTCAGGGAGATCCTCGCATCAGGGCGTGACTCCACCCTGTTCGGGGACCGACGCAACCTCGACCCGCGGGCAGCCAGGGCGCTGCGCGCCGCGCGGACGGGGTTGAAGGAGCTCAGGCGCCTTCGCCGGGCGCTTCGAGAGGAGGGCGCGGCTCCATCGTTCGATTTCGACACTCAATTCGGCGACGTCACGGCCGCTGGGGGATTCGACGTGGTGGTCGGGAATCCGCCCTGGGTCCGCGCGGAATCGCTGCCGGGATCCGCACGAGCGCAGTTCAAGGAGCGCTTTCGCTGGTGGCGCACCGGGAGCGGCCGGGGCTACGGGCACCAACCCGACCTCGCCGTGGCGTTCCTGGAGCGGGCGTGGGAACTCACCAGGCCCGGCGGCGTCATGGCCATGCTGGTGCCGGCGAAGGTGGCGACAGCGGCCTACGGCGCCGCCGCACGGACCGCCCTGAGCGAGGGCGGGACCGTGCTCGCCGTCGCCGACCTCACCCACATGCCGGACGCTTCATTCGATGCGACCACCTACCCGCTCGCCATCGTCGTTCGGTCGCAGCGACCGCCAGCCGACCATCACCCCCGGCTCGGCCTGGACCCGGGGTCCGGAGCCGCCCTGCGAGAAATCGCGGCGGGTGGGGCACCATGGATCCTGGTGCCGAATACGCTCCAGGGCGCCCTGGCGCGCCTGCGGAGGCATCCACCGTTGTCAGAGTCGACCCGCATCCAGTTGGGCGTGAAGACCGGAGCGAACCACCTCTTCCTGGCACCAACGGCGGAGATCGAGAGAGAGCTCCTTCGACCCGCGGTCCACGGGAAGGATCTCCGCCCGTTTCTCGCCACACCCTCCGGTCAAATCGTCTGGACGCACG
>JACDJC010002825.1_pt1 | contig 13197 bp, 11 predicted proteins | sample 7454191 | NCBI WGS metagenome assembly JACDJC01 (sample SAMN14253291, study PRJNA609438) | sludge metagenome | isolation source: sludge after 25d culture with pyrite and EDTA | collected 2018-12-20 | reverse complement strand
GGGCGAGTGGGAATACCTCTCCAGCGAGAATGGCAGCGCAGACCTGGCGTATGATATTGAATTCTTGAGCAATGGCACACTGCGCATCACTGAAGATGCTGATCTGCTGGTCGGTGAGTATCAGTACGAGGTCACCAGGCTGGGAAGAATGACTCTGTCGGCGCTGGGGGTGGAGCGGGAGATCAAGTATGAGATCAGCGAGAATATACTGATCCTCAGTCTGGGAAATGGTCAAAACCGATACAGACGTGAAGCAGTCGCGGCAGAGCCCAACCAGGTGACTGAAAATATCCCATTACCAGAAGTAACACCAGTTTATTCAGGGGAGTATTCCTTCCAGGTGCCAGAACAGCGCGTTACGGTACAGATCAATGATGACGCTTCCATAACTGTAGATTACTTGTTTTCTATTCAGAATGATCCTGGTGCGCTTGAAATTGATATTGTTGATATCGCATTACCCACTGACGCTTACGACCTTGGATCAATCATAGCAGACATCGATGGTAGACCTGTAAATAAAATCACAAAATCTGACATCATTTCCCCGGGTATATCGCTGCATCTTAATGAATATTTAATTCCACCTGACGGTACGGGAACTGTCCATGTTAACATTCCTTCCTTAACAAACACTATTTATCCCGCAAGCCAGATGGAAACAGAGGAATACGCTTCCGTGCTTTTTTCACCAAACTGGTATAACAACCAGAATTGCCATGGAAGAACAAGCTACCTGATGAAGATCATACTTCCTCCCGGGGTGATCGAATCTGAGGGCAGATTCTATGTGCCGGAGGGTTGGCCAGGGTTGACCGAACCGGAAATGGAGTTGATTGGAAATGGTCAAATTTCCTATACGTGGGTTTCAGACCAGGCGAACTCTTATACTCAGTACTCTTTTGGCGCAAGTTTTCCTGCCCGCTACCTTACTGCAGGCGAGAGCGCTGCCATACCTTCTGAATATTTCATGAGCCTACCCGAGCCGATCAAGGTGCTTGAAAAGCCGAATGGAACCTGGGAAATGTTTGGAGACGGTAAATGGGAGCATATTGTTGAACAAGATGGTATCTTGTGGCTGGCAGGGTATGGCGGTCTCACTGCTTTTGATATGGCCAGCGGTCAATATAAGCATTACACTACCTTGGATGGTCTACCATCTAACGCAATAACTTCACTGTTTGTGACAAGCGATAAAATTCTCTGGGCAGGTTTCATGGATTTGGGGATTTATCAATACGCCAATTTCAAATGGATGGATATCAATTCCCAAGGTCTTGACCGAATTATTGGTCAAACATCAGATGGGGCAATGTGGGTAACAGATAATATCTCACCTCCGTATGGAGTTGGGCGATTATTAAATGGCAAATGGGTAATCTGCGATTCATGGGACTGTTTTGTTGAAGGTGCAGGAGAATTAACTATGCCTACAGCAATTGTGGATTATCAGGGCACATTATGGGCACAGACAAAAAATCAAAATGGCAATCCGATAATTATTAATTTTCACAATAACAACTGGCAGGTTTATAGTCTTGGTCTACCTGATCGTTTTGAGTTATTGGCAGTTACCGAACCTGATACTATATGGATCGTTTCGAACGACCACATTCTAATATACAATGGCGATAGTACAAGAGAAGTTGCATCTTTTGATCGAAATTATTGGTTGGCAGTAGTCGTTTCATCGGACATAGGGGAAAAGTTAACTATAGAATTACCTCAAATTTGGGAACACCGGTCTGAGCTATATCGAATTTCAGAACAGAGGATAGAAAAATTGGATAGTACCCAAGGGTTACCCACGGATAATTTTTCACGTGCTTACGAAGATAAATCCGGCCAACTTTGGCTCTGCACTCCTGATGGTTTGATGAAACAGATGCCCAATTCTTCATGGCAATCTTTCTCATATTCAACAAAAGCGCGTCATAGTACGATTCAGGACATCGAAATCGCGGGGGATGGTGAAACCTGGATTTCAACGAATAATGGTTACCTGAATCGTTTTCTCAACAACAATTGGTTTCGTTACGGTGAAAACGATGGGATTTCTTCTAATACACAGGAATTGGAAATAGGAAAAAATGGCACTGTCTGGGTAAGTTCATGGAATGACGGTAGAGTTTTTAGTTATGAGGATAATCATTGGACAAGCTACAACCAAGCTGATGGTTTGGATATTGGGAAATACATATGGGGAATTGAGGCTTCCCCAGATGGAAGAGTTTGGGCTGCCGGTGACGGACTTGCCATGTATGACGGAAACGATTGGGAGACGGTCTTTGAAAATGGCCAGGATGGTTTTGTAGATATTCGTTCAGTTGTATATGGATTGGATGGGAGTATTTGGATTGGTGGATATGATTATCGCAATGATGCCAAAATAGCTAGACTAATCGATGATAGCTGGACGATATATGACAGTAATAACGGCTTGGATACGGGATACATAATTAATTCACTTGAATTGAGTCCCACGGGAATTGTCTATGCTGGAACAGGTCACGGGTTATTCAAGTTTGTGAATGATCGTTGGGAGGAGGTTGGCGACACCTACAGCATTAATGACATCGCGTTTGAGGGGGATGGCTCTGTTTGGATCGCCACCGAAATTGATGGGATCATTCATTATAAAAATGGCGAATTAGTCGAACATTATACCCATGAAGATGGTTTACCAAGTGTTAGAATGAATGCCATCGCGGTTGCTCCGGATGGTTCCATTTGGGCTGGCGGGTGGGGTGGGCTGGTAAAGATCACGCCCTAAGTGGTCTCAAAAATATCTAATTGAATTAATAACCAAATCGGACCTCGAATTTCCCATCAGGTTTGATGTTGAAAAGCGCTGTTTTCCAGTCATCATGCAATTCTGCAACCATCCGATCGTGCAATTCTCTGAATAGCGCAACAAGAGATCGATTTGGGGCAAGACTGACAACTTCTTTGGTCTCAGTGACGGTGTATGAAGATTTCAATTGAATCACGCCCGGTTTTATGGAAACCCGGATGTTTGCTTCTTCCCAATTCGCGTCTATCAAATCTGTGACGATCTGCCCGATCCTGGGGTATAAGGCTTCTAAAGGCTCAGTCATTTTATTCTCCCTTGGTTTCATTGCCGGGTTGATTCAGGAAACTGGTGTAAGTCAATTCATTATCCGCTTGAGAAAGTACTTCAAAGCTCTCAGGGCGACCAGAATCATCCCTATAAACGGGCTCGATCATTACTTTAACATCCTTACCGTTCTCTACTTGGTCAGCCCAGGTGTTCTCCATGGCTTTCCATTCGCCACGGTTAAGGTTGGCATCCTGCGGCACCAGGTTGAATGCATCCGTCGGTCCATTGAACCGTGTTCCGATTAAGTGACCACCCTCATCACTTTCAAGACCTTTGTGGCCAACCTCTGTCTGCAATTTTGAACGATTGCCTTCCTCCAAATCAAGATTTCCAGTCACTAGTTTTGTCCGTCCAAGATCATCTGTCTTATATTCATAACCGTTTCGCTCATAGACAGTATCAGGCTTTACCGCTTCAGGTTTCACCTCTTCATCAGCGTGTATCACCTCAGAGGTCACGGTTTGATCTGGTTGCTTATCTTCTGAAAGCTGGTCAGCTTCAGTTGTACCCTCAACCATTCCTCCCTGAATGCTTTTTATTCCCTTTTCATAAGAAAGATTACCACTGTTTACACCCTGGTTTTCTCTGGTCTCCGTCCTGGTGTCAAATTTTTCAGACGAGTCACTGCAGTTTAAGCCATAAACGTCTGATTCCCCTGTATTATCCCCGTAATCGTTCATATCGTTTTCCTCTTATCCGGTTGTTTACGCTTCTAAAATTTTCTACTCTGAAATTTTCCCTTGAATAGAATTAATGCCGTTTTTACCAAGCACTTCACTTGCACCTTTCTTTTCGGAAGCTGCATCAAGTATTGACCAGGCTTTTTTTATCCCAGTTTCGATCATATTCAAACCCTTTGTAGTGACATCTTTGGTTGTTTTTATTAGTGCGTCTTCTATTCCCATAATTAAACTCCCGCGACCAGGTTCTCAAATGCCTGTTCGAACATCGTGCGCATGTGTTGTGTAAATCGAAAATCGATTTCACTTGACAAGAAGCAATAAGCTGCATCAAGGTTACGAGGATGTCCAGCTAAAACCCCGGCATGGGCACAAACTGCAGCCAATGCCCTCCAATTTTCTTTCCAATAATCAGGTTCCGGATGCTCTTCAAACTGGTGAAGCGCTTCGATAAATTTTTCGTTGATTTCTTTATCAAGCGTTAAAGGTTCGATAAATTCCCTGTAGAAACAATGTCGCTTACAGTAACGACATCCATCGAACGGTATAATCTGAGAACTATGCGCCTTAGTAAAGGCTTCCATTTTTATCCGAATTTCCGCGTCGGATGGAGGGCTTTCAAAACCGGCACTATCTTTGAACTCCGGGATAGTCACAAATGTAGCCCGCTCGAGTCCGGTTTGAAAGAGTGCCGCCTCACCAACCCTTAGCTTGCCCAGAAAATCTTGCTGTATCTCATTCATGATCATCGCCCGAGCGATCGCTTCCCGATCATTACGATCACGTAATTGATGTGCGATCTGCAGATTCGTGTTGCGCATTGCATCTGGTGTTAATTTTTCCGGTGATTGATCAGAAATGATCAAACCTTCTCCATATGACCTGACTTCAGAAAGCATATTGCTGAATGCCGCAACAGATTTTGCCTTAATATCCGAAGAGACCTCAGTATTTCCAACGGATTGGGTATTGCTCAATACATTATGGGCTTCTTCCACTACAGTAATATGTTGAAGCATGGAAGAAGAGTGCAATTCCCGATACTCGCGCAGCCATGTTAACAGAAACATCATGGTAAGTGCTTTGTCATCCTGCGTCAGGTCATTTAACTCCAGGATTACCGGTCGACTGAATAGAATATCTGCAGGAATCGAGCGCTGGCAGCCAAACATCCGGCCTTTGCTGGCTGCCAGTAATCCTCCAATTCGGCCTGCCACTGCAGCCCTAATATTATGGTAAGTCTCTCCCGCGTATCCTCTTTCTTCTGCCACACGTATAACTTTAGTAAACATATCCTTCATGGTTGGAAACAACTTATCTTCGTCATCTTGCGCAAAATCAGTTAATTTCCAATGCTTATCTTTATAAATCTCTTCCAATGCTTGTCCAATAATAGATGGCAGGATGCCAAATTGAGGTAAAGCAGCATCAAAACAAGCCTGTAATCGACCCAGGTGCGCTTCTACACGTACTCCCGGAATTAACTCAAAGGGATTAAACCTGAATGGTGATGTTGTCTCATCGCCAAGGGTAAATATGAGCAAATCCGAAAATCCATTAACTCTACTTAACGCCCGGTATTCTTTTTTTGCAGATTCGATAACTAGAAATGGTATTTGATGATCACGCCATAGTTGATTCAAGATGTAGAGAAGCGTGTTTGTCTTGCCGCTTCCTGTGAAACCGGTTATCAACGCGTGTCTTGAAAGATCCTTCACGCGTATTACAGCGTTTCCACCACGTCGAAATTTCCCGATTTTAATGTAATCCTTCGTGACATCAATGTTGCGCTGCCCGGGTTCAAAATCTGGCGGCTGCTGCCGGACAGAAATTCCAGGTATTCCACTTTGGACATTCACAGGGAAACGGAAGGCAGAACTGGCTCCACTTGCCCCGCACAAATAAGGAAGGCGCTCTTTGTGGTCGCTGGCTTTTGATTCACCCCAAGGAGACCATAGAAGGGTAGAAAAGGTATTGATAGCCCGATCCAACTGCTCTGCTGTAGTTGGAATAAAAAGATCTGCATTCGACGGCAAGCTCTTATCACTAACCCGGCTTTGCGACTGAATTTGATTAGATGTAATACTGTTAGATAGGGTTTTCGCTACCGTCCAGGCAGCATTCGGGTCTACACTAATAGACTGAACAACCATTATGAATGGTTCATCCAAAGTCTTGTGATATTCGGTGTAAATTTTACCCACAAGCTCAGCGCCCGGATCTCTGCGGTGCCTGATGCCTGTAGTACTTTGAACTGGCGCGTCCATATCTGCAACTGTTTGCGCGATATACCCCGCTTCTGATAGAGCGAAATATTCGTCGTTTGATAATTCTGTTGGTTCTAGGTAAATGCTCGCTGCAACCGGAGCAGATTGCCTGAGCATTACTTCAAATGGTTCTACGAAGGCTCCTTTAGCATTCCAGAACGGATGAATTACATAAGCTTCGCGATTAACTGTTTGTAATGGAACAACAGCTTCATGTTGACGAATTTCTACCAATGCAAAAGGAGAAGGAAACGGTCGGAGTATCCGCTGTAACGAACCATTTGATTCCAATGGAATATAAGGTATCCCATAGCTGGTTAGATGTGCAGTGATGTCAGAATAAAAATGTTTGACTACTGAGGTATCCTGATTGTTTTCGACAATAAAGCGGCATAAAAGAAATATCTCTACCCTTCCCTCTGTCGGGTTGGAAAAATATCGCAAAACAAAAGCTGAGCCTTTATACTTTCTTAATCCAATAGTGAACCGGGAAAATCGATCAAAAATTTCCTCCAGCTTTTCATGGTTGGATTCTCCAAGCAAAGTGTGATCAAGTAAAAAATCGGGCAGAAAGGGAATTTCAAGCCCAAAAAGTAGAATTCGGGCATTTCCTGAATGCTGAATGAATACATATTCTGGCATCACAAAGTCTAATTGAGATCTCATGTCATCCTAAAATTTAAAACAAAGGTGGCGTTTTCGATTGGCTAATTTGACTCACAACGAAAATATTGTTTGGCATATTGTGGGACCCCAAAATTTTATTTATACGATAATTCACAGAATGGTTTTCTAAATTAACCTCTTTTCATCTTGTGATGAAACCTGCTTAAGGTCATCAGGATCTAAACCAATCTCGTCCATCGCCATTCGAACGGTCTGCTCCACTGCTTTTTCCATAGACATCAAATCATCTTCATTAAATTCAGTTGGCTTGCTCCTCAGACCTGCCAAAAAATCCTTTTCAGTGAACCACTTGTATATGCTGTATATCAAGAAAATACCCAGTAATAAATTATTTACCACTCCTAATGGTCCAATTATGCAAAGTAAAGTTAATATTCCCGAAAGACTGGGACCACCGCCATAAACAATGGAACTCACGCTATTACTAATGCTATTTGCCGCAATGCTGGGCAGGAAGATACTGGCAAAAATTCCAAAAAGTATCATTAATACAATAATTAATACCTTCAGATTACTAATAGCAGGTTTCATAAACGAAACTATCGATAGATATAAATCATTCCCGAAATTATTAATGTAGAGACCCACTGTAATCAAGCGTCGGCGGAGGAGGAAATAGATCCGTTTCTCTACCAGAAGACCTCTGGAGATCAATTCTTTTTCTTCCACAAAAGCATCTTGAATTTTCCGGCTATTGAATTTTTCGCGGACACTGGTAATCAAATCGGGAACTTTTTCTGCCTTATTATCCATTAGCCAGCCTTTATGGGTCCGCTTTGTACCATAGCCAGCAAATGGTCTCCAAATATTTAAGATACCAGCTTTACTCGAATTTTCATTCCAGCCATCATTATTCGGAGTGTAATAAGGTGGCGTACCATATCCCATTGGTGAACTTGGGATGGAAGGTGGATAATGGTTTGGAACAGACGGGGGAGACGAAACATTGTTAGACGTTGAAAGCGTGGTTAATGGTTTACCACAATTAAAACAAAACTGTGCCCCTTCCTTGTTATCACTTCCGCAATTAGGACAATACATGATTCTCTCCTTTTAATTTTTGTTTTCGTTATTAAGATTTAGTGTAAGTACTATGTAATATTGGTTTTCCCACTTATTATCGTTACACAAACACAATAAGAATATCTAAAAATCCATTGTTGCTTCTTTGTTTGATTCTACCTAACTTAATTTTAGTGAAGATAAACTTGTTGTCAAGTGAATAATTAACACAAGAAAACACCTAATACTTTCTTAAAGCCAGAGGAAAAGCAGCCTAAAATTTTAAAATATCTCAATCGCACCTAATTATTTTAAATGTTATCCATATCGGCTATGTGCATACTTTTTTGTCTATCATTTTCATTGGTGATCAAAGAATCAATTTACTGGAGTTTTACTGACTCAATAATTTTTCAATTTTCTTATTCATCAACTTTACAAATAAAGAATTCGTCTTCTTCATCCCCACCTTCCTGCACCCAGCCAAGAAGATCATCATTTAATATCGTGTTCGTGTCTTTAGAAGGATAATATACCTTTGTTCCTTCTGGCACCGAAATCTTCCACCAATAAGCTTCCTCCTTACATATGGGACCATCGAGAATTTTTACTATCGTACCGGGATAAATGCGGGCTATTTCCTTTCCATCCTTTCCGGGAGATTTTCGTATAATCAATCGATCTGTTTTCGTACAGACCTCCGCATAATCATCAATTGAAATCCGTCGTGGCCAAGAATCTGGGCAGAGATCATTATTTATACTTGGGGTGTCTGATGATAAAGGGTTTATTGGTGTAGCCGTAATAATTATTAATGTGGGAGTAAGTTGTTGTGTTGAATCGGAACCTTCAGTTTCGTCTTCTATAATTGTATTCATGCACTTATAGAGATTAAAACCCGAATCAAGATAAAATTTTAGATCGTTGCCAGAAATATCATAGCGAAGTACTTTTTCGATCCCCAGTGCTGATAATTTAATTTTTCCTGATCCAACTACCTCATATGAATAATTATCGACTATCAAATCAGCACCGTCGATGATCCTTAGAGAGCCATCTTCCTTTATTTCAATATCAAATGCAAGTTCTGGAATACCATCGTCACTCATTGAAAATTCCCAGGTTCCTAGTAATTGTTCATCAGTCCTGTCATTGCCAATTGATAACGAATCATTTAGTGAACAAGATGAAAGAAGAAGTATAAAAAAACAAAAATACTTTAAATACATATATTTTTTCCACATCTTCCTTCTCCTAAAAATGAAATCAATGTTATATATCAAGCATCAAAGAAAATTTTTAAATACATTAATAGCGAGCACAAAATATCTAAGCTTCTAATAGTTATGCCTATCCAACAAGATAATGTATAAATATACGCAAATACTTCTTATTCTTTAATTCTTTCTACGATTTAGTATCCGCAAGCACAACAGTTTTTTAATACAGGTGTCAAGTCACTTTCTTAAGATAAGATTTTTTTAGTAAAGATTTTCTATAACATTCGAAAGAATTTTAAGCGAATCCGATGTATCCTACTAATGTGAAGCCTTCATTTTTTGGTTCTCAAAATTTTCTTAAACCTGCAATCAATATTATGAAAATCTTTATTTATTCCCTAAAAAGCTTTTCTCTTAATCTGCAAGGAATTGTTTCCAAGCCAAGTTCTTTAGCTGCAAAGATTCGATGACGACCTGACACTATTGTGTACTGATCACCAATTTTATCAACCTCGATTGGATCCATACCATAGAACAAATCAAAGGTTCTTCTTTTTCCCTGACTCCAGTCCAAGTTATTCTTCTGATCTTCAGCTGAAAATTCTTCACCAGATTTTCCAGATATCACAGCTTTTTGAATCTCTGGCAATTGGAGTGTCGCGCTTTTGGCATCTTCCCATGAAATGTGGTGATTAAAATCCTCTAAAGTTTGCACTCCATCGGGTAATGGTAAAACCTTTGTTGGAACCTCCACAATGCCATGATCAATCCAACCTATGTCAGATTCATCATTTCCTTGTATTGAATTTATAGCTTTTTTATTTAAATTAACCTCACCACGAAAAAACGCGGATCCATGATCATTAGTATTAGTATCCATTTTTTCTAATCCAATTTTACTTTGTTAGAATGAACGCCCGCATTTTGTGCAAAATTTTCCTCCCGGCATTCTGGGTTCACCACAATGAGCACAAACCTGGCTTCCCGCATTTTGTGGTGGATTATTTCTATTACTTAGGGACTGTTGTGGATATGAACTAGAAACGGTTTGATTACTACTGACTGAACTGTAGGCTTTTCCTGTATTAGATCGTTGATAATTAGAATACTTAAGTTGTGCAGATTTTGGTTTTTTTGATTTTGTGAACACCAATATCAGAACGATTAGAATTACTACTATTCCAGCAACAATTCCGATAATCAAAAAAACCGGCAAAACACTTGGTGAGCTCATTATGGCTTCCATTTCACCTACATCAACCCATTTAACCGTTGTGGCATTAATCTGGGTTCCATTGGTTGACAATATCTTGCCCCCCTCTAAGGTAAAACTATTACTTAGACCTTGACCAATGGCTGTATAACCCATATTTAGAGAAAATTTGACAACAGGTTCTCCAAGAAATTCTACCTTTTGCAAAGAACCAGAGTATTCAATCCATTCGTTCCATAATTCAAATCCAGTCCCGGATACATCAATTAAAAATATTGCATTACCATCATCATCCACATTGCCTTGCTTCCAAGTAAAATCAATTCCTTTACTTGCTGAGTTTTCAGCAATTGCATTGAATTGCTGTGCCAAATCAGAAGAGTATATTGCTACTTGTTCTTGAGGAGCGGCTAATTCCATGTGGAATTTCCATTTCTCACCTCCAGATATTTTTAATACACTTTCCGTGGAGATAACTGTCAAACATCCTGCAAGTAAAAAAGCAAAACTCAACAATGCCGCAATAATCTTTTTCATTAATTACCCTCCTAATCGACTTTGGTAAATTTATTATCTACAAATTTTATCTTTTATTCCAACTTCATCTTTACTTAGTATTATCAATCTCGATAATCGCTGAATAAAATTCCAGATCATAAAATCAAAAATAGAATTTTGATTATGTAATTATTATACATAAAGCAATAAAATGAAAGTTGTTTAAACTATCATATTAGTTTATTCAAAAAATAATAAATCCAAAGGGTTTTTACCCTTGAAACAATTGATTATCGTTTTTTTACATCCACTTTCGCAGATTTTATTAGACCATGGAAATTAAGCCTGAACCTTTATTTGTAGATAAGAACCTCTTACTTAAATCAAAAACCCGCTTTCACGGGTTTTCTTAGGCTGGGGGCAAAGGATTCGAACCTCTACTTACTGATCCAGAGTCAGCCGTCCTGCCGTTAGACGAGCCCCCAACAACGTTCAGTATTTTACCACCACCGTTGGACGATGTCCAGATGGATATTCTCTATATTCTTGCAAGTGTGGTAAAATTGCGTGTCTGGTTAGCAGTTTCCGCTGCTACCTTTCCGCTCTTGACTGTGCCAACGGTGCTGTTTGAGGGCAATCCCGAGGAAAGGAGGAATCACCATGCGCAAATACGAGGTTGTGCTAATTTTTCACCCTGAACTGGATGAGACCGCGCTCAATGACGCGCTCGATAAGGTTAAGGACTGGATAACAACCGCTGGCGGCACCATCACCAAGGTTGATGCCTGGGGTAAACGCCGTTTAGCCTACATTATCCGCAAGCAGCGCGAAGGAGTGTATTACCTGGTAAGCACCGAGTTTGCACCTACTTTCGCCGCCGAACTCGACCGAAATTTACGTTTCCATGAGCCCGTGATCCGTTATATGATCACCGCGGTTGAGGAGTAAAAAGAATAAGTTTTTCTTGAAGGAGTTTTTCAATGGGGCGAGATTTAAATAAAGTAATGATCATCGGTCACCTGGGGAGAGATCCTGAAATGCGGTTCACCCCGTCAGGGCGACCCGTAACGACCTTCACTGTGGCCACAAACCGTTCCTGGAATACCGGGGATGGCGAACGACATTCGGAAACTGAATGGTTCAATGTGGTCGCCTGGGGAAACCTTGCAGAGATCTGTAAGCAATACCTAACAAAAGGACAACAGGTTTATGTTGAAGGCCGTTTGCAGACCCGTCGCTGGGAGGATTCAGAAGGCGTGAAGCACAGTAATGTTGAAATTGTGGCTTCAGAAATGATGATTTTAGGCGATAAGCGCGACAACTCTCAATCCACCGGTGACCTTCAAGATTCAGAGATTCAAACGGACGAAGACTTCCCGTTCTAAATGGAGTAAAAGAAAATGTCAGAAGAAAATTCTAACGAAAATGAGCGATTTTCAGGTCCGCGCCGCTACGTAGCGCGACCCAAGATCTGCCAGTTCTGCGCTGATAAGAATATCAGCATTGATTACAAAAACGTTGATATGCTGCGCCGCTTCGTAACTGAAGATGGCAAGATTCGACCAAGAAGGCAAACCGGGACTTGCGCACTGCATCAGCGCGCCCTGGCTTCCGCCATCAAACGCGCCCGCCATGTTGCCCTCCTGCCCTTTACCGGGGAACGCTGGACTGACGCCATCCGGTAAAGTAATCTATATACCGGAACTAAACCAGTTTGGCATTATCCAACCAGATAATATGCCAAATCAATCCATTCGAGGGAAAGATGGCAAAAGATAAAGATACCAACGTACCAAAACCAGCGTCCAGGAAGCACGAAGCCCGGCTGGCAAGGGAAAACCGACAGAAAAAGCTGATGGTGGGTATTGTCAGCAGCATTCTGGCTGTGGTCATTCTGCTGGTTGGTTTCGGCATTCTGTACGACCTGGTCATAAAAAAAGGACGGCCGGTTGCGCAGGTTGGAACCACAAAAATTTCGAGCGAGCAGTTTGAAAAAAGGGTCCAATACGAACGCTTGTCTTACGTTGACTCCTTCACCAGCTATGCGGCTTCAGGCTACGCACAGCTTTTCCAGTCTTACCTGCTCGAAATGCAGAACGCGCTGGACAACTACATCCAGTTCGGTAGTGATGTACTGGATAAAATGATCAACGAAGCAGTGGTAGCTGCCAAAGCCGAAGAGCTTGGGATCACGGTAAGCGAAGAGGATATTGACAAAGAAATCGAGGAAGGTTTTGGCTTCTTCCCGAACGGAACGCCAACACCTGAAGAAATTGTGGAGTTCACTTTCAAACCAACTTCCACACTATCCGCCGAACAATTGGCCATTATCACTCTCACGCCGACTCCTTCACCCGAACCCACTGCTACACTTGAACCCACATTCACTCCTGAACCCACTGAAGCAGCCACCTCCACACCTGAAGCGACTGCTACTGTCACCACTGTACCCACCGCGACTTCAATCCCTCCCACTGCCACACCATACACCCGGGACGGGTTTGAATCC
>JACDJC010002824.1_pt1 | contig 13198 bp, 18 predicted proteins | sample 7454191 | NCBI WGS metagenome assembly JACDJC01 (sample SAMN14253291, study PRJNA609438) | sludge metagenome | isolation source: sludge after 25d culture with pyrite and EDTA | collected 2018-12-20 | reverse complement strand
GGCTTGTGGAAGATTAAATTTCACGTATTTTGTTGTTTTTTCTTGTGTATTTATATTCTCAACATATTTCGCCTCTACTGCTTCTCGATATTCTTTGTTGAATTTGAAGAAATCAAAATAGTCTACAAGAGATGATTGAAAAACTTGGCGAATGTGCTGCTGAATCACATAGGCTAACATACTCATATCCTTATAGATTCTGTCATAGTCTTTGATGTCTGGATGTATATATATACTAAAATCGGCATCGGAACGTTTGAAATATGGTTCGTAGAATGCATCAATTTGTCTTGTCGCGTTGGCAGGAAGTTCCAACATAAATTCATTTGAGACCATTCTCATGACGTTGCCGCCTTTGTAGACAAATAATATTTTAGAAGGATCTTCCAATTGTCTTTCCTTTGCATATAGTTTAATGGCATTTTCAAAACTTGCATAAACAAGTTTCAAAAACCCGTAGAGAGACTGTTCTGTTGAAAAAAATTGGTTCACAACAAAGTCTGTTGCCAATGATTTGATGTTCCTTGTCGGATCGTCCAAATCCTTTCCTTGAGAATACAATGCATCGTAAGGAGGATTTTTGTCAATGTTGAAACTTCCACTGATTATACTTTGTACGGAATCAGCGATACGAGAGTTTGATAAAACGCCGTTTTCGGTGGCCGGAGAAATTTTTGCGGTCACCGTGTTTTTGGAAATATTGGCTCTCCGTGCTAATTCCGCATTGACCAATTCACAAATAGCACGTTGAGGTAATTTATGAGAAAACTTTATGCCCAATGACTTTGCACGCCTCTTTAAATCGATAATATTTAAACAGTATTGTGATTTACGATGATTCATTTTTTTCATCTCTAGTCATAGTATTAGAAAAATGCAAGTCTCACCAACAGTTGCTCTTGTCGTCGCAGTCGTTTTGTTTATTATCGGTGGCCTCTTTTTGGGTCAGATTATTCAAACCGCCGCATCGTTTATCGCTGGCATTCCATTGATCGTCCTCGGAGGCGGTGCTTTGTTACTCGCGGTTTACCTGTACAAACCAGAAGCGTTTGAACGCCAAACGAAACTTGAATAAAATAAACAGATATTGATTGAAATGAATTTTTTAAAGCAAAATAACTTCATATTAAGGTTGCATGTAAATTTGTTGTGGTTGTTCGATCTGATATGGTAGAGAATAATCTGAAAATTGTTGGTTTTGTGGTTCCGACGCTGACTGGTCGTCTTCGTCGGAAGTAATCCATGCTACAAAGGCAATAATTATTACAATCAGCAGCACGAATCCGACAAATAGTAAAATTAGTATTTTTGAGGAAGAACTTGCAGAAGAAGACGTTTGCATTTGCTGTGCTTGCTGTTGTTGGTTCAAAATTTGGGAAACATTTTGTTGAGTTTCTTTTGCTTTTTCAATACAGGTAACTTGCGAATTAACGTCCCCCAAAACACTACCTGCAACGGTAATGGTGTTTGCACTACCACAAAAGTTACCACAGTTTTTGGAGCGTTCAAGATCGGGCGTAGAGTAGTAACCAAATTCGCGGCACGTCGGATCCCAACAGCCGAGCGGTGCGCCAAGGGTTTTCACTAATCTGAGTTGATCTTCTGGAAGTTTCGAACGTTCGCTAAAACAACTGCATAATTTTTCTCCATTTTGCGCGTTTGTCTTTGATAAATCACTTGCACAGTATGCTGTAACAGAGTTGTCCATTTTTCCATAAGATAGTTTATCATTAACATAGTCTTTGCATTCCTTATTGGTTGATAAAGCACTTCCGTTTCCAGCGCCGTCGTCGCGACAAAAATTATCCAACGTTTTGTTTCCAGTGTTTTTTGCCCAGTTCCAGCAAGCATCATGATCTTGTGAGCCAAACGGATATTGTGTTGTGCAGTATTGTTCCAAATTATTTCTACATTCAACCGACGCAACGTTTGATAAGCAATAATTTGGCGGACATGGTTGTGCATTTGCAGGAAAAGAGCCAGTATCAGTCATTGTGCCAACATTTTGCACACCAAGACAACAGCGTGCCTTGGTTTTTGCGTCTGTTGGATAATCATTATATTTACATTTTGAACGTGTTTGAGTAAAGTCGCAACCTTCACCAGTCGCATCAACAAAAGTCCAACCAGTGGGGCAACCTGGTTTGAAAAATCCTGCAGTCCAACAGAGGGCTTTATTTGTGTCTGTCGTCGGTGTCACTGCACTGTGTACATACAGAGTTTTTCCTTCACCAAGGCCGTAGAGTTGTCTATTTGAAAAATTTGTGTCTGAAACTCCGCCACAACTCATTTTTCTTTGTTATATTTACAGAGACTAAATTATTTCATGTCGTTTGTCAATAACTGTAAAACATGAGTATTTTTGGTGGTGTTAGTGTCGATAAATCAAGTAATTTACTTGATACACTTAATCAATCAACACTAACACAAGTAAAAGAAAAAAACACATCTTGTGCAGCAAATATTGAACAATTTTTGGGTGGAGAAATCAATGTTGGTGGAAGTGTTGGTGGGAGCATTGACGTCCAAAACGTTGCCGGTCTAATGTCAAAATGCGTTCAAACAAGCAAAGATCAAGACGAAATTATCGACGAAATTGCCAATACTGTAGCACAAAAGCATACAACAGATAAAGGTGGTTCTGGCCTCGTCTCGTTAGCGAGTGTTAACTTACAAGAAAACCAAACTACGGTTAAAAATATTCTAAAAAAAGAATACCAAGATATTGTAAACTTGAATTGCGATACCTCTATTGTGCAAAAACAATCAAACAAAATTAACATAGGTGGAAGTGTTGGAGGAAGTATTACAAGTAAAAATACTGCAACACTTAGCAGCGATTGTCAACAAATCGCTGATTTGAATCGTCGCGTTGCGACAACGTTGGCTAACAACTTTACACAATCCACAGAAACAACAATTCCCTCGATTGTTCTCTACATCATCGCTGGTGTCGTTGTTATTGCTGTGCTCGGCGTTGTCGCTGGTCTAATTTACACATTTGCAGGTGAGGACGCTCCAGAACGACGTCGCAAGTTCCGTCAAGGTATAGCCGCCAATTTCCCCGGCCAGCAGCAGTTTCCGCAAGTAGCCACAACTCTTTTGCAAAATGTTGATCCATATGCAGTACCGCCCGCAGAACCTTCTGTCGATCCAACCCTTTATCAACAGCCGCCTCCGCCGTCATACGATCCAGCACAAATTCCACTCACATAATAAACTTTCGCGAAATTGATACATTTCATAGTATTTTTTTAATTCGATATCAACAATGCAGTGACAACAATGAAAATCGAAATCTTTGATTTTGACGCCGTATTGTAACTTTGTACCGTCAATTGTGTTGCTTTTACACAAGGAATAAAATTTCCCGTCATTGTCAGTTGGGAAGAAGATTCAGCGGTGCAATCTGACACTTGCACAGTACCATCGGGACAACGCAAATCGTAGCAAAAACGGTCGTTCTGCTGTGAATCAGCACAACTGCCTTTGCTTGCACACCAAACGGGTTGATCAGCAATTTTCCATTGCAGTTGACCGCCTTTGCATGCAATGCAGTTGTCACGGTTGGTACGGCCTGTTGCACAAAGTGGTCTCAAAAATATTTTAAAAACAAAAAAATCACTTACCTGTGACTTCGGTACTTAGTGTTGTCGATGGAGTTGGCGACGGGTTCGGACCACTCGCAGGACATTCATTGCTGCAGTATCCATTGATATTGTTTATCGAATTGACACGAGTACAATCCGCGCAGCACAAGCCCCAAGAAACAGAGTTTTGGGTAACAGATCCCGAAATGCCGCAAGTCATTTTGCAAAAAGTTGCAGTTTGACAAGTTCCCTGCTGCACATGAACCTGAGGAGGTGGTACTGCTGCTGTGTAGCCATCAGATCCAATAGCACAATCCGCAGCGCATCCCTTTTTTAAAAGGGTTAGATAACATAAGAACAAATAGAACAAAGAAACATACAAAGTCTACGCATGCTGTCTGATAAGCCTCAAGACATGTTGTGCTCAAGCGTAACGTCTTAATAAGATAAACAGCACAGGCAGTCGCGGCACATGGGTCGCTTGTTTCTGCACACTTGGTGCTGGATGCTTGAATATTTGTCATTTCAGAAGTAGAGCATTGACGAGCCGTTGGACTTGGTGTTTGCAGAGACGCTTGCACTCCCGTGGTTGCAGAGCAAACTGACAGCCATTGCCCGCCGCTTGGACAGTTGCTGACAACATCGTACTTGCCGTTGCAGTTTCCGTTGCTTGAGCACCATTGACACTGCGCAAACGTTTCGGTTGAGGCAACACATGCTCCGCAAGTCGTGACTTCTCCGTCGCAATCGGCTTCTGCTCGAACGAGTATGGCGAAAAGAGTGAAAATAACAATTGCAATCATTCTTTGATTAGTTTTGTTCTGAAAATTTTTTGGATTTGTTTCTGTGTCACGGTCAACAAATTTCAGACGCAACTTTTTCAGACCATCAACCATCAGCAAATGACCTCACTCAAACTCTTGAATCAAAATAAATCGCCGACTCGTTGGGCTTGCGCAACAACAAATTGTGTTCGCCTGTTCAAGGATCGCAAAGAAGCCGAAGAATTTGACTATGACAGCATTAATAGCAACGTTCATGTTGTTGGTGCTGTCGGCTCATTTCCTCCAAGACCGGCGGTGCCGTCTTTTGGTACCTGCTCGTATTGCGATTCAGATATTGATTTCTTTTGCGTTGCACGCTTCATTCGCGTTGGATTTCCCGATAAGACAGACTTTGAAGTGGCCGAAGAAATTGCCCAAGGTGGAACCCAGTCTGTTTCTGATCGTCCTTGGCACCAAGGTTCTGCTGGCGGCTGCTACAAGAAGGATCAAGACTTTGTCGAAGAACCAGAAAACTCGGGAATGTTGATCTGCGATGTTATACTTTCGTGGAGTGAGGTCGATGCATTGACCAAGGCTGCTCAAATCAACAACGACGAGACGCAATTTTATAACGCTCTCGTTTTGCCTTGCCATGTTGATTAAACAATCAAATTAAAAAATGCCTTGTCAAAATTGTGGCAGTCATCAATCAAAAAAGGCTCGCTGTATATACTGTGAAGCAAAATGGTGCGATAATTGCGTTGCCAATCATACATTGATGCACGCATCTGGTGTAAAATGCAGGGGATTTGGAATTAGTTTAATAGAACAAATTTCTCATTCTTCCCATCAGTGATTTTTCACTAGAATCCACAGTCCAGTTTGAAAAATCAAATTGAGCGACATCTTCCGGCAAAGGTTTTGGAAGGATCTTTGAAAATCTTTGCACATCGAGATCGCAGTAAAGAGGATCAATTGCGCTCATATCAAATAGGTCCGATTCTTCAAAAAATGCCGCAACTTTGGTTCCTCGTTGTGATATTCCACTCCACTTTAGTTTGCTGAAATGTTGAAAAGCATCGGATCCGAAATTTCCACTCGTCGTTAAGACGATTCTACGATATCTTGAGAAAAATTGCGCAAAAGAGTTGAGCGAGAGATGCCAATTGATTTTTGTGAAACGATAATCAATAGAATTCATCGATTCTACGTATGGCTGAAGATTTTTCTTGTCAGCAAATGTTGCAGACGTCGGTGGATAACCAAGAATTGCAACGCCTTTGTGTTCAGTTAGTGAATGCTGAACAACTTGTACTATATAGTGTGGAAACTCTATCTGAAAGTAAAGCAAAGCATCATTTCGATCATTAACATCGACAAAGAGTAAAATTCCATTCGGTCCACCTTTAAGAACCAGATCATTAAGTTTGGTTGATTCAATTGTTGTCATTGTCAAAAATATATTTTTTTAAACGAAATAATTTTCATGACTTCAAATATGTCAATAAACATTAATGTTTACGCCAGTGAAAGACGACCCGACCTGGGATATAACAGCCGCACCAGCATTTGAACAAACAAGTCCGGCAACGCCAGATGTTCAAGTTCCGGTTCAAATAGAAAATTCTCCTGCTTACAAGCCAGAAGCCAATGCTACAGAACTATTGCGGAAAGCAGCAGAAAAGGCCAAAGATGCCAAGAGAGATTTACAAGGAACATTGGACCGAGTATTTGATGTTTACGAGACGCCAAACGCGTTTCAAGTTTTCTGGGTAATTGTCTTTTTGCTCAGCATTGGCATTTTTGTTTTATCTGCGATTGTCACCGTTTCGTACGGCAACTCATTGATTGTTGCTGCGTCAATAGCATCGGCAACATTGCTATTTGTTGGTTTGGTCGGTTACTTGATCTACAAACCAAAGTCTCTGTCTTTGTCATTACCATCATTTTTTGCATCGAAAGCAAAAGGAAAAGAGGAATATACACCTATTGATACAAGATTTCGTGATGAAGAATAAACGCTTTACTCAAAAATATTTTCAATCGGCATTCTTTCTTGCACCAATATTTTGTTGTATTTCTGTTGTTTGTCGATTTTCAAAATTTGTTTTGCAAATTGTAAAATGTTTGTTGCCACAATATACACTGAATTATTTTGCGAATAAATTGATAATTTGCCGCTGAGTAGCGTTACATTTGATTCAAGATGTTCGATTTTCTTGAGTTCTGGATTCTCTTCTAATGTTTTTTTCGAAAGATCCAAAACTTGCTTTGCTATAGTAGAAAGTGCGCTGTAGGAATTTAGGGTTAATTGTGCTGCTAATAAATTTGACATTGTTTCAAGACATTCAATTGTTGTCATTTTTATTTCTATATATGAAATCCGTGCTGTTTATTTTGGCGGATGAATATGCAAGATTTTGTGCAACTCTTCGGTAATGTAACTTGCCATACAGCGGGTGTGCCAAAACATCTTTTCTTCGATTGAACACTCGTAACGGGAATCCTGTAAAGATTTCATAGTCTTTTCAATTTGATGCTCTGATTGTGTGTGTGTCATGTCAACTTTAGCAACTTTTCCTTGTAAATGATCCTCTGCAATTGCAATTAAAATATCATGGGACCTTTGGAAATTAGACCAAGAAAATGCGCGTATCAATGCTTCAGCAACGCCTTTTTCTAATAATTCACCAATAATTTTACGCTCTTCATCGTTTTGTGCTACATCCATTTTTTGTCAATTTTTTTGTTGATCAAACATTTACAATTGTAAAAACGAAAAATGCCCAGTGAGAAATGGAACTCATTGACTCGTGTTATGAATTGGGAAGAACAATTGATAACATCAAAACTATTTCAAAAATTATCTCTTGAACGTATAACAAAACAAGAGTTTATTCAATTATTTCCAACGATATTGAAATGTTCAATACGAGTTGTAAGAATTGAACGAGTGGACGAGAGACATTTTACGGTATCTTTGAAAAACTATGCAAGGCAACACAAACGCGATTTATCGTTTCTTCTTGCACAAATGGGTAATCTAAAAATTGAAAAACAATGAACGGACATGTAATCGAGTCGAAAATTATCTTTGTAACGCAATCAAAAAATCCATGTCTGCAACTGCAAAAAAAAAAGAGATAGGCGATGCATGTTTTGATCATGCGACTGATGGTTCCGAACCACCGATGTTCCCGATTACAACAATCACCCATTCAACAAGTAAAAATATAGCGGACTAGGATAGGATTGAACTATCGACCTGTTCGTTTCTCTTTTGTTGCTTATTGTTTAACAATAATAGCGAACCGCGCTGCCAACTGTGCCACCAGTCCCATGAAAAAATAAAATCAAATTAGAAGTGGTCTTGCAAGAAAATGAATTTGTTAAATTTCCGTTTTATTTTCTGTTTCAGAACCACAAGAGAATCCATTCTCCCAATAGTGATATATTGCATCAACAATTTGCAAAATTTTTTCAATACTGCAAGAAATATTGTAGTCCAGAAAACAATATTCGCAGAGATGCCTTTTTTGATTATTCACCATCAAGTATTTCCTAGCGTATAACTGACAAATATGACACGAACCACGTTCAAAGGCAAAGGATTCATTGGATAAATAAAAGCAATATTCTTGATCGTTTCCCGGATGTAGTGTTTTGAAAGTTGAGCAAATTTGCTGCGCAATGTGTAATTCTTTTTTTGACAGTGTTACCGGCATCTGCAATATCGCACCATCAAGATTACTTCCATAAAGTCTATATTCTACCGATTTGTAAATACCGTGTGGATTTTCACTCATTTTTTTGCGTTCCTCACAGAACAAAGTTAGACCGTTTATTTTTTTGGAAGTATTATTTCGTCAACAATCTGTCTCATAATTTGCAAGTCCTGATTGCGATCGCTTCTTTTGTTGCGAAAAACGTAAATTTTTTCATCATCGTGATCAATGTTCCATCCGAAATGTTCGTTGATCGCCGTCATTGGAACTCCCATGTTGTTGAAAAAATACGATATCATTACATCTTCTGGTTCCCAAAATTGAAGTAAATGCTTACTTTCAACCACCATTTTTACCATATCACGCGTCAATACCATGCAAATTCCACTCATAAAGTTGGCCTCTTTCCAAACATTTCCACCAAACAGTTTTTCGGTAGCGGTGAAACAGTCGACAACTTGTTGGACTTTGCAAAGCGTTGATATATTTGTGCGCACCAAAATATCAAAATCCAATTGCCTTAGACAAGTGGCAAGTACATCATAGGTTTTTGGCGACATTGTATCCCAACCTTCTGTTCCTTTCAAATACAACATATCTCCTTCAAATTTAAACGGCTCTTCGATTGTGTTGTCATAACAGTAAAAATAACATGAAATGTTTGCACCAAAAGTCTTTAAAAACCTTCTTTGAATTTCACGCATTTCTTGGTAATGCTCTCCCGGAGAATACAAAATAAGGTTTAATATTTTCATTTTTTATTTTTGTCGGTTTTTTTTAGTAAAACCAATCGAATTTTCCAATCATTGTTGTTGCGTATACGCGAACGTGATGGCTTTCTCCAACATGTGATATTGTTGTTTCAACTTCAACATATAGATTTGGATATTTTTCAAGCAGTTTCCAAAATTCAGCGTTTTGATGGCTTTCAATGCGAAAACAAACATCGTCTTTTTTATCTGCAATCATTGAAAAGCCACCGATCACTTGATCAAAGTAGGTTACCACTGAAGGTTTTCCGTCTTTAAAATGCAGTTGCAATTTCTCTTTAACTGCTCTAGCAGGATTAAAAACATATTTTTGTGGTTCTTTTGATGTTGATGGTGGAGGAACTGGAACTAACTTTGTTTTCTCTTTCAATATTATATTGTACATTTGCCAAAGTTCGTGACTGATATAAAATTCAACAGATTTTTGAATTTGAAACGTTTTTCGACTGTCTAAATAACTCTGAATCTCGGCAATTGACATTTCATGAATATTGCGCGACATTTTTTGTTTTTTAAATTAAATTAAAAAATGTCTATCAACCGTCTTGTTGATGATTTGGAATGCACATTGGGTCTAAGCGACGAACATGAAGACTTTATGTCAGATATGAATCGTGAACTTGTCGAATTGTTTCATCTTGAGAGACAAATTGCCGAATTGCCAACACTGGAAAAAGAGTTGGAAAAGCAAAAAGCACTTTTGGAGCAGGTAACCAAGACGGCAGACTCTGAAAAATCTGCTCTTGCAAAGCGGATTGCCGAGATTGAAGCCAAAAATGCGGTCATTACCAAACAAAGTCAAGACCAAACTGCAAAAATGGAAAAAGAAATGCGAAAACTTGACGAAGAACGCATACGAATGCAAAAGCAACTGGATCAGGAAAAAAGACTTGCAGCGCAAAAGATTGAAGAATTGACAAAGACAATCGAAGTTCAAGAATTTGTGAGCAAATCGCAACTTGTGGAATTGCAAAAAAAGACACGAGCCTCTTTGGAAAAATGTTACTCTATGCAATCAATGATCAAACGTCATGCAACCATTTACGGCAAACAAAATGATCAGTACAAAAAACTGCAATCAATCTACAAACAAGAAAAAGAAGCGTTGGCAGCGTGTATCAGAGCAGTTGGAGATGCCACCAACACCTACTCAAAACAGCAGGCAGCAAAAAGGGCTGCGTTTGTCACTATGATTCCTCGTCACAAAATTGAGAGTGTTTTTTGATAAAATGAAAGTTTTCTCTTTATTTCATAGGCGCAGGATCCTCTTTCGCACTGGCAAGAGTATTAGTTTTTGGTTTTTAAACGATTTTATTTTTTATGCTTGCTACACTATGTTTTCCAACTGATTTTTCAAGGCTATTTCCAGTAACTGTTGCAACTTGTCACACCATTCAATATCAAATACAACATGAATCCGATCTTCATCTGAAGCATTTTCTACAGAATGTATTTTGCGGACATTTGCAAAATAAATCGATCCTTGTTCCAAATGAAATTGTTTTTTATCAATTGTCATCGTGACGAGTGAGTTTGTTTTTACAGCAATATGAAGTCGACATGTTGTTGCCGTATAAAAGATATCAGTGTGTTTAGGTAACTGACTCTTTGCATCCATTTTCATCAATCTCACTTTATAAACTGGCGCGTCAAAACTATCTATTAATTCTTTGATATAGGGGCAATATTGCATGTGAACAGTATCTTTAAACTCTGTCGCCATGGAGTAGTTGTGGACACCGTTGTGTTGAACATGTTGCGCTGTCGTACCCCCGTGATAAGAACGAAGTGGTATCGCGTGCCACTTTTTAATATCTCTTTCAATCCATTCACAATGTTCTACAACCTGATCCACATCCTTTTCAAGTCGATCCACATCTAAATGATCGAGTAAACGAACTGCATTAAAATCATAAATTTTTGGCACTGAATGTGACATTTTATTACTTAAAACAAAGCATTATTCTTCAGACAATATAACACAATCGGGTAACGGTATATTTGAGTCGTTACAATTACTAACCCATGATGAACGATTTTCTTCACAATCGACAACTTTTTGCATTCCCAACCACAAAGTACAATCATCTTCAGTAGAAACGGTTTTTTGTAACATGAGAAGAAACAGCGTTTTTTGATACCATAAAATTTTCTTTTTATTTCATTGGTGCAGGATCTTCTTTCGCGCTGGCGAGAGTTGATTGAACCTGACTGATCGATTTATCTGCATTTGCAAGGCCCTTTTCCACCAAACCGGCAACTTGAGCGCTGCTTGCTCCGATTTTTGCCGCTGCGCTAGCCTGATCGTATTTTTGGCAACCAAGACTGTAAGCGTGATACGCTGCCGGCATTCCAGCCATTAGAGTTGAACGGCGACTGTAACGATCAGCCACCGACGAAAGTGAGCCACCGTTCATAGACAATTGCTGCGCCATCAATTCATTGAATTCTGCTCTGCCGTCGAGGTGGGATTTGCAATCGCGAGCCTGTCGTAAACGGGTTTCAAGCGTTCTCAAGTTTGCTTCGTTTGCCACTGGTGCGTATTCGCTTTTTAACGCCTGCACCAACGTATTTTGTCTGCACTGATCGCCTTTGTAAAGTACAAGATTGTTTGCACATTCTTGAGAAACGAGAATTGGCGAAACTTGTTTGTTCACCTTTTCCTGAGCAAGTTGTTGTTCCATTGGCACTTGGCTCATGACTTTTTTAACCTTTTTACCTTACGCATCAAAAAATGAAAATTTAATGCACCAACAAAATTTAGTTACATATATGGAGTTTATTGCCAATTACTGAGGATAATAGGCCCCTTGATCATAAAATTGCTGGCTTGATAGTCGAGATGAACGTTTTGATCGCATCGCATAAACAACAACTGCAATAATAATAATGACAACTATAATTACGGCGATCGCTACAACAATATAAATCCATGTATTGCTACTTTCTTGCGTTGTAGTTGATGGCGAATTTGATGTTCCTGTGTTTGTAGTTGTTCCGCCTGTTGTGGTGCTTCCTCCCGTTGATCCAGTTGTAGGTGTCGTTCCCGTTGTAGGAACCGATGGCGTACCCGGGGCAGCCGGTGTGGACAGAGTCGTTGCTGTAGGCGCCGGAGGTGCAGGAGCCGGTGCTGCAGGTGTAGGTGTAGGAATTGTTGGTGCAGGAGGTACGGTTGAAACAACTGGTACAGGTGCAACGTATCCGCATGCTGGATCATTTACATACCAAGAACCCCAAATATATGACCCCAACCATTCTGCCTTTGTTGGTGCAGATTCAGGTGCAACTTGCGGCGGTGGATTGACGCCAGGATCACCATATTTTGCTTTCAGACCGCTACAATTGTTGAGCGACGTTCCCTTGATTGCAATGCGACCATCTGTTCCAATGTTATCTGCATCCCAACAGATTGCTGAATATTCACGTTGAACTCCAACGCAACCTTTTGGTGTAATTTCTCCCCAATGTGCCATGTTTTTTTTGAAACAACTAGACGATAGATTTAAAATTTGTTATTTACAGTTTGGACAGTTATCGTAGCAACAGCCACAAATTTTCATTTTGCATTTTTCACAATCATAGTCCTCGTGCTCAATTGCGACATCTTTTCTCGCTTTATTGTAATAAATTCGCATGCCCTTTTCGTTCAATTGGCACAAACATCTGGTTGTACCGTAACAATCTCCACCACACACTGAATTATTGCAAATAATACCATACTTTTTGTGTATGGCAATATAGTCCCGTTTGGTGCTCATTTTATTTAAATCTTGTTTAAAAAACAGAAAAAAAAACAACGGATGAATGAAAAAGTTACATTGCCGGGCCCGCCAATGAACGAAGAACAGCAGCAAAAGACACTGCAAAAAATGGGGCTTGATTTCCTATCATCAGTCCATTGGATCATCATTATAATTGTTGCAATTCTGTTTGCTGGCTTATTAGTTCTCGTGAAAAGACACAAAGATTCGGTAAAGAATAAAGAAGCAGAGGAAAACGAAAAGATAATCGAAGATTCTGGTAGGGAACTTGATAATTTTTACTTTAACTCTGATGGAAGTATAAGGCCGGACGTGATTCCGCAACCTCAACGTTATTTGCGCGGTAAAGTAGATGACCCAGAATGCAAAACGTTTGCACACGATGAGATAAACCAAAAAATCAATCAATCTCTCAATCCAAATATTCTGGGGCAGTTGAGACGTTTTGCAAAGAGTGGTGGTTTATTTTCGTTTTTAAATTCGACGATGAATGTGAAGGAGACGATGCAACAAGAGTTGGCAAAAACACAGCCAAAAGTAGTGTTGACAGAAGAACAAAAAGTTGCAATGAATCTTCGATCAAGGTAT
>JACDJC010002820.1_pt1 | contig 13201 bp, 9 predicted proteins | sample 7454191 | NCBI WGS metagenome assembly JACDJC01 (sample SAMN14253291, study PRJNA609438) | sludge metagenome | isolation source: sludge after 25d culture with pyrite and EDTA | collected 2018-12-20 | reverse complement strand
GGTGAACCAGTCCGTCATGTGGGCCTGCCAGCGGTTGGTCAGCTCGCAGGGGAACCACATGAAGCCGTGGGGCAGGTCGGGGCCGACCCAGAGCTCGGCCGGGCTGCCGGCGGCGACGTAGCGGCTGGCCATGAAGAGGGTGTCGTCACAGAGGTGGTCCCCGGTGCCGACGCTGAAGCGGGCGGGGGGCATGCCGGCCAGGTCGGCGAAGGCGGGCGAGACGGCGGGATCGCGGCGCTCGTCGTCGGTGCGGCCCGGCAGGTAGAGGTCACAGAAGAACTCGATGCCCGCGGGATCCAGCAGATCGGGACCGCGGTACGGACGCAGACCGCGCTGGCTGGGTGAGCGACCCCAGTCGTGGACCCCGAACACCAGCTCCAGGCCGATCACCCGGTCGATGGCGTCCAGCTCGTCGCGAATGCGCAGCGCGACGGCGGCGGCCATGTACCCCCCGGCGGACTCCCCGCCGAGGATCAGGCGGCCGCTGCCGAACTCGGCTTCGGCGTGCGCCAACAGCCAGGCGGCCACGGCCACGCCGTCGTCGGGTCCCGCCGGCCACGGGTGCTCGGGGGCCAGTCGGTAGTCGACGGACACGACGGCCAGGCCGTGGCGCCGGGACAGGGCCAGGTTGCCGACGTCGTTCATCTCGGGGGCGCCGATGATCATGCCGCCCCCGTGGAAGTGCAGGTAGACGGCGGTGGCCGGGCCCTCGGGCACGAACACCCGGCAGGGCACGCCGGCGATCTCCCGGACCTCGGCCTCGGGGACCGGGGCGAAGAAGTTGGCCATCGCCTGGCGGGACGCCGCCACCTTCTCGTCATCGCTCGCATCGGCGGGCACGGCGCCCCCAAAGCCGTCGGACATGGCTCCCAGGAGGCCGCCGATCATCTCGCGGGCTTCAGCCCGCAGGTCCTCGTACTCGTCCGGCCAGAGCTGCACGGCGCCTGTCCCCCTCGTTCGGCGAAGGCCCCTTGCTAGTCGGTCGGCGGCACCGGTCCGGTCGGGGCATCGCCCTCGCCCGGGGACGGGTCGGCGAGCACGACGCCGTGCGGGGCAGCGACGACCAGGTCCGGGGTGACGGCGGGCGCGGGAGCGACAGGCGCCGACTCGTCCTTCTCCCGGGCCTTGGCCACCGCCTGCGTGACCCGACCCACACCGGCGAAGGCGACCTTGCGGGCCTTCGGCGAGGCCACGAGCACTCCGGAGGCGAAGCCGAGGCCGAAGAAGACCGACCGGCTCAAGCCGACCGCCCGCCCGGCGACGTAGCCGGCCTTGGCCGAGCCGGCCGCAAAGCGGAACGGGAACAGCAGCAACCGCAGCGGCAAGAGGATCATGCGGACCATGGCGTTGCTCCTAGCCCTCGAACAGGGCGTCGACGAACTCGTGGGGGTCGAAGACGATGAGGTCCTCGGCCTGCTCACCCAGGCCGACCAGCTTGACCGGGATGCCCAGGTCGTCCTGGATGGCGATGACGATGCCGCCCCGGGCCGAGCCGTCCAGCTTGGTCAGCACGACGCCGGTGACCTCGACGGCCTCGGTGAACTGTCGGGCCTGCGCCAGGCCGTTCTGGCCGGTGGTGGCGTCGAGCACCAACAGGACCTCGGTGACGTCGCCGGGATCGCGGTCGGCGACCCGGCGCACCTTCCGCAGTTCCTCCATCAGGTTGGACTTGGTGTGGATGCGACCGGCGGTGTCGGCCATCACGAGGTCGGCGCCCCGGGCCGCGGCCCGTTGCACGGCGTCGAAGATCACCGAGCTGGGGTCCCCGCCGTCCTGGCCCTGGACCACATCCGCTCCGGTGCGCTCGCCCCAGATCCCCAGCTGCTGGCCGGCCGCGGCCCGAAAGGTGTCCCCCGCGGCGAGGACGACGCTCTTGCCCGCATCGACCTCCCGCTTGGCCAGCTTGCCGATGGTGGTGGTCTTGCCCACGCCGTTCACCCCGACGAAGAGCCACACCGTGGTCCCGTCCTCGGACACCGCCAGGCTGCGGTCGCCCGCCAGGCGAGCTTCGACATCGGCCTTCAGGGCATCGATCAGGGCATCAGGGCCCTCGATCGCACCTGCGGTGACCTGTTCCCGCAGGCCGTCGAGCAGGGCCGTGGTCGTGCCGACGCCGACATCGGCGGAGAGCAGTGCCTCCTCCAGTTCGTCCCAGACCGTGCCGTCGAGGGTGGAGCGGGAGCGCAACGAGCGCACGGCCCCGGCCAGGCGCTCGCGGGTCTTGCCGATCCGGTCGCCGATGCGGGCCGGAGGCTCGACGGTGGCGGTCGACGAGGCGGCGGCCGGACCCGTCGGGGCCAGGGGTGAGGGACGGGGAGCCGCCTTCGGCGGGGCCTCGGTCCGGCCCCGGACGGCGATGTAGCGGGGGATGAGCGCCAGCAGGATGCAGACGACCACCACGACCAGGATCAGGATCTCCATGACCCGCTGACCCTATTGACACTTGCGTTCGTTCACTTCGTTCACGAACGCCGGCGCCGCCGATCCAGCGAGCGTTCTGCGCTGCTCCGGCTGGCGCCTGCGCAGCCTCACGCCTGCCCGCTGCCCCTCTAATCCACTGTGGAGCCGAGGGTGGCGGTGAGCTGCTGCTCGTCGCCGTCGCGGGAGATGGTGAGCTCGAGCTCGTCGCCGGGGACATGGCGGCGGATGATCACGCCGAGGTCACCGAAGCTGGTGACGGCGTCGCCGTTGAGCCCGATCACGAGGTCGCCGGGCTGCAGGCCGGCGTCCTCGGCCGGGGAGCCGGGGACCACGGCACCGATGAGGGCACCCGCCTCGCCACCGGCGGCGTCGCCGCCCTCGATGCCGAGGTAGCCGAACTCGACGGGCTCCCCGGCGACCAGGGCGTCGGCCACCCGCTCCGCGATGTCGATGGGGACGGCGAACCCGAGGCCGATGTTGCCGCCGGTCTGGCTCTGGATGTAGCTGGCGATGCCGATGATCTCGCCGTCCCGGTTGGCCAGCGGACCGCCCGAGTTGCCCGGGTTGATCGGGGCGTCGGTCTGGATCGTGCCGACCGACGGGCCGCCGGCGGGGGCGGGTCGGTCCAGAGCGCTGACGATCCCCGAGGTCACCGTCTGGTCCAGGGCGAAGGGGCTGCCGACGGCCACGGCCAGGTCCCCGACGTCGGGGGCCTCGTCGGCCAGCACGGCCACGGGCAGATCCGCCCCGCCACCGTCGATGGCCACGACGCCGATGTCGCTCTCGGTGTCGGTGCCGAGCACCGTGCCGTCCCGGCTCGTGCCGTCGGCCAGGCGCAACGTGACCGTGTCGCTGCCCTCCACCACGTGGGCGGCGGTCAGCACGAGACCGTCGGGGTCATAGATGACACCGGACCCGAGTCCGGTCGTGGTCTCGATCTGCACGACCGTCGGCGCCACGGCGTCGGCCACCGCGGCCACCGGCTCCTCGCCGGAGGTGTCCAGCGGGGCGTCGCCCGGCCGGTCGTCGGTGTCGGACTCGACCGAGACGGCGGGGGCGACCGCGGCGGCCGCCGTGTCGTCGCCGCTGTCGTCGGAGCTGTTGCTCACGGCCCATCCGGCGGTGAAGCCGCCGGCGAGGAGGGCCACACCGGCGATGACGGCGACCACTGTCCGCCCCCGACGGGGCCGGGGGCCCTCCGGGGCCGGAGGCTCACCCATGGGCGGCAGGTCGGGCGGGCGCGCCGAGAACATCGGCGGCGGGGTATCGGGGTAATCGGCCACGGGCACCTGGTGGGTCGGGGGGACGCTGGTCACATCGCGGAACGTAGGCAGTCAACCCGAAAGCCGACCGAAAGACGTTCTCAGCGATCTCCCAGGTCCCGGGGGATCCACAGGGAGAAGACCGAACCCCGCCCGGGCTCGGAGGCAACCCGGGCCGCGCCACCGTGGGCCACCAGGATCTGGTCGACGATGGCCAGGCCGAGCCCGCTCCCCCGCGGGCCGTCACTGGCCGCCCCCCGCCAGAACCGCCGGAAGACCAGGGGCTGGTCATCGGGTGCGACGCCCGGGCCCTCGTCGCGGACCGCGATCCAGGCCCACGGACCGTCGACACCGGTGCCGACCTCGATGGTCGAGCCTTCGGGCGCCAGGCGCACGGCGTTGTCGAGCAGGTTGGCCAGGGCCTGCCGCAGGGCGGCGCGGTCCCCCGACACCCGGACCTCGCCGTCGGGCACCGCGACGGCGACACGGAGCGAACGGGTCGCGGCCGGCGACCGGAACTCCTCGGCGGTCTCGGTGACCAACGGGCCGAGGTCGACCGGCTCCCGCTGCATCTCGGCCTGTTCGTTGCGGGCGTAGCGCAGCAGGTCGTCCACCGTGTGGGTCATCCGCTCTGCGGTCCGGGCGGCCAGCTCCGCGGCGGTCCGCAGCTCGTCGGCCGACGCGTCGTCGTCGGCCAGGGCCACATCGAGGTTGGCCCGGATGACCGCCAGGGGGTTGCGCAGCTCGTGGGAGGCCTCCTGGAAGAAGTGACGCTGGCCGGCGAAGGCCTCGTCGAGGCGGCCGAGCATCCCGTCGAAGGTGTCGGCCAGCTCCTTCATCTCGTCGTCGGGCCCGTCGAGGTCGATCCGGCGGGACAGGTCGGTGGCCTGGATCTCCCGGGCCACCCCCGTGATCCGGTCGACCGGGCGCAGGACCCGTCCGGCGGCGAACCAGCCCACGCCCACTCCCGCCAGCGCCGCGGCGGCGAGGGCGAGCAGGGACCACTTGGCCAGCTCGTCGAGGGCCCGGTCGTTGACCTCGGCCTCGAGGCCCTGGATCTCGGCCCGCACCGTGCCCTGGGGCACCTCGACGGTCCCCTGCGGCGTGCGGACGACCCGGGTGATGTTGAAGGTGCGGGACACCGGTTCGTCCGACAGCGACAGGCGCAGGCCCAGGTAGACCCCGCCGGTGACCAGCGCCGACAGCCCGAACACGAGCACCGCGTAGAGCACGGTCAACCGGACCCGGATGGAACCGGCCCACGGCGGCAGCCGGGAGGCCAGGCCGATCGACGTGCGGGTGGCGCTCATGCCGGATCCCGCAGGCGGTAGCCCTGGCCGATGATCGTCTCCAGCGGGACCGGGGCTTCGGGCCGGGCGGCCTCGAGCTTGCGGCGCAGGGTGCCGACCGTGACCCGCACGGTGGCGGTGAAGGGATCGGCATTGGCGTCCCACACGTGGGTCAGCAGCTCCTCCTGGGAGACCACGACGCCGGGCCGGGTCAGGAACCAGTGCAGGACCGCCAGCTCCTTGGGCGTCAGGTCGAGCGCCAGTCCGTCTCGGGTCGCCTCCTGGCGGGCGGTGTCGAGCCGCAGGTCACCCACCTCGATGATGGCTCCCGTGGGGGCGGCGTCCCGCCGCAGGAGCGTGCGCACCCGGGCGTTGAGCTCCCGGAAGGCGAAGGGCTTGACCAGGTAGTCATCGGCGCCGGCGTCGAGGCCGATGACCCGGTCGTCGACGGTGTCCCTGGCGGTCAACAACAGCACCCGGGGCATGGGCCCGGCGGCGGCGCCGTCGCGGATGGCCCGGCACACCGCCAGGCCGTCGTGCTCACCGGGCATGGTGATGTCGAGCAGCACCAGGTCGTACTCGTCGACGGCCACCGCGGCGAGGGCCGCCTCGCCGTCGTGGGCCACGTCCACGGCGTGGCCCTCCCGGCGCAGGCCGGTCGCCACAGCCTCGGCCAGGTCGACCTCGTCGTCCACCACGAGCAACCGCACGGGGCGACGGTACCCGTGGCGCGCGTCCCCGATCCGTCGACCCAGCCGTAGGGTGACCCGCCGTGACCCAGGCCCCGCCGCCGCCCGCGCCCACCACGGACGACGCTCCCGGTCCCGACCGGGCCGCCCTGCTCGAACAGGCCCTCTTCGAGGTGAAGAAGGTCATCGTCGGTCAGGACCAGGCCATCGAGCGCCTCCTCACCTGCCTGCTGGCCCGTGGTCACGTCCTGCTGGAGGGCGTGCCCGGCGTGGCCAAGACCCTCGCCAGCGAGACCCTGGCCAAGGTCGTGGGCGGCTCCTTCGTGCGCATCCAGTTCACGCCCGACCTGCTGCCCGCCGACATCGTCGGCACCCGCATCTACCGGGGGTCCTCGGAGACCTTCGACGTCGAGCTGGGGCCGATCTTCGCCAACTTCGTGCTCACCGACGAGGTCAACCGGGCCCCGGCGAAGGTCCAGTCCGCGCTGCTCGAGGTCATGGCCGAGGGCCACGTCTCGATCGGGGGCCAGACCTTCCCCGTGCCCGATCCGTTCCTCGTCCTCGCCACCCAGAACCCGATCGAGTCCGAGGGCGTCTACCAGCTCCCCGAGGCCCAACGGGACCGGTTCCTCATGAACGTCCCCATCGGCTACCCCTCGCCGTCGGAGGAGACCGAGATCGTCCACCGCATGGGCGTCTCCCCGCCGTCGGCCACCCAGATCCTGTCCCCCGAGCGGGTGCTCGACCTCCAGGGCGCCGCCGACCAGGTGTATGTCGACCCCGGGGTCGTCGACTACGCCGTCAACGTCGTGTTCGCCACGCGGGAGCCCGGCGACCACGGCCTGTCGGACCTGAACGGGATGATCGCCTACGGCGCCAGTCCCCGGGCCAGCCTCGGCCTGGTCGCCGCCGGGCGGGCCCTGGCCCTGCTCCGGGGCCGGGACTACGCGCTCCCCCAGGACGTCTTCGACGTCGCCCCGGACGTCCTCCGCCACCGGCTCGTGCTGTCCTACGAGGCCCTGGCCGACGGCATCGACGTCAACGACGTGCTGGTCCGCATCCTGTCCACGGTGCCCGCGGCGGCGGTCGCCCCCCGCTCCCGGCCGACGTGAGCCGACGCCTCGGCACGGCACCGCCTCGGGTCGCCGGGGCCCCCGCCGAGGAGGTGCTGCGGCGCCTCCAGGTGGACATCACCCGTCGCCTCGACGGGATGCTGCACGGCGAGCACGAGGGCCTGGTCCCCGGTCGGGGCAGCGAGCCGGGTGAGGCCCGGGCCTACGTCCCCGGTGACGACGTGCGCCGCATCGACTGGAACGTGACCGCCCGCATGCCCGACATCCACGTCCGGGAGACGGTGGCCGACCGCGAGCTGGCGGTCTGGGTGCTGCTGGACCGCTCGGCCAGCCTGGACTTCGGCACCGCCCGGTGTGAGAAGCGCGACCTGGCTCTCGCCGCGACGGCGGCCATCGGCTTCATCACCCTGCGGACGGGCAACCGCCTCGGCGTGCTCGTTGCCGGGGCCGACGGCGTGCAGATCCTGCCGCCGGGCACCGGGCGCCGCCACCTGATGGGGACGCTGCACGCCGCCACCCAGGCGTCCGGCGTCAGCGCCGACGGCCCGGTGGACCTGACCGCCGCCATCGGCTCCCTGGCGAGGGCGGGACACCGCCGCCGGGGCCTGATGGTCGTGGTCTCGGACTTCCTGGCCCCCACCGGCTGGGAGCGGGCCCTGCGCGGCCTCGCCCACCGTCATGAGGTGCTGGCCGTGGAGGTCGTCGACCCCCGGGAGCTCGCCCTCCCCGACGTCGGGGTCATCGACCTGGTCGACCCCGAGACCGGCGCCCACCGCGAGATCCAGACCTCCCCTGCCCTCCGCGAGCGCTACGCCGCCGCGGCCGGCCGGCAGCGGGAGGAGATCGCCCGCGGCCTCCGCCAGGCCGGCGCCGACCACCTCGTCCTGCGCACCGACCGGGACTGGCTGCTCGACATCGTCCGCTTCGTCAGCCGCCGCAAGCAACGGCGCCGCGTCGCCGCCGGCACCGCGCACCGTTGATGGCTCTTCGCCTGACGGCTCATCGCCCTGCAGGCCTGTTCGGCCTGCCGCCCCGCTACGCGGTGCCCCGCGCCTGATGGACTACCTCGCCCCGCACTGGCTGTGGCTGCTGCTGGTCGTCGCCGCACTGGCCGTCCTCTACGGCCTGCTGCAATGGCGCCGTCGGTCGACCTTCACGGTCCGCTTCACCAACGTCGAGCTGCTCGACTCCGTCGCCCCGAAGCGACCGGGTTGGCGCCGACACCTCGTCGCCGGGCTGTTCCTGGCCTCCCTCGCCCTCCTCGTCGTGTCGATCGCCCGACCGACCCGGGACGAGGCGGCCCCCCTCGGCCCGGTGCTGGTCCTCGCCATCGACACCTCGCTGTCGATGGACGCCACCGATGTCGAGCCGAACCGCATCGAGGCCGCCCAAGAGGCCGCGACCGACCTCGTCGACGGCTTGTCCGACAACGTCCGGGTCGGCCTGATCAGCTTCAACGGCTCCGCCACGATCCAGGTCACCCCGACCACCGACCACGACGAGGTCCGTGACGCGGTCGGCCGGCTGGAGCTGGCCGAGTTCACCGCCATCGGCGAGGCCATCTTCGCCGGGCTCGACGCCATCCAGATCGCCCAGTCCGACCAGGCCGATGCCGCCGCCGAAGCGGGCGAGGACCTGCCGCCCAGCCAGCTCGTGGTCATGTCCGACGGCGAGACCACCTCTGGGCGCCCGGACGTCGAGGCGGCTCAAGCAGCCTCAGACGCCGGGGTGCCCGTGTCGACCATCGCCTTCGGCACCCAGGGCGCCACCATCGACATCCCGGGCGAAGGCCCGGTGGACGTGTCGGTCAACGAACAGGCGCTTCAGGCCATCGCCGAGTCGACCGGTGGCGAGTTCTTCTCGGCCACCACCGGTGACGAGCTGGCCGACGCCTTCGCCGACATCGGCGGCACCGTCGACTCCGAGACCGTCGAACGCGAGGTCGGCACCTGGTTCCTCGGCCTCGGCATCGCCCTCCTCGTCGTGACCTCGGCCCTCTCCCTGCTCTGGTTCAGCCGCCTGCCGTGAGCGCCCGGCACCATGCCGCGGAGTACGTTCACGGCCATGCTCCGTAGCCGCTTCGCCCTGCTCGTGACCGTGGCGCTGGCCACTGCGCTCCTGCCGACCTGGGGGCCCACCGCCGCCGGCGCCCAGCCCGAGGCCGACGGCACCGAAGCCGCACTCACCGGCATGACCCAGATCGACGCTGGGATCGACGTCACCTGCGCCCGCCTGTCCAACGGCCAGGCCCGGTGCTGGGGCGACAACTCGTTCCGCCAACTGGGCGACGGCACCCAGTCGAACGCGGCCCGGCCCGTGGCCGTCGAGAACGGCGGCGGTACGGCGCCCATGGCCACCATCACCCAAGTGTCCACCGGCGGCAACCACTCGTGCGCGGTGCTGACCTCCACCGAGGTGCGCTGCTGGGGATCGAACATCGAGGGCGGCTTGGGCACCGGCTCGGCGGGCTCGCCGGTCAACGCCCAGCCAGTCGTGGCCGCCACCGGCAACGGCAACCTGACCAACGTCCGTCAGGTGTCGGCCGGCTTCACCCACACCTGCGCCGTCCTGCTCGGCGGCCAGGTCCGCTGCTGGGGTCGCAACGACGAGGGCGAGCTGGGCAACGACGACAACGCTGACACCAACCGGCCCGTGACGGTCACGAACCTCGACGGCACGGGCCCCCTCACCGGTGTGGCGCAGGTCAGCGCCGGCAAGAACTTCACCTGCGCCACCTTCGCGAACGGCCGCGTCGCCTGCTGGGGGGCGGGAGCAGCCGGCCAGCTCGGCGATGAGACCAACAACCCTCACGACCGCCCGGTGCTGGTGGCCGGCCTCGGCGGCGCCGGCTCCCTGTCCAACGTGGCCGAGGTCCATGCCGGCCTGCTCCACGCCTGCGCCCGCATCAACACCGGCCGGGTCGCCTGCTGGGGTGACAACACCCATGGCCAGCTGGGCAAGGGTGACGGACCGGCCGAGAACCGCCCGCACGTGGTGACGGTGCCCAGCAACGCGGCGCTCACCGGTGTGACCGGCCTCGGGGTGGGCGACGACCACAGCTGCGCCCGCCTCGGCAACGGCCAGGTCCGCTGCTGGGGCCGCAACACCGGCGGTCAGCTCGGCGACCGGAGCACCGTGGACCGCAAGCGGGCCGTCGCCATGCAGAACGTGGCCGGCACCGTCAACCTGGGCGGGGCCGGCAGCGGCCAGTTCGCCATCGGCGGTGGGCTCGACCACACCTGCCTTCGCCTGGGCGGCGGTCAGGCCGTCTGCGTCGGGAGCAACGACAAGGGCCAGCTGGGCGACGCCACCAACCAGGACACGACTCGTCCCGTCGGGGTCCGCCGCTGACCCGTCGGGCCGGGACCGCTGCGGATCAGTTCACCAGTTCGGAGTCGGTGACCCGCTCGGAGATGACCTTGGAGGAGCCACCGGGCTGCATGGTGACGCCGTAGAGGACGTCGCCGGCCTCCATGGTGCGCTTCTGGTGGCTGACCACGATGAGCTGGGCCTCCTGGCGGAACTCCGCCAGGAGGTCGAGGAACCGGTGGAGGTTCACGTCGTCGAGGGCGGCCTCGACCTCGTCCATCACATAGAAGGGCGACGGGCGGCTGCGGAAGACCGCGAACAGGAAGGCCAGCGCGGTGAGGGACCGCTCGCCACCGGACAGCAGCGAGAGCTTCCGGACGTTCTTGCCCGACGGCTTGGCCTCGATCTCCAACCCGGTGTCCAGCAGGTTGTCCGGGTCAGTCAGGCTCAGGCGACCGGTGCCGCCGGGGAACAGGGTCGAGAACAGGGACTCGAAGTTGGCCGCCACGTCGGCGTAGGCCGCGGTGAAGACGTCACGGATCTCGTCGTCGATGGCCTTGATGACCTTGCGCAGCTCCCGGCGGGACTCCTGCACGTCCTCCAGCTGGCCGTTCAGGAACTCGTGGCGCTCCTGGAGCTGCTCGAACTCCTCGAGGGCGAGCGGGTTGATCGGGCCCATCAGCCGTAGGTCCCGCTCGAGCTCGCGGGCCCGGCCGGTGGCGGTGTTGCCCTCGGGCAGGGGCGGGCACTCGCTGGCCACGGCCCGATCGGGCTCGCAGTCCAGCTCCACCCGGAGGGTCTCGATGGCCGTCTCCAGGCGGACCGCGACCTCGGCCTCCCGGACCTCTTCGCGCTGGGAGCGCTCGCGGACCTCGCCGAGGGTGCGCTCGGCCTCGCTGCGCTCCCGGCGCAGCCCGTCCAGCCGGGCCGCCACGCCCCGCACGGCTTCGGATTGGGCCCGGCGCTTCTCGCGCAGCCCGTCCAGGACCTGGTCGATCTCCGCCGAGCGGGCCTCGACCTCTCGGCTCAGGCGGTCGACGGCGGTGGCCCGGGCGTCGATCTCGCCCCGGCGGCTCTCGGCGTGCTCCCGCTCGTGGGCGTCCTTGGCCAGGCGGGGCTCGATCTCACCCAGCCGCTGCTCGGCCACCCGGATGCGTTCCCGGACCGAAGCCTGACGGACCTCGAGGTCGGTCCGGCGGGAGGCGAGCTCGGCCGCCCGCTCCTCGATCGCCCCCCGCAACGTGCGCAGCTCGCGCCCCGCCGCCTTGGCCGCGTCCTCGTCGACCTCCAGCTCGGCCAAACCGGCCTCCAGCTCGGCCACCCGGGCCTGCTCCCGGCTCAGGCGGGCCGCGACCTCGTCGCGGTGCGTGGTCAGGGCGTCCATTTCGGTCTCGCCGTCACGGCGGTCGGCGTCGACCCGGGCCAGTCCTTCCAGCGCCGAGGTCCGGCGGCCGTCGTGCTCGTCGATCTCCCGGGCCACATCGGCCTCGATGCCCTGGGCCTCGGCCAGGTCCCGGCGGGCGGCGTCGAGGCCTTCGACCGCGCCGGCGTGCTCCCGCTCGGCGGTCTCGGCCCGCTCCCGGGCCTCGTCCAGCGCGGCCTGGGTGGCGCCCCCCTGCTGGGAACCGACCCGCCAGCCGGCGGGGCTGAAGCGGTCGCCCTCCCGGGTGACGATCACGGCCTCGGGATGGGCCTCGGCGGCGTCGGCGGCCACGGTCCAGTCCCCGTCGACGGCCACCGCGGCGCCCACCAGGACGTCGAGCACGGCCTCGACCTCAGCTCGCTGGGCCCGGACGTGGGCCCGGACGGGCTCGCCGACCGCCGGGACCTCGCCGATGGCCCGATCGAGGGCGACCGGCAGCACGGCGCCGGTGTGCTCACCGTCGCGCAGGCGGCTGATCGCCCGGCGGGCCGCGGCCACGTCGGCCACCACCACGGTGCCGAGGGCGTCGCCGATGGCGGCCTCCAGCGCGGGGAGCCAGCCGTCGTCGACCTCGATGGCCTCGAACAACGGCCCCAGCACGCCGTCGACCGAGGTCAGGTGGTCAGCCCCCGACCGCGACCGGGCGTCCTCCAGGGCCAGCGCCAGGGCGTCGGCCCGGGCCGACCAGCGGTGGCGCTCGGCGTCGGCCCGACGCAGGGCGTCCTCGGCCCGTGTGAGGTCGTGCTCGATCCGGCCCCGGGCGTGCTCGGCCTCCTCGAGGGCGTCGATCAGGGGACGCTCGGCCTCGACGATCCGGTCGATGTCCTCCCGGCGTCGGGTGGCGTCGGCGTCCAGGCGCTCGGCGGTGGCGGCCAGTTCGGCCAGCCGGGCCTCCAGCCGGTTGAGCTCGCTGGTGTCGCGCTCGATGCCGCCGCGACGGGCGATGAGCTCGCCCCGGGCCTCGGCGGCCCGACCGTCGGAGTCGGTGTCGGTGTCGGCCGCCCGCTGGTCGAACGCGGCCCGGTCCTGCTCCAGCAGGGCGGTGGACTCGGCCAGGCCCTCCAGCTCGGGACCGAGGCGCTCGATCTCGGCCGCCGCATCGACCAGCTCCTGGCGCAGGGCGGCGGCATCGGCCTCCAGGGAGAAGATCACGCCCTGGTCGGTGAAGGACAGGCGCTCCCGGTCGATGCCGCGGCCCCGCTCCTTGAGCACGGCCGAGAGGCCCCGGGCCCGTTCCCGCAGGGACTCGAAGCGGACGAGGTCGTCGCCGACGTCGTCGGCCCCGCGGGCCGACAGCTCGGCCTCGGCGCGCGTGACCTCGGCGTCGAGGTGGGCCAGGCGGCCCTTCAGGTCCTCGCCCTCGCGGGCCAGCTCGGCCTTGGCGGTGACGGCCTTCTCGAGGCGGGTGCGCAGCTCGTCGATCTGGCGGCCGGCGATGTAGAGGCGCAGGGCGGTCAGCTCGGCGACGACCCCGGCGTGACGGCGGGCGGCGTCGGCCTGCTTCTCCAACGGGCGCAGCTGGCGACGGACCTCACGCACGAGGTCCTGCAGCCGGTTCAGGTTTCCCTCCGTCGCGGTCAGGCGGCGTTCGGAGCGCTCCTTGCGCTTGCGGTACTTGAGGATGCCGGCGGCCTCCTCGATGATCGCCCGCCGGTCCTCGGCCTTGGCGTTGAGCACGGCGTCGATCTGGCCCTGGCTGACGATGACGTGCTGCTGGCGACCGACGCCGGAGTCC
>JACDJC010002815.1_pt1 | contig 13225 bp, 10 predicted proteins | sample 7454191 | NCBI WGS metagenome assembly JACDJC01 (sample SAMN14253291, study PRJNA609438) | sludge metagenome | isolation source: sludge after 25d culture with pyrite and EDTA | collected 2018-12-20 | reverse complement strand
GGGGTGGACCTGGCGCGGTTCCTCCTGGTCCGTCCGCCGGCCAGCGGCACGGCCCAGGGCATCGCCACCGCGCTCTGGTCGGCCGAGGTGCTGCTGGGCAGCGGAGCGTTCGAGGTGGTGGCGCTCGACCTGCCGCTGCTCCGCGCCGCCCGCCCGGAGGGGCGGACCGCCGTCCCGCCCGAGGTGATGGTGCGGCGGCTGGTGGCCGCTGCCGAGAAGGGCGGGGCGGTGGGGCTGTGGCTCTCGGCGCCCGAGGGCGCCGGCGGGCTGCGACTCCCGGCGGCGGTGCGGCTCGAGGTCCGGCGCGAGCCGGAGGGGCCGCGGGTCCGGCGGATCTTCGCCCGGGGCGCGGAGGTGGGCCATGGGGCCTGATCGGCTCCCCGGGCTCCTCCTGGAGGATGCGCCGGAGCGGTGTGCCGCCCCTGCCACGCGTGGGCCGCGCGTGCCCGACGAGGCCCAAGCCAATGCGTTTCAGGTCGGCGTCAACAAGGTCAGCTGGCTGCTGATCCGCTTCGCGCTGGTCATGGTACCGCTGGTGCTGTTCATCAACGGCTTTACCAAGGGCGATTGGGGCGAAGCGTTCCTGTTCGCCCTGTCGGTAGCCGTCGGGCTGACTCCCGAAATGCTGCCGATGATCGTCACCTCCACGCTGGCCCGCGGCGCCGTGATGCTGTCGCGGCAGAAAGTGATCGTCAAGCGACTGGATGCGATCCAGAGCTTTGGTGCGATGAACCTGCTGTGTACCGACAAGACCGGCACGCTGACCCAGGACAAGATCGCGCTGGCCCGTCACACCGACGCGCTCGGCCAGGAGTCGGATGAGGTGCTGGGCTTCGCCTATCTCAACAGTTACTTCCAGACCGGGCTTAAAAACCTGCTCGACCGTGCGGTGCTCGAGCATGTCGAGCTGAAGACCGAGCTGGACGTTATTCGAAACTATCGCAAGATCGACGAGATCCCGTTCGACTTCGAGCGGCGTCGGATGTCGGTGGTGGTGTCGGAGCGCGAGCATCACCACGAGCTGATCTGCAAGGGCGCGGTGGAAGAGATGTTCGACATCTGCACCCATGTGAACCAGGACGGTCAGACCTATCCGCTCGACGCTGACCGACGGGAACGCCTGCAAGACGTCACCCGCGAGTTGAATGAAGACGGTTTGCGCGTGGTCGCGGTGGCGATGAAAGAGATTTCACCGGACCAGACCGTGTACTCGAAAGCCGACGAGTCGGATCTGACGCTGATGGGCTACATCGCCTTTCTCGACCCACCCAAGGAATCGACCGCGCCGGCGCTTGAAGCGCTCGCGGCGCACGGCGTCGTCGTCAAGGTGCTTACCGGCGATAACGAACTGGTTACGGCCGAGGTGTGCCGCCAGGTCGGGCTGGCGGTCGACGGCTTGGTGCTGGGGACGCAGATCGACGCCATGGACGACGCGACGCTCGATGAGGCGGTCGAGCGCAACACGATCTTTGCCAAGCTGTCACCGCTCAACAAGGAGCGCATCGTGCGCAGCCTGCGCGGCAATGGCCACGTCGTCGGATTCATGGGCGACGGCATTAACGACGCCCCGGCGCTACGCGCCGCCGATATCGGCATTTCAGTCGATGGCGGGGTGGACATCGCCAAGGAAGCGGCCGACATCATTCTTCTGGAGCGCAGCCTGATGGTGCTCGAACAAGGCGTGATCGAGGGCCGCAAGACCTTCAGCAACATGCTGAAGTACATCCGCATGACCGCCAGCTCCAACTTCGGCAACGTGTTCTCGGTGGTGATCGCCAGCATTCTCCTGCCGTTCCTGCCGATGCTGCCGCTGCAACTGCTGGTGCAGAATCTGCTGTACGACATTTCCCAAATTGCGATCCCGTTCGACAACGTCGATGCGGAGCTCGTCAGCCAGCCGTTGACGTGGAATCCAGAAGGCATCGGCCGCTTCATGCTGTTCTTCGGGCCGCTCAGTTCGATCTTCGACATCATCACGTTTGCCCTGATGTGGTACGTGTTCCAGGCCAACACCGTCGAAGATCAGGCGTTGTTCCAGTCGGGCTGGTTCGTCGTGGGCCTGCTGACGCAGACGCTGATCGTGCACATCATCCGCACCCCTAAAACCGCCTTTATCGAGAGCCGTGCGGCGGCGCCGCTGCTGGGCATGACGCTGCTCATCATGGCGATAGGCGTGTTTTTGCCGATGGGGCCGCTGGCCGGCTACTTCAAGCTGCAGGCGCTGCCCTGGCCTTACTTCGTGTGGCTCGTCGGCATCGTGTCCGGCTACGCTGTGCTGACCTCGCTGATGAAGCGCTACTACATCCGGCGTTTCGGCTGGCAATGAAGCCGACGTCGCCCGAGTCGATATAGAGGGGCTTGTATTAGCTCGTTCGAAGGCGGTTTTTTCTGCTGGAGTGGCCGGTCGGTTCACCGCTCCCTGTTCCCACGACTAGCCCTTATTGAGGGTACGGGGCTATCCCTTGATAACGGCCAGGGGCTGTAATTCGATTTGCACGTCGACCAGGTCAAGCTGGTTGCGCATTACCTCGTCGATGTCCTTGTAAGACCCCGGCGCCTCATCCAGGTCCTCGCGGTGGCGGATGGCGTGCAAGATGCCGCGGTCCTTGAGGGCTTTGATCTCCTCTTTCAAGTCCAGTGTTTTGCGAGCCCTGGCCCGGCTCATGATTCGTCCGGCACCGTGGGCACAGGATTCGAAGGACTGCGGCTCTCCTTTGCCTTTCACCAGGAACGACCGCGTACCCTGAGAGCCGGGGATCATGCCCCATTCGCCTTTTCGGGCTCGGGTCGCGCCTTTTCGATGCACGATGACCGTCTCGCCAAAATGTTCTTCCACGGCGGCGAAGTTATGCGGTTTATTGATGAAATCCGCAAATTCGACCTCGGGCAGGACATCCCTGAATGCCGCCTTCGCCCGTTCCATCATCAGCTTTCTGTTGGCCAGGGCAAATTCGAGGCAGTAGTTCATTTCATTCCAGTACAGTTCGAAATACTCAGACGATTCCGGGATATATGCCAGGTCCCGGGACACATCCTCGCCGGCTTCCTCATTCATCTTTTTTGCGACGTCGTTGTAGTGGTTGGCCACCGTGAAACCGATGTTGCGGGAACCGGAGTGGATCATGATCCAGATGTGCTCATCCGATCCTTTTTGTATCTCGATGAAATGGTTGCCTCCACCCAATGTGCCGATCTGGTACAGGGCGCTGTCGTACTCCTGATCGACGATGGGCAACTCGCCCTTTCTCTCCGGCATCCACGCCTCGTCCTGCGGCATTTTGTGATGATCGAAGCCCACCGGAACGGTGTTGCGGATGATGCCCATGATGGCTTTCAGATCCGTTGTTGCGATATCGGTCAGATTGGTCCGCAACGAACACATGCCGCAGCCGATATCCACCCCGACCGCGTTGGGTACGACGGCGCCCTTGGTGGCCAGGATGGCACCGATGGGCATGCCGTAGCCCTGATGGGTGTCGGGCATGATGGCGATATGTTTGAAGGCAAATGGAAGATTCGCGAGGTTGCGCGCCTGCTCCAGCGCCCCTTCTTCCATCTGATCTTCTTCCAGCCACAGCTTGATCGGCAGTTTCTCGGTTTCAATGATTGCTTTTCCGTTGGTGTACATGACATCTCCATGTTTCACTGAAGGTGAACCTTTGCATCATCGTCAGACAATGCAACGATCGTCGCACCATTCGTAAGGGAATTGCCAGGGGTTTTCATGGCGTCGTGAACACCAGCTTGCAGGGACGTGCTTCGATCTGTGCCAACCTACACCCTCGATCCTCTGGATGGCCTTTTGAGCGTAGCGCTTGAAAGGTATCCCGGCTAGGAGACTCACCTCACGAAGATTGTTGTAGCGCGCGCGACGCCATCACGAGGTAGTAAACCATTGATACCAGGGTAAGCAGCGCAGCGATCCAGATCAGCACGGTACCGATGCCAGCGATGGGCAGGCCGGCGAAAGGGCTGGAGTACAGCAGCAGCACGATGGCAATCATCTGCGCCGTGGTTTTCAGCTTGCCGACGAAGGACACCGCGACGCTGGCCGATTTGCCGGCCTTGGCCATCCATTCGCGCAGCGCGGAAATGGTGATTTCACGGCCGATGATGATGAGCCCGATCAGTGGCGCCACGCGATCGATGTCGATCAGCACGATCAGCGCCGCGGCGACCATCAGTTTGTCGGCAACCGGGTCGAGAAAGGCGCCGAAGGCCGAAGTCTGTCCCAGTTTGCGCGCCAGCCAGCCGTCGAGCCAGTCGGTCAGCGCCGCCACCCCGAAAAACGCCGCCGCCAGCAGATTGGCTTCGGATGCCGTCACCCAGCCGTCGGGCAGGTAGAACACGCCTGCCATCAGTGGGATGAACAGGATGCGCAGCCAGGTGAGCAGATTGGGGAGATTGAGCGGCATCAGTGGAGGACGTGGTAAATGGTTTCCGCCAATTCTCGGCTGATACCGTTGACGCTGGCAAGCGCGTCGATGCCGGCATCGCGTACGCCTTGCAGGCCGCCGAAGTGTTCCAGCAGTTGTTTGCGCCGCTTGGGGCCGATACCGGCGATGTCTTCCAGCGTCGACTGCACGCGCGCCTTGCCGCGCTTGGCGCGATGGCCGGTGATGGCGAAGCGGTGCGCTTCGTCGCGCACCTGCTGGATCAGGTGGAAGCCGGGATGGTCCTTGGCGAGATTGAGTTCGCGGCCGTCGGCGAAGATCAATGTTTCCAGGCCGGGCTTGCGCTGCTCGCCTTTGGCCACACCGAGCAGCGGCACGTCGTTCAGGCCGAGTTCGGCCATCGCCGCGACCGCCATCGCAACCTGGCCTTTGCCGCCGTCGATCAGTAGCAGGTCGGGCAGCGCGCTGTTCTCTTCCACACTTTTGTGGAAGCGTTTGATCAGCGCGGCGTGCATCGCGGCGTAGTCGTCGCCGGGGGTGATGCCGCTGATGTTGTAGCGCCGATAGTCGGATTTCTTCAGGTCGTCGCCTTCATAGACGACGCAGGAGGCGATCGTCGCTTCGCCCATGGTGTGGGAAATATCGAAGCATTCGATGCGACTGAGGGTTGGCAGGTCGAGCGTGTCGCGCAACGCCGCCAGTCGTTGCGACTGGTTGGCCCGGTCGGCACTGCGCCGTTCGGCCGACAGCCGTGCGTTGGCCTGCGCCATGGCGATCCAGACCTTGCGCTCGCCGGTGACGCGATGTAACAGGGTGATTTTCTTGCCGGCCTGTTCGGTGAGCAGCGTTGCCAGTGTGTCGGTCTCGATCGCCTCGCTCATCAGAATGCGCGCCGGGATGGGGTGGTCGAGATAGTGCTGGGTGATAAAGGCTTCCAGCGCCTCGGCCGGGGTCGCGCCCTCGCCATGCTGTGGAAAGAAGCTGCGGTCACCCAGATGCCGACCACCACGAATCATCGTCAGGTTGACCGCAATTACCCCCGCGGCTTCGGCGACTGCTACCACGTCGGCATCGGCCTCGCTGCCAGTCGTGTCGACGAACTGCTTTTCACGCACGGTTGCCAGCATGCGCTGGCGGTCACGCAGAAACGCAGCGGCTTCGAAATCGAGCGCGGCCGCTGCGGCGTTCATCTGTTCGGTGATGCGTTCCGTGAGTGCGCTGGCCTCGCCATGCAGCAGTTGAGTCGCCGCAAGGACATCGCGTGCATAGGCTTCGGGCGTGATGTGTCCCACGCACGGTGCGGTACAGCGTTTGATCTGGTACAGCAGACACGGTCGCGAGCGGTTGGCGAACACGCTGTCCTCGCAGGTGCGCAACTGGAAGACCTTTTGCAGCAACTGGATACTTTCACGTACCGCGTAGGCGTTGGGGAAGGGGCCAAAGGCCTGATCGCGTTTTTTGGGTGTGCCGCGGAAATAGGCCAGGCGTGGAAAGCGGTGGCCGGTCAGCAGCAGGTAGGGGTAGGACTTGTCGTCGCGAAACAGGATGTTGAAGCGCGGCTTCAGCCCCTTAATCAGGTTGTTCTCCAGCAGCAGCGCCTCAGCCTCGGTGCGCGTCACCGTGGTGTCGATATGGTCGACGCTTTTCAGCATCAACTTGATGCGCGGGCTCTGGTCGGTTTTCTGGAAATAGCTGGAGACGCGCTTCTTCAGGTCTTTCGCCTTGCCGACATAGAGCACCGCGCCGGCCGCATCGATCATGCGATAGACACCGGGCAGGGTGGGAAGGGAGGCGAGAAAATCCTTGTCGACGCTCATTTGTAAAATCTTTTTATCCGCGAAGTACGCGAAGGCACACGAAGAAAGACTTAATGGTTTTACCTGGCGTCTCTTCGCGTTCTTCGCGGATAAAAATCATTCCTCATTGGCTTGAATCTGGGCGAAAACGGTTTCGAACATGGCGGGAGTGAGGCGGCGCGTCTGGGTATTGTAGCGGGAGCAATGATAGCTGCTGACCAGCCGCCGGCCGTCGGGCAGACGGTAATCGCTGGCGTGAGCGAACGGGTAGTCCTTGAGCTTCAGTCCTTTTGCGCGCAATACCGCCTGATGCGCGATCTGGCCCAGCGCCAGGATGCTGGCGTGGGCGGGCAAGGCGTCCAGTTCGGCGGCCAGATAGCGATTGCATTCGCGGATTTCACCCGGTTCCGGCTTGTTGGCCGGCGGCAGACATTTCACTGCATTAGTGATGCGGCAGCCGGTCAGCGTCAGACCGTCGTCTGCCGCCAACGATTGCGGCGCGCTGGCGTAGCCGAATTTGTGCAGGGTTTCGTACAGCAGGACGCCGGCGAAATCGCCGGTGAAGGGCCGACCACTACGGTTGGCGCCGTGCATGCCGGGCGCGAGGCCAACGATCAGCAATCCGGCCGCGGGGTCGCCGAAGGCGGGCACCGGGCGGGCGTAGTAATCGGGATGACGGGCGCGCACCTCGTCGAGAAAGCTGGCGAGGCGTGGGCAGGCGCGGCAGTTGGGGTCAAAGTTCATCGGAAAAAACAAGAACGCCCCACGGCGGGGGCGTCCATTGTACGCGTGGCCCCGCTCAGACTTCGATCGGGCCGGCGGCGGTCTGCATGTAGTTCTGCTCGCCCATGCGCTTGATCAGGTCGAGCTGGGTTTCCAGGTAGTCGATGTGTTCTTCGGTGTCGGTCTGGATTTTGGTGAGCATGTCGCGCGAGACGTAATCCTTGACCGTCTCGCAGTGGGCGATCGACTCGGCGTACAGCGCGCGGCCGCCCAGTTCGAGCTTGAGGTCGCACTCGAGGCATTCGACCACGTTCTCACCGATCATCAACTTGTTCAGATCCTGCAGGTTGGGCAGGCCGTCGAGAAACAGGATGCGTTCGATCAGCTTGTCGGCGTGATGCATTTCCTCGATGGATTCTTCGTATTCGTGCTTGCCCAGCGCTACCAGGCCCCAGTTCTTGTACATGCGCGCATGCAGGAAATACTGGTTGATGGCGGTGAGTTCAACCGCGAGCGCCTTGTTCAGATACTGGATAACTTTCTTGTCGCCTTTCATGCTTCTCTCCTGAAGATTGGGCAAGCCCATAAAAACCTGTCGGCCGGGCAAGGCCGGGCCGGGAAAATATTAGCGATCGGGTCGCCTGTCATTTTAGGGGAAAAGCCAAGAGGGGCAAGCATCGCCGCGTCGTCGAAGGGGTCGGCGCGAGCAGCGTGAATCGGGTCAGGCGGCGGCCAATTCGGTACCCGACGAACATCCCTGGCATTCGGCCAGGGCCTCGCCGAGCACGTCTTTCGCGCAGCGCGCACAGCGGCCGCATTGCGTGGATACACCGAGTTCGTCGCGGAGTTGGCGCATCGTGGTCACCCCCTGATGGTGCACCATGCGGCGAATTTCATGGTCAGTGACGCTTTTGCAAAGGCAGACATACATGACGCACCCTCTGTTCGATAACACGATGGGCGAATCGTATAGGTAATGAGAATGGTTGTCAATATCAACATGGGGATCGGACGCCAGTCTGTCTGCTGGACCGGAAATGGGCCGGGTGCACGCAGCCCTGGTGGCGAGTGGGCTGGAATGGGTCCGTCTGTGTCTGGAGCCCGACCATGAGCCATTCAGGCCCCGATACAGTCGGCGGAAATGTCCGCGAGCGTGCGGCAACCAGATAGCGCCATGGTCGCTTCGAGTTCGTCGCGCAGCAGGCGGATGACGTGGGCCACGCCCAGCGCGCCGGCCTGCGCCAGGCCCCAGATCGCGGGGCGGCCGAGCAGGACGGCGGTCGCACCCAGGGCGAGTGCCTTGAAGACATCGCGGCCATCGCGAATGCCGCTGTCGAGCAGCACCGGTACCCGGCCGTTCACCCGCGCCACGATGGGGGGCAGCAGGTCGAGGCTGGCGGCTGCGCCGTCGAGCACGCGGCCGCCGTGGTTGCTGACCACGATGCCGTCGCAGCCCAGCGCGATCGCTCGCTCGGCGTCGTCGGGATGCAGGATCCCCTTGACCAGCAGCGGCAGGCGGGTCGAGTCGCGCAGCCAGGCGAGGTCGTCCCAGGTCGGCGCCTGCGCCATCCAGCCGTCGAACACCTGGCTGCGGCCGGCGCCCGGCGGTACGAGGGCGAGCGGCGCTTCCAGGTTGACCGCGCCGATGCCGCCAGGCAGGTCGAGCGTCGCGAGCTTGACCGGCGCGTCGAGCGTGAACAGCATGATCGGGCAGCCGCCTGCCTCGGCGCGGCGCGCAAGTCGCAGGGTGCGCTCGCGTTCGCCCTGCCAGTAGAGCTGGAATCCGGGTGCGGCGCCGCCGGTCTGCCGGCTGGCATCGGCGATGGCTTGCAGCGGCTGGCTAGCGAGGCTGCTGATCCACATCGCGCCACCCTGGGCAGCGGCCGCCATGGCGCTGGCCTGCTCGCCGTCAGGATGGAACAGGCGCTGATAGGCAATCGGCGCGAGCACGATCGGATGCTCGAGTGCCTGGCCGAACAGGTCGAGTCGGGTGTGGCCGCCGCGCACGTCGGCGAGCACGCGCGGCATCAGTGTCACGCGATCGAACGCGCGGCGGTTGGCGGCAAGCGTGAGCCCGCTGCCGCTGCCGTCGTGCAGATACTGCCAGGCGACAGGATCGAGCCGTTGGCGCGCCAGCGCCTCGTAGTCGGCCGCGCGGGTGATGCCGGCAGGCAGCGCCTCGTTGCGGGGCGCGCTCACGATTCGGCCCAGCGCCGCAGCAGGTTGTGATAGACGCCGGTGAGCCGCACCGCCGGTCCGCTCTCGCCGGTTTGCGCGCGCAGTTCCATCAGCGCCATGTCCATGTCGAACAGCAGGCGGCGCTGGCCAGGGTCGCGCACCATGCTCTGGATGAACATGAACGAGGCCAGCCGCTCGCCGCGCGTCACCGGCGTCACCTGGTGGATCGACGACGAAGGATAGACCACCAGACTGCCGGCCTTGAGCTTCACGCCATGGGTGCCGAAAGTGTCTTCGACGACGAGTTCGCCGCCTTCGTAGTCGTCGGGGTTGTTGAGAAACAGCGTTGCCGAGACGTCGGCACGGACGAAGCCGCCGTCGGGCGCGTGGCGCATGGCGTTATCGGTGTGGTAGCCGTAGCGGTTGGTGGCGTCGGCGTAGCGGTTGAAGAACGGCGGCAGGATTTTCAGCGGCAGCGCGGCGGTGAAAAACAGCGCGTTGCGCTTGAGCGCACCGAGCACCAGACGGCGCAGCGCCGGCATCTGCGCCGCAACTTCGGGCAACTGCTGGTTCTGCTTGGCCTGCGCCGCCTGCACGCCGGCGGTGGCTAGGCCGCTCTCCCAGCTTGATTGAGTCAGCAGTTCGCGGGCGGTGGCGAGCTCGTCGGACGTCAGCACGTCGTCGATGGTGATCAGCATGTTCGGTCTCCTGTCGGGGTGGCGGCACTGCGCAATGGGCAATGCCGCCACCCCGCCAATGACAGCGGGAAAAGCGGGCTCAGAACTTCAGCTCGCCGGTGAGGATGAAGCGACGACCCTGACCCGGCACGCTGAATCCGCCGTTGTCGTAGATCGCGTCGTAATAGGTCTGGTCGAACAGGTTCTGCACGTTCAGACGCATCGCCCACTGCTTCTGCTCGTAGGCGACCATCGCGTCCCAGCGATCGTAGGCCGGGAGCGTGTTCGGGTGGAACGTGGTGCCGCCGGGCAGGGTGGGGATCGCGCCTGCGCCGCTCGGGTTGTAGCCCAGGCGCTTGCCCTTGAGTTCCACGCCGCCGCCAAGCTTCCAGCCGCCGCCGAGCTTGTAGGTGCTCCACAGGTTGAAGGTGTAGGGCGGCGTGTTGCGCGGGCGCTGGCCGATGTAGCCGGTGTTGCCCTTGGTGATCACGCCGCTGCTGGCGTTGACGTTCTCCGCGGTGTCGAGAATTTCGGCGTCCATCAGCGCGAGGCCGGCGAACACGTCCCAGTTGGGCGAGAGCCGACCGGCCGCCTCGAATTCGAGGCCGTCGGTTCGACGCTTCCGGGTCAGGATCGCAGCGGTTGATTCGAGATCGGTATTGCGTTCCCAATGCTTGATCGCACGGTAGACCGCGGTACGGAAGCTGAGGTCGCCGTCGAAAAACATCCACTTTACGCCCAGTTCGTAAACCTGGCTGGTTTCCGGAGGCTGTGGCACCACGGTCAACTGATACAGGTCGGCGGTGGGGCTGAACGAGTCGCTGTAACCGAGGTAGTAGTGCGCTTCGTCGGTGGGCTGGTACGACAATGCGGCGCGCGTGCTCCACTCGCCGTATTTCAGACTCGGCGAGCTGGCGCTGGAAAAATTGGCGTCGAGTTCATCGCGGCGCAGCCCCAGCGTGGCCTTCCAGAAGGGGATGAATTCGACCGTGTCCTGCAGGTAGAGCGCGTACGAGTCGCCGGTGAAGTTGACCGGGTTGCCCGTGGCCGATTCGACATAGGGCCGGAAGATCGGCGGGTTGAGCGCGCTGGCGCCGCCGAGGTTTTGCAGGCTGGTGCGATGGCTGTCTTCATGCAGGTACTCGACGCCGCTGACCAGTTCGTGATTCATGCCCAGCGCGCGGAAGCGGGTGCTGAAGTCGGACTGCACGGTCAGCGTCTCGTAGTCCATCGAGCGCGTCGGGCCGGCGTTGGTGCCGGGCAGGTTCAGACCGGTGTCGCCAGGCGCCACGCTGGCACTCGGTGTACGCGCCCAGTAGCTGCGTTCGTAGTCACCGTAGCGGACAGTCGTGCGCAGTTCGGTTTTTGGCGAGAACCGGTGGGTCCAGGTCCCGGTCGTGATCTGGGTATCGCTGTCGTCGAAGTTGCGATCGATCCCCCAGAACGTGTCCGACGAGAAATGGGTGTTCGGCTTGCGGGTTGCGCTGTCGAACGAGAACCCGTAATCCGGAATGTCGCGGGTGCGGGTGTATTGGTGCGAAAAAATGAATTCATTGTCGGTCTGCATCCCGAGCGCAAGACTCACCGCCGCGCCGCCGCGATGCAGTTCGGGTTCGGCGCCGGTGAGCGGATTCTTGCGCCAGCTGCCTTCGTCGCGCTTCATCAGGTTGACCCGCAGGGCGGCATCCTGGCCGATGCGTTTGTTGAGGTCGGCGGTGATTTCGGTGTAGTCCTCGGTGCCGGCGCTGCCGCTGAGTTTGTAGGCGTCGGTGCGCTTGGGTGTTTTTGATATCAGGTTGATGACCCCGCCGGCCTGGCCGCGCCCGAACAGCATCGATGCCGAGCCGCGCAGCACGTCGATCTGTTCGAGGTTGAGGGTTTCGCGGTTGTACTGCGCGGTGTCGCGGATGCCATCGAGATACAGGTCGCCGAAGGTGTAGAAGCCGCGCAGCATCATGTTGTCACCCGAGCGGCCACCTTCCGCGGCGTTGAAGGTGAGGCCCGAGACGTTGCGCAAGGCTTCGCGCAGGCTGCCGACCTGCTGCTCCTCCATCAGCTGATGGGTGATGATGGTGATCGCCTGCGGCACATCGTGCGGATCCTGTTTCATTTTGCCGACGCGGGTTTCGGTCGCCTGATAGCCGTTGTTCACCGCCATCGGGTCGGCGCTGTCTTCGACCTGGACGGTCGGCAGGATGGTTTGGGACTCGGCGCTCGTCTGTGCCAGCGCCGCGGGTGCCAGCATCATGAAAGCCAGCGACGCTGCGGCAGGCGTCGCGGCCGCAGGTTGAAGGCGCGCCAGCAGCTGGCGCAGGGCGCCCGAAGGCGGATGAACTTGAGGGTGTGACATGGTTTTGCTCTCCTGGGGTAAATCGACTGGCTGGCGGAGCAAAACGCTTGGCTGGCTGGTGGTTGAAAAAACGGCTGCTGTCTATCCCCAGCCGGCTGCAAGCGCCAGGTGATAGGTGATGAAGGACGCCAGGTAGGCGAGGCCGAACAGATAGCCCGTCATGATGAGCGGCATTTTCCAGCCGCCGGTTTCGCGTTTGACGGTAGCGAGCGTGGCCAGGCACTGCGGCGCGAAGACGAACCAGATCAGCAGCGACAGCGCGGTCGCCAGGCTCCAGCTGTGCGCGATCAGCGGCGAGAGCACCTGCGCGGCGCTGTCGCCGGTGGCCGACAGCGCATAGACGGTGCCGAGTGCACTGACCGCGACTTCGCGCGCGGCCATGCCGGGTACCAGCGCGACGCTGATTTCCCAGTTGAAGCCGATCGGTTCGAATATCACCGCAAGCCCGCGCCCGAGCATGCCGGCGAAGCTGTATTCGATCGGCGCGCCGGTGGCGCCCGCCGGTGCGGCGGGGAAGCTGGCGAGGAACCACAGCAGGATGGTGAGCACCAGGATGATGCCGCCGACCCGCTTCAGAAAAATCGACGCGCGCTGCCACAGGCCGATGGCGACGTTGCGCAGTCGCGGCCAGTGATAGGAAGGCAGTTCCATCATCAGCGGCCGCGGCAGGCCGTGCGAGGTGAGGCGTTTGGCCAGCCAGGCGATGCCCATCGCGCTGGCCACGCCGATGATGTAGAGGCCGAACAGCACCAGTCCCTGCTGGTCGAAGACGCCGGCCACGGCACGCTTCGGCACGAAGGCGCCGATCAGCAGTGCGTAGACGGGAAGGCGCGCCGAGCAGGTCATCAGCGGGGCGATCATGATCGTGACCAGACGGTCGCGCGGATTGGCGATGGTGCGCGCGGCCATGATTCCGGGGATTGCGCAGGCGAAGCTCGACAGCAGTGGAATGAACGAGCGGCCCGACAGGCCGACGCTGCCCATCAGGCGGTCGAGCATGAAGGCGGCGCGCGGCAGATAGCCCGATTCCTCAAGCACCAGGATGAAGAAGAACAGGATCAGGATCTGCGGCAGGAAAACCAGCACCCCGCCGGCGCCCGCGATGAT
>JACDJC010002814.1_pt1 | contig 13225 bp, 14 predicted proteins | sample 7454191 | NCBI WGS metagenome assembly JACDJC01 (sample SAMN14253291, study PRJNA609438) | sludge metagenome | isolation source: sludge after 25d culture with pyrite and EDTA | collected 2018-12-20 | reverse complement strand
TGCTCCACCTGCCAGCTGGGGACCGGATCCAGCGCCGGCGCGCGGAGCGCCTCGCCGGTGCGCACACTGAAACAGGCGTGATGCCACGGACAGCGGATCGTGTCTCCCACCACCAGCCCCTCGGCCAGCGGCCCCCCCCAGTGGGTGCAGGTGGCGCCGATGGCAAAGACCTGCTGCCCCCGCCGACTCAGCAGCACCGCCGCGTCCCCCACGTGACCGAGCAGCATCCCGCCGTCGGAAAGGGCGGTGAACGGGATACCGGCGGCGAGGTCGGGCCCGGCAGGTGCTGCAGCTGGCTCACTCATGCGACCTCCCTGTTGTACTCCGACGGTTTCGAGTTGGATGGTCGCATGATCTCCCGTCGGCCGGCGTGCGTCAATGGCCTGTTCGTACCATCCACTGCAACAATCACCTCAGGAAGTCATGGCCAGCTTCAGAATCGCTTCACACTATTCTCATAGTTGACTAACAGTCGGCGCCCATCTTCCACCGCAGGATCAGAACCACGATATCACCTTCCTCGAGTCCGAAGGACGGTTGTGCATGACACACGCAACGGCCCCACGTGCAGCGACACCGCTGCAGATTCCGAACGCGCTCCAGGTCGAGCATCAGGCCATCCACGACGAGCTGGTGCGCGCCACCAAGGCGCCCGGTGAGGTCGGCGTGGCGGCTCGCGAGCTCGCCGACGTGCTGCATGCCCATTTCGTGCGGGAAGAGGAGATCGCCCTGCCCCCGCTCGGCCTGCTCGCCGCACTCGCGCGGGGTGAGTTTACGCCCGAGATGAGGGCGGTGCTGCCGATGACGGATGCGCTGCGGGCCGAGCTCCCGCGGATGCTCCAGGAGCACGAGGCGGTGCACGCCGCCACCCGCCGCCTGGGCGAGGTCGCGCGGGAGGCCGGCGACACCGCCGCACAGAAACTCGCCGTGGCGCTGACCCTGCACGCCCAAAGCGAGGAGGAAGTCTTCTATCCCGCCGCGCTGCTGGTGGGCGAGGTCGTCCGGGCGCGGGCGGGTGGGCGCGCATCATGAACAGCCCCGAGCACCTTGCCAACCCTGCCGCCCTGGCCCACCTGCGCCCCGCGCTCCCCGGGCTCACGCTGGCCGTGCTGACCCTGCTGTTCGGCTTCGGTCTTGGCGGCCTCTTCGGCCTCAACGAGGATGCCATCAAGTCGCGCCTGACCGCCTCCGCCGCCGCCGTGCAGGGGTCGGTCTACCAGGGCGACGACGCCGCGGCCCAGGCCGTGGTGGCCAAGTCGTGGACCTATATGCAGCGCTCCCACCTGCATGCCGGCGGGCTGGGCACCGCGGCGGTGGCACTGACCCTCCTCGTCGTCCTCCTCGGCGCCTCCCCCGCCATCACGCGGGCAGCCAGCCTCGGCCTTGGCGCCGGTGCACTGGGCTACTCGGTCTTCTGGATGTGGGCCGGGTTTCGCGCCCCCGCGCTCGGGAGCACCGGCGCGGCGAAGGCATCGTTGGAGTGGTTGGCGATGCCGTCGGCCGGGCTGCTCCTGGTGGCCACGGTCGCGGTCACGGTGCTCTGCGTCCTCGCCCTCCGGCGATCGCGGCTGCCCCAGGGGGGATGACGCGCGCAGCCGGCGCAAGCCGACCCCAGTTGCCGTGCGGAGCGGTCAGTCGAGGAGCCCGCGCAATTGAGCGTGCGTCACCGCCTCCAGCCGGGTGCGGGTCCGCAGCTTCTGGTTGATGTGGTGGAGATGATTGCGCAGTGTTTGGGCGGTAATGCCCAGCTTGCGGGCGATCGCGGTCGAGTTGCTCCCGCTGGCGAAGAGCTTGAGAATGCGGCGTTCCTGTTCCGAGAGCGGCGTCACGGGGGCGTGATGCGCGGTGTCGTCCGCCAGGTCGACCAGCCGTCGGGCCGCCTCGACGGCATGGCTGAGCTGTGCCGCCTGCAGGTGGGCCTGGGTGTTATCCCGCGCCAGTCGCACGAAGAGCCGGCGTCCGGTTCGTGGGTTGAGATACACGATCGTGGAGATCTCGACCCAGATCAGGGAGCCGGACTGGGTACGGAGCTGCAAGTCGAACGTCGGCACCCCGCCTGATGCCCCGTCCCACTGCCGAGTGGCCGCCTCGCCACCTCCTGCCAGCGCCTGGGTCCCCAGGTCGTCCCGGGCATCAAACACGTCCTCGATCCTGCGGCGGAGCACTTCCTTGGCAGGGTAGCCGAACAGCCGCTCGGCGGCGGCGTTCCACGACACGATCTCGCCCTCCTCCGTCACCGCGTACGCGGCGTCGGCGGTATGCTCGAACAGCGCAAACAACTCCGGTTCAAGCATCCTGCCTCCCGCGCCCACGCGCCGTTGGTGCGTGACAGACGTACCATTTCCCCGTACGAACACTTCATTGTCGCGCCAGGCAACATCCTCCATCCTACGAGCGTCGCGGCTCAAGCCGCGCACCACACAACGTAATCAGGCGCAGGAGGATCACCATGACACGACTCGGACATGCCGCACTGGTCACTGGCCTTGGACTCGCGCTCGCCGCCACGCTCCCAGGATCGATCGCGGCGCAAGCGAAGGCACCCCCCGGCGGCGACTACAAGGAAGTCAGCACGCTCGTGGCACTCCCAAACTACATCCCGGGACTCGGCACGTTGTACGTGAACCCGGCGACACTGCCCGCCGGACCATTCCTGGCGTATGACCACCAAGGCACTCTCGTCAGTTCGATCTACATGATTCCGCTCAAGGGCCTGAACACGCAGCAGGCGTTCACCGACCTCGCGGCGGCCCATCAACCCGTCGATCATGTCGACTTCGTCTACAACGCGGGTCATCCCGGCGTAGCGGAACCGCACTACCACGTCATTCTGTGGTACGTCTCCGCTCAGCGTGCGGCCCAGCTCGCCAAGTGAGCGGCCCCGACCGTCGTGCGTTCCTGCGGCTCGGCGGGCTGGCGCTCGCCGGCCTCGGGCTCGCGCCGACCCGGCGATTGGCGGCCGGGCGGCTCGTCGGGATCGTCGGGCCCTCGGCGGCGCTCGCCATCATCGAGATGCGCAGTGACGCGCTCGGGTCCAAGGTGTGGTTCGATCCCATCGGCCTGCACGTGGATCCGGGTACCACCGTGCGGTGGGTGGTCCGGGGCAATGTGCACACGACCACCGCCTACAGCCCACAGAACGACCACCACCCGCTTCGCATTCCCGATGGTGCCACCGCCTGGGATTCGGGGTTTCTCGTGCATCCCGGCGAGCATTTCGACGTCACGCTGACCGTGCCCGGAGTCTACGACTACTACTGCATGCCGCACGAGGCGGCGGGGATGGTGGGCCGCATCGTCGTCGGCGCGGCGCCCGGACTGACTGCCCGGCCGTTCGACTACTGGGTGGGGAGGCCGGGCACCGCCGACTGGTCGCACGTGCCGCAGGCCGCGCGAACCACCTTCCCCACCGTGGCACGCATCCTGGCCGAGGGCCGGGTGCATCCCGCGACGACAGGAAACTAGGATGGCAGCCGGAGCGGGCCACCTGACGCTCGTCGAGCGCCTGGCCCGCTTCGCGGCCCGGACCTCCTATGACGATCTCTCGGAGGCGGCACGCGAGCAGCTCAAGATCCGGGTGCTCGACAGCCTGGCGTGCGCCATTGCGGCCCTCGATGGCGCGCCGGTTGGACTGGTTCGGGCGCAGGTCACCGAATTCGATGCGTCCGGCCCGTGCAGCCTCGTCGGCGGCGGCTCGGCCACTCCCGACCGGGCGGCCTTCTACAACGCCGCCCTGGTCCGCTATCTGGATTTCAACGACAGCTACCTGGCTCCGGGCGAATCGTGCCATCCCAGCGACAGCCTCGGTGCCGTGCTCGCGGCAGCGGAATACGCCGGCGCGTCGGGGCGCGACTTCCTTGTCGCGCTCGCGCTGGCGTACCAGGTGCAGTGCCGGCTCAGCGACGTCGCCCCGGTCCGGGAGGCCGGCTTCGATCACGTCACCCAGGGGGCGTACGCCGTCGCCGCGGGCTCGGCCCGCGCGCTCGGACTGGACGCCACCCGCACGGCGCACGCCATCGCGATCGCGGGCACTGCCTTCAACGCGCTCCGCGTCACCCGCACCGGCGCACTGTCGCATTGGAAGGGCCTGGCCGCCCCCAACGTCGCCGGGGCCGCGCTGCGCACGACGCTCCTCGCCAGCCGCGGCATAACCGGCCCGCTGGAGGTGTTCGAGGGTGACAAGGGCTTCATGGACGCCGTGGCGGGCGGGTTCGAACTGAGTTGGGAAGCGGAAGACCTCGAGCGCGTCACCGCCACCATCCTGAAGCGGCACAACGCCGAAGTGCATGCCCAGAGCGTCATCGAGGCGGTGCTTGCCCTCCGGGCCCGGGAAGGCGTGACGGCGACCGAGGTGACTCGAGTGGACGTCGAGGTGTTCGATGTTGCCTACCGCATCATCGGGGGTGGCGAAGAGGGCGACAAGACGGTGGTCCGCACCAAGGAAGAAGCGGATCATAGCCTTCCCTACCTGGTGGCCGTGGCGCTGCTGGATGGGCAGGTCATGCCGGAGCAGTATCGGCCTGCCCGCATACGCGCCGCCGATGTCCAGGCCCTCCTGCGGCGGGTCATGATCCGGTCCGATGAAGGGTTTTCACGGCGCTTTCCCGCCGAGATGCCCTGCCGCGTCACGATGGCGCTGCGCGACGGCAGGGTACTGACCGCAGAAGCCACGGACTTTCCCGGCTTCGTAACGCGGGAACGGACCTGGGAGGCGACGCAGGCGAAGTTCGACCAGCTGGCCGCGCCATTTACGACGCCCGCGCTGCGTGCGCGGCTCCTGACCATGGTGACCGGCCTTGACGAGGTGCCCGTCACCGCCCTGACCCACCTGCTTCGCAGCGTAGCGCTGCCGCGGAATCTTGGGGCCACCCGCGGCGGGACCGACTCACGAGCGCACCACGGCGGGTGACGACCGCCAACGGGCGCCACCACGGAGGAGGACACGAAGGATGGAACACCGACTCACATATTCCGCCGTCGCGCCGCAGGGGATCCAGGCGCTGCTCGGCATCGAGGGCTATGTACGAGGCGCCGGGCTCGAACCCGGCCTCCTCCACCTGCTCAAGACCCGGGCATCGCAGATCAACCGCTGTGCCTACTGCATCGACATGCACACGAAGGACGCCCGGGCAGGCGGCGAAACGGAACAGCGGCTCTATGCGCTCTCCGCCTGGCGCGAGACACCGTTCTTTTCCGAGCGGGAGCGCGCCGCGCTGGCCTGGACCGAGGCGATCACGCTGATCAGCCACGGCTCGGTCCCGGACGCGTTGTACGAGGAAGCGCGCTGGCACTTCTCCGAGAAGGAATTGGTTGACCTGACGCTCGGCCTCATCGCCATCAACGGATGGAACCGGCTGGCCGTCGCCTTTCGCACCGAGCCCGGGAGCTACCGCGCCCAGACGCATGAGGTGAAGGACGCCGCCCCCCGGGCACGAGACCAGGCCACGAAGCGCACTTGAACGATCCCTGGACATGGAGAGCATTGTATGAGCGCACCACACGAGACTTGGGCCCCGCATGGCGCCGCGGTGGCGGCCGCGTTGTTCGCCGCCGCCTCCTGGGCCGCGCCGGTCAACGCGCAACAGGCGGCCACCCTTCCTCCGGCGACCACCGTCTATGTGGCGCACCTTGCCGGGCTGAACACGAAGGCCGCCGGCGGATCGGTGGCCGGCGACGCCACCTTCACGATTGCGGGCGACAGCCTGACGATCACGATCACTGCGAGCGGGCTGCCTCCAGGCATGACCCATTGGCAACACCTCCACGGCTTCGCCGACGGGCGACCGGCGGCTTGCCCCAACGCGTCCGCGGACCTGAACCAGGATGGCTTCATCGACATCGTCGAGACGGAACCATCCGTCGGCACGACGATGGTGCCATTCACCGACAGCCCGGTGAACATGGATGTGGCACACGGTGTGTACCCGCAGGCCTCGGCCACCGGGACGCTGTACTACACGCGGACGGTGTCCCTGGCCGCCCTGGAGACATCGTTCGGCACGGTGTTCCCGAAGCAGAAGCTGGAACTCGATCGACGCGTCGTCTTCCTGCATGGTGTGCCAGCCACGACCCAGCTTCCGGCGACGGTCGCCTCCCTCGGGCCCATCCCCGCCGCGGTCACGCTGCCGATCGCCTGCGGCCGGATGGCCCGGGTCAAGTGACAGGCAGCAGGCGGGGAGCATCGCGATGCGGCGCGTCTTTTCCGGCGTCCAGCCCACCGGCGCCCTCCACCTGGGCAATTACCTCGGCGCGATCTCGCTCTGGATCGCGATGCAGGCGGAGTACGAGGCCGTCTTCTGCATCGCAGACCTCCATGCGCTGACGTCTCCCGAGCGCATGCACCCCGACCACCTTCGGTCCACCGTTCGGGAGACGGCCGCGCTGCTGCTGGCCTGTGGCGTGGATCCGGCGCGCGCCATCCTGTTCGTGCAATCGCAGGTCTCCGCGCATGCAGACCTGGCGTGGCTCCTCACTACTGTCACGCCGGTCGGCTGGCTGGAGCGGATGATCCAGTTCAAGACCCGATCCGCCGACCTCGACACTGTCGGGGCCGGCCTGCTCACCTATCCCGTGCTCCAGGCGGCGGACATCCTGCTGTACCGGACCGACCTGGTGCCGGTCGGCGAGGATCAACGGCAACACATCGAGCTCACCCGAGACATCGTGCGCCGCTTCCACGGGCTGTTCGGCGAGGTCTTCACGCTGCCGGAAGCGATGTACCGGCCCGGCGGCCCCAGGATCATGGGGCTCGACGACCCCGGTGCAAAGATGAGCAAGAGCACCGGGAGGCAGCGCCGTCGGCACGCCATCGGGCTGATCGACGCACCCGACGACATCCGTGTCGCCGTGATGCACGCGGTCACCGACAGCGGGAGCGAGGTGCGCCCAGGCCGGCTCTCACCGGGGGTGACCAACCTGCTGACGATCTACCAGCTGCTGACGCACCGGTCCGGCGCAGATGTGCTGGCAGAGTTTGCGGGGAAAGGTTATGCTGTCCTGAAAGGCGCCGTGGCGGACGTCGTCCTGTCCACCCTCGATCCGATACGGCGGCGCTACCGTGAGTTCGCGGCCCAGCCAGACACGATCGACGCGGTGCTCGACCGCGGCGCCGCACGCGCCAGGCCCCTCGCGGGCGCGACACTCGGGCGGGTCAGGCGGTTGATGGGCCTCGTGGACGCACCCCGGTCCGCCAGCAATCCGTCGGACGGTTGAGTGAGGCAGGTGTCGTCCATCGCTCGTCCGCGCCCCGCGAATGGGCTCCGTGTCCGCCTGGCCGACGAGCGCGGACTCGTCCCTGACGCCGACGTGGAACACGCCGTCGCGTCCGAGCGGGGCGGCGCCTTCCTGCTGACACTGATGCAGTTTCCATCATGACCACCTCGACCCGGGATGCGCATGTCCTTCCAAGACCAGATCTGGCTCACCACCCTCGCCGGGATCGCGGGCGTCGCCCTGGCGTTTCTCTACGTCATCAGACGGTCGGGCCGACACGAGGACCCGGCGGCGGTCCAGACCAGGGCCTACGCGCTCAGGCGATGGCTCTTCGGCGGGTTGACCGTGCTGGGCATCGTCGTGACCGGCGCCAGCCTGCGGCCCTTCCCCATCGCGCCGCAGCACGGGCCAGGCGCGTGGCCGCAGATTGTCCGGGTCGTCGGGCACCAGTGGGCCTGGCAAATCGACCCTGGACCGATCCACGCCGGCACGCCAGTCGCGTTCGAGGTCACCAGCGCCGACGTCAACCACGGCCTCGGGATCTATGACGCCACCGACCGCCTGCTCGCCCAGACGCAGGCCATGCCCGGTGTGACCAACCGCCTGGTGTACACCTTTGCCCAGCCGGGCAAGTACCGGATCCTCTGCCTCGAGTACTGCGGCCTGGCCCACCACGGGATGATCTCCGAAATCGACGTCGTCGCCGGCGCGGAGGGACAGCCATGAGCCAGCGCTATCCGGACTCCGAAGCACTGGCGCCCCGCGAGCGCCGTGTCCTCGCCCTCTACCTGGTGACCTCGCTGGTCCTCCTGCTGGTGATGATGGTGTTCGGGCTCCTGATGCGCCTCGCCCAGGGCGCCTGGCTCACCATCACCCCCAAGATGTTCTATGAACTCATGACCGCGCACGGCGCCGGCATGGTGGGGACCGCGGCCCTGGGCGCCAGTGCGGTCATGTGGTTCTTCCTCCGCAAGTACGTGCCGCTGAGGACGTCGATCTTCGTGGCCAACTACGCCCTCTTCATGCTCGGCGCGGTTCTGCTCCTCGTCGCCACCTTCCTCGGGCACTACGCCGGCGGATGGACCTTCCTCTATCCGCTGCCCGTCAAGTCGATGGGCATCTGGAGCGTCGGATCGGCCGCCCTGTTCATGGCGGGGTACCTGATCATCGGCGTGGGCTTCCTGCTGTTCTATCTCGACGCCATGCGCGCCGTCATCCGCGTCTATGGCAACCTGGGGCGAGGCCTCGGCCTGCCGTGGCTCTTCGGCGGCACCCTCGACACGAACCATCCGAAGACCGTGGTGGCCAGCTGCATGGTCATCATTGTCAACTCGCTCGGCATCCTCGGTGGCGCCGTGGTGCTCGTGATGAGCCTGATCAACGCCTACACCTCCGACGTGGTGCTGGACGCCCTGTTCGCCAAGCACCTGATCTACTTCTTCGGCCACGTCTTCATCAACATCACCATTTACATGGCGGTGATCGGGGTGTACGAACTCCTCCCCCGCTACACCGGACGCCCCTGGGGCATATCGCGCCCCTTCCTGTGGGCCTGGGCAGCCAGCACCCTGATGGTGCTGATCGTCTACCCGCACCATCTGCTGATGGACTTCGCGATGCCCCGATGGATGGCGGTCATGGGTCAGGTCGTCTCCTACACCAGCGGCCTGCCGGTCTTCACGGTGACCGCCTACGGCGCCCTCACGAACATCCACCGCGCCGGCATGCGCTGGCGGATTCCGGCCATGTTGCTGCTCCTGTCGATGTTCGGCTGGGCGGCCGGCATCGTGCCCGCCATCATCGACGCCACCATCAGCGTCAACCGGGTCATGCACAACACGCTCTGGGTCCCGGGCCACTTCCACTTCTATCTGCTGCTGGGCGTCCTGCCCATGCTGCTGGGCTTCATGTACCACCTGATCGGCAGCGACGCCGATCGCCCTGCGCCCGGACGCGACCAACTGGGGTTCTGGACCTATCTCATCGGCGGACTCGTCTTCGTCATGATGTTCCTGGCCGGCGGGCACGCCAGCGTGCCGCGGCGCTGGGCGACGCACTTTGCCGAGTGGCAGGGCCTCGATCGGGTCGCCTCGATCGGTGCCGCCCTCGTCATCGTGGCCATGACGTTGTTCACGGTGCGCATCTGCCGCGCGCTGCTGCGCGGCCCGCCTCCGGCCCAGGCAGCGTCGGGCCGGTGAGGACCTTCCGGGTCCTGCACGATGGCGACTGACCCGCTGAGCCGTCCCGTCTCGGCACTGCGGACGGTGCTCCTCACCGTCGCCCTGCTGCTGACGGGGGCGGCCGCCCTGGCCAGGGCGACCGACGGCTTCCACGCCTTCACCACCGAGACGGCCCGCCGAGTCGCGGTGCGCCGCCACCCCGTGCCGGTGCCCATGGTGCCGCTCGAGAATCAAGCCGGCGTGCCGCTCACCCTGGCCGACTTCCATGGCCAGTGGGTCCTGGTGGACTTCATCTACACCCGTTGCCTGACCCTCTGTATGACGCTCGGCAGCGACTTCGCGCAGCTGGGGCGGCAGCTGGCCGCGCCGATTGCAGAAGGGAAGGTGGCGCTCCTCAGCATCAGCTTCGATCCCACCCACGACGGACCCGCCGAGCTGGCGGCCTATCTCGCGCGGTTCCGCGACCGCGACTCGGCCTGGCAGGCCGCGCGACCCGTCACGGCGGAAGGGCTCGGACGACTCACGCATGCGCTCGGGCTCACGGTGATTCCCGATAGCATGGGCGGCTTTACCCACAACGCGGCGATTCTCCTGGTGGACCCCGCGGGCGATCTGGTGGACATTCTTGATATCGGGCAGGTGGAGCAGGTGAAGGCGGCGGTGCTGCGCCGGCTGGCATCGTGACCGGCGGGCGCTGGTCCCGGCCGATCGGCGGCGCCGTGCTGCTCGCCGTGTCGGCGTTGGTGCCCCCGGTGCGCCACGCACTGGAATCGAGCATGACGGCGCAGATGCTGGGACAACTCCCGCTCCTTGTCGCGGCGGGCGCCCTGTGTGCACCCGGGGTGTCCCCCGCCCTTCGCGCCGGCATCGATCGCTGGAACCAGGGCGGCATCGCCGGGCTCCTGCTGGCATCCCTCGTGGCGGCGTTCTGGATGCTGCCGCGTTCGCTCGACGCCTCCACGGTGCGGCCGCTCATGGCGCTCGCCAAGTTCCTGACCGTCCCATTCCTGATCGGGCTGCCGTTTGCGCTGAGCTGGCCCCGCATGGGGTTCGTCCTCAGGGGCATCGTCCTGGCGGAGCTGGTGGCCACCTGCTTCCGGCTGGGCTGGCTCTATCGGGTGTCGCCCATCCGATTGTGCAACAACTATGGGCTGGACGACCAGCAGCGCCTGGGGGCGTTCATGCTGGCCCTGGGTGGCGGGTTGCTGACCTGGCTCGGCTGGAAGGTGCTCATGGGGGGAGGCGACTCGGGCTCGCGTTCACGCGACAACCCATCACCAGGCACGAATCCTCGGGATGGGATTCCTGAGGGGCTGTCACCCGAGGCCGTGGAGGCGTATTCCGACGCACGGTTCCGGGGCCTCTGCCACGATGGCGCGTTCGAAGTCGCCCTCGGTACCGCACCACGCTCTCCTACCCCCAGAGCGTTGCATCCGCCCTCCGACCCGTCTCGTCCAGCCGGCGCTCGTGTGCCGCCAGCAAATCGCTCCGGGAAATGATGCCGACCACCCTCCCTGAGCCATCGTCCGCCAGCACCGGGAGCCGACCCACCCTGGCCTGCACCATCTTGTCTGCGGCGTCCCGGAGGGAGTGACGGCCGGTGACCACGGTCGGGGTGCGCCGGATCAGGGTGCGGAGTTGCGCGTCGTCCGCCGCCACCGGATTTAGGATATCCCGTCGGGTCAGCAGGCCCACCAGCCGGCCCGTTCCATCAATGACGGGAAACCCCTGGTGAGTTGACGCGTCCGCCCCTGACAGCCAGGCCCGCGTCGCGGCCACCGTGGCATCGTCGGGGAGTGTCACCACCGTCCGCGTCGAATACTCCCGCACCAGGAGGCGTTCCAGAAAGTCCGCCGAGTACTCGGTGATGACCGGTGTGCCGCGCCGCGCGAGTCGCTCCGTCATGATGGTGTACCGCATGGTCCGGAGCGAGATCAGGTAAGCCCCCGTACACCCGGCCAGTAGCGGCAGGAGCCCCATCGGCTGGTGCGTTGCCTCGAAGGCGAACACGACCGACGCCAACAGGGCCCGTGAGGCGCCGGTGAACGCCGCAGCCATCCCCACCAGCCCGGCGACCCGGGGATCGATCCCCAGCATCGGAAGTGCCGCCGCCACGCCAGCGCCGACCAGCACGCCGGCGCCGCCACCAATGGTGAAAAGCGGCGCGAGCGTCCCACCGGCAGTCCCGCTGCCGAGTGCAATCGACCAGGAAATGAGCTTGGCGACGACCAGGAGCAGCAGCGCCTGCCCGGCCAGGCTGCCGTCCAACAGCTGCTGGATATTGTCGTATCCCACGCCGAGGGTCCGTGGGGAGAGGTATCCCACCAGGCCGACGCTGAGGCCACCGAGGGCCGGCCACCACATCCAGTGAATCGGGAGCCGCTCGAAGGCGTCCTCGATGCGATAGAGCCCCTTGGTAATGACGACGCCCAGCCAGCCGATCAGCACCCCGATCACCGTGTAGGCGGCCAGCGCCATTCCCGATGGGGTGGCAATGAACTCCATCGGAAAGACCGCGGTCGGCCCGTGCACCGCAATGCGGACTCCGGCGGCGGCGGCGGAGGCCAGGGCCACCGGAGCAAGCGATCGCGGGCGGTACTCGAAGAGCAGGAGTTCGACGGCAAGGAGCGTCGCCGAGACCGGCGAGCCGAACACCGCCGACATGCCGGCCGCCGCGCCGGCGGCGAGCAGCGTCTTCCGTTCGTCCGCTGTGATGCGGAGGGCCTGCCCCACGAGCGAGCCCAGGGCGCCGCCGGAGGCGATGATCGGGCCCTCGGCGCCGAAGGGACCGCCGGTGCCGATCGAGATGGCACTCCCGATTGGCTTGAGGAGGGTGACACGGGGTGGAATCCGGCTCTCGTCCAACAGCACCCGCTCCATCACTTCGGGGATGCCGTGGCCACGAATGGCCGGCGAACCCCAGCGCGCCATGACGCCGACGATCAGCCCGCCAAGCACCGGCACGAGGATCACCCACGCACCGAGGGTGTTGCCGGCAGGTGACGTAAAGGCCGGTGACCACCGCCCGTAGAAGCTCACATTGGTGACGAGTCCGATGAGCGCCATCAGCGCCTCGGCCAGCACGCCAGCGCCGAGCGCAATGACAATGGCAAGCCCCGAAACCAGGAGGAGGCGTCGATCGGCCAGCGGAGCGGATTCGGAAAAGGGGCGGGGCGGCACGGTGGCGTCGGTTGGTTCAGTCACGTGGCTCTACCGGACTCAAACGGTCAGCGATACTCGGGGGGAGGCGGTGCACCTGAGAAACGCTGGGACATGGCCGGGACACAAACCAACACGATTCGGGGGGTCGTTGCAGCAAGCACACCTCAGGAGAGGAAGTTCCATCGACGACATCACGCTGATCGGGAGCACAACCATGGCGTGGACATCCTGACGCAACACAACATAACGCATTGGATGGCCTCGCGATCTTCCGGGATTCCGTCCACCCGGTGCAGTATCCCACCGCCGTGCTGTCGCGAGAGAAGTCGAGACACAACGGCGCTGCCCCGTCAAGAAGAAACCCCGCCTCAGCATCCAGGCTGTGGCGGGGTCAATGGTGCTTGACAGTGGGCCTGGGAGGACTTGAACCTCCGACCTCACGCTTCTCAGGCGTGCGCTCTAACCCCCTGAGCTACAGGCCCTCGCAGGCGGCCACTTCGGCCGGCGCGGGGAGGCGGGAGGATAACGGCCCCGGAGGGCCGGCGCAACAGTCCCGGCCCGGCAGGCGCTACTCGTCCCAATCCCCGCCACGCTTGCGGCGCGGGGGGGCATCGTCGTCCTCGTCGATGTCGAATTCCTCGTCGTCGAGGTCGTCCTCGTCCTTCTCCTCG
>JACDJC010002813.1_pt1 | contig 13233 bp, 11 predicted proteins | sample 7454191 | NCBI WGS metagenome assembly JACDJC01 (sample SAMN14253291, study PRJNA609438) | sludge metagenome | isolation source: sludge after 25d culture with pyrite and EDTA | collected 2018-12-20 | reverse complement strand
ATTCTAACATATGCCGATGGTAATGTATGTGGAATTATTGACTGGTCAACAGCCCGAATCAGTGATATATCCCAAGATTTTTCGGGACATCTCACTGTTTTCGGAGAAGAAAGTCTCAAGTCTTTAATTTCAGAGTATGAAAAACAAGGTGGCAAAATATGGAATATGATTTTTGAGCAGGCCGTTGAGCGAGCTGCGGCTGCACCCTTGGCTTATGGTTATTTTGCTGTTGAAACACAGGATGAAGTCCATATAAACGGTGCTAAAGTCCAGTTAGGTGTTCAGCGATAATCGTGATTAACTTTTTATTATTTAGGGCTGGTCTTATTTTTTGACCAGTCCTTTTATTAATCGAAACTTAATCTTTTTTCCTGGGGTTGATGTGTGTCGCTCTTAGCCTTGTTGCCAACGTGTTGTAAAGGTATTACTTATATATCAATTATCTAAAAGTACATATATTCCCTAAAATAAGGGGAAAATAGGTAGTTAATCAAGCAAAAATCAGCCTGAATCGAAAAACATATCATCGAGCGGGTTTTTAAATTTATCAAAATTTAATTTAGACACATGCGTGTAAATTTCCGTAGTTGTAGAACTTTCATGGCCCAGCCATTCCTGGATGTAGCGCAGGTCAATACCCTGCTCAAGACAATGGGTTGCGAAACTATGACGAAGAATGTGGGGATATACCCGTTTTTTAATTCCGGCTGCCAATGCTTTATCCTTTATTACATTATAAATGCTTTCAACACTATACTGTTTCCCCCCTCTGCCCTCAAAAAGCCATTGTTTAACCGGGTACTCTTCCCGGTAGTGGTGGTAATAATCCAACGTGTTTTTTGCGAGTTGAACATAGCGGTCTTTTCTTCCCTTTGCACTTCTTACTTTAATTAACATGCGTTGAATATCCAGATCTTCAGGTTTCATCTGCCTGGCTTCACTTCTTCGTAATCCGCACGAATATATCAGCGCAATCAAAAATTTGTGCTTTATATTATCTGTTGCATCAATCATCTGCCTGATTTCCTCTTTGCTAAGCACATCAGGTAATTTTCTTTCTTTACGTGGCCTGCCAATATTATAGTATTCACTTTTTCTCTCCAGAACTTTTTCGTAATAGAATTTTATAGCATTAATCCTCTGGTTTTGTTGCGATGGAGAAATGTTTCGCTCTTTAATCAAGCGCAAAATATAGGCGTTAATTTCCTCCCTGGTGATTTTGGGCAATTCTCTGTCCGAAAACTCAGCTACAAAATCTTTAAAATAGTGGGTGTAAATTTTGAAAGTGTTTTCACTGTATCGTTCCTGCTCCAACTTTTCCAGATAACCTTTGGGGAGTAAGTCTTTATCTGTTTTCTCTCTTGTAGAATTGCGATCCGCATTTTTAATTGCCTCCCTCTTCAGTTTTGTATAGTCAATCCATGCTTTTCCTTTAAACAGCTCAAAAACCTTGTGCAAATTAAATTGCCTGTGCGGTTGATACCAGCACTTCATAGTATTGCTCCAACTGACTCCCGGGAGTTGCCTTATTGTCACTATAAGATCCGAATCGTAAGCAAACCTGTATTGCACCACCTCCACATTGCGGTGAATTGAACGTATTAAGGTGATTGTAGGCAATAAAGTCATTTGAACAACTTTTGGCTACTCAAATATACAAGATATTTATGTAATACCATTCCCTAAAAAATAAAAAACCCGGAAACCTCATAATCCCCGGGATTTTACTTGATAAATCGCCTTCAATGAGTCTGTTAGCGCTACAAACTCCAATAAGTCAACTCTTTTATCTTATCTGCAAACACACCTTTCACATCCACAAACAGCGGGTTGTTCACCGTAATAGATTTAAAGTAAGCCTCATCCAGCTCCATAAAATCCAGGTGGTTAACGGCCACAATAACGGCATGGTATTTCTTCACGGGCTTGTCGATGAGCCCATAGCCGTACTCCTCCATCAGCTCTTCTGAAGATGCGTAGGGATCCATCACATCCACATCTACACTAAACGATTTAAGTTCGCGATACACATCGGCCACTTTTGAGTTGCGAATGTCGCTCACATTCTCCTTAAACGTAGCCCCCATGATGAGTACCCTGGCTCCGTTGATATTATGACCCTTGGAGATGAGTTTTTTTACCACCTGTTTGGCCACATAGGAGCCCATGGCATCGTTAATGACCCGCCCACCGGTGATGATCTTGGAGTGATAACCCAGCTCATTGGCTTTGTAGGTAAGATAGTAGGGGTCCACACCAATGCAATGTCCGCCTACCAGGCCGGGGAAGAACTTCAGGAAGTTCCATTTGGTGCCGGCTGCCTCCAATACCTCGTAAGTATTGACTCCCAGCCGGTTAAATATGAGAGACAGTTCATTCATCAAAGCAATATTCACATCGCGCTGGGTGTTTTCGATGATTTTAGCCGCTTCGGCCACTTTAATGGAGCTCGCTCGGTAGATGCCGGCGTTTATAATGGAGCCGTAAACGGCCGATATCACCTCCAGGGCCTCGTCGTCACTACCCGACACTATCTTCAGAATTTTGGTGAGTGTATGTTCCTTATCGCCAGGATTGATGCGTTCGGGCGAATAGCCTACTTTAAAATCTACATTCATCTTTAAACCCGACTCCTCCTCCAGGATAGGCACACAATCCTCTTCGGTACAGCCCGGGTAAACAGTTGACTCAAATACCACGTAATCGCCTTTTTTAAGTGCCTTTCCCACGGTGCGGGTAGCGCTGAGCAGAGGGGTCAAATCGGGCAGGTTGTGCCTGTTGATGGGGGTAGGCACCGCCACCACATGAAAAGTGGCCTTTTTAAGGTCTTCGGGCGTGCTGGTGAACTCAACATCGCACCCTTCAAAGGCAGCCGATTCCAACTCTTTGCTGGGGTCTATCTTTTTTCTCATCAGCGCCACGCGTTCCGGCTTAATGTCGAAGGCTATCACCTTCATTTTGCGGGCAAATTCAAGTGCAATGGGCAGTCCTACATAACCAAGGCCCACCACTGAAAGTCGGACCTCCTTATTAATCAAATCATGAAACATAAATTTATTTTTTAAGTAAGTGATTCCTATATTGATAAATACGTTCAATTATTTCCACAACTTTTAATCCTTCCAACGCGTTGGTGGTAACAAATGTTTTGCCCCTAAGGGTTTGTATTACATTGTCTATCACAAAATGGTGATTAGCCGCCGATCCTTTATAGTGACCGTAATCGTTGGGAGGACCGGAGGGAGGCATCTCGGGCATTTCATAATCTTTAATATGGCATGCCACAACCTCATTCATATACTGTCCCGCCACCTTGATGGTTCCTTTTTCACCAATTACAGTAAGGGTGCTCTCCAGGTTCTTATCCCATACGGCGGTTGAAAAGTTTAAGTTACCCATGCCGCCATTCACCAGATCGAAGATGATGGAGCCACTGTCTTCAAAGTCGGTGGATTGTTGATGACAAAAATCATTAAATGAGGCTTTTATGTTGGTAATGTCGCCAAAAAGCCAATAGAGAATATCGATAAAGTGGGCAAATTGGGTGAAAAGGGTGCCCCCATCCAGCTGCGCAGTTCCGTGCCAGCCATTCTTCAGATAGTAACGGTCGTCGCGGTTCCAGAAACAGTTGAGCTGTACAAAATAGATGTTTCCAAGTAACTTTTTGCCCATCACCTCCTTAAGCCACACCGAGGGCGGCGAATAACGGTTCTGCATAACGCCAAACACATGCCGCGATACCTGCAACGATTTAAAGATCACCTGTTCAGCCTCCGCCTTGGTAAGTGTCATGGGTTTTTCTACCACCACATGCAGGCGTTTTTCCAGTGCCTCTAAAGCCTGTTGGGCATGTAAACCATTGGGTGTACAGATATTCACCACATCGCAATGGGGCATGGATTCGAGCATTTCGTGGTAGCTCCTATAAAAAGGGATGTCCTGCTCCTGCCACCTTGCCTTCTCCGGCTCTTTGATATCGCATACGGCCACCAATTCCGCATCCGGATTACTGGCAATCATTTGCGCATGACGTTTCCCGATGTGCCCCATGCCGGCAATGGCAAATTTAACTCTTCCTCCAATCATTAGGATATCCTCCTCACACTGCGCTCTTCCAGCAAATATTCCTGACCGCTTTCGGGACAGGTGGCCAGGTTTTGGTCGTCAAACTCCAGCCGATGGCCATATTCGCTCATCCACCCAATGTGACGGGCGGGATTACCGGCCATGAGAGCATAGTCGGGTACGTAACCTGTCACCACTGCACCGGCCGCCACAAAGGCATATTGGCCTATTTCAAAACCACATAAAATGGTGGCGTTGGCGCCAATGGTAGCACCGCGTTTTACAAGTGTAGAGAGATACTGGTCGCGCCGGGGCACGGCACTGCGTGGATTCAGCACATTGGTAAAAACACACGAAGGACCCAGAAAAACATCGTCTTCGCACACCACACCGGTGTAAACCGACACATTATTCTGAACCTTTACATTATTGCCCAGCACCACGCCGGGTGAGATGACCACATTCTGACCCAGATTGCAGTTGGCGCCAATGCGGCACCCGGTCATGAGGTGCGAGAAATGCCATACGCGGGTGCCGGGACCAATCTCACACCGGTCGTCAACCACCGCCGAATGATGTATTTGTGGAGATGAGAGGCTATTCATGGTAAAATTTTTTAATACTGTTAACGATATATTGTAACGCACCGGAAGTCAGTTCGGTGTGCATTGGCAACGACAACACCTCGCGGGTGAGCATCTCACTCACGGGTAATGAAAAACCGCGGAGAAACCAGTTTAAAAATGCCGGTTGTGTATGTAATGGCTCGGGATAATAAACCATAGAAGGAATGCCTCCCGCAGCTAGATGGGCCTGTAAGGCATCACGACTCCCGCCGGTTACCCGCACCGTGTATTGATTGTAAACATGGGTAGACCGTGGATTAATGACAGGCAATTTAATACCCTCCAACTCCGTTAAACCATCCGTATAAACCTGAGCCGCCGATTGCCGGCGACTGTTAAATTCGTCAAGATGCGACAGCTTGACCATCAGCACAGCTGCCTGAAGCGTGTCTAAGCGCGAGTTAACCCCAACCCGCTCGTTGTGGTACTTTTTACGGGCCCCATGAGTGCCGATCATCCGCAACTTTTCGGCCAGCACTTCATCCGCGGTAAAACAGGCACCCCCATCACCCAGGCAACCCAGATTTTTAGAGGGGAAAAACGAAGTACACCCAATATGGCCGATGCATCCCAGCTTCTGGGGACCCTTCTCCATCCGGTATTCTGCCCCCAGACACTGCGAGGCATCTTCCACCACATAAAGATGATGTTCGCCAGCCAACTGCATAATCTGATGCATGCCGGCACCCTGCCCGAACAGATGCACGGGGATAATAACACGCGTGCGGGGCGAAACGGCGGCTCTTACCTGTGCCACATCCATATTATAGGTGCCGGGTTCCACATCCACCAGCACGGGCTTCAATCCCAGGAGAACAATCACCTCCACAGCCGACACAAATGAAAAAGATGAGGTGATCACCTCATCGCCGGGTTCTAAATCAAGCGCCATCAGAGCCATTTGCAACGCATCCGTGCCATTGCCACAGGGCACCACATGGGGCACATCCAAATAATGGGCCAGCGCACCGGCAAAAGCTCTCACCTCCGGGCCGTTGATGAATTTGCCGTGCTCCAATACCGTACCCAGGGCAGCATCCATCTCCGGTTTCAGCCGCAGGTGCTGTCCCCTTAAATCAACCATTTGAATGGAATCCATATCCAGTCTCATGCCGTTTCTTGTTTGCTAAATCTTCACTTACAAAGGTCAAAAATAGGGAAAATATCGATAGATCGCCACTAAAAACCAGTTTGAGGGAGAGCCGTAAGCAAAGGAAAAAGAAAATTAGATAAAAAGGAGCTCAAAGCCTAAAAAATATTTGAATAGTGGAATGAACCCTACACTGTAGAGACAAGGCATGCCTTGTCTCTAACCCAGAACCCGGAATCCCGAACCCAAAACTCTATTATTTAAAACCCATAATTTACCCCCAGCGACACCATCCAATCCCCTTCCATTAAAAACGGAAGCGTGTATATATCGGTATCCGGACCCGAAAAATGATTGTTTTGAGCGTTCAAAACCACCTGTCCACGGTTTATGATTTGATAGGAGCCTTTGAAGGCTATCTTTCGCATCTTCCAGCGTTCCTGACTCATATACGGAAGCCCCCAGCGGGGTTGCTCCTGATTGATTTCGGGATGCAACGACTCCTCACCGGCGATGAGTATCTTTTGGTACTCTTTACCCTTGCGGGCCTGTGTAAAGCTCAAACCCAGGTCCAACCCGCGAACGGGCCGGTAGCGAAGCTCCAGGAACAACTCTTCGGCATTGTCCCTGAGGTAATGCCCCAGCGTATATCCGTTACTCTCGTAGGTGGTGGTGGGGATGATGTGTTGATAAACCATGGGATTGGTGCGGGTGTATTCCAGAGTAGCCACAAAATCATGCGGTAAGCCGGTGAGGCGTGCCCCCGCTTTAAAACTCACATAGTTGGACTGCTCAACGCTGTTAAACATACGCCTGAGGGATATTTCGTCGACAAACACCGAAGTATACAGATGCAAATGATTGATTTGCCGGCTGCTGATATCGAAATACATCTGCGCATTTTGCCCGGTGCTGTTATTGGCGGCATTATAGGTATGGTCGGCCGACTTATAAAAAAGGAAAGGCACCAGAAAGGCCGGATTAAAATCCACATCACCATACACCAGGCTATTGCCCACCGACAGGTGCAATCCTTTAACCGGCTTGAAGGTAAACAAACCCGCCGACAGATATTTATTGGCAAACACCTTGCGGGTGCCCTGGTAATAGTTGTAGGAGCGGGTGCTGTCCACCACCTCCGAAACCAGCGCACCATGCACGTAGCTGAACTCAAACCATTGGGCAGGCTGCATCCTGAAAGAGAAAAACCCGAAAGAGGGCGTGTGTCCGGAGAAGATGTTGGCGCCGTTGTAGCCATTACCCCATACAAAATGGTCCTTATGCACCCCTACACTGCCCCAATTCCAGCTCCAGGTGATCCCTCCGCGTGTTTCACTGTATTCACGATCTTCATCGCCCCCTTTATAAACACTCCCCCTCCGCTTTTGCAGATAGGGCCTGTCACCCAAAAATACCGACTCGTAGTTGTCGCGCAAACTGCCGTAAAAGCCCAAATGACCTCCCACTGAACCTTGAATCTCCCCGCCATGCCACCGGTGAAAAGCCGTGGTTCCACCGGCTGAAAAAACTTCGGCCCCTAAAATGGGGTTCACCGTAAAACGGAAAAGTGAATCGCTGTAATAAAACAGATCAAAACTCTTGTTTTCAGGTCGCACAGAGGTAAGGTATTTCCCGAAATCGCGCAGATAAAACTGAACCTCGGCACGCTGACGTTTGCTCAATCCTTCAAATCCGGAGGCTTCGGTTAAATAAACAGCGATATCCACCCTGCTGTATGGTTTCACCGCCGAATTAATATCAATCGCACCCATGCCTGCCAATTCATCCAAAAATTCATATACCGCGGTGTGGTCAATATGCAGTGGCACATTTTGGGCTTCCAGGGCCATCAACCCAAATACCATCCAAATCGCCGGCAGGATTCTTCGCATTCGACACAGATTTTTTATAAAATGCTTCATATTGAGAGGGGATTAGATTAAGAATTAGGGATTAGGGATTGGAAATTGGGGATTAGAGAGCTCAAAGGATTAAAGATAAAGGATTAATAAGGGATTAAAGATAAAGGATTACTTTGTACTGTTTACCTTTTACCCCTTACCTTTTACCCCTTACCTTTTACCCCTTTACCTTTCAGCTTTCAGCTTTGAGCTACTTCCCTTTCAGCTTTGACCTTTGAGCTACCTCTCCCTGAGTCCCCTACTTACTCCTTGCTCCACGCACCACGATATTCCACACCGCCTTAAAAAAGTACCTCACATCGGTGCTATAAGGCGCCTTTTCCCATTTCTCAATATAATTAATTTCCGATTGTTGTATCTCTTCCAGACTTCGGGGGAGGTCGGCATAATAGGGTGGCACCAGTCCGGGTTTCACCTGTACGCGCCTGCGAGCCACATCGGGTGCGTAAAGGCTCAAATATTGCGGGCTTAGAGGCCTGACGCCTACCAGCTTAACCTCACCTTTAAAAAGATTAATCATCATGGGCCATTCGTCGATCCAAAACCGCCGCATCATTGCACCCATTCGTGTGATGCGCCGGTCGTTCATAAACTTACCTCCCCGGCGCAAATGGTTATTATTATAAATGTGACTCTGTACAAACTCCGAAAATGGCACCATGGTACGAAATTTATAAACCTTCACCAGATTGCCGTTTTGTCCGATCTTATCCATAACCAGAAGGCTACCATAATGTTCACGAGGATTCATGGGTGCTTCGGCCACTTTAGTGGCCACAAAATACAACAAACCTCCTATCTGTCTCTCTGCATCCACCCTGAAACCACAATAGATAAGGCGCCCCATCCCTTCGTAATAATCAACCGCCCGGTTGCTCCGGGAGACCAAATTATAAAACCAACGCGTCATATACAGGTCGCGAAACACTCTTTTCAAAATGTAATCGCCAAAATAACAAAAATGGTTCAAAACAGGCGGGTACCTGTCCAAAATGCGCTGCCGCCGGAATGTCCAGGTTTCCACACAGCAAATATACCGGTCACCGGTTTTCATCTTTTTATTCACTTCCGAAAAAAATCCGCACAGTTGCTCTGTATCGTTCATCTTTTGCAGATTCACAATCAACCGGTATCGGTGCAGGGGTTGTATGGCTATGTTGAAAGCATCGGCAGTAGATAAAACCAGGGTATCGGCGGCATAAAAATCACCGTTTTCCTTTAAAAAGCGGTACAGTTCATCTCCATAGGCTCCCCGCACCACGCTTCCTCTTACCCCGTTGGAGTTTGCCGCTGGCGGGCTGCCTTTTATCTCTGTTATATTCAGATTTACTGTTTCCATGATTCAATAACATCGGCCATAAACCGGGTTACATCTACGTGATCGGCGCTTAATTGTTGCGCCCGCTTTTGGGTCTCCTGCCTGGCCCTGGTATCGGTCATTAATATCTGACACATAGTGAGTGCTGCCTGTTGTTCCTGCGGTGATGTGTCAAAGCAGTGCACCAAAGCGTATTTCTCTTCCAGATATTGCAGGTAGCCGGGTCGAAGGCCGGACAGGTAAACTGAAGGGACACCCAATACGGCAGCTTCGCACGCCATAGTGGCCCCTTCGCCCACATAAAGGGAAGCATAATACAACAAATGATGCATAAAGTGAGAGGGCAGTCTCAACCGATAGTATTCGAGAGCTGCCGGCAAGGGCCCCTCAGAGCTTATGAGCACGCGCCCCTGCTGACTAAGGCGTTTGACCAGTTCAATCTTCGACGACTCACTAAAGCCACGCTTACCCCGGTCGTGAAGCGCTTTCCAATCCACAAACCGCACCACGGCAAAGGGCTGACCTTGTTTAACGTCCACCATATCAAGCACTTCCCTGTTGGGTGCAAAATGGGCCAACGAAGCCAACTCCATCAGACCGTTAAAACGAGAGTGATCCCTCCCCAGGTTCACCCGAAAGCTGGCGGGTGTATAAACAGCACTGCAAAATGGCCGGATAAGCCGCCTGTATAACCGTGTGTTCTCAGTATCGGTAAACGTAATGTATGGCTTCCTCAGCAGAAACGCGGCGGGACCTGAATAGATGGTGCTGAAATCAAGAAAAATGTCGGGCCTGAAAGCACGTGCACGTTGGTATTGGCTGTAAACTGTTTTAATAAGATATAAAAACTTGCCCAACACAGAGGTTCCGCCCCTGCCGCGGCTAATATAAGGAATGTGGTAAGCTTCAAGCAGTTCACACACATGCTCACGCTGCCGGGCAGTAATAAAGAAACGGTGTCCCCGCTCTTCCATCAGTTGAATAAAAGAACGAAAATAATGCACATGAGCCGGATGTCCTATATCTAAAAATAGTTTCATTGGCATGCTTTATTTATGCTTTCAGCTCTTTTTTACCTCCCTGTAAATGTCCATAATCCGCCTTGCCACCAGTTTGCTGTCCAGATGAGCCAATCGCTCACGTCCGTTGCTCCTTCCGGTAATGGACAGGGCTTTTTCGAGTCCGCGAGCCAGGGCTTTGGCGTTTGGTGTACAAACCGAACAACCCTCTATGCCGGCAATCAGCTCTTCTACATCACCCACGGGAGTGGAAACCACAGGAATATTGCAGGCAAGGGCTTCCTTCACCACATTAGGAGAACCCTCCCAGAAAGAGGTCAGCAGCAAAACATCCGCTGCATTAAAATAGAGGGCCATTTCACGCGGATCGGCATCTTTCACAACGCGCAGTTCGGTTTCGTGGCTGTTCAGTAAAGCACAGGCCTCGCGTGCCAGGGAATAGTTTTTCACCTTCCGCTGGGGGTCCGAGGCCCAAAGAACATTTCGGGGAAGTATAAATCCCAATTTTTCCCGGGCCTCTTCACGCGACATCTCCCGGAACAATTCCAGATCAACACCATTGGGCACCACCCGCGCCTCAGAGTTACGAATTAACCGAAACATCTTTTGGCTCTTCACGATGGTAACCGACCAGAAAAATCGTGAAAACAGGCGCACCCAAAACCGCATCACCGGTGCGAGGTAGAGGTCGCTGCCCATGAGAGATACCACCAGCGGGCGGGCCCCCGCCAGGGACGCCACGATGCCGCACAACCCGTAATGGGCATGTATCACATCGGGTGAAATACGCCGGATGTACCGTTTTAACCGAAACAGATGCCAGAAATAACCAAAAATACCCTTCCCTATTATTTCATACATCAATACCTCTACACCGGCTTTTCGCAAAGCCACGGCCTGGTTCGTCACCACCGCCGAACAACCCCGCATTCGATTGCCGCTGCAAACAAACAAAACCCGGCAGGAAGAGCCGCCTTTAAACCCCATTTTCACACTATTTAGTATGCTTATCAGTTATATTTCCCGTAGAACGGGACAGGCTCCCGAATCCAGTTCGGGACAGGATTTGCATTTTTTGGCAATCCCGAAGCATCGGAATCAAAAAACAAATCGCAAAACACATCCCGAAGCGTCGGGACCAATTTGGAAAACACGATCCCGAGAAATCGGGACAAAACTATCTAAAGCTGCTTGATCCCGAGGAATCGGGATTGATTTATTGGATTTTGAGTCCCGATTTGCTCGGGATGTAATTTGTTTTTTGTCATTTGTTATTTCTGGTTTATCCAGGTTAGGCATTCAAATGGAAAATGCTTCCCGGATGGCCTCCACGTAATCAAGTTTTTCCCAGGCAAAAAACTCCACTTCGCGTTGCACCTCCTGCCCGTTTTCCAAAAAAGTAACCGGTGCTTTGTAAGGAGTTCGCCCCATGTGCCCATAGTTGGAGGTAGCGGTAAAGATGGGGTTTTTGAGTCCCAGGCGACGGATAATGATCCCGGGCCGCATGTCAAACAACGACTCCACCCGCCTGGCAATGTCACCATCACTCATTTTCACATGTGCCGTCCCGTAGGTATTCACGTAAAAACCAATGGGTTCGGCCACCCCAATGGCATAAGCCACCTGAACCAAAACTTCGTCGGCCAGACCGGCCGCCACCATGTTTTTGGCAATATGCCTGGCTGCGTAGGCCCCCGAGCGATCCACCTTGGAGCAATCCTTCCCCGAAAATGCGCCGCCGCCATGTGCGCCCTTCCCACCATAGGTATCCACCACAATTTTTCGACCGGTAAGACCGGTGTCTCCATGTGGGCCACCAATCACAAACTTACCCGTAGGATTTACCAGCAGCCTAAAGTCGTTAAACAGTTTTTGCAGTTGGGGGGTCACGCGACCTTTGACACGCGGAATGAGTACCGTTTCAATGTCGTGTGTAATGACCGTATGCATGGAAGCATCATTTTTGAAAGGATCGTGCTGGGTGGAAATTACAATGGTATCGATACGTACCGGGGTATTGTCGTCATTGTACTCGATGGTGACCTGCGATTTGGAATCGGGACGCAAATAAGTCATCTCCTTGCCTTCGTGGCGAATCGCAGCCAGCTCCTGCAATAAAATATGCGAGAGATAGAGTGGCAACGGCATATAATCTTCGGTATCGCGGCAGGCATAACCGAACATCATCCCCTGGTCGCCGGCTCCCTGCTGCTCTTCGCCATTGCGCTCCACACCCTGACGAATATCCTCGCTCTGCTCATGTAACGCCGAAATAACGCCGCATGAACCAAAATCAAACATGTAATCGGCGCTGGTATAGCCAATGCGCTCGATCACTTCGCGGGCCACCCGCTGAACGGGCACATACCCTTTGGTGTTAATTTCTCCGCTTACCACCACCAGACCGGTCGTGACCAGCGTTTCGCATGCTACTTTTGATTCGGGGTCCTGTCGCAACAATTCGTCGAGGATGGCGTCGGAAATCTGATCTGCCACTTTGTCGGGATGACCCTCTGACACCGACTCTGAAGTGAATAAATAGGCCATAATAGTACATTAAATAGCTCTTACCTGCCATTTTACAACGACGGGCAAAAAGGTTAAACAATAAGTGATGAGAGGGATGGATTGAAGAAAGGAAAAAACGCGTTTTAGCATTTTTTTAGAGTGGTTGCAATCAGTCAAATCCATCCACTATTCAGGCTCAAATGTACAGCTTATTTTAATTTAATCCAAAATAAATGCGCCTATGAATGTTCAAGGTTATCGAAAGAGTTCTCAATGACAGAATAGGAATCAACAAAATGATTTACATCATTTTGTTAATGAGATTTCTCCCTGCGGTCGAAAAGACCGGCAGCCTTATGTGGAGGGGGGGTGTGGATTTGGAAGAATAAAAATGCCAGACCCATTTTTATACTTCCAACTCCTCACCTTTAAGCCCAAGGACCCGGTCTTTTCGACCGCAGGGAGAAATTTACATTGGCTCAAAGATAAATATCTTTGAGCCAATGTTATTGCCCCCTAAAATTTTTAACATGTAAATTTGCAAAAAGTGAAATTTGATATATCTTTGCATCCGCATTTGAAAAGCCACTATTTCAAATAGTGCCGACTATGGTCCCTTCGTCTAGTGGTTAGGACACAAGATTTTCATTCTTGAAACAGGGGTTCGATTCCCCTAGGGACTACT
>JACDJC010002812.1_pt1 | contig 13234 bp, 9 predicted proteins | sample 7454191 | NCBI WGS metagenome assembly JACDJC01 (sample SAMN14253291, study PRJNA609438) | sludge metagenome | isolation source: sludge after 25d culture with pyrite and EDTA | collected 2018-12-20 | reverse complement strand
CTTCTCGGGCCTCGTCGCCGACGTCATCCTCGAACAGGGCACCGAGCGCGCGCTGTCGCAGCGCACCGGCGTGATCGGCACGCTGGAAGAGGCGCGCGCGACCCTGAAGCGCGACTTGCCGCAGGGCTTCGCGAAATTGCGGCAGGCCCTGAAGCCGCTGGTCGGCGGCGACCTCGCGCGCGTGGTCTACGTCTCCTACGCCAATCCGGCGTTCGCCAACGGCGCGCCCTGCCCCGGCGGGCGTGCCGGCTTCGACATCCATCCGAGCTTCAACGCCGATCCGGCGCGCCTCGCCGAGGTGGCCGATTTCGTGCAAAGCGAATTCCTGCCGCAACTGAAGGACCTCGCGCTGTGCGGCGGCGGCGTCCTGTGCGGCGACCGCAGCCGCGACCGCATGACCTTCGTCGACAGCCATCAGGCGGCGTTCGCCGGCCACGGCTTCTGCGCCCGCAACGAAACCGATCCCCCGTTCGACCGGGAATGCTTCTCGGCGAAAGGCGACAGCTTCGTCTCCGACATCGTCGCCGCCGCGAACAATCCTCTGACCTGCGGCCAGGCGGCCAGCGACTTCCGCGCCTATGCGCCGCGCGCGCGCTGGGTGCGCGACGCCAACGACAGCTACTTCACGGCGATGACCTATCCGCAGGCGCAGAAGGCGCCCAACCAGCCCGGCGACATCCACGACGCCACCTGGGGCGTGCTGTCGGCGGTCTATGGCGGCGCCATCCATCCCACCGCCGAGGGCCACGCGGCCATGGCCGACGCCGCGCTGCCGGCGGTGACGGCGGTGCTCGGCCTCGGCGGCGCGGAGACCGCGGTGACCGCCGAGCCGCTCGCGCCGCCGGCTGCGCAGCAGTAGGCGTAGTGCATTCGGGCACAGCGCTCCAACCGTCATTGCGAGGAGTACCCGGATCGGCGCTCTGCGCCGTCCGGGCACAGGCTCCGCGACGAAGCAATCCAGTCCGCGCTCGCCGCCCCTCTTATCTGGATTGCTTCGCTTCGCTCGCAATGACGATGGAGAAGTATCGCGGCTTCACCCGACGCCGAGCTTCCGCTGCAGGCTCGACGACGAGGTGGTGTACTGGAACACCAGCCGCTTGTCCGGGTAGACGTAGCGGTGCGCCTTCTGCGCCATCAGCGCGCCCTCGTGGAAGCCGGACAGGATCAGCTTCAGCTTGCCGGGATAGGTGTTGATGTCGCCGATGGCGAAGATGCCGGGCACGTTGGTCTCGAACGCCTCGGTGTCCACCGGGATCAGGTTGTTCTCCAGCCGGATGCCCCAGTTCGCGATCGGGCCGAGCTTCATGGTGAGACCGAAGAACGGCAGCATGGCGTTGCAGTCCACCCGGCTCACCGCGTTGTCGCTGCCCTTCACCAGCGCGGCCGAGAGCACGCCGTTCTCGCCTTCCAGCCCGGTGACCTGGCCGATGCGCAGGTCCATCTTGCCGGCGGCGACCAGCGCGCGCATCTGCTCGACGCTGTGGGGCGCGGCGCGGAATTCGTCGCGACGGTGCAACAGCGTCACGCGCCGCGCAATCGGTTGCAGGTTGAGCGTCCAGTCGAGCGCGGAATCGCCACCGCCGACGATCAGGAGATCCTTGCCGCGGAAGTCCTCCATCCTGCGCACCGCGTAGAACACCGAGCTGCCCTCATAGGCTTCGATGCCCGGCACCGGCGGCCGCTTCGGCTGGAACGAGCCGCCGCCCGCGGCGATCACCACCGCCTTGATCTCGAACACCGTCCCGGCGTCGGTGGTGACGCGGAACAAGGGATCGCCGATCTTCTCGATCGTCTCCACCATCTCGTTGAGATGGAAGGTCGGGTTGAACGGCCGGACCTGCTCCATCAGCGCGTCGGTCAGGCCCTGCCCGGTGACGGTCGGGATTCCGGGAATGTCGTAGATCGGCTTCTCCGGATAGAGCTCCGCGCACTGGCCGCCGATCTTGCCGAGGATGTCGATGACATGCGCCTTCATGTCGAGCAGGCCGAGCTCGAACACCGCGAACAGCCCGCAGGGGCCGGCACCGATAATCAGGACATCCGTCTTGGTCGTATCAGTCATGCTGCTTCTTCGTCGGTTGAAGGCTCAAGAGCGGCGGAACGCGCGGAAAACGCCGCGTTTCGGGGCCTGTCTAGCCAAGAGCGCGGCGCCGGGAAAGCGATAATTCCGCAACCGGGGGGTATTGCGTGCGCGGGGACGCCTTGTGAGACGGCGGCCTTTCCCGCTATGGACAGCGCTTTCCGGAGACCCCGACGTGACCGCGCCGACCCGCCCCACCTTCCGCCTCGACGACTTCCCGTTCCGCCTGACCGACAACGTCCGCTACGGCGATCTCGATCCCAACAAGCACGTCAACAACGCGGTCTACGCCACCTATTTCGAGACCAGCCGCGTCACCCTGCTGCGCAGCGGCGACCGCGGCCTGATGCCGAAGGGCCTGAGCTGGATGCTGGTGCGTCTGGCCATCGACTTCCGCGCCGAGATGCACTGGCCGGGCAGCTTCGATCTCGGCATCGGCGTCACGCGGTTCGGCCGCACCTCGGCGACCTTTGCGCAGGCCGTGTTCGCCGGCGGAATCTGCACCGCCTCGGCCGAGGCGGTCATGGTGCTGGTCGATGCGGCGACGCGAAAGCCGACGCCGCTGACGGCGGACATCGTCGCGCGGCTGCAGCCGTGGCGGCTGCGGGTTGAAGAGTGGAGGTCTACGCCTGCCGCTCGGGCGTCGTCACCGACAGGCCGTCGAGCTCGTCGGTGATCTTGATCTGGCACGACAGCCGCGAGTTCGGCCGCACGTCGTAGCCGAAATCCAGCATGTCCTCCTCCATCGGCGAAGGATCGCCGACCTTGGCGCGCCACGCCTCGTCGACATAGACATGACAGGTGGCGCAGGCGCAGGCGCCGCCGCATTCCGCCTCGATGCCGGGAATCCCGTTGCGGATGGCAGCCTCCATGACGGTCGCGCCGGCGTCGACATCGACGGTGCGGGTGGTGCCCGCGTGATCGGTGAAATTGATCTTGACCATGATTGCCCGTGCCGCTGCCCGAAATCCTACAGAGTTGCAGCAGTCCTATAACGGGTCGGTCCGCCGGACGCCAGCGCCGGCGGGGCCTCATTTCGAACGGTAAATCAGGCGCGGCCCTGCAGGCGCGCGATCGCCGCGCACGCCTCCTCGACCGCATCCGTGAGCGCGGCGAGCGATTCGGCGACGATACCCCGGCCGCGCAATGCAGCCTCGACGCCGAGCGCCGCATCGGCGACGCGGAACGCGCCGATGGCGCGCGCCGACCCCTTCAGCGTGTGGGCCAGCGCCGCGGCGTCTCCGGGCAGCGCATTGAGGCGGCGCATCAGGTCGCCGCTCTGGGCTACGAACAGCGAAAGGACCTCATCCTCGAGCGCGGGCTCGCCCAGCGTCATCCGCTTCAGATGTGCGAAATCGATCGCCTCGTCGGGGACCAGCGGCGGCGACGGCATCCAGGTCAAATGCTCCAGATGAAGGGACATGGTCGCTCCGGGATCCGGTCCGCCCGAACCAATGCAGAACCGGAGAAAGGGGCAGAGAAGCACACCCTTGGTTAACGGAACGTAGCGGCGCGTTGCCGCAATTATGCCTTGTTTTTGCCGCGCGTGCGCCGCGATCGGTTATTTGGCAGTGCAAAATCCGAGATGTGCGAGCACGTTAGCGGCCGCGGTGTTAACGATGATTAAAATCATCTTAACGCCCGCCATTTCATTCGACCGGCCGAGCCAATAGGATGTTTGGGGAAGTGCGGGACAACCGGCGGGACAATCGGCACTTCAAGTTTTCTTATCGGCCGGAAGTATCGGGGGATACCCGCAGGGCACGCGCGGCCGGCGACAGGCGCGGTCAGTCCAGACGGGCAATAACAAAGGCGTATGCGTCACATGGCAAAAAATCCGAAGGTGAAGGATCCAACCGAAGCCGCTCTCTCCGCCATCCAGGAGGCGCTGAACATCGGTGACACCGCAGCCACCGACGGTCGCTCCGATCCCAACCTGCGCGAGCCCTCGCTCGGCTCCCCCGGCCTGCGGGCCCCGGCCGACGACCTCGATACCGCAAGCTTCGGGCAGCCGGCCGCCAATGACGACCGCGAGATGATCGGCGCCATCCTGCAGACCATCCAGAAGGGCCGCCCCCGCCGTTCCGCCTATACCATCGCGACCCTGTTCGCCGGATTGTGGATCGTCGGCGTCGGCTTCCTCCTGGTCACTTTCATGCCGGCGCTCGAGGCCCTGATCGGCCAGGGCAGCAGCGGCATCCTCGGCCTGATCGGCCTGCTCGCCGTGGTCGTCGCGCCGCTGGTGCTGTTCTATGCGCTGGCGAGCCTCGCCTGGCGCAGCCAGGAAATGAGCCTGATCGCGCAGTCGATGGCGCAGATGGCCGTGCGCTTCTCGGAGCCCGAGCACGTCGCCAGCGCCGGCATCGTCACCGTCGGCCAGGCGATCCGCCGCGAGGTCGCGGCGATGGGCGACGGCGTCGAGCGCGCGATCGCGCGCGCCGGCGAGCTCGAAGCCCTCGTCGCCAACGAGGTCGCCTCGCTCGAACGCGCCTACAGCGACAACGAGGTGCGCATCCGCGCACTCCTGCAGGACATCGCTGTCCAGCGCGACAACCTGGTCGGCCAGGCCGAACAGGTGCGCAACGCCATTTCCGGCGTGCAGATCGACCTGCGCCAGGACATCGCGCTGATCAGCGACGCCATCGCCGCGCGCGTCGACGAGGTGGCGCAGAGCATCACCGGCGCGCTCGAGGAACGCAGCGAACACATCACCCGCGCGATGAGCAACGCGGGCGACAACATGATCATCGCGCTCGGCGAGCGCGGCGGCGACCTGCTCGACCGCCTCGAGGAGGCTGCGACGCAGACCGCCGCCAGCGTGCTCGACGCCAGCGAGAAGCTGACCGCCAGCCTCGATTTCAAGACCGGCCATGTCCACGAGGAATTCGCCGACCTCGCCGACCGCGTCCACGACGCGCTCAACGAGCGCATCGACCGCATGACCGCCGAGTTCTCGCAGCGCTCCGACACCATCGTCGACGGCATCGCAGCGCGGACCGACGTGATCGTCGGCGACGTCGCCGAGCGCACCGAGAAGATCTTCGACGCGCTGCGCGATTCCGGCGAATCCCTGCTCGTCGAGATCGACCGCCGCGGCGCCGAGCTCACCGAGCGAATCGAGGACGCCGGCAACCGCCTCGCCGATCGCGTGCTGTCCAGCGGCGACAAGGCGGGCGAAGCGCTCGACGTCACCGTCAACAGCCTGACGGCCAAGGTCGTCAGCCAGACCGAAAGCGCGCACGAAGCGCTGAGCAGCCAGATCGGCCTGTTCGACGGCCTGATCCGCCAGCAGGGCACCGAGCTTGCCGAGAAGTTCGCGCGCGACAGCGGCACGCTCGGCGCGCTCATCACCCGCCACATCGCAGAGTTCGACCGCACGGTGAAAACCTATGGCGGCGAGATCGTCGAGCGGCTGGGCCAGCATACCCAGGGCATCGCCGACAACCTGCGCAACTATGTCGAGACTTTCGACAACCGCGTCACCAGCCACGGCGACCAGCTCCACGCCAAGCTCGACCAGAGCCTGTCCGGCTTCCAGAACGCCATCGAGCAGCGCATGGAAACCCTCGATGCGTCCTTCGTCGGCAAGGTCAGCACCCTCGACGAGACGGTCGCGAACCGCATGAAGGCCATCGAGGAATCCTTCGATACCCGCGCGGCCTCGTTCGGCGAAACCGTCAGCGCCCGCGCCGCCGCCTTCACCGAGGCGATCGACGGCCAGGCCCGTACGTTCCACGACGCCGTCGACAGCCAGGCGCGCAGCTTCGCCGAGACGATCGACGACCGCACCCGCGCCTTCACCGACACCATGGACGGCCGCACGGTCGCCTTCATCGACACCATCGATGCCCGCGCAGCCGCCGTCACCGCCAAGATCAACGACGGCGCGGCGGCATTCACCACGGTGGTCGACGCGCGCACCGCAGCGCTTACCGAAACGTTCGATGCGCGCGCCGCGGCGTTCGCCGGCACCGTCGACAGCCGAACCGCCGAGATTGTGGAGACGCTCGACACCCGCACGAATGCCCTTGCGACTCTTGCCGAGGCCCGCAGCACGGCAATCGCCGAAACGTTCGACACGCGCGCCGCAGCGCTGACCGAGACGTTCGACGCGCGTACCGCGGCGCTCGCGCAGACCTTCGATGCGCGCACCTCGGCGCTTACCGAAACCTTCGACAACCATACGTCCGCGCTCGCTTCCCTCACCGAGGTCCGCACCGCAACAATCGTCAGGACCGTGGAGGCGCGCACCGCGGCGCTCAACGACACCGTCGACAACCGCACAGCGGCGCTCAACGAAACCTTCGACAACCGCACCGCGGCGTTCGCCTCCCTCGCCGAGACCCGCACCGCGGCGATCGTCGGGACCGTGGAGGCGCGCGGCGCCGAGATCATGGCCACCATGAGCAGCGGCATCGAGGAGATCGCCTCCTCCGTGGCCGCGCGCGTCAAGGACCTGCATTCCGGCCTGGAGCTCACCGCCGGCGCCGTGGTGTCCGACATCGGGGCCCGCGTCGCGCAGTTCGAGAACCTGCTCGACGTCCGCGTCGAGGCGGCCGCCGGCCGCGTCAGCAGCAGCGGCCGCCAGGCGGCGGAGACCATCGCCTCGCGCGCCGACGAAATGTCGGCCGCGATCAAGGCCCGCGTCGAGGACGCCGAGCGCACGCTGACCGGGCTGATGGTCAACACCACTGAATCGATCCAGGGCGGCGCCCGCGCCGCGCAGCAGTCGCTGCTGGATCTGTCGGGCGAAGTTGCGGGTCAGCTCAAGACCGCGGCCGGCGACGCCGAGCGTGGCCTGTTGTCTGCCGCCCGCGAAGCCGAGAACACCATCGTGGTGGCCTCGACCAACGCTTCGGCGCAGGTCAAGTCGGCCTCCGCCGAGATCGAGCGCACCATCGCCCTGTCCACCGACCGCCTCGACGCGACGCTGACCGTCAAGGTCGAAGCCATCACCGACGGTGTGCGCGAGCGCACCGAGCAGCTCGCCCAGCTCGTCGACAGCCGGCGCGGCGCGCTGGTGGAGGCGCTCGCCACCAAGGCGGACGAGATCTCCAACACTATCAGCAGCGCCACCGAATCCGCGCTGAAGTCGATCGAGAACAACGGCGGCGCCTTCACCGTGGCGATGATGAACAACTCCTCCGATCTGGCGCGCCAGATCAACACCGCGAGCGAGATCGCCATCGGCGCCGTCAACAAGTCGCTGCGCGATATCGAGCAGACCTCGCGTGCGGCGATCGACCAGTCGCGGCAGGTCGCAACCTCGACCGTCACCGAGCTGCAGGAAACCAGCAAGATCCTGCGCACCGACACGCTGGCGCTGTTCGAGCGGCTGCGCGAGGGCAACATCCTGCTGCAGGAGGTGCTGACCGGCGCCCACGACAACCTCAACTCGCTGGAGCGCACTCTGGTGTCGCGCGTGGCCGAGTTCGTCTCGACCATGAACGACGTCACCGCCCGCAACGGCGAATCCACCCAGACGCTGGAGCACCAGCTCGCCGCCTTCACCACCAAGACCGCGGGCGCGGTGGAGAGCCTCAATGCGCTCTCCTCGCAGTTCGAGGCTCATGGCCACGCGCTGGCGGAAGCCGCCGAGCTGGTCGAGCGCAGCAACGCCCGCGCCGGCGACTCGGTCGGCGAGCGCAACGCCATGCTGGAATCGCTGGTCTCGACCGTCGAGCTGCGCACGCACGACCTCGACGAGCGGCTGTCGCGCTTCACCACGTTGCTCGACGACTCGCTCGCCGCCGCCGAGCATCGCGCCCGCGAAATCGCGCAGATCGTGGCGCAGACCGCCGGCGCCAGCGCCGCCGACATCAACCGCCAGTTCGAAGCGGTGCGCATGGCGGTGGAGGACGAGCGCCGCCAGACCGCGGAGGCCATGGCCGAGCTTTACGACCAGGGCACCCGCGAGGCGGACGGCATGTTCCGGCAGGCCGCCGACAAGTTCGCCTCCATCGTGCACGGCATGAAGCAGATGGCGGCCGAGCTGCACGGCGAGCTCGACGCCACCCGCGCCGAACTGCGCCGCGGCGTGCTCGACATCCCGCAGGAAGCGGCGGAGAGCACCGCGCAGATGCGCAAGGTAATCGTCGACCAGATCGAGGCGCTGGCGGAATTGAACCGCATCGTCGCCCGCCACGGCCGCGGCCTCGACGTCTCGACCGCGCGCGCGAGCCTGCGCGAGGACGAGCTCGCCATCGCGACCGCCGGCACCGCGTCGCGCCCGGCCGCGCGACCGCGCGACATCACCAGCGCCGCGACGTTGCCGCCCCCGGACCTCGGACTCGCGCCCGGTCCGCGCCGCACCGAGGCGCCGCCGGTCAGCCCGGCGGCTGCCGACCAGGGCCGTGACGGCTGGCTGTCTGACCTGCTGAACCGCAGTGACGCCGACGCCGAGCCGCCGCGCAGCCGCGGTCCGGTGCGTGCGCCCGGCAATCCGCTGGAAGCGCTGTCGCTCGACATCGGCCGCCTGGTCGACCGCGAGCTCGCGGCCGAGATGTGGGACCGCTACCAGCGCGGCGAGCGCAAGGCGTTCAGCAAGCGGCTTTACACCCCTGCCGGCCAGAAGACGTTCGACGAGGTCGCGCGCAAGTACCGCGCCGACCGCAACTTCAAGCAGACGGTGGACCGCTACATCAACGAGTTCGAGCGGCTGCTCGACGACGTCGCGCGCGACGAGCGCGGACCGGCGGCGCTGCGCAGCCATCTCGTCTCCGAGACGGGCCTGGTCTACACCCTGCTCGCCCACGCGGCGGGACGGCTGGCGTAAGGACGGCTGGCGCGAGGTGGCGAAGCGCAAACCGCCGCTTCGCGCTCCATGACGTCATTCCGGACAGGCCGCGCATAGCGCGGGCTGATACGGAATCCCGCGCTGTGGGGCACCAACGGACGCGCAACGCCGCAAGAGATTCCGGGTTCGCGCTGACGCTCGCCCCGGAATGACGCATGTGGCCCGCAAGGCTGGATTGCTTCGGCGCGATGCGCCTCGCAATGACGGGGAGGGTTTTGCGAGATATCTCCACCTCGTCATGCGCGGGTATAGCCGTTCGAAGCGCGTCGCTTCGCTCCGCCCATGACCCGCGTATCCACGTCTTTTGAAGCGTTCAGTCAAACTTCGATGGCTGGATCAGGCCCGGCCATGACGCTCGAGATCGCGTCTCGTCTTCTGGATAGACGCAGTGCTGATCTGGAATGACATCGCAGGACTGCGAAGGCCGGAGGGCGCCTCTCGCCTACCGCCGCTGCGCCTTGGCGTCGCTCGGGTTCGGCGGCCGCTGGTCGGTGGCGCTGGAGCCGAACAGCACGCGGGTCGGGTTGCGGTCGAAATTGTTCACCGCGCGGCTGATGTCGGCGAGCGTGCGGCGGCCGTCGAGGATGAGGCCGGCGGAACGCTTGTCGAGGTTCTCCGCGAGCTCGCGGAACGAGCGGGCGGCGGCCTGCAGCTCGCCCTTCTCGCCCATCAGGCCGTCGACGCCGGTCACGATGCTGTCGATGCGCGAAGAGTTGGCGGCGAGGCTTTTGGAGAACACCTCGATGTTCGCCATGCTGCTGCGCAGCGCCTCCTGGTTCTCCGTGACCAGCTTGTTGACGTTCTGCAACACGCCGCGCACCGCTTCGCCGATATCCTGAATGGCGTTGGGATCGGCCAGCAGGGTCGGCACGCCGTCCTCCGCAACCGGCACGCCGCCGGCATCCGCCGAGCCGCCCTTGATCGACACCGACGACACGCCGGTCAGGCCGGCGAATTCGAGGCCGACCACCGAGTCCTTGCGGATCGGTGCGTTCTTGTCGACAGCGGCGATCACCACCACGCGCTTGGGATCGTCGAGCTTGATGGACGCGACCTCGCCGATCTTGATGCCGTTGAAATTGACGTTGCCGCCGGTGCGCAGGCCGGACGCCGCGCCTTCGAACACGATGCGCAGCGGGGTGCGCTGGGCGGCCGCGCCGAGATTCTGGAACCAGAACACGAAGCCAAAGGCGGCGGCCACGACGGCCAGCGTAAAGGCCCCGATCAGGACATAATTCGCCTTTGTTTCCATCAATTTAACTCCAAACACCACTCACGCAACGACGGCCCGGGCGCGCTTGCCATGAAAATAGGCCCGCAGCCAGGGATGCTGCGAGCTCAGCATGTCGTCCATCGTCCCTACCAGGAGAACCTTGCGATCCCCTAACACTGCAATCCGATTGCAGGCCGTTTTAAGGCTGTCGAGGTCGTGTGTTACCATAAAAACGGTCAGCCCCAAAGTACGCTGCAGCGTCATCACGAGCTGGTCGAACTCGCCGGCCGAAATCGGATCGAGACCGGAGGTCGGCTCGTCGAGGAACACGATCTCGGGATCCAGCGCGAGGGCGCGGGCGAGCGCCACGCGCTTGATCATGCCGCCGGACAGTTCCGACGGATAGCGCTCGGCGACCTCCGGCTTGAGGCCGACCATGGCGAGCTTGGCGATGGCGATCTCGTCGAGCAGCCGCTCGGAGACGTCCATGAACTCGCGCACCGGGAACTGGATGTTCTGCCGCACGCTGAGCGAGGAGAACAGCGCGCCGTGCTGGAACAGCACGCCCCAGCGCCGCTCGACCGCGCGGCGCTCGTCCTCGCTGGCGCGATCCATGTCGACGCCGAACACCTCGATGGTGCCGCTCTCCTTCGGCATCAGGCCGATGATGGTGCGGGTCAGCACCGATTTGCCGGCGCCGGACGCGCCGACGAAGCCGAGGATTTCGCCGCGGCGGACGTCGAGATCGAGATGATTGAGGATCAGGTTGTTGTTGAGGCGGACCGTGAGGTCGCGCACCCGGATGATCGCGTCGTCGGAATATGCAGCCATCGGCGAAGCCCTACATGTCGATCGTCGCGAAGAAGATGGCGAACAGGCCGTCCATCACGATGACGAAGAAGATCGATTTCACCACCGAGGCGGTGGTGTGGCGGCCGAGCGATTCCGCGCTGCCCTTCACCGCCGCGCCCTCGACGCAGGCGACCACGCCGATCACCAGCGCCATGAACGGCGCCTTGATCAGGCCGACCGCGAAGTGGCTGAGGGAGATCGCCTCGCGCAGGCGGGCGAGGAAAGCCTCTGGCTGCACGCCGCCATAGCCCCAGGCGACGAGGCCGCCGCCGTAGAGCGCGGCCATGGCGCCGAGGAAGGCGAGCACCGGCAGCGCGATGATCAGCGCGAACATCCGCGGCAGGATCAGCACTTCGGTGGGATCGAAGCCCATGGTGCGCAGCGCGTCGATCTCCTCGCGCATCTTCATCGAGCCGAGCTCGGCGGTGTAGGCGCTGCCTGAGCGGCCCGCCACCATGATCGCAACCAGCAGCACGCCCAGCTCGCGCAGCACCAGCACGCCGAGCATGTCGACCACGAAGACGTCGGCGCCGAACTTGCGGAAGTGGAAGATGCCCTGCTGGGCGATGATGCAGCCGATCAGGAAGGTGATCAGCAACACGATCGGCACCGCGCGCCAGCACACCTGCTCCAGATGATGGATCATGGAGGTGAAGCGGAAGGCGGTCGGGTGGCGGATCACCCGCCCGAACGCGACGAGGATCGCCCCGCTCATCCCGAAAAGGCCGACCAGCGTGCTTGCAACCTCGACCACGCTGCGGCCGATCGCGTCCAGCGTGCCGAGGATGGTCCGCCGTCGCCGCGGATGCGGCACGTCGCCCTTCACCCGCTGCACCTCGTCCACGAGGCTCGCGTAATTCGCCGACAGGCCGGCGATCCGGGGCTCGACGCCGCCATGAGTCAGGCTGCGGCGCAGCCGCTCGATCAGCCAGGCGCCGAAGGTGTCGAGCCGCGACACCTGGGAGACGTCAATGATGATGCCGGCGCTGCCGCCGTTGCGGCGCTCGGTGTCCTCGACGATCCGCTCCAGGGCCGGGGCGTGATGCACGGTCCACTGCCCCGTGGCGCGCAGCGCAAGTTCCGCGCCGACGGTGACCTGCTGCAAGGTGGGAGTGCCGTTCACATTCAGCTCCTGGATCGATTCCGCGCCGTCCGGCCGGGCAACCTATCACGATGCCGGCGGTCTGTACGGGGATGCCCTTAACAGCCATAATCGCATCCTCCAGGCAAGCCAGCACCCGCCGACTGTCCGTTCCCCATGACGCCCGCTTCCGTGAACCTCACCGCCCGCATCGAGCGCTGGCCGATCGCAGGCCGCTTCGCCATCAGCCGCGGCGCCAAGACAGAGGCGGCGGTGATCGTGGCGGAAGTGAGCCGCGGCGGCCATATGGGGCGCGGCGAATGCGTGCCCTATGCGCGCTACGGCGAGACGCCGGAGGCGGCGCTGGCCGCCATCCTGGCGATGAGCGAAGCGCTGGCGGCGGGGCTCGGCCGCGAGGCGCTGCAGGCGGCGATGCCGCCGGGCGCGGCGCGCAACGCGCTCGACTGCGCGCTGTGGGATCTCGAGGCCAAGACCGGCGGCCGGCGCGTCTGGGAGATGCTCGGCATGGCGCCGCTGCGTCCGCTGACCACGGCCTACACGCTCTCGCTCGGCACCGCGGAGGCGATGGCGGAAGCGGCCGCGCGCGCCGCGCACCGGCCCCTCCTCAAGGTCAAGCTCGGCGGCGACGGCGACGCGGCCCGCATCGCGGCGGTGCGCCGCGCGGCGCCCGACGCCGAATTGATCGTGGACGCCAACGAGGCGTGGCGCGACGACGATCTGGAGGGCCACCTCGCCGCCTGCGCGGCGGCCGGCGTCACCCTGGTCGAGCAGCCTTTGCCGGCCGGACAGGACGCGGCGCTGTCGCGGATCGCCCGGCCGGTTCCGGTCTGCGCCGACGAGAGCGTGCACGACCGCGCCTCGCTGGGCGCCTTGCGCGCCCGCTACGACGCCATCAACATCAAGCTCGACAAGACCGGCGGGCTCACCGAGGCGCTGGCGACAGCGGAGGCCGCGCAGGCGCTGGGCTTCGACCTGATGGTCGGCTGCATGGTGGCGACGTCGCTCGCCATGGCGCCGGCGCTGGTGGTGGCGCAGCGGGCGCGGGTGGTCGATCTCGACGGGCCGCTGCTGCTGGCGCAGGACCGCGCCGGGGGCCTGCGCTACGACGGCAGCACGGTGTTCCCGCCCGACCGCGCGCTGTGGGGATAGGCAGCGGCCGCCCCGCTATCCTATGGCATGGACAGCGGCGAG
>JACDJC010002810.1_pt1 | contig 13236 bp, 11 predicted proteins | sample 7454191 | NCBI WGS metagenome assembly JACDJC01 (sample SAMN14253291, study PRJNA609438) | sludge metagenome | isolation source: sludge after 25d culture with pyrite and EDTA | collected 2018-12-20 | reverse complement strand
GTGGGACAAATGACCGGCATGAAGGATGAGTCAACCCCCTTCGGTGCTTCGGCACAGGGAATAGTGCGCGATGCCGTAAAAGAGTATGACTATCCGGTACTTTTTGGCTTTCCCGCCGGACACGACACCCCCAATGAACCATTAATGCTGGGAGGAAATGTGCATTTACAGGTGGATGATATGGGTAGGGGACGCCTCATCCCCTCCCTCTCGAAATAGTAGCCTCCCCATGCCCTCTAACCCCGACCCCCGATCCCTGTACAGACGCACAATTTGTGCGTCTCTAAACCAAAACACTAAACCCTTTCTTTCAATGCCAACAGTCGCCCAATTAATCCGTGAAACCAACAAACCCTCTTTTTCCTTCGAACTGCTTCCACCGCTCAAGGGAAACAGTATCCGCAATGTTTTCAGAACCATAGATAAGCTAAAGGAGTTTAACCCGTTGTACATCAACATCACCTCCCATCGCGACGAGGTGACTTTTGCCGATACCGAAAAAGGGCTTTTCGAGAGACGCATTGTGCGCAAAAGACCCGGAACAGTGGCGGTGGCGGCTTCCATACAACATACTTATCAAATTCCGGTGGTGCCACATGTAATATGCAGCGGGTTTACCCGCAGTGAAACTGAGTATGCACTCATCGACCTCAACTTCCTGGGAATCCATAATCTCCTGCTCATCCGGGGCGATTGTTCATCGCGGCATGCCTTTTTTAAACCCGAAGCAGACGGAAATGCCTATGCCATAGACCTTATTCATCAGGTAAAAAATCTGAATAAAGGCAATTTCCTGGATGGAACCGTGATGGAACCTTTCGACACGCCTTTCAGTTTTGGGGTTGCAGGTTACCCCGAAAAGCACGAGGAGGCTCCCAATATCGAATCCGATATTTACTGGTTGAAACAAAAGGTGGATGCCGGAGCCGAATACGTGGTGACACAGATGTTCTTCGACAATGAAAAGTTTATAGATTTTGTGACCCGATGCCGGCAAGCCGGCATTACAGTACCCATTGTACCAGGACTTAAGCCCATTACCATAAAAAGCCAGCTTACCGTTTTGCCCCGCATCTTTCATGCAGATATTCCTGAACCACTGGCCGGCGAAATTCGAAAATGCAACACCGATGACGAAGTGGCCCGGGTAGGTGTAGAATGGTGCACCATGCAAGCCCGTGACCTGCTGGCCAGAGGGTTCAATCTTCTCCACTTTTATACCCTGATGGCAACCGAAAGTACACGACAGGTGGCGGCAGCGGTTTATTGAGAAGAAGGGGGTTAGGAGACCGAAGACCGAAGACGGAAGACCGAAGACGGAAGACGGAAGATTGAAGGAGATTGAGGGGATTGAAGGAAAAAGGTTGATAGAGATTGATAGAAGGTCTGACAAGCACTTTGACTCTTTGGTAGAATATCAAATCGACATAAAAAGTCTAAGTTTTTTACGTCAAACTCTTAAAGAGTCCCCGGATGCCGTTATAATTTAAAACAACATGTTGGTTAGTTTGCTGAACTAAGCGCCTATCTTCGGTCTCCGGTCTTCGGTCTTCTGTCTACTGTCTTCTTCCCACTTCCATCATCTTAATAAACACCCGCACCCCCAAAAACTCCGCCACCTTTCCATGTGCTTTAAGCCCGACTCCAAAACCTAATACACCGGTAGCCTTAAAATCGAGGGTATAGTACTGATACCAGGGCGCTTTGGTAGCATGTCCGCTCCAGAGGTACAAACCGGCTGTCTGCCCAAAGCTGAACCGCCCTAACAAAAAACGATGCCCCGCCGTTGCACTGTATCGCGAACGATTAAATCCGGCAGAGGTCTGCCGGCTGCCGTCCAACTCGGCCATCACGCCGGCACTCCAGGCATTGATACGGGCAAACTGACGCACATATTCACCAAACAGGGACAATACCAGATGGGAACCGTCCCCATCTTCCGGCTCCTTGAAGCCCGTGACCATGCCCATTTGAAAATCCCGGATGCCTGCACGAGGATCGAAAGGCTCCAGGGACAAAGGTGGCGGCAGAGGACGTTTATCCAGCTTTTTTTGAATGCCCACACCCAATGCACCGTAATTGATGCCCAGGTTGGGCTGACTGGTACCGCCATTGGAGATGTGCTGAAAAGTACCCAAAACATTGAGGGCCCAACCATTTCCCAACGGCCGGTTCGCCACCACTCCAATCATCAGGGGAAAGGCAAAACGGGTGCTGTAGGTCAAATTCAACGGGTTGGTCTCCTCGTCGTAAGGGTTGCTCAAATAACTGAGGCCCAGTCCGGCTCGCAGGGACAGATTTACAATTGGAGTTGTAAACAATTGAGGCTCTACATAAAATAAGGCTGAAACACCTTTGCCCAGCGAACGATTGCCAAAGTCGCGGTAATTAAGGGTCAGCCCCATTGAAGGATAGCACTGACACAGCGCATAGGCCTTTTCGGATACAAACCTCCACGACCAGTCGATGTCAACGCCAAAGGGCCTGGCTCCCCTGAAGTGCTCAATTTTTTGGGAGTGAATCTCCAGACTGCCCCAATAAGCTGTGGCAGAAATGTAGCGAAAGGGTGATCTCTCTTCCTGAGAAAATCCGGGAGGACTAATAACCATCCACAAAAAAATTGCAATAAATTGCCACCTAAAAGCCGATATTTGCATCTTAACTGAACTTTTTACGTACCGGTAACAAGATACAAACCCTGAACACAAAAACAAATCTAATATGGAGTACAAAAAAGCGCTCAATAAATCGGCAACCCTCTGCTCCAAACAGGAATACTGCTGTTTCGACATCAGAAAAAAGCATGAAAAATGGGAAGTGTCCCCCACGGACAGCGAAAAGATAATGAAACACCTCATAGGAGAGAAATTCATCGACGAAACAAGGTATGCCCGCTTCTTTGTGCGCGATAAATTCAAATTCAACCGATGGGGAAAACAAAAGATAGTGTGGCATCTGAAACAAAAACACATTCCCCGGGAAATTATTGAGGAAGCCACAGCCCAAATATCCCGCGAAGAATACCTTGAAACCCTGGAAGCATTAATTCGGGAAAAACGGAAACAGACCAAAGAGCAGGAGCCCATAAAATTAAAAGCAGCACTCGTAAGAAATGCAGCCTCCAAAGGCTACGAATACGATGCCATAATGCCCATCGTGGAGCGATTATTGTGCACGTAGAGACATGAATCCCCGCGGGGTCTCCCTTTTGGGACCCCGCGATCTGAATCAAATAAAACCCAAAATGAAATCATCTCTACCCCTTATTCTTTTGCTTGTTTTAGCTTTCGCAATACCAGATACAGCAGATGCAGCCAAACCCAGATGGGTAAAAAAAAGACCCTCCGGGAAAGATTATTACGTGGGTATGGGCATGGCCTATAAAGCCGGTGACCAGGGCCGCGACTACGCCCGCCAGGCCAGGTCTAAGGCCCTGAAGGAGCTGGCCTCGGAGATAGAAGTGTCGGTTTCGGCCAACTCACTGTTGCAACAATTCGAGGACAACTACGCATTCAGGGAGACATTTCGTTCGGAGACCGCCACCGCAGTAGAGCAAAACCTGAAGGGATACGAAGTGCAAACCTGGGAAAACAAACGGGAATACTGGGTGATGCTGCGGCTCAACAAGGCGGACTATAATCGAAGAAAACAACAAGACCTGGAGATGGCCAAAAAAACGGCGGCCTCCTGGCTCAACAACGCCCGCCAACATTTAGAAGAACAGGATGTAACCAATGCCCTGGCGTCTTACTTCAAGGCCATTCAGGCTCTGGAAAACCATTTGGAAGAGGACCTTACCCACCGCACCGCCCAGGGCACCATTCATTTTGGCACCGACATCATGAAAGAGCTTCAGGCTCTTTTCTCAAAAATCACCATTACCCCCGACAGACCCGTTCACTCTGTAGAATTCTCCAAAAATCTGGAGTTGCCCCTCATTTTAAAGGTGCTTTATTTAAATGGAGAAGGCCGGGCAGTGCCTGTAAAAAGCTTTCCGCTGGAATTCCGCTTCAGCATGGGCGAAGGGCTGTTACAGGGCCAGCCGGTGACCAACCCCAACGGTGAAGCCCGCTGTTATATCCAAAAACTGATTTCGCGCCGAAAAAAACAGGAGGTGACCGCCACCTTTGACTACTCCTCCTTTCTGAAACGCGAAAACGTCAACAGCCCTCTGGTGAGCTTCTTCATTCCCGCTGAAACTGTTCCCCGGGCCAGTATCAGCATTGAGTTGAGCAAAGCAAAGGCAGAATTAACAGCCAATGAAACTATTTTTGAATCGTCATCGTCCACTGCCCCGTTTACAAACCAACTGAAATCAGAGCTGAACAATCTCTTTTTTAATTTTTCCTCCCAACCCGGCGAAACCGAATATCAGGTGAAGCTGAATGCCATCTTTAAAAAAGGAGAGATTAAAAAGGGTACCGGTTACTCGGTTTATCTGGTTTATGCCGATCTGTATTTCTCAATTGTCTCCACTCAAAACAAAACCGAAATATTTAATGAGGCCATCCTCAACGAAAAAGGAATGCGACCCGGAAGCTACGATTACGCCTTAAAGGAAGCCCGGCAAAAACTGCTGGATCGCTTTAATGGCGAGATAGTGCCGAAACTGGAAGTGCTGGATTTGTGAGGGAGAGCCGATAAACGAAGAAGATTTCAAGAAATGGGCTGACTATGCAGAAAGAACTCCAACGGTAAGTTTAACAGAAGCTAAACAACGATGGGCCCTACAAAAGAACAAACTCTACTCCAATATTTTGCGCGGATGAATGGTATAGTAAGCGCCAGGCAGGGCTGAAACAGCAGAGATCAGGTAGAACAAAAGGCTGAGTGCCACGGCCATTTCCTGCTGAAGGTTCAGATATTGGGCTCCTATCATAAAAGTGAACTCCCGGGCCCCGATACCACCCAGTGTAACAGGAATGGAAGCCATGATGGCCGAAAGAAAAAAGAGAAAGAGATAATCCTGATACTCCCCTGAGGCATCAGCACGCAGCGCCCATAAGATAAAAAGTGCCGCCACCATCTGCAATCCCTGAATAAGCATCGACCAAAACGTAACCCACCGGAAGGCACTCCTAAACCGCGGCAAAACCCACTTCATGAATAACCAGAAGCCCGCCAGCGGAAAGGGAATGGCAAGAAACCACCAACCTTGAAGCGGAATGGCATAGTCGATAAAATAGACCAGGAAAATTAAGTAGGCCACAATAATGGCGAGACCCGATAAGCGATCGGCAAAAATGGCGCCCAACAGTTTTTTCACCGGTGCTTTGAGGTATTGATTGAGCAGATAAACCTTAAACCCGTCGCCCCCAACGCCGCCGGGGAGAAAAAGATTGTAGAAAAGCCCCAGCCAGTAAAGCCGCAAATTCGTCTTTTGGGAAATGAGCACCGGCACACGCCTGAAAAGCACATTCAACCGGTACGAAGCAGCCACCTGCGACACTGCATACACAACCAACGCTCCCAGCAGCCAGCGCCAATCGGCATTTTTAAGGGCATCCCCTATCTGGGCAATATCTATTTTGGAAACAACGTACCAGATGATGGCACCACTGAACAATATCTTGCCGGCCACCTTTAAAACACGAAGGGTCTGCTTTTTTCCCATCAAAACGTTATCTTTTCGTTTATTTTGGGGCTAAAATTAGCATTTCATCGTTACATCCACATCATTTGAGCCAGCTCATCCTCAAAAAAGAAACTCTCATCGCCGAATGCAGGCTCCAGGTCGTCCATCCACATAGCACCGGGGTTGTATTTGGCGAAAAAGGGCACACCCACCCATTGAGGGTTGCGCCCCTGGATAAACTCAAGAACAAACACCTTTTCTTTCTGGACCCGGGTTACGCCCACCACGCGAACTTTTCCCGGTGTACACGACATGCTGGGCCCGCGCACCGTGCGCGCAAGACCACTCACCTGGGTATAGGCCCTTCGGTATATCTCCCAGGCTCGATTCAGGGTAACGCCAAAATAGGCTTGTGCCCCGGTGTCGCGCGCAATAAACATATAGTAAGGCACCATGCCCATCTTCACCTGTTTACGCCAAAGCCGGGCCCATAAATCCCCTTTGGCATTGATGTGATTCAACAAGGGAGACTGGGTACGTATTTGGGCCCCCGTGGAACGGATTCTGGAAACTGCTTTAGCCACCGCCCGGGTACTCAACTCCCTGGGATGGTTGATGTGCGCCATAAACGACAGGTTCTTGCCCGCTGCAATTACCTTCTCGAACACACGCAACAGCTCATCGGCATCTTTATCGGTAAGAAAGCGGTAGGGCCAAAAGGACAAAGCCTTGCTGCCTATTCGAATATTTTTAAGCTGCGGCAACTCTTCACTTAACAGCCGGGTGATATATGCATCTAAAATGGAAGCTTTCATCACCATAGGGTCGCCGCCGGTGATTAAGATATCGGTGATCTGCGGATTTATTTTAAGATACGCCACCACCTCATCCATCTCATTCATCGCAAACCTCTGTTCCCTGTTGCCGGTAAATTGGGGCCAGCGAAAACAAAAAGTACAATAGGCATGGCACGACTGCCCCTGGGAAGGAAAAAACAGGATGGTTTCGTGGTACTTATGCTGAAGTCCCATGAGTTTACGCCCGCGAAGCATAGGTACATTATGACTTTGACCGGCAGGATTGGGATTTAGTTTGTGACGTATGGCATCGGCCGTTTGCCTGATCCTTATTTTATCCCGACCCTCATCGAGTACCGAAGCCATCCAGTCAAAGTCATCGCTTTTCAACATCTTCCGCTGGGGAAAGTTGAGAATAAACATCGGGTCTTCATGAAAATTGTCCCAATCGATGAGTTCATTCACTACGTAATTATTGGTTTTAAAAGGCAATACATGTCCCACCACATCCACGTTCCTGATATATTGAAGGCTAAGCTTATCAATCTGCGGAATCTGCCTGTAATTATGCAATGAATAAACCTGGTACTTCATGGGTTGCTTAATGTTTGTCTATATCTCCAACAATGCTTCTTCCACTGCTTTCTGAAGTCTCGATCTCAGTTCCGGCAGCTCCGCTCCCGAAAATCCAATCAGGTAATTGTTCACCTGTTTGAGATAGATGGTACCATTAAAAGGATCTTCGATACGATAGCCGTTGGGTGATTCACCCTTTTCACTTTGAGCAAATGCCTGATACTCTTTAATAAGCTTTTCGATGGCCTGTGGCGTTTCCCGTTCAATCACGAACAGCTCTATCTCACTATCGCCCTCTTTATAAGCGGCACGGTAGGCACTCCCCAATAATTCGAGCCCCATAAAGGTGTTGGAAACGTATTGCCTTGAATTGGAAACCAACCCTTCAGCAGGCATGGCACGAACAACCCGAGGCAATTGCGGCTCACCACACAACCGGGGAGCCAGTTGACGGGCAGTTGTCAACAACACACCACTGCCAGCCTCCGGCTCTCGATAGGCGCGCATCTTAACGTACCAGGGCCCGGTAAAGAAGTTCAGGATTTCCTCTTCGTAGTAACCCTCGGCGCCAATATTATTCACAGCTATTTCGGGTGGACGCTCCATACTGTATATCCCGTAAGCATGCACGGGATCGCCATGATGGTAGGCCTCAACGGCCATCTCGGCATCGCCTTTGGCATAACGCACCACATAGAGCTTTTCAAAACCATAGCTATAATAGAACTCAGCCGCCCCGTTGATGTGGCTAAAAAGGTTACTGCGGTCAAAGGTCTCTACTTCTCCATCCTGAGTCCAGCCTGAAATTTCGGGAGGTGTAAAGCTCTGCGCATAAGCCAGCACAGGAAGCAAAAGCAAAACAGATAAAAATTTATACTTCATGGGATTAAATTTATGGTGCTAAGTAGTTAGTTACATATTCCTTTTAATTGACATTTCGGCCTGTAGTGTTGATTTGCTAAGGTTAATTGAAATTGAACCCCTTTAGGGTTCTGTTGTATTCGGTTATCAAACCACGGGTTTCACCCGTGGCTATTCAAATTGAACTATTTCATAGTTCTTTTGAATATAAGATAGAAAATCCTGAAAGGATTTAACGTGAATAGCCACGGGTGGAACCCGTGGTTATTTTATGGATTACAAATTGAACCCCAGCGGGGTTCAACTTTTTGATTGGCATAGGTATTTATCTACTGACATCTATAAATTTAGTTGGAAAACAGAAGCCAAAACGGGCAGCAGGCAATAGGCAATAGATAAAAGATAAAAGCTCAATGTTTTAAACCAGAAACTCACCCGGCACATTTTGTATCCGGGCAATATTGGTGATTTTGGCCCGAACATTAAACCCGGCAGTGCACTGCACAGTACACTCATCGCACCCGGCACACGGGTTGTCGGAAATGCCTAATGAAGCCACCGTTTCGTAAGCTTTGGCCGGGTAGCTGTAGGCATAGTTGTACATATACGAACGCATCAGATCGGACACAGGCAGCCCACGGGGACATTGCTCTTTGCACTGGTTACAACCCGTGCAGAACATACCCGTTTCGGCCAAAGCCAGTTGCAGGCCCTCTTTTTCGACCGGCGTCAGGGTAATATCCTTTACCACCGACCAGTTTTCCATTAACTGCTCGTACGACAAAATACCCGGAATGCAGGTATCTACATGAGGGTTGGCTAATGCTGCTTTAAGCGCGGCTTTGCCGCTCACCGGTTTTGTTTTGGCCTCATCGAGCCAGCCGCCTGCCATGTTCTTCATGCCCACAATACCAATACCGGCATCATGCGCACGCTTTAATGCATTTAGCATCGCATCATCCTTAGCCAGACGAAAATTATAGCTGGTGAGAATTACATCGTAGAATGGGTTATCTACGGCCGCATTTATCAAATCGGCCATATTGGAGTGGGTAGAGAAACCCACAAACCGTGTTTTCCCTTCTTCCTTAGCCTTTTGCAACGCCTCTATATACCGTTCGTCCAACAAATAATCCCGGTTATTTGCCGCGTGGAGGTAGAGAATATCCACATAGTCCATTTGAAGCCGCTCCAGACTGTGAGCAATCATATCCGAGAATTTTTCAGCAGACAGGCCTCCCCGGGGAGGATGAATTTTAGTGGCTACAACAAACGAATCGCGGGGCTTATCTTTAAAAAAGGCACCCACCATCTCTTCGTTCCGGCCGTCCTGATAACCATGGGCCGTATCGTAGTGCGTAATGCCCATTTTATAAGCGGCAGCCAGAATATTGGGATTATCGGCACGCATCACCCCCATGCTCACCACGGGCAGTTGAATGCCGGTTTTCCCCAAAGTTCGCATAACTACAGGCTTTTCAGCAGCAGCCACCGCTGATGGGGTCGCCGCTTTTGAAACTCCGGCAGCCACTCCGACTGCAGCGGCAGCGCCTACTCGTAAAAAATTTCGTCGATTGAAATGGGAATGGCTCATAGCTTTTGTTTTAAAAATTTTAGAGATTACCAAAACAATATATACTATTTTGGTAACTTGTAAATTTACTAATCAAATGGTTTAAATGCAATGAAAGCACCTTATTTAGAATGAATAAAAAAAAGGTTGACCTCAATTGAGATCAACCTTTTTATTGTCTTTATCGTAAATTGTATATTCTAAAAATGTTAAAGAGTCGGAGGGTAACACCCTGATGCCAAACCCCAGAGACAATTTCCATCGCAATATACGAGAGGGGAATCCCTGGTTAAGGTAAGCATACACAAAGGGATGAACCCACAGGGTCAATTTCTTCAAATTAAGCTCTTGCACAGCAAACCGGATGCTGTTATCAATCATTTCGGGCAGCAAAACAGAAGCTTCTATTTTGCCGGTACCTTTGCACACGGGGCACACTTCATGGGTGTCGATGTGCATCTCGGGCCTTACCCGCTGGCGGGTAATTTGCATGAGGCCAAATTTGCTCAGAGGCAATATGTTGTGCTTGGTGCGGTCGAAAGCCATGGCTTCCTTCATCTTATCAAACACCTGTTGCCGGTGCTCGGCTTCCTGCATGTCGATAAAATCAACCACTATGATGCCGCCCATATCACGAAGTCGGAGTTGACGGGCGATTTCTTCGGCGGCAGCCAGATTTACGTCCAGAGCATTGTTTTCCTGACTGGAAGCTGAACGGGAACGGTTGCCGCTGTTTACATCAATCACATGCAGTGCTTCGGTGTGCTCTATTATAAGGTAAGCGCCGCTTTTAAAGGAGACGGTTTTACCAAAAAGTGCTTTAATCTGCTTTTCTATGTCAAACTGGTCGAACAAGGGTGCCTTTCCCTTGTAAAGTTTTACAATTTTCTCTCTTCCGGGAGCAATCAGCTCCACATATTCTTTCACTTCTTTATAAGTGTCGGTGTCGTTAATAAATACCGATTGAAAAGAAGCGTTTAATAAGTCGCGTAAAATGGCGGATGTTCGCCCTACTTCTCCGCTTACCAGGGCCGGCGGCTGTAAATCGCGTACTTTAGCCACGGCCTCTTCCCAGCGCTTAACCAGCAGTCGCAGCTCTTTATCGAGCTCTGCCACACGCTTTCCTTCGGCTACGGTTCGAATGATGACTCCGTAATTTTTAAGTTTAATACTGAGCAACAATCTTTTGAGCCGGCTTCTCTCTTCTGGAGATTGAATTTTTTGACTCACCGATACCCGGTCGGAGAAGGGCATTAATATGAGGTTTCGACCTGCAATAGAAATTTCGGAAGTAAGCCGCGGTCCTTTAGTGGAAATGGGCTCTTTGGCCACCTGAACAAGCACCTCCTGCCCGCCGGTAAGCACTTCTGAAATGGTGCCGTTTTTATTGATATCATTTTCCGGTTTGAACTTATGCAATGCGAGGGCTCCCTTTTTAGCGTTGGCCTGCTTTAAAAATTTCTGTAGGGTCTGAAACTGTGGTCCCAGGTCGAGATAGTGCAAAAAGGCATCTTTCTCGTATCCTACATCTACAAAAGCAGCATTTAATCCCGGCATTATTTTTTTTACTTTCCCAAGGAATATATCACCAACGGCAAACTTGATGTTACTTTGCTCACGCCGGAGTTCCACCAGACGTTTATCTTCGAGCAATGCAATAACCAGTTCGCTGGGAGTTACATCTACAAATAGTTCTGCACTCACTACGAATTAAGTTAAATAAAATTATTTCAAAGAACGAATAAATAAAATACCAATTAAGAACAAAACGACCCGTAAGTCGTTTGTTCTTTCAGATATTATAAAAAACTACTTCCGCTTTTTATGACGATTTTTCCGCAGTCTCTTTTTTCTTTTATGGGTAGACATTTTATGCCTTTTCCTTTTTTTTCCGCTGGGCATAGCCAAGTTTTTATGGGTTCAACTTCTTTACTTCACGTTGTTCTTCACCTTGGTTACAAAGCTCTTAGAGGGCTTAAACGAAGGTATAAAGTGCTCGGGAATGATGATGGTGGTGTTTTTTGAGATGTTACGGGCAGTCTTCTCTGCACGTTTTTTTACCACAAAACTACCAAATCCGCGAAGATACACGTTTTTGCCTTTTACCATATTTCCTTTTACGGCTTCCATAAAAGCTTCAACCGTCTGCTGAACGGTAACCTTCTCAATTCCAGTACTCTTGGAAATTTCGTTTACAATATCTGCTTTTGTCATTTCTTAATAAATTATTTAATAATCAACGAATTATACGATTTTTTCGGTCAATTGGTTTGCAAATATAAAGTAAATCCAAATAAAAAAAAATTCAAAAGCGCTATTTTTGCATAAAATTTTAGTAATGACCCATTTCACTCAATAAAAGAGAGCTCTTCAATGACCAATCTCACCCGCACCATCCATAACTGGTACCGCATTCACAAACGCCAACTGCCCTGGCGCGAAACAAACGACCCGTATCGCATCTGGGTATCTGAAATCATCCTGCAACAAACACAGGTCGCGCAGGGTTTATCGTACTATCACCGGTTTCTGGATGCATTTCCCGACATTGCTTCCCTGGCAGCAGCATCGGAAACACAAGTGATGCAACAGTGGCAGGGACTGGGTTATTACTCCCGCGCCCGCAACATGCACCTGGCTGCAAGAACCATTGTAACCCTCCACGATGGAAGGTTTCCTGCCCAATACAACGAATTGCTGACATTAAAAGGTATAGGGCCTTACACCGCTGCCGCTATCGCCTCCATAGCCTTTGGGCTTCCGCATGCACTGGTCGACGGAAATATTTACCGACTGCTGTCACGATTGTTTGCCATTGATACGCCGGTGGACACCACACCCGGGAAAAAGCAATTTATGCAATTGGCCCAGGAGCTGCTTGATAAAAGCGATCCTTCAACGCACAACCAGGCTATGATGGAAATAGGAGCACTTATTTGCAAGCCGGCCAACCCGCAATGTGCCATTTGTCCCCTCACCGCATATTGCCGGGCTTTTGCGGCCGGAACCCAACAAAACTATCCGGTAAAAACCAGGCGCCCGCTGCGCAAAAAGCGCCATTTAAACTTCATTATTCTAATGAATCAACAACAAATAGCCCTGCAAAAACGAACGGACAACGACATCTGGAAAGGCCTCTACCAACTGCCGCTCATTGAAACAGAATCACCCGCCACCGGCGGGACGGTTTCCCGACTCATCGAAAAAGTCCTGAACCGGGAAACAACGGTGAAACCCCTCCGCCGGTTAAAACATCTACTCACACATCAGGAACTGCACCTCAGCTTTTTTATGGTTCCATGGTCCGGGGAACAAAAACTTCCACCCCAGCTCCCGGGCCACCCCCTTGAAATGGTTCACCTCAATAACCTGAGTGATTATCCCTTCCCACAACCTATTAAAGTGTTTCTCCGCGATTTTATCTCCCAATAAGGTAGGGACGCACAAATTGTGCGTCTGTACAGGGGCGTTGGTTCAGGGTTCGGAGCCAATTAGGCAGAAGAAAGGGAAACAGTAAACGGTAAAAGTGTAAAGGTGGTTAGGTGTAAACATCAATCTTCACCAATCTTTCTTTTCATCAATCTCTTTCAACCTTCCCTCTTCGCACTTCCGTCTCCGGTCTTCATCGATCTTTTCCCTTCAACCTCCCCCATCTCATTCAATCTTCATGCTTCGTGCTTCGTTCTGGCATCTTCATGCTTCGTGCTTCGTGCTTCGTGCAGGCATCTTCTGTCTTCTGTCTTTTCCCTTCAATCTCCTCAATCTCATTCAATCTTCATGCTTCGTGCTTCGTGCAGGCATCTTCGGTCTCCGGTTCCGATAGCTATCGGAATCTGTCTCCGGTCTTCTGTCTT
>JACDJC010002808.1_pt1 | contig 13243 bp, 9 predicted proteins | sample 7454191 | NCBI WGS metagenome assembly JACDJC01 (sample SAMN14253291, study PRJNA609438) | sludge metagenome | isolation source: sludge after 25d culture with pyrite and EDTA | collected 2018-12-20 | reverse complement strand
GCCCAGCCTGCCCCTCATCGGAAGATCCTCCAGTAGCCGCCCGCCGAGAGTGCGGCGATGTCCGCCAGCACGAGAAACAGGGAGGCTTTCCCAGGATAGGCGATATAGCGCGGCTCCCACACCGGGTGGAACTTCTCTTTGTAGGCGCGCAGGCCCTCGAAGTTGTAGAACGCCTCCCCGTGCCGGTAGATGACCTTGCCCAGGCGCAGCCACGCGGAGGAGACCGGCGAGACTTCGAGGCCGGAAAGCGGCGCCATGCCCAGATTGAACCAGCGATAGCCGCGCTCGCGTCCCCACGCGAGCAGGTGGGCGAACAGGCCATCCATCGTGCCGTTCGGCGCGCTCGACGCGAAACGCATCAGATCGATCGAGAGTTCCTCGCGCGACGCCCCGCACAGCAGGTTGGCGAAGGCGACGATGCGGCCCGCATATTCGATCACCGCGACCGGCTGGCGCACCAGATAGTCGGCGTCGAAAAAGCCCAGCGAGAAACCCTTTTCGCTCGCCGATTTCCGCAGCAGCCAGTCATCCGAAACCGCCTTGAGCTGCGGCAGGATCGCCGCCACCTCGTTGGCCTCCACGACGCGAAAGCGCGCGCCTTCCCGTTCCAGGCGGTTCACGGTTGCGCGCAACCCCTTGTGACGGCTGCCCGTGAGCGAGAAATCCTGCAGCGGCACGCGCGCTTCCTCGCCGAGCTTGGCGAAACTCAGGCCGAAGTCGGCGTACAGGGACAACTGCGCCGGCCTGACCTGATAGAACACGGGTACGCCGCCGTGGTCATCGGCACGCTCGACGAAGGCGCGGACGAGCCCCGGCGCTGCCGCAGGCGGCCCCACCGGATCACCCACGGCCGCCCAGGTACGCCCGTGTACGCCGTACATAAGGAAAGCGGTGCGCGTGCTGTCGAAGAGAAGCGCCTTGTCGCGCAGCCAGACCAGTTGCGGCAGGGTGTGGGGCTGGGCGTCGATGACGCGCGCCGCTGCGGCGAGCGCGTCGGCGCCGGGGGGTGCCGTACCGGGGGCGAGGGGATGCAGCAGACGCCACAGCGCGAATCCCAGCAGGGCCACCGCCGCGCCCAGGCTCGCGCGCATGAAGCGCGGTGCATCGTGGTCCAGCGCCACCTGCCACCACAGCTCATGGGAATATTCGACGTGACGGAAGGCGAAAATGCCGAGCCACACGGCAGCCCCGAAGGCGGTGACGATGGCGACGATCCAGCCCGGCGAAAACCGCGTATCGAACAAGGCGGCGCGGCGATCGAAAAAGCTGCGGCTCGGCACAAAGGCGGCCAGCAGCACCGCCAGCACGAGCGCTTCCTCCCAGTCGCCGGCCTTCAGCAGGGACGCCGCAATACCGGCCGCCAGTGCCGCCAGCACCAGATCGTAGGCCAGGCGAATACGGCGCGAGACCGCCTGCGCCAGCACCAGCAGCGCGACGCCAACCAGGCTGCCCAGAAAGTGCGAGGCCTCGAACACGGCAAGCGGCAGCATCTCTGCCAGCACACGCAGGCGGGCGTGTTCTGCCGGAGTCGCCCCCGATATCAGCAGGAGCACACCCGCCATGAAGGTGAAGAGCGCCAGCACCCTGGGTGCGAGATGCTGCGACACCCGCGCGAACGCCTGCCCCAGCTCGAACAGGCGGGCCTGGCGGCTGCGCAGTTCGTCAGCGAGCAAGGCCAGCAGGGCCAGCGTCAGCGGGATGACATAGTAGATCAGGCGAAACAGCAGCAGAGCCGCGACGATGCGATCCGCCGGCAGGTACGGCGCCAGCAGCACCAGCATCGTGCCTTCGAACACGCCGAGGCCGCCCGGCACGTGACTGACGATCCCCAGCACCTGTGCCGCAAGGAAGGCGCCCAGCAGAACGCCATAGGAAGGCCCGCCTTGCGGCAGCAGGGTGTACAGCACCGCGGCCGCCAGCGCCCAGTCCGCCATCGAGACGAGCAGTTGCGCGAGCGCAAGCGCCGGCCCCGGCACGTGCATCTCGAAGCCACGCACATGAAATGGCGCACGCCGCAGCGTCGCCAGCAGGAAGTAGGTCGCGACCAGCGCCAGACATAGCCCACCGAGCCAAGCCAGGCCCGCGTGCGGGAAACCGCCATCGAGCGGGAGATGGGGCGCGAACGCGAGGCTCCCACCGGCCAGCGCCAGCAGGCCAAGCCAATAGGTGGTGGAATTGAACACCACGATCCGCGCGAGGTCGGCCACGGACACACCCCAGCGTGAATAGAAGCGGTGGCGCACCGCGGTGCCCGACAGCACCGCGAAGCCGATGCTGTTGCTCAGGGCGTAGCTGAGCGACGCGGTCAGCCCGATGCGCCAGGCCCCGACGCGCGACCCGACATGGCGAAATGCCAGCTGGTCGTACGCGCTCAGAACCAGATAGTTGGCCGCGGTGAAGACCAGCGCCCACAGGACGGCGTCGAGCGGCAGGGCCGCGAGCGCAGCGCGCACCTCGTGGTAATGAACCGCCTGGAGTTCGCGATGAAAAACGCCCACGGCGGCCGCAAACAGCAGCGCCGCGATCACCGGCGGCAGCCAGGCGCCGATGCGATCCTTGCCGAAGCCGGACGGTTGTACGCTCATCTCGATGGAGGGCGGTTCGTCAATCATAGACAACGCTGCGGGCAGTCCTGTCATTCTACAAACCAGGAGCGGGGTTGGCAGGCAACCCGCCGACAAACCGGCGCCCCGCGCACCGTCAATTCCACGGTAGCAAATGCCTGGACTTCGCGCACCCTCCGGGGCTCTCCGGACGTGACGTTGCTCGGCGCACACTCCCGGCTGCGTACACCGAACGACGTACAAAGCTCAGGGAAAGCCTGGACAGACTTGAGACGAGGCTTGCGCGCGACGCCGCGGAGGCGCCCGCTCTCGGGATGAACCCACTTTCAGGACACTCCGATGTTAAAGTGGCAGAACCCGTGCAGCGCGGCTCCATTCGCTGAAGGGCAGGCCCCGAATTTCGACAGGACGGAGAGGAAAATTGAAGATGAAAATGAAAATTGCATTGTTTGCAGGTGCCATGGTGTGGGGCGTTTCGGCCGCAGCAGCCGACCCGGTGGGCGTGCGCGCGAAGGGCGGCTATCCCGAATATCTGTTTCTTGAAAAAGTCCCGCGTGCCGAGGCGAAGTCCACGGCCGAAAAGCTCGCCAAGGCCGTGATCGGCGGGCGCCTCATCATTTTTGCGTACAGCAAGAAATTGACCGATCCGGAGCTTGGCGACAAGGGTTTCACGGGTGAGTTCTTCGAGCAGCAGTGGCGCTCGGCACTGGAGGCCGACATGCTCGATGCGACCGCGAGCCAGAAACGGATCGTTGAAAAACTCATCTGGGCCGGACGCCAGGTCATCGACAACAACCAGGACCGCCTCAACGTCAAGGGCGTGGCCTGGAAGCATTTCCTGCCGGCGAAATGGGAACGCGAAATGGGGCAGGTGTTCACCGCACGCACCGGCATCATCATCAAACAGCCCGGCCGCAACTACCGCAGCCCGGTGAACGTGTCCGACGAGATGGAGCTCGCAACCCTGCGCCATTTCGTCGATGCGCCCGTCACCGACAACGCACCGAAGACGGCCTTCTCCACCCTGGGCAAACAGGCCGTGTACCGGCATATGGAGCCCATCCGGCTCGTGCCGCCCTGCCTCGCCTGCCACGGGAAACCAAAAGGCGAACCCGACATGCTGGGTTTCGAAAAAGACGGCCTCGAGGCCGGGGACGTCATCGGCCTCATGAGCGTGACCATCGCGGTCAGCGATTGAGCCGTCACCGTGTCGACCTTACCAGGCCCCTGCCCGGCCGGGTCGACACGAACCCCGTCGAAGCCGAACAGCATCTGTTCGGCGCTTCGCGAAGACTCACTCCACGGTAACCGACTTCGCCAGATTCCGCGGCTTGTCCACATCCGTGCCCTTCTGCAGCGCGGCGTGATACGACAGCAATTGCAGCGGCACGGTGTGCAGGATGGGTGAGAGCGCGCCGGAGTGGTCGCCGGGCAGGCGGATGACGTGGACGACGGCGGATTCCTCGATGTGGACGTCGCCGTCGGCGAAGACGTAAAGCTCGCCGCCGCGCGCGCGCACTTCCTGCAGGTTGGATTTCAGCTTCTCGATGAGCTGGTCGTTGGGGGCGATGGCGATGACGGGCATGCCCTCGTCGACCAGAGCGAGCGGGCCGTGCTTGAGTTCGCCGGCGGGATAGGCTTCGGCGTGGATGTAGGAGATTTCCTTGAGCTTGAGCGCGCCTTCCAGGGCGATGGGATAGTGCACGCCGCGGCCGAGAAAAAGAGCGTGCTGCTTGTTGGCGAAGCGCTGCGCCCAGGCTTCGACCGCGGGTTCCAGCGCGAGCACCTGCTGCACCTTGCCGGGCAGGCCGCGCAGGGCGGCAAGATGGGCGAATTCCTGTTCGGGGGTAAGACGGCCGCGCAGTTTCGCCAGCACCAGGGTCAGCAGGAACAGGGCGGCGAGCTGGGTGGTGAAGGCCTTGGTCGAGGCAACGCCGATTTCCGGACCGGCGCGGGTCATGAATTTGAGGCGCGAGACGCGAGTGAGCGCCGACTCCGGGACGTTGCAGATGGTCAGCGTGCGTTCCTGGCCCAGCGCTCTCGCGTGGTTCAGCGCCGCCAGGGTGTCGGCGGTTTCGCCCGACTGCGAGATGGTGACGATGAGGGCGTCGGGATTCGGCACGCTGGTGCGATAGCGGTACTCGCTGGCGATTTCGGCGCGCGCGGGAATACCCGCGATCTCTTCCAGCCAGTAAGTGGCCACTTTCGCTGCGTGGTAGCTGGTACCGCACGCCAAAAATGTCACGGCGTTGACGCTGCCCAGCACTTCGGCCGCGTCGAAGCCAAACCACTCGGGCAGCACATGGTCCTGCCCCGCGGCCGTGAGCAGGGTGTCGGTCAGCGCGCGCGGCTGTTCGTGGATTTCCTTCTGCATGAAGTGGCGGTAGGTGCCGAGCTCGGCCATGTCGGCGGACAGCTCCGACATGTGCACGGCGCGCTCGACCTTGCTGCCCGCCGCATCGTAGACGTCGACGTGCAGCAACCGGATATCGGCGACGTCGCCTTCTTCCAGGTAGATCACGCGCTGGGTCACCGGCAGCAGCGCGGAGACGTCGGAAGCGATGAAGTTTTCCTCGATGCCAAGGCCGATGAGCAGCGGGCTGCCCTTGCGCGCACACACGAGCTGATGTGCGGAGTATGTGCTTACTACGCCGATCGCGTAGGCGCCTTCCAGCTGCGCGACGGCGGCACGCGTCGCGGCCAGCAAATCGCGCGCCTGACGGAAATGGCGCTCGATGAGGTGAGCGATCACTTCGGTGTCGGTCTCCGAGGTGAAGACGAAGCCCTCCTGCTGCAATTGCGCGCGCAAGGCCTCGTGGTTCTCGATGATGCCGTTGTGGACCACCGCGAGCCCCCCGCTGACGTGGGGATGGGCGTTGGCTTCCGAGGGCGCGCCGTGGGTCGCCCAGCGGGTGTGGGCGATGCCCAGATGGCCGGACACTTTTTCCGCCGCACAGGCTTCCGCGAGCGCGGCGACGCGCCCGGTGCTGCGCACCCGCTTGAGGCCATCGTCGACGATGACCAGGCCGGCGGAATCGTAGCCGCGGTACTCCAGGCGCCGCAAACCTTCGAGGAGGATGGGAACGACGTTGCGCTGCGCGACCGCGCCGACGATGCCGCACATGGTCAGCGCTCCGCAGCGGGTACGGCGCGCGACGCGAGGCGCGAGGCGTCGAATCCCGCGCCACCGTCGCGTTGTCTGGTCAGTCTGGTCATGATTGCGAATCCTCCCGTCACATTGCACAGGGCGCGGTGCGCCTCATTTCTTGCTCGGCCGCTTCCAGTCGCTGATCGTCACCTGCCTGGTCCGCGACAGCGTCAGTTCCCCGGGCGGGGCGTCGCGGGTGAGCGTGGTGCCGGCGCCCAGCGTCGCGCCGCGGCCGACGGTGACCGGCGCCACGAGTTGCGTGTCGGAGCCGACGAACACCCCGTCCTCGATCACCGTACGGTGCTTGTTCGCCCCGTCGTAGTTGCAGGTGATGGTGCCGGCGCCGATGTTGACCTTGCGGCCCATGGTCGTGTCGCCGATATACGACAGATGGTTGATCTTGGAGCCTTCGTCGATCTGGCTGTTCTTGATCTCGACGAAATTGCCGACGTGCACGTCGCGCGCCAGCCGCGTGCCCGGACGGATGCGCGAAAACGGCCCCAGCCGCCCCGCTGCGCCGATCTCCGCATCGTCGATGAGGGTGAAGGCATCGATTTTCGTGCCGGCGGCAATTTTCACGTTGCGCAACACGCAGTTAGCGCCCACTTGCACGGCATCGCCCAGTTCCACAACACCTTCGAACACACAGTTGACATCGATGCTGACATCGCGGCCACAGCGCAACACCCCGCGCACGTCGAGCCGCGCCGGGTCGGCGAGGGTGACGCCAGCCTCGAGCAGGGCACGCGCGACCTCGCCCTGGTGGATGCGTTCGAGCTGTGCCAGTTGCGCCTTGCTGTTGACCCCCAGCACTTCCCACTCGTGAGCCGGTTGGTGAGTCTCCACTTCCACGCCATCGCGCACTGCCATGGCGATAATATCCGTCAAATAGTATTCACGCTGGACATTGTCGTTGCCCAGCCCGGCGATCCAGCGCTTCAACGCCGCGGTCGGTGCGGCGAGGATGCCGGTGTTGACCTCGCGAATCGCGCGCTCGGCGGCGCTCGCGTCCTTGTCCTCGACGATGCGCACGACACGCCCGTTCTCGCGCACGATGCGGCCATAACCGGCCGGATCGGCGAGATTCACCGTCAGCAGACCCAGCCTGCCGGCCTGCGCCGCCGCCACCAGCGGTTGCAGCGTCGCGGCGCGCGTGAGCGGCACATCGCCGTACAGCACCAGGGTCACGCCGCCGTCGGCGAGTTGCGGCAGCGCCTGCATCACCGCATGTCCGGTACCGTGCTGTTCGGCCTGCAACACAAACGTCAGGCGTTCGTCGGCCAGCGCCTGCGGCACCGCCTCGCCGCCGAATCCATAGACGACGCACACCTGTGCCGCGCCGAGCGTGTGCGCGGTGTCGACCACATGGCCCAGCAGCGGCCGGCCCGCCAGACGGTGCAACACCTTGGGCAGGTCGGAACGCATGCGGGTGCCCTTGCCCGCGGCAAGGATGACGATTTCGAGTGTGGAAGCCATGGCTGTTCGGATCAATGCGGCACTACCGCAGGCGAGCAATTCGCGCGCCAAGTATAACCCCGGCGCGCGTCAGCGCATCGGTGCGGCGGGCACGAAGCCGGGCGGCCCGGGCAGCCGCACGGCCACTTTCTGGTAGCCTGCGGGCAGGACGAACAGCTCGGGCTTGAGCGGTTCGGCGGAAAACTCGCGGAATTCGAGGCTCACTCTGGAGGGCAGCTTGCGCGCGAGGTTCGCCATCGGCCCATTGCCCTCGTGGCGCCCGGCGACTTCGCCGCCGCACGGCAAGCCCTGCGGCGCGAGTTTGCGCAGGATCTCGCTCATCACCTGCGCATACGCCGGCGCGATGCGCGCGACGGCGGGTACCGCAAGGAAGAATCCCGGCCGCGCGGTTGCCTCGACCAGTTCGCGGACCGCCGCCTGCTCGGGCACCCCCTGCGCGAGCCAGATGCGGCCGCTCAGGTGAAACACCGTTTCCTCGTTGCCCAGGCGCGTCGGCACGCTGGCTTCGAGGACGTGCTCGCGGCAGGTCCATTTCTGCAGCGGCCGGGTCGCACCGGTCGGCTCGAAGCTCAACTTGAGGCGACCGGTCGGCGCGCTCGCCTCGGTGGCGGCGTCGAGTGCGGCGAGATCGTGGACTTCGGCGGTGCGCGTGAAATGGTCGACGATCATGGCCTGGCGCGTGGCGAGGTCGAACAAGTGGGTGATGGCGCGCCCGCGGTCGGTGAAGTCGCGTCGCACCGTGGTGCCGCGCACCCAGATGCGCTCCTGGCTGGACAGCGGGGTACCGAAGGCGTCGATCACGCTATAGCCGGCGAGCGCGAGATCGGCGCGCGCCGGCACGGCAGCGAAAGTCAGGATGGCGGCAAGCGCGAGTCCGCGAACAGGGGTCATGTCTTGCCTTCGTGTCGTGTTTCGTCGAGGCCCAGGCGCTGGTAGACCCGCATCAGCGGCTTCGGCGCCCACCAGTTGAGCCAGCCCATCAGCCGCAGGGTGGAAGGCACCAGCAGCATGCGCACCAGTGTCGCATCGACCACCACCGAGAGCAACAGGCCTAGACCGATGGCCTTGATGAACACCACCTCACCGAGCGCGAAGGCGCCCAGCACCACGCCGATCAGCAGCGCGGCGTTGGTGATGATCGGCCCACTGCGCTGCATGCCGGTGGACACCGACTTCAGGCTGTCGCCGCGCGTGGCGTCGCACATTTCCTTGACCCGCGACAACAGGAACACTTCGTAGTCGATGGACAGGCCGAAGGCGGCGGCGAAGATCAGCACCAGGATCGTGCCGTCGAGCGCGCCCTGCGGGGTGAACCCGAGCCAGGCGGACAGGTTGCCCTCCTGGATGATCCACACCAGCGCACCGAAGGTGGCCGACAGCGACAGCAGATTGGTGAGCACGACCTTCACCGGCACGAGGATGCTGCCCAGCATGAGGAACAGCAGCACGAAAATGACGACGATGATCGCCGTCATCACCTTGGGCACGCCGGCGCGCAGTGCGTCGAGATAGTCGAGATGGAAGGCCGGGAAGCCACCCACCACCACGTCGCGCAAGCCCGCGTCGACGGGCAGCGCACGAATGCGCTCGACCAGCGCGCGTGCCGCCGGTGACGCCGGATCGGCGCGGTACTGGACGTGGATCAGCGTGGTGTCGCCGCGGCTGTAGGCCTCCAGCGCGGCCTGCGCCGGCGGAAAGGCCTCGGGGTGCTGGTAGAGCATCTGGTAGTCGGCGAGCGCGAGCGTCGCATCCAGGCTCATCAGGCCGGTGACGCGCGTCACGCCGGGTAGCGCAGCGAGCGTCCCGTGCAGGCGGTGGAGCGCGGCCAGACTGGCGGGATCGGTGAGCGGGGCGCGCGTGGTGACGACGACGAGGATGGGGCTCAACTCGCTGACCGCGAAGTCGCTGGCGAGCAGGTCCTGCACCTGCCGGCTTTCCGCCGAGGGCGGCAGCGAGCGCGCGTCGGCCGGACCGATCTGCAGATTGCGCACCGGCCAGGCGAGCACCAGCAGGATGGCCAGCGAGGCGAGCAGCACCAGTCGTGCATGGCGCATGACGAAATGGCTGAAGCGGTACCAGCGGCCGCTCTCACCCGTATCCGGGGCGTGAGGCTTGAGGAACGGGGGTGCCCAGCGGTTGACACGGTGACCGAGCAGCGCCAGCAGCGCCGGCAGCAGGAGAATCGTGGCCATCATCGCCGTGGCGACGGAGATGCCGCCGGCAAGCCCCATGTTGTGGAAGAAGCGCTGCGGCAGCAGGAACAGACAGAACAGGCTGCTCGCCACCGTCAGCCCGCTGAACATGAGGGTGCGCCCCGCAGTGGCGAGCGTGATGCGCAGCGCGACGTCCACCGGCTTGCCGAGCGCGAGTTCCTCGCGGAAGCGCGACACCATGAAAAGGCTGTAGTCGACGGCAAGGCCCAACCCCAGCATCGACACCACGTTGGGCGCGTACACGCTGATCTCCGTGCCCCAGGTGGCCAGCTTCATCCACGCCATGCTGCTGGCGATGGTTGCCGCACCGACGACGAGTGGCAACAGCGCCGCCACCGCGGAACGGAACACCAGCACCAGCAACGCCGCCAGCAGCACGAAGCTCGCGCTCTCGGCGATGCGCAGGTCGCGGTCGAGCTGCTCGCGCACGTCGACGTAGACCGCCAGTTCGCCGCCCAGGCGCAGCGCGAGCGCCTCGCTCGCCAGCGCGTCGCGCAGTTGCCGATAGGCGGCGACGCCCTCGTCGTGGCCGCGTGCGAGATGCACCAGCGCATAGGTGTGGCGCCCGTCGCGCGATTTCAGGCGCGCATCGCCCGTGGTGTAGTAGGTGTGCGCCGCGCGCACCGCGTCGAGGCCGACCAGCGGCGCCAGCGCCGCTTCCACCGCCGCGCGGTAGTCCGGACTGTCGACCCGCTGTGGCCCACCGGCACCGCGCGGACTGAACATCACCACCACCGGCGCCTCGTCGTGGCCCAACTGCTCGCGCAGGATCGCATCGACCCGTGCGGAACCCGACGCCGGCGCGTGCCAGCCCGGATCGAGCGTCAGCCGCGCGGTGATGTCATGGCCGAAACCGACGGCAAAGACCGTCCACGCGACGGCCACCGCGACGAACACCCACGGCATGCGTACCACCCAGCGCGCCAGCGTCGTGAACATGCGCCGGCCCTCCTCAGCGGACCGCCATGCGGCGTTCTGCCTCACGCGCCACCGCGTCAAGGCGCAGGCGGACCTCGTCCTGCACATAGGCGTCGGTCAGCGCCGGCGGCGGCGGCAACAGCGGCACCACGTGCGCCCGGTAAACCAGACGCACCGGACGCCGGCTGCCCTCGATGCGCCACTCGCCGCGCATCGAGGCGACCCACCCCGACACCGAGCGGAAGCCGATCCACACGGGGGGACGCTCGTCCATCGCGAGCACCACATGATCCGGCAGCACCAGCGAAAGCAGGCCGCCCTCGCCCTTCTGCTCGACCAGGCGTGGCCGCACCTGGGGCGGCGACACCTGGCGCGACAGCGTCATCCCCGGCACGAAGCTCGCCAGGCGGTTGTAGTCGGTGAGCGTGGCCCACAGTACGTCCGCATCGGCATCGACCTGCGCCACCGCCTGGATACGCACCCCGGCAAGGCCGATATCGGTGACCACATTGGCGCGCGCCAGCACCATGGCTGGCAGGCACGCCAGAACACCCAGCAGGATTCTGTATCGGTTCACGCCACGCCTCCGCATCTCCGGCAGGTTTTTCTTTCAGTTTCCTCCATCCGGGGCAAAAGGCAACCCGCGCAGCGTGCGGCACGCGATCGGCGCTGCATCCCGGCTGCGCGAAAGTGCCAATGTTGCTATCCGCATCCCGAATTCCTAGAATGGGCTCACAACAATACCCAGGAGACGACACGCATGGACATGAAACGCTTCGAAACCCAGCATGAAGCCATCCAGCGTGGCATCGACGACCTGCGCACGCTCTCCAGGCGGGGCGTAAGTGAGAACGCTGCCGAAATCGCACGGCTGGTGGTGAACATCAGTTCCACCATCAAGCTGCACCTGGCCGGTGAGGATCGCATGCTCTATCCTGCCGCGTTGCGCGCGGGCGATGCCGCGGTGGCACGGCTGGCGCAACGGTATCAGGACGACATGGGCCCGCTTGCCGCGGAATTCGAAGCATTCGTGCGCCGCTGGAACACTGCGCAGCCCCTGCGCGAACAGGCGGAGACCTTCCGCCGCGAAGCGAACACGGTGCTTCGCCTGCTGTGGGAGCGCATGCAGCGCGAAAACACCGAATTCTATCCGCGCATGAAAGAACTGAAGGTCGACTGACCCCCGCGCGACAACGAGCCCAAGGTACCGGCCGACGGGGTTCGGCCCGCGAACACTAGCGCGGCACGCAGTACGAGGGATAAGCCAGGCGCGCCGCCTCGGGCCGCTCCAGCGCCCGGTACCGGCCCCCGGAGAACCGTGGACAGTCGCGCGCAAGGCCTGCCGCGATCACGGCCGCGCCGATGTCCTCGCCACCCGCCTCGCCAACGAAGCAGGTGCCGACCACGCGGTCCTTCGATCGCGTGCCATCCAGCTCGCATCTGACCTCGCGGCCCTGTGCCAGCCGCTCGACGAAGCGGGTGGCCTCGGCGCCGCCACGCTGGTCACGCTCCGGTGCGGCCACGCCCTGCAGGCGAACCTTGACGATTGTGCCGGCGCGTTTGAGATGGAGCGTGTCGCCATCGACCACGTGGGCGATGCCCGTGACGCGTCCACCGCCGCGGGCAAAAACCGGGGTGACAGCAAGGGCTGCAACGAGCAGCCCGGCGATCAGGCGCATGGGGTGGTTTCCTTTGTTGTTCAACCCTGATTTTCCATTAGCACCCTGCGGTCCGCTTGCCGGCCGAAACGGGCATTTGGAGCCGGATTCGGCCCGCACGCCGGCCTCCTACCGGGGGGACGCCGATTCCCCCACGCGCAGGATGCGCATGGCGTTGGTGCCGCCGTGCACGCCGGCGAGATCGCCCTCGGTGATGATGACCAGATCGCCCTCGCGCACCGCACCGTACCGCATGAGCCGGTCGAGCGCTTCGCGGTTCACCTCGGCATGGCCGGCGGCGGTCACGTCGAAGTCGACCGGGTAGACGCCGCGATAAAGCGTCACCTTCGCACGGGTGTCGGCATGACGCGTCAGGGCGTAGATCGGGATGCCGGAACTGATGCGCGACATCCACAGTGGCGTTGCGCCCGACTCGGTGAGTGCCGCGATGGCCTTCACGTTCAGATGGTTGGCGGTGTACATCGCGGCCTTGGCGATGGCCTCGTCGATGCGGTGGAAACGCATCGTCTGGCGGCGCGCGGACAGGGTGGTCAGGCGCTGGCGCTCCGCGGCCTTGCAGATGCGATCCATCGCCTGCACCACGCGTGCCGGGTATTTGCCGATGGCGGTCTCGGCGGACAGCATGACGGCGTCGGTCCCGTCGAGCACGGCGTTGGCGACGTCGAACACCTCGGCGCGCGTCGGAATGGGATTCTCGACCATCGACTGCATCATCTGCGTGGCGGTGATGACGACGCGGTCGAGGCTGCGCGCCGCCTGGATGATGCGCTTCTGCACCGCGGGCAGTTCGGCGTCGCCGATCTCCACGCCGAGGTCGCCACGCGCGATCATCACCACATCGGCGGCCTGCATGATGTCCTCGAGGCTGGCGACCGCCTCGGCGCGCTCGATCTTGGCGACGATGCCGGCACGGCCACCGGCCGCATGCAGCAGCGCGCGCGCCTCGTGAATGTCGTCGGCCGAACGCGGGAAGGAGACGGCGAGATAATCGGCGCGCATCGCGGCGGCGACCGCGATGTCGGCGCGGTCCTTGTCGGTGAGGGCCTGGGCCGACAACCCGCCACCTTGGCGGTTGATACCCTTGTTGTCCGCGAGCGCGCCACCGACCACCACGCGGCATTCGATCTGCGTGCCCCGAACGCCCTCGACCTCGAGGACGATCGCGCCGTCGTCCAGCAGCAGGGTGTCGCCGCGAACAACGTCTGCGGGCAGCGCGGCGTAGCTGATGCCGACCCGCTCCCGCGT
>JACDJC010002806.1_pt1 | contig 13245 bp, 15 predicted proteins | sample 7454191 | NCBI WGS metagenome assembly JACDJC01 (sample SAMN14253291, study PRJNA609438) | sludge metagenome | isolation source: sludge after 25d culture with pyrite and EDTA | collected 2018-12-20 | reverse complement strand
GCGGCGTCGAAATAGGCGTGCTCGGCGTGGTGGATGGTCTCGACCACCGACATGCCGAGCGCGAGGATGACGCCGATCGAGATCGGCACGTCCATGTTGACGCCGCCGGCCCGCAGCGCGCGCCAGGCCGAGCGGAAGAACGGCTGGCCGGCATAGGCGGCCGACGGCAGCACCAGGAGCGCCGACAGCCAGTGGAAGAAATCGCGCTGCTCCGGCAGCATGTCGGTGACGTTGCCCGACCACACCGGGATCGACAGCATCATCACGTTCATGGCCGCGAACGCCGCGACGCCGAGGCAGCGCAGCAGGAAGCGGGTCTCCTCGGCCTCGGCCGTCTCGGCGCGGACCGGTTCGAACGGATAGGCCTTGTAGCCGAGCTCGGCGAGGCGATCGACGAGCTGCGCCGGATCGAGCGCGCCGGCCTTCCATTCGACCGCGAGGCGGCGGTCGGTGAGGTTGACGCGGGCCAGCGTCACGTCGGGAATGGCCGACAGCCCGCGCTCGATCTTCGCCATGCAGCCGGCGCAGTTGACGCCCTCCACCGCGAGATCGATGTGGGCGTAACCCGGCGAGAACTCCTTCACGTAGTGGGAAAAGTCCCGCGTCAGTTCCATCGCTGCGATCCCGCTAGGGCGTGATGAAATGAGATACGATCAGCTTCGCCGTCATTGCGGGCTCCGCGAAGCAATCCGAGGCTGCAAGAAAGAGCTGGATTGCTTCGGAGCTTTCGCTCCTCGCAATGACGATCATTTAGCCTCATTCGTTTCGCCCGTCAGTTCAATATGACGCGGTTACGCGACAGGAACAGCCGCTCGCCCTTCCCGCCCCTCGCGTCGCTTTCCAGAACGAGGTCCCACTGGCCGGGCGTGACGCCCGACACGGCGCCGCGGTAGATGCCGCTCCCGGCCTCGGCGAGCACGATCTCCTTGTCGGCGCGCTTGTCCGCCGGCCGTTCCAGCCGGCCGGTGAAGGCGAGCCCGGTGAGCGGCGTGCCGTTGCGGTCGCGCGCCTCGACCCGCACCAGGGCCTCGCCGTCGGCCTGCCGCTCGATGTGCGCGCTCACGCGCCACTGGCGCTGCGCCTGCGCCTGCGCGGCCTTGATCTCGCCGCCGTAGGCGAGGCTCGCGCGATAGGCGCTGTCGACCTCGGTGCCCGGCAGCGTATCCACCGCGAGCTTGATCATCACCAGATTGACCGCGATCACCACGCCGAAGAAGGCGGCCGTGGCGATGAAGACGGTGCGCCCGGTGATGGGCCGTCCGGGAGCCGCCGATCCGGTCATGCGAAAGCCTCCTGGTCCCCTCGTTGCGCCGGCAGCCGCTCAGGGCTGCACGAAATTGTCCGTCGTCGACGCCGTCTCGTTCAGGTCGGGATCGGTGACGCGGAACGTCACCGGCACCGACTTCGGCGCCTCCGCCGCGGCCGGCGCCGTCACCAGCACGCGCAGTTCCATGGTCCGGTCCGGCCCGAGCACCACAGAGGGCCGGTCCTGCGCCGACGAATCCGTGCCGACGACGTGCAGCCGGGCGTTCGGCACGCCCTCGACGTCGAGCAGCACGGTGCGCTCCACCGGCCGCTTGTTCAGCAGCCGCACAGTATAGGCGTTGCGGACCGAGCCGTCACTCAGCCGCACCGCGATCGGGTTGCGGTCGTGCAGCGCGCTGACGTCGAGCACGGTCCGCGTCAGCAGCGCATACAGCATGATGACGCCGACGCCTGCGATCAGGGCGACGTAGGTGATGGTGCGCGGCCGGATCAGCCGGGTGATCTCCGGCTTGCCCTCCATCCGGCGGTGGATGTTGATGTCGTTGTCGTAGCCGATCAGCCGGGTCGGCCGGCCGATCTTGGTCATCACGCTGTCGCAGGCGTCGATGCACAGGCCGCACTGGATGCAGGCGAGCTGCGCGCCGTCGCGGATGTCGATGCCGGTCGGGCACACCGCGACGCACTGGTAGCAGTCGACGCAGTCGCCGACCTGCTCGCCGAGCGCGCGCAGGTCGCGCGCCTTCTTCAGCGAGGTGCGCTTCTCGCCGCGGTCGTACTTGTAGGTGACGTTGAGCGCCCACTCGTCGGTCAGCGAGGCCTGGATGCGCGGCCACGGGCACATGTAGACGCAGACCTGCTCGCGCATGAAGCCGGCGAGCGCGTAGGTCGTAAACGTCAGGATGCCGATCCAGATGTAGGCGATCATCGGCGCCTGGAAGGTGAGAAGCTCCCACACCAGCGTCGGCGCGTCGTTGAAATACAGAACCCAGGCGCCGCCGGTCCACCACGCGATCATCAGCCAGACGAAGTGCTTGGCGCCGATCTCGAAGACCCGCCGCGGGGTGAGGCCGGCGGCGTCCTTCTTCATGCGGGTGCGGCGGTCGCCCTCGATCGCCCGCTCGACCGCGTAGAACAGGTCGGTCCACACCGTCTGCGGGCAGAGATAGCCGCACCAGATGCGCCCGCCGATGGCGTTCATCAGGAACAGCACGAGAGCGGCGAGGATCAGAAGGCCGGTGAAGTAATAGACCTCCTGCGGCCACAGCTCGATGAAGAAGAAATAGAACCGGCTGTTGGGCAGGTCGACCAGCACCGCCTGGCTCGGCGCGTCGGGGCCGCGGTTCCAGCGCACGAAGGGCAGCAGGTAGTAGATGCCGAGGCACAGCGCCATCAGCCGCCACTTGATGTTCCGGAACGTGCCGGACACCGCCTGCGGGTAGACTTTCTTGTGGGCCTGGTAGAGCGGGCCGTATTCAGCGACCTCGGTTTCGCCCGGGGCGACGATCTTGTTCATTGGCTGAGGGGCCCTCGCCCTGGTGGTCCGATTCCGGCATCCGCGTCCTGTTCGGGCGGGCACCCGTGCAAATGCCGGAATCGAAGAATCGCTAGCAACATTAAGCTTCTGGTGGAGCTCTGGATTCGACATCCGCTCACTCACTCGCGACCAATCGCAAGCGAATGTCAAACCTGCTCCGCTGGCTGGCGAACCTAGGCCAGCGGCGCAAAAATTGATTGACCCAGCGCAATAAACAGCAGGATTTTTCCTGAAGTATCACGCGTTGTCCCCGGGCTTGGCGGCGCTCCTCGCCCCATCGTCATGCGCTAACCCGCGCTTCCACGTCTTTTCCAAACGGCCGACAAAACGTGGATGGCCGGGTCAAGCCCGGCCATGACGACGTCACCGAAAGCGGAAACACCGATGCTCGACGCACAGCCGGGCGGTTCCCTCAGGAGCCTCCGCCGAGCGAGTGGACGTAGACGGTCAGCGCCTTGATCGTGGTCGGATCGAGCCGGCTCGTCCATGCCGGCATCACGCCGGCCCGGCCGTTGGTGATCGTCTCGATCAGGGAAGCCTCGTCCATGCCGTACAGCGAGATTTTGTCGGTCAGGTTGGGCGCGCCGAGTTCCATGTTGCCCTTGCCCTGCTCGCCGTGACAGGCGACGCAGTTGTCGGCGAACAGCTTCTGCCCCGCGGCAAGGTCAACGCCGGGCCGGGTCGGCAGGCCGGACAGCGAGCGGACGTAGCTGGCGACGGTGACGATCTCGTCCTTCTTCAGGATGCCGTCCTTGCCGAACGCCAGCATGTTGCCCTCGTGCGCCTTGCCGTGGCCGGAACGGATGCCGAACTGGATCGTCTGCATGATCTGGTCGAGGGTGCCGCCCCACAGCCAGTCGTCGTCGTTGAGGTTCGGATAGCCCTTGGCGCCGGCGCCGCCGCTGCCGTGGCAGGGCGCGCAGTTATCGCCGAAGGCGGCCTTGCCGCGGGCGCGCGCCAGCGCCAGCAGCGCCGGATCCTTCTCGATCTCGGCGAGCGGCGCTTCGCCCAGCGCGACCATCTTGGCGCCGCGGATCTTCTCGAGGTTCGCCAGATCCACCGCGACCTCGGCGCGGGTCGAATAGCCGAACGTGCCCCTGGTGTAGCTCGAAACCAGCGGCCATGCCGGGTAGACGACCCAGTAGCCGATCGACCACAGGATGGTGGCGTAGAAGGTCCACACCCACCACCGCGGCAGCGGCGTGTTCAGCTCCTTGATGCCGTCCCAGGCGTGGCCGGTGGTCGCCGTGCCCGAGATCTGGTCGATATCGTGATGATGGTCGGTCATGGTCGCTCAGTCCTCCCGCAGCGGCATCCTCGCCGCGGCATCGAACACCGCGCTGTTGCGAGGGCGCAGGGCATAAATCAAGATGACGCAGAAAATCCCGACGAACAGCGGCGTCCACCACGTCATGACGAAATCCGAGACCAGGCTCTGGACGGTTATGATCGCTTTCATGGCGAGCCTCAGCGCAGATTGGCTTTTTCGTTGTAGAGGTTGAAGTCGACCAGCGTGCCGAGCATCTGCAGATAGGCGACGAGGGCGTCCATCTCGGTCGGGTTGCCGGGCTTGCCGTCGAAGTTGCGGACCACGGCCTTCGGATAGCGCTTCTGGAACGCGTCCGCGTCGGCGCTCTCGGGATCGACCTGCGCCTTGAGGTCGGCGGCGGCGCTGGCGATCTGCTCGTCCGAATAGGGCACGCCGATCGCGCGGTTCGCCTTGAGGTGGGCGGCGACGCTTCTCGCATCGACCTCGGCGCTGGCGAGGAACGGATAGCCCGGCATCACCGACTGCGGCACGATGGCGCGCGGATCGGTCAGGTGGGTGACGTGCCACTCGTCCGAATACTTGGCGCCGACGCGCGCCAGATCCGGGCCGGTGCGCTTCGACCCCCACTGGAACGGGTGATCGTACATGCTCTCCGCCGCCAGCGAATAGTGGCCGTAGCGCTCGATCTCGTCGCGCAGCGGCCGGACCATCTGCGAATGGCACAGATAGCAGCCCTCGCGGATGTAGATGTTGCGGCCCGCGAGCTCGAGCGGGGTGTAGGGCCGCATGCCCTCCACCTTCTCGATGGTGCTCTTGAGATAGAACAGCGGCGCGATCTCGACGAGGCCGCCGACGGAGATGACGATCAGAATTCCGATGACCAGAAGGATCGAATTCTTCTCGAGGATCTGATGACGATTCCAGAAGGACATTTTCGTTCTCTCGTCACTCACTCGGCCGGGCTGAGGGAGACGCGCGCCGGCGTCGTGGTCGACACCTCTTCGCCGGTCCGCACCGTCATCCACAGATTGTAGGCCATGATCAGGGCGCCGATCAGGAACAGCGCGCCGCCCGCGGCCCGGATGGCATAGAAGGGATGCATCGCCTCGACGGTCTCGATGAAGGAATATTCGAGGAAGCCGAGCGAGGTGTAGGCGCGCCACATCAGGCCCTGCAGGATGCCGGACACCCACATCGCGGAGATGTAGAGCACGATGCCCAGCGTGGCGATCCAGAAGTGCCAGTTCACCAGCTTGAGGCTATAGAGCTCCTTGCGGTTCCACAGCCACGGCACCAGGCAGTACAGCGCGCCGAAGGACACGAAGCCGACCCAGCCGAGCGCACCGGAATGAACGTGGCCGATGGTCCAGTCGGTGTAGTGGCTGAGCGAGTTCACCACCTTGATCGACATCATCGGCCCTTCGAAGGTCGACATGCCGTAGAACGCCACCGACACCACCATCATGCGCAGCACCGGATCGGTACGCAGCTTGTCCCACGCGCCCGACAGCGTCATCAGGCCGTTGATCATGCCGCCCCAGGACGGCATCCACAGCATCACCGAGAAGGTCATGCCGAGCGTCTGCGCCCAGTCCGGCAGCGCGGTGTAGTGCAGGTGATGCGGGCCGGCCCAGATGTAGAGGAAGATCAGCGCCCAGAAGTGGATGATCGACAGGCGGTAGGAATAGACCGGACGGTCCACCCGCTTCGGGATGAAGTAGTACATGATGGCGAGGAAGCCGGCGGTGAGGAAGAAGCCCACCGCGTTGTGGCCGTACCACCACTGGAACATCGCATCCTGCACGCCGCCCCAGGCGATGTAGGACTTCGAGCCGAACACCGACACCGGCAGCGCGGGGTTGTTGCCGAGGTGCAGCACCGCGATGGTGATGATGAACGCCAGATAGAACCAGTTGGCGACGAAGATGTGCGGCTCCTTGCGCTTGATGACCGTCACCAGGAACACCAGCAGGTAGGCGACCCACACGATCGTCAGCCACAGGTCGGCGTACCATTCCGGCTCGGCGTATTCCTTCGACTGCGTGACGCCGAGCAGGTAGCCGGTGCCGGCGATCAGAATGAAGAAGTTGTAGCCGACGACGACGAACCACGGCGCGAGATCGCCGGCGAGGCGCACGCGGCAGGTGCGCTGCACGACGTAGAACGAGGTGGCGATCAGCACGTTGCCGCCGAACGCGAAGATCACCGCCGAGGTGTGCAGCGGCCGCAGCCGCCCGAAGCTGGTCCACGGCAGGTCGAAGTTGAGCAGCGGATAGGCGAGCTGCAGCGCGATGATGAGGCCGACGGTGAAACCGGCGACGCCCCAGAACATCGCCATCACCGACGAGAACTTGATCGGGCCCCAATTATAGTTCGGACGGCCGTCGATCTCCGCCGGCGCCGGCGCGGCCGGGCGATTGAAGTAGCGGTTGAGGATGGCGATCGCCGCCGCAAGGCTGGCCGCCGCGCTGAGCCAGGCGTGGAAGGCGTAGGCCTCGTCCTGCGCGTTGGCGGCGGCAAAAAGGCAAAGCAGGACAAGGGCGGCAAACAATGCCACCAGGCTGCCCTCGCTGAACGTCATCAGCTTCTTGCTCTGGGAGTGTTCCATGGCGACTCTTCGGGAATAGGTTTGATGATCATGCATCACTGATTTTATGAATTTGCGATTTGATCAAGATCAATTTCGTCAAAGGTGGCGTCCCGCACGTTCATGCGGCGTCCGGCGTGTCCCGCAGTCCACACTTCCGAACGATCTTGCAGGTCCGGCGCGGCGATACGAGCGCGTTTCGGGGGCCGGCGCGCCGCGAGACCGCGCGCGGGCGCCTTCGATGGCAGGACAAAGTGCTGAATCGACTTTTGGCGCGGCCGCGCCTATGACCGGACCGTGACTGGAAACGCATCATGCTGACGGCGCTTTTCGCCGACATTCACGGCAACCGGGAGGCGCTGGAAGCCTGCCTCGACCACGCCCGCGCGCACCGCGCGGAAGCTTACGCCTTTCTCGGCGACTATGTCGGCTACGGCGCCGATCCCGAATGGGTGACGGGCGTGGTGCGCGACTTCGTCGAACAGGGCGCCGTCGCCGTGGTCGGCAACCACGACCGCGCGGTGTCCGATCCGTCGCAGCCGATGAACCGCGACGCCGAGACCGCGATCGCCTGGACCCGCGAGCAGCTCAGCGTCGGCGCCGCCGAATTCCTGGCGCGGCTGCCGATGACGGTCGAGGACGGTCCGCGCCTCTATGTCCACGGCGACGCCTCGGCGCCGGCCCGCTTTCATTACGTCACGAACTCCGACGCAGCGCGGCGCAGCCTGCAGGCGACCCATGCGCAGACCACCTTCTGCGGCCACGTCCACGCGCCGGCGATCTACGCGCTCTCCTCCACCGAGAAGCTGACGTCGTTCCAGCCGGTGCCCGGCATCGCGATCCCGCTGTTGAAGCAGCGGCGCTGGGTCTCGGTGCTCGGCGCCGTCGGCCAGCCGCGCGACGGCGACAGCGCCGCCTGCTACGCGATGTTCGACCAGCGCACGCTGGAGATCACCTACCACCGCGTGCCCTACGACATCGAAACCGCCGCGGAGAAGATCCGCGCCGCCGGGCTGCCGCCCAGCCTCGCCGACCGCCTGCACCGGGGCCGCTGAGCATGGCCAAGCCCCGGCTGGAGACCGGCTCGACGCTCGACGGCTTCCTGATCGGCGAGGTGCTGCACACCGGCGGCATGGCGATGCTGTGGAAGGTGACGCGGCCCGATCTCGACGTGCCGCTGGTGATGAAGGTGCCGCTGCTGTTCGAGGGCGAGGACCCGAGCGCCATCGTCTCCTTCGAGATGGAGCAGATGATCATGCCGCGGCTGTCGGGACCCCACGTCCCGAAGTTCATCGCCGCCGGCGACTTCACCGTGCAGCCCTACATCGTGATGGAATACCTCGAGGGGCAGCCGCTGTTGAAGCGGCTGAAGGAGGTGCCGCTCGCCTATGACGAGGTGGTGCGCATCGCCGGCCGCGTCGCCACCGCCCTCGACGACATCCACCGCCAGAACGTCATCCACCTCGACGTCAAGCCGTCCAACATCATGTTCCGGCCGACCGGCGAGGCGGTGCTGATCGACTTCGGCCTCGCCCATCACACCCAGCTTCCCGACCTGATGGACGAGGAATTCCGCCTGCCCTACGGCACCGCGCCCTACATGGCGCCGGAGCAGATCCTGGGGACGCGGCGCGATCCGCGCAGCGACATTTTTGCGCTCGGCGTGCTGATCTATTTCCTGTCCACCGGCGTGCGGCCGTTCGGCGACCCGCAGACGCTCAAGGGCCTGAAGAAGCGGCTGTGGAAGGCGCCGGTGCCGCCGCGCAAGCTGCGCCCCGACTATCCGCCCTGGCTGCAGGAGATCGTGCTGCACTGCCTGGAGGTCGATCCGGCGGCGCGCTACCCGACCGCGGCGCAGGTCGGCCTCGACCTGCAGGACCCCGCGCAGGTCACGCTCACGGCGCGCGCCGAGCGCACCGAGACGCCCTCGTTCTGGCAGGCGCTCAAGGGCAAGTTCAACCAGAACACCATCGACCGGCTGCAGCGCACCGCGCTGACGGATCAGGTCGCCGGCGCCCCGATCATCCTGGTGGCGATCGACCTCGCGGAGGCGTCCGACGCGCTGTCGCGGGCGCTGCGCATCAACGTCAACCGCCTCCTGAGCACGGCGCCGCACGCCCGCGTCGCGTGCATCAACATCCTGAAGCAGAGCCGGCTCACCATCGACCGCACCCTCGACGAGAGCGGCCACAACAAGCACGTCAGCCGGCTGGTGAGCCTCAGGCACTGGGCCGAGCCGCTGCAACTGCCGCCCGACAAGCTGACCTATCACGTGCTGGAGGCGATGGACCCGGCCGAGGCGCTGCTCGATTACGCGCGCTCCAACCACGTCGATCACATCCTGATGGGCGCGCGCGCCAACTCGACCCAGCGCAAATTCCTCGGCAGCGTATCGGCGGCGGTCGCCTCGCACGCACCCTGCACCGTGACCGTGGTGCGGCCCCGCGCGCCGATCGACGGCAATTAGGCGCGGCCAACTGGTGTCGGCGGCGCGGGCACGCTATCCTTGTCGCGCGCGGCGCTCCGATCGAAGCTCATCTTGATGCAAATCAACGAGAATCCGCGCCGATGCTGCAATCTCCGGCCCGCATCGACCGCCCGCCGCCCCAGAAAGCCTGAATCGACCATGCGACATGTCCTGAACATCCTAGCCGTCACGCTGGTCATCACCGCGGCGGCCGTGACCGCGGCGTCGGCGGCCTCGCCGGCCGAAATCCGCGGCCGCACCTTCGCCAGGACGAACTGCGCGAAATGCCATTCCATCGACCGCGTCAGCCCGAGCCCGCTCAAGATCGCGCCGCCGTTCCGCACCCTGCACAAGCGCTATCCGGTCGACACGCTGGCGGAAGCCTTCGCCGAGGGCATCGACACCGGCCATCCCACCATGCCGATGTTCACGCTCGAGCCCGACCAGATCAACGACCTGCTGGCGTTCCTCAAGACGCTGGAATAGCAGCGGGCTTCCTCTCTCGTCACGTTTCATCTCCCGCGTCACGCGCATGTCCAAGACCGTCGCCGTCCTCCAAGGCCATCCCGATCCCGCCGGGGGCCATCTCTGCCACGCGCTGGCGGATTCCTATGCCGAAGGCGCGGCGGCCGCGGGCCATCGCGTGCTCCGCGTCGAGATCGCCCAAATCGATATACCGATCCTGCGCGACCGCGCGGCGTTCGAGACCGGCGAATTGCCGGCCTCGCTCGCGGAAGCGAAGGACGCGATCGTCGCCGCCGATCATATCGTGCTGGTCTTTCCGCTCTGGCTCGGCACCATGCCGGCGCTGGTCAAGGCGTTCCTCGAGCAGGTGATGCGGCCGGGCGTGGCGTTCGCCTACGAGAAGACCGGCATCCGCAAGTTGATGACCGGGCGCTCCGCGCACATCGTCGTCACCATGGGGATGCCCGCTCTGGCGTACCGGCTGTTCTTCCTCAGCCACGGTGTCGCGGGACTCCGCCGCAACATCTTCAGGTTCGTCGGCTTCTCGCCGGTGCGCAGCACGATGTTCGGCATGGTGATGGCGGCGTCGGAGAGCACCCGTCAGGGCTGGCTCGCACGGATGCGCCGCGACGGCGAAAGGCTGCGGTAGGCGCAGAGTTACGCGTCACGGCCTATCAACGCGTCGTCCCGGCGCAAGCCGGGACGACCGTAGAAGTCCGTCAGGACTGCCCGCGAAAATCCCGCCACACCAGTCCCGCCGCGGCGATGTCGGACAGCGCGTTGCCGACCGCCTTGAACACCGTGATCTCGCGCGCGTCCGTGCGGCCCGGCCGCGCGCCGGTGCACAGTTCCGCCAGCGAGCCCTGGATATCGCCTTCGGCGATCACGCCGTCGCGGATCGGATCGAGCAATTCGCCGCTCTCCTTCAGTGCATCGTAGGTATCGACATAGATGCGGCCGCGGCGCAACGCTTCGTCGTCGGCCTCGCGCATGAACGGCGTGAACGAGCCGATCAGGTCGAGATGCGTGCCCTCCTTCAGCCACGCGCCCTTGATCAGAGGCGCCTGCGCCAGCGTCGCGCAGCTCACGATGTCGGCCTCGCCCACCGCGCGTTCGAGGTCGGTCGCCACATGCGCGTCGATGCCGCGCGAACGTATTGCCGCCACCAGCCGCTCAGCGCCGGCGGCGTTGTGATTCCATATATCCACGCGCGCGATCGGCCGCACCGCGCGGAACGCGTCCGCCGCGAGCGACGCCACCCGCCCCGCGCCGACCACCAGCAGCCGCGACGCCTCCGGGCGCGCGAGGAACGACGCGCCGAGCGCGGCGATGCCCACGGTGCGGCGCGAGGTGATCTCGTTGCCGTCGATCAGCGCGAGGTGTTGCCCCGTCTCGCCGTCGCAGAGGAGATAGCTGGAGAACAGGCCGGGCAACTGCTTCTTGCCGTTCTCGGGAAAGATCGTGACGATCTTGATGCCGACGAAGGCGCGCTGCCACGCCGGCATGATGAGGATGGTGGCGGTCGAGCCGTCCGGCTGCGGCATGAAGTGATGATGGCGCAGCGGCACCTCGGCGCCGGAGGCGAAGGCTTCGCGCAGCGCCGGCACCAGGCGGTCGAACGGCAGGCTGTCGCGGGCGCGGGCTGCGTCGATGACGACGGGGGAAGGTGTGGGGGTCAAGCTGCGATGTCTCCGTCATCCGTCATTCCGGGGCGCTCGCGCCGCGAGCGAACCGGAATCTTTTTCATTTCGGCGAGATTCCGGATCAGCCCGCTCCGCGGACTGTCCGGAATGACGACGGCTCTCGACATCACTTTGTGCCTTCATCTCCTCCACCAGCGCCTTCCGAAATGCGCGGTCGCGCTTGAGGTGCCATTCGCGGCTCATGGCCTCGCCGCGCGTGGCGAAGGCTTCGGTATGCAGCAGCGCCCACGCCCGCCCGCGCGTGGTGCGCGCGCCGCGCCCGGCGTTGTGCTGCGCGAGCCTGCGCGCCACGTCGTTGCTCCAGCCGACATAGGTCAGCGCCCGGCCCTTGTGCACGCAGCCGAGCACGTAGACGAAGCAGGGCGCCCCCACCCTTTCCTCCCCCGCTTGCGGGGGAGGGTTAGGGAGGGGGCTCTCTGGATTGCTTCGTCGCTTCGCTCCTCGCAATGACGAAGGGGGGACCGTGCTCATTTCTTCGCCGGCTCCTTCTCCGCCGGCTTCTTCTCCAGCGCATCCACGCGCGCCTGCAACTGCGCCACCGTCGCCTGCAAGCCGGCGACAGCGGCCTGCAGCGCGTCGATCCGGCGCGCCGCCGCGTCGAGCTTCTGTCCGCTGTCGAGCGAGACCTTGGTGAGTTGGGCCTTCAGGTAATTGACGTTGCTCTGCAGGCAGCCGGTGCGCCGCTCCATGATCTTCTCGGCCGAGCAGTTCTCGATGCCCGGCACGTCCTGCGCGGCCGCGGGCCAGGCGGCCGCAACCCACAGCGCCAGCGCCAGTCCCGTCCTCATGCGCGCCTCCTGTCCCGATTTGCGACGCCGCCATGCGGCGATCTTAACACTTCGAACGCGAGCGGAACGAAACGCGCCCGAATCAGCGATTCATAGCATGCGGCCCGCGCCCGCCTCGATATCTTGTGGCCCGCCCCGCTCTCGCGACAAGATCGTGTCCCGTCCGTCTTGCGCGGCGAGGGCGTAACACCGCAAGATGCGCGGCAAACCTTAACGCGCGGCCGACGCCCGCGCCGGAGCGAATGATGGCCGATTTCCATGGCGTGTTTCCCTATCTGGTGTCGCCGCTCGACGCCGACGGCACGGTGAACGCCGACGTGCTCGGCCGGCTGTGCGACGACCTGATCGCCGCCGGCGTGCACGGGCTGACGCCGCTCGGCTCCACCGGCGAGTTCGCCTATCTCGACCGCGCCCAGCGCAGCGCCGTGGTGCGCACGACCATCGCAGCCGCGCGCGGCCGCGTGCCGGTGGTGGCCGGCGTCGCCTCGACCTCGACTGCCGACGCGGTGGCGCAGGCGCGCGAGTACCAGGCGCTCGGCGCCGACGGCATCCTCGCGATCCTCGAATCCTACTTCCCGGTGAAGGACGCGCAGATCGAAGCCTATTTCCGCGCCATCGCCGATGCGGTGGACGTGCCGGTGGTGATCTACACCAACCCGCAGTTCCAGCGCTCCGACCTCACCCTCGACGTCATCGGCCGCCTCGCCGCGCATCCGCGCATCGGCTACATCAAGGACGCCTCCAGCAACACCGGCCGCCTGCTGTCGATCATGAACCGATGCGGCGACGCGCTGAAAGTGTTCTCGGCCTCGGCGCACATCCCCGCCGCGGTGATGCTGATCGGCGGCGTCGGCTGGATGGCGGGACCGGCCTGCATCGTGCCGCGCGAAAGCGTGAAGCTCTACGAACTCTGCAAGGCCGCGCGCTTCGACGAGGCGATGACGCTGCAGCGCAGGCTGTGGCGCGTCAACGAGGTGTTCGCGCGCTTCAACCTCGCCGCCTGCATCAAGGCCGGGCTGGACATTCAAGGCTACGCGGTAGGCGATCCGGTGCCGCCGCAGGCCGCGCTCACCGCCGAGGAACGCAAGGTGGTGGAAGGCGTGCTGCGCGACCTCGCGCAGGGCTGAGATCACCGATCAAGACCGGCCACTAAGATCGACCATGG
>JACDJC010002805.1_pt1 | contig 13247 bp, 12 predicted proteins | sample 7454191 | NCBI WGS metagenome assembly JACDJC01 (sample SAMN14253291, study PRJNA609438) | sludge metagenome | isolation source: sludge after 25d culture with pyrite and EDTA | collected 2018-12-20 | reverse complement strand
CTGACCGACGCCGACCCACAACAGCGCACCGGCGGCCGCCGCCACGACGACGTCGTCGGCGCTGAACAGGCCGGCGAGCACCCGGTGGCCCAGCACCGTGACCGCGCCCAACACGACCGAAGCACCAATCGCCCAGGCCACCACCCGTCCGGCTGCCGATCGCGCCTCACCGCTCCGCCGGCCGCCCAACTCGCGGGCCACCAGCGCCTGTCCGGCGGTCTCGATGCCGTCGTAGTCGAAGGCGAGAAACGTCCACACCCCGATGCCGATCTGGTAGGCGGCGAGCTCGACCGTGCCCATCCGGCCGGCCACCGCCACCGCCATCAGAAAGATCGACCGAAGGGCCACCGTGCGCACGATCAGCGCTGACCCCACCCGCAGCTGGATGGCGATGCGCCCCAGATGTGGGGCGAGCCCCACCTGGTGGCGCCGGGCCTCGGCGCCCACCAGGGCGACGTAAACGAGGGCCCCGCACCACTGGGCGATCACCGTCGACAGCGCCGAGGCGCCGATGCCAAAGTCGAGCACGATGATGAGGGCGACCTCGATCACGAGGTTGATCAGGGCGGTCACCAGCCCGACGTACAGCGGTGTGCGGGTGTCGTGGTGACCCCGACGAAACCCGGCGCCCGCCATGACGATCAACAGCGCAGGAAATCCGGCGGTGGAGATGCGCAAATACGTCACGGCGCCGTCGACCACCTGGGGCTCGGCACCGAAGAGCCGGGCGAGCGCCGGTGCCAACGGCAGCACCACCAGCGCCACCGCCACGCCGAGCAGGGCGCCGAGCCACGTGGCGGTCACGCCCTCCTCGGCCGCATCCCGTTGGCGCCCGGCGCCGAGAAGTCGGGCAACCGCAGCGGTGGTGGCGAACGTGAGGAAGATGAAGATGGTGTAGGCGGCCATCACGATCGTGCTGGCCACCGCCAGGCTGGCCAGCGCTTCGGTCCCGAGCGTGCCGACCAGGGCGGTGTCGGTCAGCAGGTAGGCGGGCTCGGCGGCCAGCGTGGCGGCTGCGGGCACCGCCAGAGCAACGATCTCACCATCCCAGCGGCGCTCGCTGCTCATCACCGTTCCGGCTGGGTCGGCCTTCCGACCGTCACCGCAGACACCAGTCGATCGGCGGCCGGCCGGCCTCGACGAGCGCAGCGTTGGCCTGACTGAACGGCTTTGATCCAAAGAACCCACGGTGGGCCGAGAGCGGCGAGGGGTGCGGCGAGGCGATCACGACGTGCGGTCCACCCTCGATGAGGGCACGCTTCTTCTGGGCCGCCGCACCCCACAGCACGAACACCACCCGCTCCGGCTTGGCAGCTGCGGTGGTCATGACCCGGTCGGTGAAGCGCTCCCAGCCCTTTCCCTGGTGGGAGCCGGCTGCGCCGCCCCGCACGGTGAGCGAGGTGTTCAACAACAGCACGCCCTGCGTGGCCCACGCCGACAGGTTGCCGCCCGACGGGTTGGGGCAGCCGACATCGGCGGTGAGTTCGGAGAAGATGTTCTTCAGCGACGGGGGCGGCGGAACGCCGTCGCTCACCGAGAACGCCAGGCCATGGGCCTGGCCGGGGCCGTGGTAGGGATCCTGGCCCAGGATCACCACCCGCAGGTCGGCGTAGGACGTGAGGTGGAGGGCGGCGAACACCTCAGCGCGGGGCGGGTACACCGGCCCGCGAACCCGCTCGGCATCGACAAAGGTCATCAGCTCGGCCCAATAGGGGTCCTGTAGCTCACGACCCAGCAGCGGGTTCCAGTCGGTGGCCATCGCCCCATTCTGGTCGGTCGGCCCGTCGGGCTTCGCTGAGGCGGTTCGAAGCCGCAAACGCCGAAGCGGCGCGCGACGGTGGCGCCGAGCGCGAAGATGGACCCATGAGCCGCCGCACCGTCACCGTCCGCCGTTTCATCGCTGCGCCACCCGAGGTGGTCTTCGACCTGATCGCCGACAACTCGGCGTGGGGGAGGTGGGCGATCGGCCTCGAATCCGAACGCGAGGCGGAGGGCCACGACCATCCCGATGGCGTGGGTGCAATCCGCAAGGTGGGACGAGCGCCGGTCGCCAGCCGCGAGGAGATCACCGCCTTCGATCCGCCCCGATCGCTCAGCTACAAGCTTCTGACCGGCCTCCCACTTCAGGACTACGAGGCCTCGGTGATGGTGGAGCAGGTGACCGACGGCAGCCTGCTGACGTGGGCCGGATCGTTCGTACCGGTCAACGGGGTGCAATCCGCCGGAGGCGCGACGGCGTTGCGGGCGGCGTTGGGGAGCTTCTGCGTGAGCATCGCCCGCTACGTGTCACGCGACGACGGCGACGACGACCTCTCGGTGCACGAAGGCACCGTCGACTAGACATCCGGGCTGCGCCGCCGCGGCTGCGGGGCGTCGCTACGCTCCACCGATGCCCGCTGCGCTCGTCACCGAGGATCTGGCCAAGGCCTTCGGTGCCAACGTCGCGGTCGGCGGGCTCAGCCTCGTGGTGCCCCAAGGGAGCTGTTTCGGGCTGATCGGACCCAACGGCTCGGGCAAGACGACGACGATGAGGATGTGCGCCGGGCTGCTGCGTCCCGACAGCGGACGGGCGAGCGTCGATGGCGTCGACGTGTGGGTCGACCCGGTTGAGGCCCGCCGCCGCATCGGCGTCGTGCCCGATCCGCTGTTGTTGTTCGAGCGCCTGTCCGGCATCGAGCAACTGGTGCACACCGGCCTGCTGCGCAACCTCGGTCGAGCCGTGACCGAGGAGCGGTCCTGGGCGTTGCTGGAGGTGCTCGGCCTGACCGGGGCGGCCGGCGAGGTGATCGGCGACTACAGCCACGGCATGCGCAAGAAGCTGTCGCTGGCCGCTGCGATGCTGCATCGCCCCGCACTGTTGTTGCTCGACGAACCGTTCGAGGGCGTCGATCCGGTTTCGGCGCTCACGGTGCGGCGGGTGCTCGACCGCTATCGCCACGCCGGCGGCACCGTCGTCGTCTCCAGCCACGTGATGGAGGTTTTGCAGCGCTTCTGCGACCGGGTGGCCATCATCGACCGGGGCCAGGTGCTCGCCGCCGGACCGCTGGACGAGCTGGCCGGCGACAGCACCACCCTGGAGGAGGCGTTCATCGCCATCGTCGGCGAGTCGCCCACCGACGCACGCTTGTTGGACTGGTTGGACGCGCCGACGTGACCGAGCCGGGCGTCGTGGCCGGTCGGACCTCGGTGCGGCCCGCCCGCGCTGAGGTGGCTGCCCATTCGGCGCCGCCGCCGTTGGGCCCGGCACTCGCCGCCCGGCGCATCGTCGAGCTGAAGGTGGCGTTGCTGACGGCGCTGGCCCGCACCTCGATCATGCATGCGGTTGGGCTGGCGGTCGGCACCGCCGTGGCGGCGGTGTTTGGCGGAGCCATGGGCGTGGGGATTGCCGTGGGAGCCCGCCAGGTGGCCTGGCTCGACCCGGTGCTCGTCGTCGGCGCCACCGCGCTGCCGGTGGTGGCGGTTCTCTTCGGGGCGATGGTCGGGGCCGAAGGCACGATCGACCCTCGGCGGCTGGCGGTGTTGCCGCTGTCCAACTCGGCCCTCTCGGCCGGCACGCTGACCGCAGCGCTCGTTGGACCGGCAGGGCTGGCCGGCATGTTGCTGGCGGCCGGCACGGTGGCCGGCTACGTACCGGCGGGTCCCGGGGCGCTGATCGTCGTGGCGGGCGTCGTCGGCCTGGCGACGTTGACCGTTACCTGCGCCCGGCTGGCCACCAACGTGTTGGGCATGCTGGCCGGGGGTCGGGGCCGGCGCTTCGCCAACCTCCTCACCGCCTCCGCCGGGCTGTTGCTGGCGGCGGGTGCGCAGCTGATCAGCTTCCTGATGACGCGGCCCACCGGGTGGTGGGAGAACGCCGCCGACGCAATGGCCTGGACGCCCACCGCCCAGCTCGCCCGTGCGGTCACCCAGGCCGGCACCAGTCCCGGGGCGGCGACGGCGCACCTGCTGGCAGGTCTGGCGGTGTTGCCGGTGCTGTTCGTGTTGCACGGACGCACCTTTCGCCTGTTTCTGGTGGCGACGCCCGGCGTCGGCGCAGCATCGAAACGTGCTCGACGGCAGCGGCGGCCCTACCCGCGATGGCTGCCCGAGTCGCCCGCCTGGACAGTGGCGGTGCGCTCGGTGCGCCTGAAGTTGCGGGAACCGCGCCTCCTGACCGGGCTGGTCGCCGCGCTGGCGTTGGCGATCGGTGGGTCGCTGGCCGTTGTGCTGTCCTCCGGGGATGGCCGCAACCCCACCATGGTGTTGCTGGGGACCGCCGCCCAGTTTGCCGTGATCTTCGACAACCAAAACGCCTTCGGCACCGACGGTCGGGCGCTCGGTGCCGACCTGATCGCCAACGGCGACCTGTCCCACCTCGTGCGGGGCAAGCGGCTGGCTGCGCTCTTCTCCGGGGTCCCGCCGGTCGTGGTGGTGCCACCGATGGTGGCGGCGCTCACCGGTGGGTGGTCGCTGGTGCCGATCGGGCTGCTCCTCGGTGCCGGCGCTGCCGTCCTCGCCTCCGGTGTGGCCATGTTCGTCAGCGTGAACGCGCCGATGGCCCAGCCCGAATCCTCCAATCCGTTTGCGTCAGCGGACGCCGGGCAGGGTTGCCTGTCGGGCCTGTTTCTCGGTTTCAGCCTGGCGTTGATGGGCATCGTCACGATCCCGCCGGCGCTGGTGATCGGGTATTTCGGGCCGGGGCGGCCTGCGTTGGTGGTGGCCTTGGTCGCCGTCTCCCTCGCCGTTGACGTTGCGCTGGGGGCGCTGGCCGAGCGCACGGCCACCCGGATGCTGACCGGCCGTGCCGATCGGGTACTCGACGCGGTGACGCCCACCTGAGCGCCTCGTTGGATCAGTGGGCGCGCCAGTCGGTGCGGCCCGCTCGCACCGCCGTCGCCGACACCTCGGCGAACTCCGGCGGAAGCCACAGGCGGTGTTCGCCGGGGGTGGACCATCCCTGGCGAGGGGCGACGGCCACTTCGGGCAGCGAGGCGAGGGCGGCCCGCTGCGCAGCTTGGTCCCCACCGTAGAAGCGCAGCTCGTGGAGCTGGTGCCACTTGTCGGCGCCCATCACCACGGCGTCGTAGCCGACGGCCAGGTCGGCGATCAGCCGATGCCGTGAGACGACGATCCCGATGTCGCTGCGCCCATCGGCGAAGCGGTGCAGCGCATCGACGCGCTGCTCGATCTGTTCGCTCAGGTGGGCCTTGTCGAAGGCGGCCTGGCTGATCGCCAGGTCGAGTCGATCCAGCCGTCGCTGCTCCAGCGCCGCGTCGATGACCGCCACGTGGGCGACGGTCAGAGGGTGAAACGACCCGGGGTAGATCCCCCGACGGGGTTGATCCGCCGCCACTCAGCCGACGTTGCGTTGCGTAGCGGCGCGACGCACGAACTCGACGATCCAGTCGGCGGTCAACCCCTGGGTCACCCCCAGATCCAGCGACGCGAGCCCACGGCGGGTCTCCTCGTCGCCGATGCGTTCCCATCGGTCGAGCGTCAGCAACTGCGACAACTCCGGGGTGTACTCGGGGTGGCCCTGGAACGAGATGGCGGAGCCGTAGGCCATGCCGGCGACCGGGCAGCCCGGCCCCTCGGCGAACACGACGGCGCCCTCGGGCGGCACGATCACCTGGTCCTGGTGGGAAGCGATCAGCCTGAACTCCTCAGCCGCCGGCACCATCCATGGCTGAGGCCGGGTCACCCGGTACGTCTGGACGCCCACCCGCCAACCGACGGCGGCCCGCTCCACGGAGCCCCCCAGTGCGACGGCCAGCAGTTGGTGGCCGAAGCAGTCGCCGATGTAGGGCCGGTCCTCGTCGACCAACGTGCGCACCAGCTCGAGGGCGCTCGGTAGCCAGGGAAGGTCATCGCTGACGAGCGAATGGGCCGAGCCGGTGGTGATCCAGCCGTCGACGACGTCGAGATCACCCGGGAGCTCGCCCTGATCGAGGTCGACCCGCACCAGCGTGACGTCGTGTTCGGCGAAGAACGAGGCGAACAGCTCGGGATAGTTGCCGCCGGGGCCTTGGGCGGCCGGTGCCACCTGACCGCACATCAAAAGTCCGAGCAACATCTGTGCCTCCAGCAACACCCGAGCCGGTGCGCGGCCTGTTGTCTGGAACCTAGTGGTTGTGAAAGCCGCCGGGCGCGAGACAGACTGGGCACGTGGCCACAGCGATCCCTTCCCCCTTGTGTCTCCCCATCCTTGTAGTACCGCGCTGACGCGCACACCCGATTCAGTTCGTTGGCGTGCGTGATGACCTCCCCAGGTGGGAGGTCATCGCAGTTTTCGGCCCGAATCGGTCGTGCGCACGTCACCGTGCTATCGAAGCACACCACGGCGGCGCCGCACACCGTCGAGCCAGGCTCATACCAAGCATCACCGCTCCAAACGCCCAGCCCAGCCTTCCCCATTAGCCCACCCTCACAGGAACGATCATGGACCCCACCCCGCACCTCGGCGACGACCCGGCCGCCACCCCCGCTGATGGTTCGTCCACCGTCGGCGCCGCCCCCGAGCGGATCAACGGCGGCCAGGCGCTGATCCGCTCGCTCGAGCTGGAAGGAACCGACACGATCTTCGGGTTGCCGGGCGGGGCGATCCTCCCGGTGTACGACCCGATCCTCGACAGCCCGATCCGTCACATCCTCGTCCGGCACGAGCAGGGCGCCGGGCACATGGCCGAGGGCTACGCCCACGCCACCGGCCGTCCGGGGGTGGCGATGGTGACCTCCGGCCCGGCGGCCACCAACATCGTGACCCCGCTGGCCGACGCCTACATGGACTCGGTGCCGATGATCTGCATCACCGGGCAGGTGGCCACCGCATCGCTGGGGACCGACGCCTTCCAGGAAGCCGACACGGTCGGTATCACCCGGTCGGTGACCAAGCACAACGAGCTCGTGACCTCGGCGGCCGATATCCCGCTGAAGGTTCGTCAGGCCTTTCACCTGGCGACGACCGGGCGGCCGGGCCCGGTGCTGCTCGACATCCCCAAGGACATCGTCGACCCGAACAACCCCGACGCTTGGTTCGATTGGGTCTGGCCCACCGACGACGAGGTGCGTGCGTCCCTGCCCGGCTACCGGCCGACGACGACTGGCCACCCCCGTAAGGTGCGCGAGGCGGCGGAAATGATCCTCGCCGCCGAGCGGCCGGTGCTTTACGTCGGCGGGGGAGTGCTGAAGGCCCGGGCGGCCGAGTCGCTGCGCGAGCTGGCCGAGCTGCTCGACATCCCGGTGGTGACCACGCTGATGGCCCGGGGGGCGTTTCCCGACGACCATCCGTTGTGCCTGGGCATGCCCGGCATGCACGGTAACTACACCGCGGTCACCGCCATGCAGCGGAGCGACCTGCTGATCGCGTTGGGCAGCCGGTTCGACGACCGGGTCACCGGCAAACTGGCCGAGTTTGCACCTCTTGCCAAGGTGATCCACGTCGACATCGACCCGGCCGAACTGGGCAAGGTGCGCAACGCCAACGTCCCGATCGTCGGGGATTGCCGGCAGGTGATCGATGCGATCCTTGCCGACCTCATCCATCTGGGTGGCGCCGACGCAGCCACCGACATCACAGCGTGGCGCTCGACGGTGTCGGGATGGCAGGAGAAGTACCCGCTCGCCTACGACCAGTCCGAGCCGGGGGAGCTGCTCAAGCCGCAGTACGTGCTCGAGCAGCTGCGCGACCTGTCGCCAGAGGACACGATCGTCGTGTCGGGCGTGGGCCAGCACCAGATGTGGGCCAGCCAGTTCTGGACATTCCGGCACCCCTACACCTGGATCAACTCCGGGGGCCTGGGCACGATGGGCTTCTCGGTGCCGGCGGCGATCGGGGCAAAGGTCGGCATGCCGGACCGCACGGTGTGGTCGGTCGACGGCGACGGCTGTTTCCAGATGACCGCTCAGGAATTGGTCACCGCCGCCACCGAACGCATCCCGGTGAAGGTGGCCATCTTGAACAACGCCTATCTGGGCATGGTTCGCCAGTGGCAGGAGATGTTCTACGAGGAGCGCTACAGCGAGGTCTACCTCAGCCCCGACCTGCCCGACTACGTGAAGTGGGCCGAAGCGATGGGCTGCGTGGCGTTTCGCGTCGAGTCACCCGAGGAGGTGGCGCCGACGATCCGTAAGGCCAACGAGATCGACGACCGCCCGGTCGTCATCGAGTTCCGCACCGACAGCTCGGAGAAGGTGTTCCCCATGGTGCCTTCCGGTAAAGGCAACGACGAGATTGTGGTGTCGCAGGACTCCGACGAAGCCGAAGGGATCACCCAATGATCGATGAAGACCACCACCACGTGCTGTCGGTGCTCGTCGAGGACAAGTCGGGCGTGCTCGCCCGGGTCGCCGGGCTGTTTGCCCAGCGCGGGTACAACATTGAATCCCTGGCGGTCGCCCCGTCCTCGGATCCGGGCCTGAGCCGGATCACGATCACCGTCAACGTCGACACGGCACCGCTCGAGCAGATGGTCAAGCAGCTCAACAAGCTGGTCAACGTGCTGAAGATCACCGAGCTTGCTCCCCGGCACTCGGTGGAGCGGGAGCTGATGTTGGTGACCGTGCGGGCCGAACCCGACCGTCGGCGCGAGGTGATCGAGCTGACCCAGGTGTTCAACGGGCGGATCCTCGACGTCGGTCACCATGCGGTGACGGTGGCCCTCGATGCCCGCCCGGACCGGCTCGACACCTTCGAGCGGTTGCTCACGCCCTACGGCGTGGCCTCGCTCCAGCGGACCGGCAGGGTGGCGCTGCCCAAGATCGACGACGAGCCCGGCAGGTCGTAGCGGACCGGTCGGTTGACACCGACGTCGCTTACGTGCCGTCGCGTGGCGGTGCCCCGCATTGCTCGAAGAGATCCTCGAGGTCGAGCTGAAGGGTGGGAGAGAACTCGGCTTCCAACTTGGCGACGCTGCCGCTGTTCAGAACTTCGGATAGGCTGACGCGTTCGGCGAGACCGACGCCGACGCACGACGCAGCCTCGGCGTTGAGGCCCTGGGCGGCGTAGTGGTCGGTCAACAGCTTTACGAGGTGGGTGGCTCCGCACGGGTCGACCGCCTCGGCGACCGGTCCGAGCAGCTCGGTGGTTGTCCCGGTCGACTGCCGCGCCACCTCGGTCACCAGCGCGCCGGTTGCGCCGTCGAGTTCCCCAGCGATGCAGGTGGCAAAGCCGGGGTCCAACGTGGCGTCCAGACCAAGGCGAATGACGTACTCCTCGCCGAGCCGCTCACCCAGAACCCCGGCGTCGACGCAGCGGCTGATGGCGTCGGCGACGATCGTCCCGCCGGTGGGGGTGAGCTCGCCGAGACCCCCACCGGCGGTCACCACGCGAAGGTCCTGCGGGGGCAAAGCTGATGCCCGACGTTCCAGGCAGGTCCGTTGCTCGGGCGAGACCGCCACACCGTTGGTCGAGGTCTCACCCAGGCCGGGCACGCCGGCCCGATCCACCAACTGGGCGAGGGGTCCGCCGAGCCCGGCGATCACCCTGGTCCCACCGGTCGAAGCGCCCACGCCGGTGTCCTGCGAACCGGGCTGGGCGACCTCATCGTTCGTCCCGGGGGCATCGGAGCTGCCAGCCCGGCGTGCGCGCTCGTCGCCACCGGACGCGCACCCCGGGCCCGCCAACAGCACGGTCAGCAGCGCGGCCGCGCCGATCAGGGCTGCGGAGCTGGGTTGCGTCGGGGTCCGGCGCAGCGCCGCAACATGATCGGACAAGACGCGAGGGCGTCGGCAATGGAACACCGCCCGAGGATATCGAGTGTCGGTGGCGCCGCGACCACCTGGTGCCACCAGCCCGGTGGAGCTATCCGGCTGCCTCGCACTCTTTGGCCAGCTTCTCGATATCGGCCTCCAGGGAGGCCGGTAGTTCGCCACCCTGTCCGAGTTCGATCAGGTCGGACATCGTCACCTTGCCCTCAAGCCCGTCCGCAATGCACTGGGCGACCTCGTCGCGCAGCCCGCTCTCCTTGAACTGCTGGAAAAACAGGTCGCTGATGATGATGTCGCCGCAGGCGTCCAGCAGGTCGATGACCGGCTGGGGAATCTCGTCGCCTCCAGCATTCTCGGCGAGCGACGCTTCGACGAGCAGGTCGCCGACCTGGCCTTCGAGTTCGGTGCTGAGGCACGCGGTGAACTGTGGGTTGGGCTCGCTGCCCAGCTCCTTGGAGAACTCTTCGGAAAACACGGTGGCGATCTCTTCCGGCGGGATGCAGGTGTTCATCGCTGCGGTGACGATCTCGGTGCCCTCGGGCGAGAGCCCGGCGAAATCGTCGTCGTTGATCACCGCGTCGTAATCGGCCTCCGAGAGATCGGCGGCCTCCTCGTCCAGGCAGGACTCCACGTCCGGCCCGAACGTCTCGTCGGAGGACCCGCCGTTGAGGCCGGGGAGCGACACCGCCTCCTCGCCCAGCTTCGACCCCAGGCCGACGTTGCCACCGGTGAGCCCACCGGCATCGGAGGTGGTCGTTTGCGCCTCGTCACTCGTGGTCGTGCTCGCCTTGGTCGTCGAGCTGGCGGCCTCGATGTCGTTGCCGCAGGCGCTCAGCGAGCCTGCCAGCAACAGCAAGCCGGAGATGACGGCAAGCGCCGACCGGGCAGATTGGCGATGGCCACGTTTGGAACTGAAGACGGTGCTCACGGTGGGAGAGGCTACCGCCGGTATGGGCGACTTCGCATCCCCGAGGGGAGAAAAGCTCGGATCGCGCTGCGTTAGGGCCGAGGATCCCGCCTCGGATGAAGGTGCTGTTGCACCGAGCGACCGTCTCTCCTCGCCCGTCCCTGCGGGACGGTTGGGCGTGGGCGCCTACGCTGGGGGGCCGAACATTGACCGGTCCCGGGTCGCTACGCCACCGCTGCGGAGTTCCCTCCCGACCAACGGATCTTTCCAACCAACCGATCACTCACCAACAAGGAGCCCCCGACATGGCAACCGTGTCCTATGAACGCGACGCTGACCGATCGCTGATCGCCGACCGCAAGGTGGCCATCCTCGGTTACGGGTCCCAGGGCCACGCCCACGCCCTCAACCTGCTCGAGTCGGGCGTCGACGTCCGCGTGGGCCTGCGCGAGGGTTCGTCGTCGCGAGCAAAGGCCGAGTCGGCCGGCTTGGCGGTGACCGACCTGGCCTCGGCGGCCGCCGAGGCCGACCTGATCATGATGTTGCTGCCCGACACCGACATCGGTCCCGCATACGAGGAGTTCGTTGCCCCCAACCTCAACGACGGTGATGCCCTGTTCTTCGCCCACGGGTTCAACGTGCGGTTCGGATACGTCAAAGCGCCCGAGGGCGTCGACGTCGCCATGGTCGCACCCAAGGGGCCCGGTCACCTGGTGCGTCGCACCTACACAGAGGGCGGCGGGGTGCCGTGCCTGATCGCAGCCGCCCAGGACGCCAGTGGCTCGGCCCGCGAGCTGGCGCTCGCCTACGCCGATGCGATCGGTGGCACCCGTGCCGGCGTGCTCGACACCACCTTCGAGGAGGAGACCGAGACCGACCTGTTCGGTGAGCAGGTTGTGCTGTGCGGCGGGCTGACCGCACTGGTCCAGGCCGGCTTCGAGACGCTCGTCGACGCCGGGTATCAGCCCGAGTCGGCCTACTTCGAGTGCCTGCACGAGCTGAAGCTGATCATCGACCTCATGTACGAGCAGGGCATCTCCGGTATGCGCTACTCGATCTCGACCACCGCCGAGTACGGCGACCTCACCCGTGGACCCCGCGTGATCAACGAGGGGGTCCGCGCCGAGATGGGCAAGATCCTCGACGAGATTCGCAGCGGTGAGTTTGCCACCGAGTTCATCGACGAGGTCCGCTCCGGCGGGTCGCGCTTCGCCGAGCTGCGCAAGGCCGGCCAGGAGCACCAGGTGGAGCAGGTCGGGGCCGAGCTGCGGTCGATGATGCCGTGGATCTCCCAGGGCAAGACGAAGGTCGAGGACATCTCCGGCGGCGACTAGTCGTTTCAGCCTGCTTGTTCCGCGCTGGGACCGTCGACACCGCCATGGCGGAGTCGGCGGTCCCAGCGTCGTTTTCGGCGACGGCCGGTCTGCCGGTCGCCAGGGGTGCCAGACTGCATTCCTGACCATCACGGCGCTGGGCGCCCGTGAGCTTTGCGAAGGGGACGCACGATGAAGCTGGGGATTTTCGACGGTAACTCCGGGCCGCACGTCGGTATCGACGACTACGTGGCCAACGCCAGGGCGGCGGCCGAGGCCGGCTTCGACAGCTACTGGCTTCCCCAGATCTTCGGGATGGAAGCGCTGACGCTGCTGGCGGTCGTCGGCCGCGAGGTGCCCGGCATTGCGCTCGGCACCTCGGTGGTGCCCACCTACCCCCGCCACCCGATCACGATGGCCGCCGAAGCGTTGACCACCCAGAAGATCTCCGGCGGACGGCTGCACCTCGGCATCGGCCTCAGCCACCAGATGGTGATCGAGGGAATGTTCGGCTTGTCCTTCGACCGCCCGGCGGCCCACATGGAGGAGTACCTGGCGGCGCTCACCCCGCTGTTGAGGGGCGAGGCTGCTGACGCCTCCGGCGAGCGCATTTCGGCCCATGCCAGCCTGGAGATCGGCGCCGACCCGGTGCCGCTGCTCGTCGCCGCCCTCGGCCCGAGGATGCTGAGGCTCGCCGCCGAGTACGCCGATGGGACGATCACCTGGATGACCGGGCCGAAGACGCTGTCCAGCCACACGATCCCCACGTTGGCGGCCGCCCGCGAGGAGTTGGGCAAGGGGCCTGCCCGGGTCACGGCGGCGCTACCGGTGGCGGTGACCGCCGACGTCGCCGGTGCCAAGGAGCGGGCCGCCAAGGCCTTCAGCATCTACGGGATGCTGCCCTCCTACCGGGCCATGTTGGACCGGGAGGGCGCCGAGGGGCCTGCGGACGTGGCGATCATCGGCTCGGCTGATGAGGTGAGCGAGCGCATCGGCGAGCTGGCCGAGATCGGCGTCACCGACTTTGCCGCCGTCGAGTTCCTCTCCGGTGAGGAGGGTGCCGCCACCCGCGAGGTGCTGACCGGGCTGCTGTAATCCCGCTCCGCTGAGGCCGTTCCCGGCCACGGAGGCACGTCCGTGCGATTGTCTTGCTCGCTTTGCTTCGCGTTCGGCGGCTGAGGGCGAGTGGCAGCTCAGCTCCGGCGGCCTAGAGCCGCGAGACCGTCCAGCCGGTTGGGCGGCCGTCATCCCAGGGCATCAGCGCGTGGAACTGGCGGGGGTCATCGTCGAACATCAACGCCAGAAAATGGGCATCGCCCTCGTGGAAGTCGAGTCCGCTGTCG
>JACDJC010002804.1_pt1 | contig 13247 bp, 16 predicted proteins | sample 7454191 | NCBI WGS metagenome assembly JACDJC01 (sample SAMN14253291, study PRJNA609438) | sludge metagenome | isolation source: sludge after 25d culture with pyrite and EDTA | collected 2018-12-20 | reverse complement strand
GCCCGATACAAGGCCGGCGCAACCATTGATGGCGAGAAAGAGGCAGACCGAAAGAAGAAGTTTGCAGCTCACACGATCAAGAGTGAGAACACGCGCGGGATACGCGACAGCCTGGCAAGCGCGGCCAACCTGCAACCCTTCTCCAGTACGATCGAGCAATACGACTGCGACCCATACCTAGCCAACGCCGGCGGCGTAACGATTGACTACCACACAGGCACAACACGCGAGGCGAAGCGCGAAGACTACATGACCCTTCGGCTAGGGGCCAGTTACAACCCTGCGGCCACGTGTCCGCGCTGGCTGCAATTCCTTGATGAGGTTTTCGCCGGCGACAAAGATGTGATCGGCTACATTCGGCGCGCCGTGGGTTACTCACTCACAGGCGACACGCGCGAGGACACCATCTTTCTATGCCACGGCAAGGGTGCTAATGGCAAGTCCACTTTCCTAAACACGTTGGCTAGGCTGTTAGGCGACTACGCGGGCAGCACGTCATTCAACACCTTCGACGCTGACCGGCGCAATGAGGCAAGCAACGACCTGGCCGCGCTGCGCGGCAAGCGACTAGTGACCATCGTAGAGACCGACGAAGATCGCCGGCTAGCAGAGGCCCGCGTGAAAGCTGTGACGGGCCGCGACCCCATCACATGCCGCTTTCTCTTTCAAGAGTATTTCACCTACCGGCCGACGTTCAAGATATGGCTGGCCATGAACCACAAGCCCGCCATCACCGGCACAGATGACGGCATATGGCGACGCATCAACCTTATCCCCTTCACGCAGTCATTCAAAGAGAAGCCTAACAAGCAACTTGAAAGCGAACTAGCTGACGAGCTGCCCGGCATTCTCAATTGGGCATTAGAGGGCCTGCAAGAGTGGGCTAGGGAAGGGCTGGGCGTGCCGGCGGCCGTCAGGCAAGCGACCGAGGACTATCGCAGCGAAAGCGACCTGATAGGCCAGTGGATTGACCAGCGCACCATCTGCGCACCCAGCGCGCGCACGAAAGCCGGCGAGCTATTCAACGATTACAAGACTTGGTGCGCCGACGTGGGTATCAGTCGCCCGGCCAATATGACCAAGTGGGGCCGTTGCATGGGTGAGAAGGGCCACAAGAAAGAGACATCCGGCGGGGCAGTGCGCTATCTGGGTATCGGATTACTGGCCACGGATGGGCCGCAGGCTAGGGTATGACAGTCATGATAGTTAAGGCCAATTTCGGGAAAAAGTCGGGTACGCAATCTATATATGCCCTTTTCCTAGCAAAACTATCTTAACTGTCATGACTGTCATGAGGGTTACTCTTATGGCCAGCAACCTAAAAGACGAGATCGCCGCCTACGACCTACTGCCCATAGTCGAGCGCGACGCCCCCCAGATTGTGGGCAGCTTCAACGGCCGCTATACCCGTGAAGTGGCTTGCCCCAAGTGTGGCGGGCGGACACGCTTTCGTGTGCGGCTGTGTGATGACGGTATCCAGCGGGCCTACTGTTCGCACTGCGCGCCGAAGGGCCTAGACGCCATCGCCTATATCCAGTGGCGCGACGGTGTGGACTTCAAGCAGGCGCGCGCGTTTTGGTCCAACACAGCCGGGCAGATCGCGCCGGCGCGCGAGTTCAGGCCGCAACCCGCGCGGTACGATCACGCCCCTACCGCCACCTGGCAAGCGAAGGCCCGCGCGTTTGTGAGCGCATGTACGGCCCAGCTATGGACGCCGGCGGGCGCGAAGGCCCTTGATTACCTGCGCGGCCGTGGCTTGAGCGATGACACCATCCGACGTTTCAAGCTGGGCTTCAACGCAGCGAAGCGCAGCGCGTCGGCGCAAGGGTGGGGCCTGGCAGATCGCGCCACGGTTACGGCCGTGGCCGGCATCACCATCCCGCGCGAGATCGTCGGCGAGCTGTGGGCCGTGAACGTGCGGCGCATGAACGCTGACGGCACGCCCTACGCTGGCAAAGACAAATACATCTGCGTTACTGGCAGCGTGCTAGGGCTGTGGGGCGTGGACACCATCACAACTGGCGCGCCGGCGCTGGCCTTCGGTGGAGAGTTCGACGCCATGCTAGCCGCACAACATGCGCCAGCGGGCGTAGGCTGTGTGACCTTCGGTGGCGAAGGCCACGGGCTTAGCGAGCTGTGGCGCAACATGCTTTCGCGTGCGTCGGCTGTGCACGTGTGCATGGACAACGACGAAGCCGGCGACGATGGCGTAATGCGTTGGATGAGTCTGCCCCAAGCCCGGCGCGCACGTGTGCCCCAGGGCAAAGACCTAACCGAGTTCGCCCAGGCGGGCGGCGACGTATCCACGTGGATAGCTAAGACCACTAGCCCAGCCGCGTTAGTGTTACCGGCTACAGCTTGGCGGCCCCCGGCTGACATCGTGGAACGTGTGAAGCTGGCCAACGAGCTGCAAGCCCAACTTACGAGCGATGACCTAACCGATGAGTCGGCGCGGACGCTTGCACGCTGGGCCGTGTGCACGTATGGCCCTGACGCCGTGGCCAGCGATGGGGAGCGATGGCTAGACCTGGCGCAGTGAAGGGCGTTGTTCCCGCCCTGTTCCCCGCGCTGCTAACAGCGCGAATGCAGGGCTACAAAAGGGCGGCAAAAGAGGGGCAAGAGAGGGGCAGCAAAGCGAAGCAAAACGAAGCAAAGTCAAACGAAGCATGCGAGGAAAGTGAGAGGTTTTCAGCGCAAGGCGCAAACGCCAGAGGGTAGGGCATGACACACGAACAAGCGTTAAGGCAGTTGCGAATCCAGATCAAACAGCTATCAGCGGCGGCCGCTGAAGCATGCCTGAAAGATCGCCCGGCGCGCAGCGCGGCCCGTGGTGAGCATCCCTTGCAGGCGTTCGATGCACTGGCCGACACATTGGCGACGCCGGCGCTAGAGGCTCTGGCTGTGATCGAGCGCGGCGCACAGCCGACATATACGGACACATATTGACACATCGCAAGGGCGGCAAGGGTAGGGCAGTGAGGGTAGAAAGATGCAAGCAGTTCATCATAAAGACAGCAAAGGAAAGCAAACCAAAGCACAGCCGGCGCAGGCGCGGCCACGTCGCGCAGTCGAAGCCGATTACATGGCGGCGCTGGGAGATCGCATCACGCTAGACGACTGGCGCGCGATTGTAGGCAAGGCCGTAGAGGATGCGAAGGGCGGCGACGCCCAGGCCCGCGCGTGGGTGGCGTCTTGCGTGCTAGGGAAGGGCGCGCCGGCAATCTCGCTCACTGACCTGGCGCGGCGCGAGGTTCAAGGCATCACGCCTGATGAGGAGCTGGCAGCCATGATCGAATACGACGGCATGGATAACATGGCCCGCCTTGTGAACGGCGCAGAAAGCCCGCTCGACCTGATCGAGCGCCGAAAGATTGGCCGCTGATATTTGCCCTAAAACATTAGGCTAAGTGCACTGTTTATGCACTAACGGGATTTCCAGGACATGGGCGGATACAACAGCGGCGGCCACAATCGAAAGCACGTTACCGTAGAGGCGTGCGTGAGGTTGGACGCGGCCATGCTTCGGCGCGCCGGCTTGCTCAATTGCACACAGCCCACCGGCAAGCAGTGGAGCTTTAGCGGCCGTGGCGGCCACACGTGCGACGTGATCGTGATCGCCGGCACACTGCCCAACGCGCTAGAGTTCTACATCGTCCCTGACGGCGCGCCCTCAAACAGCACGCACAGACACCGACAGGCTATCCGCGTGAGCTATACCCCTTGCAACTATGGCAAGCGGCGCGCCTGGCTGCATTGCCCGTACTGCCGGCGGCGTTGTTTCAGGTTGTATTACTACCCCAACACGTGGGCGGGCGATGTGCAGGTTCACATCTTCAAGTGCCGGCACTGCTACGAGCTGACATACGACGCGCGCCGTGAGCGTGGCCACGACCTTTATCAGTCGCGCACGATGAACGCGCAAGCCAAGATACGCGAATGGGCTAGGGCGCATGGCGTGCCTTTCGATGAAAGCTTCGATGACATCGGATGGGATGAACTACCCGACAAGCCGAAGGGCATGCGCTGGGCGACATACAGCCGCCTGGCCACGAAGCTTGTAGACGCGCGGACGCTGGCCAGCGAAGCATTCATAGCCGGCGCGGTGAGGCTGCTAGGTGGCTGGGAGAACGTCCGCGCTGGTAAGCGATAGCCGTATGCGTATGCTCAGAACAGCGATAGGAACAGCATACGCGCCGAGTGCCTGCCGACCTTTTGCCGAGTTCTGAGCGGGCAGGCAAGGCGCAACTAAAGCGCAGGAAGATCGCGCATCCTCACGCCAAGCGCACAGGAACGCGCTACAGCCCCGTTAGGCGGTCAAAATAGGCTAGGACACCTGCAACCCCCAGAAGGCCCCTTAAATCGCGTCCTATTGCGTTCTGCCGCTGTTCCGCCGCTGCTAACAGCGGCGGAACGCTGGCAAATGTCGGCAAGTGTCGGCATTTGTTAGCTAACCAAGCTGATTACATGCTGACAGTGTGGCTAGTTGCGTTGACATGTAATGACTGATAAGGTATATTATCAGTCATAGACAAGGGCTAGGGACGTGGCAGCGAACTTAGCCCACAAGTTCAAGTGAGGTAAAGGCACATGACCAAGCAAGAGTTTCAATCCCGCATCGCAGAACTGATCGCCAAAGGTTACAGCCCCCGCACGGCCGAGCGCATCGCCAAGCGTGAGCGCCGGCTGCGTAGCCCGCGACACAAGGCAGCCGTAGCGCGCCGACTCGCAGCCGCTGATGCGCGCTTCGAGCGCACGGGCGACGCGGACGCATACAAGGCGGTCTAGGCATCTGGGCAGATCGGGGCGGAAACCAACCCGCCCCACTCTTTTTTATAGCGTTCAGAAACTCCATGAAAACACAAGCCCTAACTCCCCTAGCCCAGCGCGCCGGCGCGCAGCTCACCGAGATCGCGCCCGAAGACCAGGCCATGATCGCGGAGCATCGGCAAGCATCGAAGGCAGCGAACACCATGCGCGCCTATCGCAGCGGCTTGCAAGGCAACGCACAGAGGACAACGAAGGACGGCGCGCCCAGGCAGGACGGCCGCAAGTTCCCGACGTTTGAAACGTTCTGCGCACAGCGCGGCTATCAGATCATGCCGGCCGCCCCGGAAGTAGTCGAAGCCTATCTAGGCACGCTGGCCAAGATGGGCGCGAAGGTGGCCACCATTGAACAGCGGCGCGCGGCAATAGGCTATGTGCATGAGATCGCGGGCCATGCAAACCCGTGCAAGTCGCCCCAGGTGAAAGAGGCCATGAAGGGCATACGGCGCAAGCTGGGCGTGATGGCGCGCCCGAAAGACCACCTATCGCCCGACGAGCTGGCCCGCGTCGTGGCCGCCCTGCCCGACACCCTGCGCGGCAAGCGAGATCGCGCCCTATTGCTCATGGGTGAGCTGGGCGCGTTTAGGCGTTCTGAGCTTGTGGCGCTAGACGTGAACGACGTGACGATTAGGCGCGAGGGCGGCGCACAGGGCGGCGAAGTGATGAGCGTCCTAGTAAGGCATAGCAAGACAGACCAGGAAGGCGAAGGGCAATACAAGACCATCCCGGCCATGAGTGATAAGACCATCTGCCCGATTGCAGCTTATCGCGCCTGGCTGAACGCGGCCGGCATTCACAGCGGGCGCGTGTTCAGGGCGATAGATCGCTGGGAGCACGTGCGCGCCGGCGGGCGCGGCATGGATGGGCAGGAAGTCGCGCGCATCGTCAAACGCGCAGCGGCGGCCGCTGGCCTAGACGCGCGGCGCTTCGCTGGCCACAGCCTGCGCAGCGGGTACGTCACGGCGGCGACCCTGGCCGGCGCGAACGACGGCGACATCATGGAGCAAACGGGCCACAGATCGAGCGCCACACTTCGGCGCTATAAGCAGATGGCCGGCAGAGGCGCGAAGCGGGCCACACTCGCGGCATTCGATGCGAAGTGAGGCGGCTGGCTTTCCTAACTTTTCCTAAGCAACTAAGGCGAACGGCGCTAGGCTGGCAGGCTTCGCGCCGTTCTGTTTCGCCCCACGGGTAAAGCGCGGGCCGACGTGCGCGAGAGGATAGCATGCGGCGAACACTGAAACATATTGCAATATGCGGGGCAGCAAAAGAGCGGCAAGAAGTGCAACGTATGATCGTTGTGCGCGTGGCTTGAAGTCGTCCACTTTCTCATACTAGCCCCTACTCTGCACAACATGACATCGAAGCTATACGCCTACGTTGATGAATCAGGGCGCGGCAGTCTGCCTTTTACCGTGGCCGTGGTAGTTGTCAACACGACGCGCGACACGCTGGCCGACGTGTGCGAACAAACAGAGCGCAGCACTGGCAAGGGCCGTCCGAGGTGGCAAAAGTCGGACTACTTTAAGCGGCTGGCCTATATGCGCGCCATCGTGAACAACCCCAGCTTTGCCAGCGCGCTGGCCTTTGTCACGTTCCACAAAGTGGACGACTACGACCAGGCGACCATCTCGACCATAGCCCGCGCCCTAGCCAAAGCGGATCCGTTCGGCGCGGCGAAAGTAACCGTGTACGTTGATGCGCTGAGCGAGACCAAGCGGCGCGAATACTCGGCCAAGCTGAAGCAAATCGGCGCGTCCTTTGTGACAGTGCGCAGCGTGCGCAAAGATGAGAGCAACCCGCTTATCAGGCTTGCAGATGCATTGGCGGGATTCGTGCAAGACGCCCAGGGCGAACAAAGCGAAGAAGTGACTAGGCTATTCGAGCGCGCCCGGCGCGGTGGTGTGATTACGGCCGTGTGAGTGGCAACAAAATGCCCGCTCACAGGCGGGCTAGGCTCCAGCCCTTGCGATGTAGGTCACATACAAGGGCCGCCCCCCATACGGTGGAGCGTCAGCCGTTGAAGAAAGTATAACTCCGTTTAGATTTTATCGGTGTTAGAGACGCAACACGCTTCACCACGGCTTGCGCAGCGTGAGCAAGATCGCGCCCAGGGCAAACATGCCCAGCCACACGAGGGCGCACCCACCCACAGCGCGCCGTGTGCGATGCGCCCAGACGTAGAACGGCGCGAGAATCATCGCCCACCCGCCCAGGCATATAAGCGGATACAGCCACACGGGTAGCAGTTCGGGCCACGTCACGCCCTCAGTATGGTGAAGATGCTGCTTATAGCCAAGTTCTGAGGCGCGACTTTTCGAGTTTTTTACCGCGCGAAATATCCCTTTCATTCAGTCCCACCCGTGGGACGGGTATTTCTGCGGACATACCCCCACCCCTGAATTTCGCGGGCGCACACACAAGGCGGGCGCGCGGTCTTACTTTGAAGTGCACAGAGATCGCGGCCGCCCTGCCCTATTCTGCTGGCCAACCAGGGCCAAAACTTCCAATAGCGGCCCACAGACCGGACACAAAGCGGACATCGCGCCGGCGCAATTCACGCCCGCGAGCTGGCTGCTACCCGACACACCACCGACACGCAGGACGCCCATCGCAGCCGAATTCGCCTAGATTGCGGGCGCGGCCATGTGTCCGCTAGCTAAGGCCATGCGACCAATTGGCCGCGCTTGCCATGTTAGGCTAATGTGTAACACTTACGGGCGTGATCGTCGTAGCCATCGCCAACCAGAAAGGCGGCGTAGCAAAGTCCACCACAGCCCGCGCGCTGGGCGCTGTGCTCAGTCAAGGCAGCTCCGACACACCGGCCACCCCTAACGGATGGCAAGCGCGCCGTGTGCTACTGGTTGACCTAGACCCGCAGGCATCGCTAACCGGCATGTGCGGCGTAACTGACACCGAAGGCCGCAACATGTACGACGTGCTGGGCGGCGCAACGGCCGGGCGCGCCACAGTGAAAGAGATCGCGCGGGCGCTATCCCCTACCCTGCATCTTGCGCCGGCGGATATTGCCCTGGCGTCCGGCGAGATCGGCTTAACGTCGCGCATCGGGCGCGAGAGCGTCTTACGCAAGGCGCTTGCACCTGTGGCCAGCGCCTACGACGTGGCTTTGATTGACTGCCCCCCATCGCTGGGCATCCTGACGATTAACGCGCTGACGGCCGCCCGTGGCGTCATCGTGCCCACACAGCCGCAGATAGTGGACATGCGCGCCCTGGCTTTGTTCCTGTCTACAGTGGACACCATCCGCGCGGAGCTAAACCCGGCGTTAGAAGTCGTGGGCGTGTTGCCCGTGTTCTATGACGCGCGCTATGGCCACCACAACGAAGCGATAGAGACGATGCGCGGCGCGGGCCTGCCTGTGTTGCCCGTGAGCGTGGGCCGTAGTGTGCGAGTCGCGGAAAGCGCCGGCGCTGGCCAGAGCGTCACGGACTACGCCCCGGACAACGCGCGGGCTAACGAGTATCGAGAGCTGGCAAAGGTGCTAGACCAATGGCTAAGAGAAAGAAAGTAACCATCCAAGAAAGCCCATTCGCAAAGACCGAGCGCAGCGCGCCGGCCGCCCGGCCAGATCGTGGCCAGCCAACACCGACGCCGGCAGCCGCAACCGGCGGAACGGATGATGCGCGCGCCCAGGGCGAAGTAACGGACAAGGTGCGCGCCGTGTCGGTGAGTCTGCGCGAGAGTGAATACGCGACCTATGACCAGATCGCGGCAGGGCTAGACCCGGCCGCTACCCGTATGGCCGTGATGAATGAGGCCCTGCGCATCTTCGTTCGCATGTATCGAGCCGGCAAGATCAAGATAGCCAGCGGCATCGAGGGCGGTCGCGTCATCGTGCGAGAATCTAAGTAACTACGTTAGCTAACATAGCTTGACACGTGTAACACATTAGCGTAACATCCTCGCAGTCGTGACCGGCGGGCGCGTCAACGTCCACCGGCCACTAAGTCAAGGTTAGTGCGAGTAACCAGTGACCTGGCGGCGGATTCTATGCGCCCCTATGCCATTGGTGTAGGGGCGCTTTCGTTTGCACAGAGATCGCCCCACCCGCCTAGCCCATTCCTAGAGGATGGTGTTAGATGAAACGCTTAACCCTTTCAATTGTGGCCGGCGCGCTGTGCATCGCGCTTGCTGCATGTGGTGGCGATGGCCAGCAAGCCGCAGAACTTCGCGCATTGTCTGGCGCGAGCGCAGCGGCCGCCCCCGCCACATCACCGCCCGCCCAGATCGTGGCCCCTACCCCGCAACCATCGCCGCCACCCACAGCGCCCCCCACGTGGACGCCACAACCAACGCCAGAGCCGCAGGTGATACCCGTTGAAGTGACGCGCATTGTTGAAGTCGTGCACGTGGCCAGCCCCACCCCGCAGCTACAACCGCCCCAGGCACAGCCGGACATTCCCGCAATCGAACCGTGCTACGTGGACGGCCGCAAGCTGAAAGCGGCCGACGGTAGCCCGTGCCCGTGGGCGCGCGCGTGGAGGCCCTGACATGGTGAGGCGACTTCTTTTGTGGGCGGTCATCACCCTGGCCGCGTGCCTGTTACTTCGGCAACCCGTGGACGCGGCGCTTGCATCTCTGGGCCTGCCAACCGTGGGCGATATGGGCCTTGCAAGCGTCGTATTGATTCTGTTCTATGCGGCCGTCGGCCTGATCGTCGGGCGGCTGGTTGGAGTGAAGTAGCGATGAACACCGAGCGAATCCAAAGCATCCTCAAGGCAGCATCACCGCTTGCCGTGATCGTGGGCGCAATCGTGGCCCTGGCCGTAATCGCCTACGCCGGCGTGAGCGTGTTCCACCTGTTTAGCGAATTCGTAAAGCTTTCGCTGATCGAATCGGCATTCGCAACGCTGGCCAGCGTGGGCGTAGTCGTGGGCTTGTTGCTAACCGTCGTCACGACTGGCAACCAGAACGCGCGCGGCATGGGTGCGATTCTGCTAATCGCGTGGGTGTTGCTCACCCTAACCCTTGTGGCGTTGGATAGCGTGATGCGCGCGGCGTTGCTGACTGCCCCCGATGCGTTGCTGGCCATCGGGCGAATCGTGGCCGCCCTACTCCCTGCCCTGGCCCTCGCAGCCGTTATCGCAATGGTGATCGCGCTGCACGACGTGACCGAACACAAAAGCGCGGCCGGCGCATCGGCGCGCTATATCGGCTTCGCGGCTAAGGGCGTGGCCATCGGCGCGAGTGTGTTCGCTTCGTCTTACTTCGGCATCAGCCGAGGTATTGCGCCCGTCCTGGCCGTGCTGTGCGGCGCGCTACTCGAATCGGCTTTCTTGTGGGCCTACCTGAGCCTGAAACATGCGCGAGATCGCGGCGATAGGTTCGATGTGCGCATGTGGGCCTTGTGCGTCCTGGCCTTCGGCGCATTCATCGCAGCCGTGAGCGTGGAGACGATTAGCCAGCTTGCAGGGATTGACGTGCCGATTGTGTCGGCGCTAGGCGAAGTCGGTGCAACCCTCTACGTTTCAGCCGTGGGCCTTAGCCTGGCGCTGACTGTGATCGTGCACCTACTCACGCGCGCTATTGACGACATGCCGGCGGCCGCCCAGGACACCATCACGATTAGGCAGCCCCAGGGCAACCGCATCGCCGGCGCGATTCGTTCAGCGCGGGCCAACGCGCGGGAGATCGGCGAAGCGTGGAATGAGGGCGAGCCACAGCCTAAGCAGCTCACCGGCGCGCCCACAAGCGCGGCGACGATGGCCGACGATGCGCCCCAGGCTATCACGCCCATCGTCACGGACGAACAACCCCAAGCGGCGCGCACAGAGGTAGCGGCGCGCCCACCCAAAAGCGGAGGGCGCAAGTAACAGCATGGCCAGCACTACCCCAGCGACGTTAGCTAACGACACGGCTATCACTGGCGCAGCGGACACAGCGAGTCACACCACCCCAGCCAATGGCAACACCCCCGCAGCGGGGCGTCCGACGCGCAAGCCCCTAAAGCGCCGGCGCTGCACCGAATGCGGCGCGGAGTTCTGGACGCGCTACAAGGCTTACACCTGTAGCGATAAGTGCAGGCGCAAGCGGGCGCGCCGGCTGGCCACGAAAGGGGCGCGCAATGTAGCGCGACGTGTCACAGCTAATGAGGCTGAGAAGTGAGGTCATTAGGTGTGACGCCGGCGTGTCCGAAATTCGGACAAAACCGAGACATTCCAAGACGCGCCGGCGTGACAGATCAAGCCATGAAACAGCGACGAATCAGAGTCAAGCCGACGTGTCGCACCTGTGACACGTGCGGGCGCAAGTTCTACGCCCTTCGGCATGCCCGCTATTGCTCGAATGCCTGCCGGCAGTCGGCCTATCGAGATCGCCTAGCGGGGCAACCAGGGCAGGCAACGAAGCAACCAGGGAAGACCAACGACCACGCCGGCGCGCAGCTCACCGAGATCGCGCCGGCATGACAGGGAGACAAGACACCATGAACACCGAGAGACGCACGCCACAGACAAACACACCGGCGCGCCCGGAGTGGCTAGAGGCGCTGGCCAGCGACCATAGCGCAGCGAGCACACTTCGCGCAGGGGCCATCATTCACGCGCTGTATCCAACATCAGCACGCCCGGCAAGTCGCGCCCAGGCGCGCCAAGTGAAGGCCGAGCTGATCGCGGCGCTAGATCGCTTGCACTACGCCGACTTGCACGCGCTGAATGAAGTCGTGCGCATCCTGGCCAGCGACCGCGACGGCGCGCGCTGGGCCGTGCGTGACACGATCAAGAACCGCGCGCACTATATCGAGCGCATCATGAGGCACGCCAGCGTACGCGCAGAGAAAGCGGAGTAGGGCGGGGCGGGTGTTGTAATCGTGTAACACGGTCGGTATAATGGGCTATGCAATTCCATACCGGCCGTGAAAACAACGCACAAGCGCGCGGCCACAACTCAGAGGGGATGAACCCGCGAGACATGACGATGCTTCGACATTAGAGGCCGTCTCGATAAGAGTTGTGGCCGCGCTTTTTACTAGGCCGTGTGGATGAAACGGATGTTGTCCTGTGTTAGACTTTATCGCGCTGTAGGACAAAAGTTCTGAGCAAGCGCCGAGGGAGTCCGGGCTATTGCCTGTAAGACGATATTGATGAATTGAAATTCACCGTAGCGGCCCGAAAGGGGCAAGGCAGCACGCAAAGCGAAAGCGCGCAAAAAGGGAGACTATGCGCCGTGTTTGCTAGAGGCTTATCAGCCGCTAGTGACGCGGCGCTTTTTTGTTAGGTGAAAGAGGTTCAATATGCCGAAGGTACGAAGTGACAAAGGTGTGAAGGCGCGAGAGTGCGCGCCGGTCTTGCTACGCCTGCCGAAGCCAGCACATCGCAAATTGCGTGTGATTGCGGCACAGAACGGCATGAGCATGGCCGCATGGCTCGAACGTCTCGCACTGCCTGCGATTGAAGAGCAGGCGAAGGGTAGGGCAGTGCCATGAGCGGGAAAAAGAGAAGCCGCTTTCACGGGCAGGTGAAAGCGGCCGACAGAACGAGAACTAAGCGCGGCGGGCGATTTGTTCTCTCCTTGTGCGACAAAAGTGTAACACAAAGTAATCTGATTACACTACGTCACTCGCACGAAGAGAGGCCACCCGACCCAACACGGGGCGGCCATGTGCATAGCTAATCCAGCTATCGCCGCTAGCGGCGCGCCTGCCCTCGCGCGCCCAGCATCCCGAAACAACGAAGCGACGGCCCGCCCAGACCAGGGCACGGCCAGCGCATCCGCACGCACTTGCCCCCGCTTGGCGGGGATGGCAGACGGTCGCCCCTGGCCACGTGAGCACAGCCCGCCATGAGCACGCGCACATACGACGGAAAACGCAAACGTCCCGCTTGACGGGCGGGGCGTTCAACGGCGCGTTAGGCGCGGGCGGATGACATCCCCTAGCTTAACGCATGGCGAACTAGTAGACAAGCACGACAGCTATGCGGAAGAATTCAACTAAATCACCGGCAATCCTAGAGCGCGCAAAGCGTGACCTAGTGAACGGCGTAGCGCCTGGCAGGTGGACAGGCGCGGACGTGGCCCAGCTCGAAGCGGTATACGTGGCCACGGTGACGCCACCCCCGATAGAGTTCACCCCGGCCGAGATCGAGCAAGCCTTACGTGAGCACAACCTGACGGACGCCGGCAATGCCGAATGTATGGCCATACTGCACGGCGACAAGCTGCGCTACATCCATCAGGCCAAGAAGTGGTATCGGTGGGCAGACGGCTATTGGCAAGAAGATCGTGACAACGAAGCCTATCGCCTCATGCTTACCACCGTGCGCGCCCGATACAAGGCCGGCGCAACCATTGATGGCGAGAAAGAGGCAGACCGAAAGAAGAAGTTTGCAGCTCACACGATCAAGAGTGAGAACACGCGCGGGATACGCGACAGCCTGGCAAGCGCGGCCAACCTGCAACCCTTC
>JACDJC010002803.1_pt1 | contig 13252 bp, 2 predicted proteins | sample 7454191 | NCBI WGS metagenome assembly JACDJC01 (sample SAMN14253291, study PRJNA609438) | sludge metagenome | isolation source: sludge after 25d culture with pyrite and EDTA | collected 2018-12-20 | reverse complement strand
TGGCGAAAAAGGAAATTGCCCGCACTCCAGCTCGGGCTCATCATGCCAAACAAGTGAAGGCCGGTGACCCCCGGGAGGTGGACCCCAAGCGGGTGATTCCTCTGGATGACGACGATTTTCAGGATTTCTGATCCTCGCTTTTCCTGTTCTCGTTCTGGAGGCCGCACCCGTTTCGGGTGCGGCCTCCGTACGTATGGCCCCGGCGCGAGCGTCCTCCTGTAGATGAACTGTCCTTCGTCTGAGACAATCCTCGATTGCCTGAAAATATGCCCGGAAATCTTCAGCCCTTCGACATGGACCCCGGATCAGGGTCCGGGTTGACGAGCTACTGAAGAATACCGGATAGCGCGACCCGATGCGATCATCGGTCCGGTTCAGTCCGTCATTGCGGACCTGAGGTGGAAAAGGTGATTTTAATGCGCTGCCCGGCGCGGGTCCGGTGATTGGATTGAAAGCCTCTTAAACCCGCCCCCAGGCTGCCGGAGGATTTCGGATAGGGTCCTGATTTAAGTGAAAATTCATGTTTTCATCTTGGTCGCTATAAGGTAAAATAGTTATCAATAAAGTGTTGTTTGGACCAGCGCAGGGAACGGAAAGAGGAGCAAGTCCAATGAATCACCCCATGGTGTCGCGCGGAATCGCGCTGTTGCTTGTTATGTCCTGGATGCTGGCCCATGCCCCGGGGGCGTTGAGCGCTCCGGTGCTGGATTCATCCTTCAATCCCATTCTGGCCGCCCAGGGGGCCGTCAACGGGATGGTGGCCCTTCCGAAAGACCGTCTGCTGATCTACGGCAGTTTCACCACCATCAACGGGGTGGCCCGGAAAAACATCGCCATCATCCAGGCCGATGGTTCCCTGGATCCCGGATTCAAGGTGACCGATGAGCTGATCGTGGAGCAGATTCATGCCGCCGCCTGTCAGCCCGATGGAAAAATCCTCATCGGTGGCGCCATCAACCGCTACACCGCCTCCCGTTTCCAGCGCTACCTGTTTCGACTGAACCCGGACGGCTCGCTGGATGAAAGCTTTGATGCCGGCGGTTACGATTTCAACACTTCTTCCTACGGGATCGACAACCTTGTGCGCGCCATTCTCGTGGCCCCTGATGGAAAAATTCTGGTGGGAGGGGATTTTATCAGCCCCGGGAATCACCTGACACGATTGAACGGCGACGGCACGGCGGATGATACGTTCAATCCGGGATCCGGTCCAGACGGCCCGGTGACCCACATCGCCCTGCAATCCGACCGGCAGGTGATCATCGGCGGGGCTTTCACCCGGGTCGATGGGATCGCCAAACAAGGGGTGGCCCGGCTTGCCGCCGATGGCGCTTTGGATCCGGAGGCATTCGGCAGCGGGGTTTACGGCGGTGATGTGTTGGCCCTGGCCGTTCAACCGGATGACAGGGTGTTGGTCGGGGGCGGATTTTTCCAGGCATCCGGACAGGACGCCTCGATTCTGGCCCGATTCAGTGCCCAGTGCGAGATAGAGGGCACTTTTGATCCCCATGTGCGCAATCACCTGCACCAAGTGACCAGCCTGTTGGCATCCAACAGCTACATTTTCGTCGGGGGATGGAACCCGGTCATGTATTTTGGTGGAAATCCCACCGACCACAACGCGTCTTTTTACGTTCTGAAAACTGAGGATGGAAGTTTTCATACCTTTTTGAATTTCAAGGGGAAACCGACCGATACGAGGACGCTGGCCCTGCGGGAAGATGGCTCTGTGATCGGCGGCGGGAATTTCATCCAGCGCGATGATCCCGATGATGAGGGCTTTTATGCGGGGTTGTTTCGCATGGCCTCTCCCTTCTACGCCATCGATGCCTCCTTTCGGCCCATCGTCGGGGGGCAACCCGACATCGTCGCCCTGGCGGTGGAAAACGATGGCCGAATTCTGGCCGGGGGGAATTTTTACCGCATCGATGGACAGGTCCAGTTCGGCCTGACACGGCTCACCGCCGATGGCGCACTGAGTGCCGATTTGTCTTCGCCAGGCACCGAGGCGGGATCGGTGTCGTCATTGTCGGTCCGGCAAGACGGCGCCATCGCTGTGGCCGGGAGCTTCAAAAGAATCGAGGGGGGTTACTACGTTACCCGGGATGAGATCGTGCTGATGGATCCGGACGGCACGCGCCGGGCCGGGCTCACGGTGGGCACCGTCAAACAACTGGCCTGGGATTCCCGGGACGGCATTCTGGCGGTGATTTCCTGGTATCCGGGGATCGTGCGCCTCAACCCGGATTGGAGCCGGGATGAGACGTTTATCTCGATGGATGGTGGCATTTCCAACGAGCAACAACCCGATTTCGAATTCGACCGGATCAACGCGGTGGCTGTTCAACCGGACGGGAAAATTCTTCTGGGCGGCTCGTTTTCATCTTTTGGGAAAGAGCCGGCCGAACACATCATCCGTCTCAATTCGGACGGCAGTCGCGACGGCTCCTTCACATCGCCGGGCTTCACCGTATTCAATTCTCGTTGTGAGATTTTTTCCATCGCCTTGCAACCCGACGGCGGCATCCTGATCGGCGGGCGTTTTTCCACCGTCGGCGGCCTTCCCATGTCCACGGTGGCACGTCTTCATCCCGACGGGCGCGTCGATGAAAGATTCAGTTCCGCTTTTGCCAATCAGGGCGGCACGGCCTACTGCGTAGGGCTCCAGCCGGGGGGAAAGGTGCTGGTGGGCGGAGACCTTCAGCTCGTCGCTGGGGACAAGATCTACAACAGCTTGGTGCGGTTGAATCCGGATGGTTCCAGAGATTCAAGTTTCGGGGTTTCTCTTCGCGGAACGGTGAAGATCATTCGGGTTGCCGGGGAAGCGATTCTGGTGGGAGGTTCGATGGAATCGGCCGACGGGGTCGAACGCCAGGGGCTTTTGCGCTATCTGGATTTCAGGGGTGATTTCAACGATGACGGCATCGTGGACCTGGCCGATGCCATCGGGGGGTTGAAGGTGCTGTCGGGCCACCCGGTGGAAGGGATTTCCAGCGGTGGCGACATCGGTGGCGACCATCGGATCGGGGTTGAGGAGACGGTTTTTGTGCTGCAACGAATCAGTGGCGTCCGTACTGTTGAATAGATTAAAGTATTGTTGTTCAGACCAGGCATATGGCCTCGCGCACTCAAGAAGGGAGATAGTATGAAAAATCACGGAGACCAATTTGGCATGCGACGCTTTGTGGCAATAATGCTTGGTCTAAGCATTTTTGTTCTGGTTCAGGCGATTTCATCCTTCGCGGCGACTGAAACCGAGCCAAACAACAAGCTGGGTTCCGCCACCCCTATCGACGCCGGGGATACCATAACAGGTGCCTTCGAGCCGGCGGGGGATGATGATTGGTATGCGATCACGGTGGACACGGCGGGGAGATTGGACCTGTCCGTGACCAATCCGCCCAGCAATGTTCGTGCCTATATCACCGTGTATAACAGGCATGCGGATTACATCAGCGTGTATGGATACGCCGTCAATGATGGCGATGATGTCTATCTCACCTACGATGTAACCGAACCGGGCACCTATTATGTCCGTCTGCATGAACGCGACAACGACACCGCCACCGATGATTACGCCTTTACCGCCAATTTCACGCCTGTGATCGACAATAACGAGCCGAACAGCCGACTCGGGAACGCGACCCTGATCAATGAAAGCCTCATGACCGGCACCTTGTTTAATCGTAACGATCAGGACTGGTTCAAAGTCTGGGCCGAAACGGGAACGCTGACGTTCATCGTGACGCCTCCCGATGAAATGAGACCTCAAATCACCGTTTACAATCCCGACATGGGCTACATTCAATCGGGGGCTTCGGTAAATCCCGGTGAACCGAAAACCGTGGAATGCAGTGTCAGTCGCACCGGCTTTTACTACCTTCGAATAACCGATGCGAACAGCGGTTCCCATCTGGCGTCCTACACCCTTGCCACCACGGGGGGAACCTTGACCGATGCGCCTTCAACCCCGTCCGTGACCGTTGAAGCAGAAGAAAACAACAGTTTGGGCCAAGCCAATCCTATTTCCGTCGGCGCATCGATTACAGGCGCCATCTCTCAGGCGGGCGACCGGGATTGGTACCGGTTCAACGTCGCATCTTGCGGACAGTTGACCATCGCGATGGACACGGTGCCACCCGGTCTTCATCAGCGATTTCGCCTGTACAACAGCTCCGCCGAACATGCGATGACCGCCCAGGCAACCAATATCGGAGAGACTTTTTCCCTCATTTATGAAGTCGAGTCGCCGGGGATCTTTTTTCTGGTGGTGGATGATATCGACAGCACCCGTTTTTCAACCGCCAGTTACACGTTCACCACGACCCTGGTGCCGGTGGATGATCCCCTGGAATCCAACGATGATTTCGGAGATGCGAAAAAAGTTACTGATTTCAACCGGTTGACGCCATACATCTTCCCGAAGGGAGATCATGACTGGTTCCGTGTAACGGTAAGCGATAACCAACCCCTTCAAATCGTCGTCAGCAACCTCCCCGAAAACATTGTGCCGGCGATCAGTATTTACAACACTTCCAAAGAGTCGCTGGTCGGTAAAACCGGAGCGGCGGGCATGGACATGGCGCTTGCATACACCGTCCCCGGTCCGGGCGACTATTTTGTTCGGATGCGGGCCGCCGATGGCAACTCCTCCTCCACCTCGCCTTATACCCTGACCATTCATGGCGCGGCGTTTGGTTCCTACGCGCCCACCGCCCAGATCGATCAGATCGATCCCGGCGCCATCGTTGTCGGGGATGCGATCAGCTTTACCGGATCGGGTATCGACTCGGACGGAACCATCACGGGCTATTCCTGGCGGTCGAATATCGATGGCCAACTCGGTTCAGCGTCCTCATTTTCCACCAGCGATCTCTCTGTGGGCACCCACACCATCTATTTCAAGGTCCAGGATGACGATGACATCTGGTCCACGGAAGTCACCCAGGTAGTTTATGTGGGAAGCAGCATTTCCGAAGAGGTGGAGCCCAACGATCGGATCGGCCACGCCAATGAAATCGCCCTTGATCGGCCGGTGCCGGCCAAAATCAACAAAACAGGGGATAATGACTACTTCAAAGTCTATTTGGCCCAGCCGGGGCGCCTCACCTGGAGCACGACCAACGTTCCCGAAAACCTTCGATTATACCTCACCTGCTACGGAAGGCATCTGGATTATATCAGCACTTACGCTTACGCCACCCAGGACGGGGATTCGGTTGCCCTCTCCATGGATATAACGGAACCGGGGTTTTATTACCTGAGAATCCATGATCGGGACAATGACGCTAACGATGGTTTCACCTACACCCTGCGCCCCTCTTTTGTCGCGGTTGTGGATGGTCAGGACCCCAACAACAGTCTGCTTGATTCTCGCCCCATGACCGAGGAAACGGCTCAGGGCTACCTGTTTCCCGGTAACGACGAGGATTGGTACAGGGTTTGGGTGGATGGCGGCCAAACCGTGCAAATCGCCGTCTCCGACACACCGGCCAACCTGAGACCATACATCACCGTCTATGGCATAGACAGGGAGTATCTAAGCCTCTATTCCTATGCCGAAAACCCGGGGGACAACCCTCCCGCCCTCTCCCGTTCTTTTGATGCTTCGGGATTTATCTACATCCGGGTCCATGACCGCGACCGAAACTTCAATGAAACCGATACGTACACCCTCACCGTGTCCGGTGCCAATCCGGGGTTTTCACCGTTGGAAACCCCCCTTGCCGGCGAGGTGGAACCCAATGACGGGATCGCCGCCGCCAATCTGATCGTACCGGAAACAGCGGTGCAGGGGGGCATGGATACGGAGACGGACAAGGATTGGTTCAAGTTCCGGATCCCCTCCGCCGGCATTATTCATACCCATGTTGATCACATCCCGGCTTCCATGAGGGGCCGCGTTCGGTTGTATCGGGATGACGCGAGTTACATCAACGGCCGTGACGCGACGAATCCCGGAGATGCCCTTGCCCTGGACACCCGGGTGACCCTGCCGGGGATTTATTACATTCAACTGGATGACCTGGCCCTCAGCAATCCGGATGATCCCTACCGGTTGACGGTGTCCGTTACGCCCGTGGCGGACGTTTATGAGCCGAACAACAAAGTCGGCGACGCCACTGTGCTGGAAGACGGGAACCGGATCCAGGCGATGATATTCGAGCAAGGGGATGAAGACTGGTACCGGGTCAAGGGAACAGCCGGTCAAAGTCTGGACGTGACCATCGCCGATGTGCCGGCGGAAATCCAACCGGTGATCGACATCTACGATAGCAGCCAGTCGAGACTCACGGGGCGAACCGCCACCAACCCGGGCCAGGCGATCACCGTCTCCTGCGAGATGGCGGAGACCGGGTACTACTATATCCGGATCAGGCATGCCGGTCACACCAACTGTTCCGATCTGCCGTATACCTTGATTGTCAACGGGGCGGCGTTCAACTCCTATGCACCGGTGGCCGTTATCCACTCGATCACGCCAAATCCGGCCGAAACGGGAGAAACCGTTACACTGGATGGCGGTGGCCAAGACAACGACGGCGAGATCATCGGCTACTCTTGGCGTTCTTCCATTGACGGCGAGTTCAGTGTCTCAAGAATTGCATCCATTTCCGATCTGAGCCAGGGCGTGCATACCGTATCTTTTATGGTAATGGACGATGACGACAACTGGTCCCCTGAAACCACCGCGCTGCTCTATTACGGGGTGCCGGCACCGGGGGAGCAAGAGCCCAATGATGTGATCGGCCAATCAACCCTGATGAAAAAGGAAACGTTTTATGCCGGCCGGATGGATAGGGCCGGTGACTATGATTACTACCGAATAAAGGTCGACCAGCCAGGCCGGCTGACCATCGAGGCGGTGAACCCCTCGGGCAGTTCTCCAATGAGAATTTATCTCTCCGGATACACTCTGGATGCGGAGTGGGCCAGCAGATACGCATACGCCAATGCGGACCAAGATCCGGTAACGCTTGTCTGGGATATCGCCGAGGCGGGAGACTATTTCATTCGGGTCCATGACAACGGGGGAAGGCCCGACGGTCAGTACACCCTGAAGGCGTCCCTGCAAGCCACCCTGGACCCCTATGAACCCAACAGCGACGTGGCCAATGCGGCGTCCCTTTCTCCCGGTGGCGTGGTACAGGCGAGCATTTTTCCCGCAAGCGATAATGACTACTATAAACTTACGGTCTCTTCCCAGGGCAGGCTCGGCATCTCTCTGACGGACACCTCCACGCTGAGAGGCTATATCACCCTCTACGACGCCAACAACAACTACATGAGTGTGTACACTTATGCCAACAACGACGGTGATAATGTCAATCTTGACTACAATGTCGTCAAACCCGGCACCTACTATATCCGGATTTACGACCGGGACAGTGATTCCAGCCTGGCTCCCTACACCCTGAGTACCACGTTTACGCCGGTCATCGACTCGAATGAAAACAACAATGAGTTCAAAAGGGCCACCGCTGTGACGGGAAGCCCTGTTGAGGGGTACATCTTTTCATCAGGGGATGAGGACTGGTACCGGATCATGGCCCAGGCGGGCACGTCGCTGAGCATGACCGTTGCAGATCCACCGGAAAATCTCAGACCCCAGATGACGCTCTACGGCGCCAATAACAATTACATCGGTTCCGTTTATACCGATACGGAAGGGGAAACGGTCACCTATACCGTCAACGCGCCCGTATCGGAATACTACTATCTGAAGGTGACGGACCGGGACAACGACTGGTCTGCCAGCCCGTACCGGCTTTCCATCACCGGCGCCTCTTTCGCGCCGATTCCCGACGGATCTCCCGTGACAACGGCTTCCGGCAACAACACGGCTTTCAAGTCGGCCGATCTGATTGGCACGGCAGGGGTCACCGGTACGCTGGCCAACAAAGATACCCGTCACTGGTACCGTTTCGATGTCGGCCAGGCATCCATGCTGAACCTTCTACTGACCGTCCCCGGCGACCTTCGCCCGGTCCTTGAACTCTATGATGCCAACAACAACCGTGTGGTGACCAGGACGGCTCAGAACGCGGGGGATGACGCCTGGATTCAGTATGCCGTAAACGCTCCGGGACTTTGGTATGTGCTCGTCCATGGGGCGGATTCCGGATCAGCAAACCCGTATCAACTGGAGCTGACGATGGAACCCGCGGTGGATGCGCATGAACCCAATGATTCTTTTGATTCTTCTCGTTCCATCATTTTCGGCGAGCCGGTGCAGGCCGCCATATTCCCCGCCGGCGATGCTGACTGGTTCAGCATGGATGTCGCCGCGCCGGGTATGATCAAGTTCATGCTGAACGAGGTTCCCGATAACATCCAAATCTGTTTCGCTGTGTACGACCTGAACAACAGCCAACTGCTGAGCATGGCATCGCTCAATCCCGGCCAACCACTGGAAGGCCAATTTTTCGCGCCTGAAGCAGGAACCTATTTCGTCAGGATCTACGACCGGGACAACAACGCGGGAGCGGTGAGCCGCTACACGCTGACCGCCTATCTCACGCCCTTTGAAGATGTCTTCGAGCCGAACAACCGGTACAGCCAGGCCACGCTGCTTTCAGAAGAAAACCGGGTCTCGGCCCTGGTCTATCCGGCAACAGACCAGGATTGGTACGCTTTTACCGTTAGCCGGCCCGGTACGCTGAGGGTCCAGGTCACGGACACCGACGGCATACAGCCTCATCTTCAGCTCTTCTCGAGCAGCAAGTCATTGCTTGTGACCAAGGCGGCCAAAAACCGGGGCGATGACCTCCTGCTGACCTATGCCGTCACCGAGGCGGATCGGTATTATCTCGTGATCCGGGACAACGGGGACAATGACTATTCCCATCGTCCCTATGTGCTGACGATTCTGGGGGCCGATTTTGACGTTTGTGCCCCCATGGCATCGATTGAGGCCATACAGCCCAATCCATCGATCACGGGCACCCCGGTAACGCTGGCCGGTTCCGGTTACTTTGAGGAAGGCGAAGCTTCCGCTTTCGAGTGGCATTCTGATCTGGATGGCGCCCTTGGTGATGCGGCATCGTTGACCCCCTCAACCCTGTCGGCAGGAACCCACGTCATCGGCTTCAGAATCAGGGACATGAACGACAACTGGTCCGCATGGGTAAGAAAGCGCCTCCATGTAACGGATACTATTTTCACTGAATCTGAGTATAACAACGCGATGGATACCGCCAATCCGGCGCCTCTGGCCACATGGATCACGGGCCGGATTTATCCTTCGAGAGATGAAGATTACTACAAGATCCACCTGGACCACCCTGGCTACCTGTCGGTATTGATGGATGGGGTCCCGCCGGAGATGAGAGGCTACGTCACCTTTTATGATGGTGAAAAGCAATATATCAGCCGGTATGATTATGCGGCAAACGATGGGGAATGGGTGCGTTACGGGTTCTATGCGGATGCCGGTTGGTACTATGTCCGGATCCATGACCGTGACAGTCGGTCCCATGAGGGGACATACGGCGTCTATTTCGAGCTTTCCGAGACCTTCGATCCTGATGAACCCAACAACTCCCTGGGGAGCGCTACTCCCGTCGAAATCGGAGTGCCGGCAGCAGATGCTTATATTTCACCGGCAAACGATGACGACTGGTATCGGGTGGAGGTGCCTTCCAGCGGCAGGCTTTCCATGAGCTTAACCGGCGCACCTGCCACGATGCGCGGTTATATGACACTTTACAACGCCGACGGCGATTATCTTTCCGTTTACAACTACGCCTACTACGGGGGAGAGGATGTTTTTCTGGACTATGACGTCCTGACACCGGGCACCTATTACATCAGAGTCCATGACCGGGACAGCCTGGCCCATACCGAACCGTATGTTTTCAAGGCGGATTTTACCGCCGTGGTCGATAACAATGAGCCGAACGGCACCATGGAAGAAGCCATGCTGATGGGCGAGACACCGGCCATCGGTCATATCTTCCCGCGCAATGACAATGACTGGTACAAGATTTATGCCGACCCGGGAACAACACTGAACCTGGCGGTGACAGGGACGCCGGAAACCATGCGGGCCCGGCTCAGCATCTATGACAGTAATTTTTCCTATCGGGTGGCGCAGACTGTCAACAACAGCGGTGATAACCTATACTATAATTATGGGGTTCCCGCCGGAGGCGTTTACTATATTCAAGTGAGTGACAGTAACGGAATCTCCCACACAGGTGCCTACACTTTCACGGTTGAGAACGGAACCCCCGGGTACGAACCTGAATTTGCGCCTGTGACGGTGGAGGTGGAAGACAACAACGATGCCGGCCTGGCCACGGATATTCACATCAACACCGATATTGCGGGCCGGGTTGATCCTTATAATGATTATGACTGGTTCCGCTTCAGGATCCACTCGGCTGGAATAATCTCTGTTTCTCACACGGAGATTCCCTCTGAAATCAAATCGGAATTCTGGGTCTACGATGGCAATAAAACCCAGATCGGTTACCGCCTTGCCACCAACACGGGAGAAGATGAAACCCTGACCTTGGCGGTGGAAAGTGGCGGTTATTACTACGTCCGGTTGAGAGATCATACCTCAACCGGTTCTATCTCACCGTATACCTTGCGGGTGGATTACACGCCGGTCGTCGATTCCAACGAGCCCAACAACGGTTCTGGAACGGCGACGGCCCTGGGTCAGGATACGGTGGACGGATATATCATCCCCAATGGCGATCAGGACTGGTACCGGGTGTACGTCAGAACACCGGGGACCTTGAGCCTGTCCCTTGACAAGGTGCCGGCGGACCTGAAACCGCTGCTGTATCTGTATAATCCCGATATGGGGCAGGAAGGATTCTGGTCGGGGACCAGCGCGGGGCAGGGCGGAGAAGACCTGATTCGTTTTGACGTCCCCGAGCCGGGTTTCTACTATGTCATGGTCAAAAATGGAATCGCCGCCGATTACTCGGCCAGCCCGTACACGCTGCGCATCACCGGTGCCGATTTTTCCATGGCCCCGGTGCTTCATCCCATCGGGAACCGGACCATCGACGAGACCATGTCCTACGGCTTTACGGTGAATGCCGATGATCCTGACAATCCCATGGATCTGGTGTTCAGTGCGACCAATCTGCCTCCGGGCGCCTCTTTTGATCCGGCCACCCGGACATTCCACTGGACACCAGACAGAGGAGAAGTCGGCACCTATGACGGCATCCACTTCAAGGTGTCGGACGGCACCTACACGGACAGCGAGGATATTTCCATCACGGTGGCCGGGCTGAGCCGGGCGCCGGTGTTGACGCCCATCGGCAACCGGAGCGTAAAGGTTGGCGAGAACCTGACCTTCCAGCTTTCGGCAACGGATCCGGATGAAGATGATCTGACCTATTCGGTGGTGCTACCGTATGGCACCTCGGGCGCGGCACTGGAGGGCGATACCTTCAGTTGGACACCGTCGGATGGTCAGGTGAAAACCCATACGGGTATCCTTTTCCGGGTAACCGACGGAACCTGGACCGATTTCGAGTACATCGATATCCAGGTGACCGCCACGGTGCCGAAGGTCACCACCGGTGAAATAACCGACATCACGGAAACAGGCGCAACGGTATCCGGAGAGGTGACCATCGCCGGCGGCAGCGCTGTAACCGAAAAGGGCGTTGTCTATGCAACCCATGATGCGCCGACTCTTGATGACGCCAAGGTGGCTTATTACTATTCCGGAACCGGGGCCTACACGGTGGCGCTGTCCGGCCTGACCAAGGGATCGCCCTATTATGCCCGGGCCTATGCCGTCAACAGTCTGGGGACGGCCTATGGTGCGACCAAGGGCTTCAGCACCAAATCCGTGGCTGAACCGTTGATTCACATCACGCCGACAACAGCCGATTTCGGCACGGTGCGAAGAGGCGACCATTCAGCGGCCATGTCGTTTACCGTCAAAAACGACGGGGATGCGGATCTTGTGATCGGCGACATCGACCTTACGGGCAATGACCCCGCGGCGTTCCAGATCCAGAATGACCTCTGCTCCGGCCAAACCCTTGAACCTTCTAAAACCGCTACACTTGAGGTGGTGTTTTCACCCACTGCCATCGGGCAGAAGACAGCCGACTTGTCCATTGGGTCCAATGACACGGATACCCCGACACTGACGGTGGCGCTGATGGGAGAAGGTCTGCCCATCAAAGGCGATATCGACAATAGCGGTATTGTGGATATGAAAGACTTGATCCTGGCGCTTCAGGTCGTAAACGGTGTGCAGATGTCGCCGGATACGATTTATCGCGGTGCGGATGTGAATGGGGACAAGATGATCGGCATGCAGGATGTCATGTACATACTGTGGCGGATTTCATTGACGGCCGACTAACCCTGGAATGAATCGCCTCCCCCGCCTTCAGGCGGGGGAGGTCCCCCTCATCACGGCCTATCCGGTGAAAGCCGAAATCTTCCGGCGCATACCGACAAATATCCAGTAATGCTCCTTTTGGTCGCTTGATTTCCCGGGACAACTCGTCCGTCACAGGCAGATTCCACGTCGTTTCATTCCGGGAAACGGTGACATTCGGCAAGAAAGTTGGCGGATCCCCTTTCCGTTGAAGGCGTCCCGGCCACAACGTGCGGTGCGGTTGACCCAACGCTTCTTTTCGGGATAGAAACACCAATGTTATGCCGTCAGCCACGCTCCCGATGATTCGCAATGGGTGGATGATCGACAAGCTGGACCAGAGGGGGATTTTTCGCCTCCCGGGGGCGGAGCATGGCTGAGAAAGGCGAGGGCGCTTTTTCGTGCGGAGGCATGTTGCGGAGGTGGAGCGGGATGAGACGAGATCAACAGGCCGATGAGGGTTGTTGTCATCAGTGGAAGACGAAACCAGAATCGGAACATGATTATCGAGAAGACCTTGAAAGTAAACGAAATTCAATTTGGATCCAAAATGGGCGGATACAGTTGGGCACCAGTACCACCGATTTTCGCCAGCTTTTCGAGACCTGCCCCGATGGCATCATCCTTATCGACAAGAACGGAATCCTGTGGGCGGTGAATCCCGCCTTTGCGCGGATTTTGGGCTACGGGAGTGCTGAAGACCTGGTGGGACGGCGTATTCAGGATTTCACCCCCCCCGAGTGGCAGGGTTTGACGGACCGGGCCCTGGAACGGGTTCGCAACGGAAGTTCCTTCTATGAAGTGGTCGAGAAGGAATACTTGCGACGGGATGGCACCAATGTCCCGGTGTCTCTGCAGACCTGGATCATTCGGGATGAGGACGGC
>JACDJC010002801.1_pt1 | contig 13271 bp, 12 predicted proteins | sample 7454191 | NCBI WGS metagenome assembly JACDJC01 (sample SAMN14253291, study PRJNA609438) | sludge metagenome | isolation source: sludge after 25d culture with pyrite and EDTA | collected 2018-12-20 | reverse complement strand
AGCAATGGGCAGGTCGGCCGTGGGCTGGGCCGTGGGGGCGGCTGTGGCCGCGGCCGCGGCCGGTTCCTCATTGCCGCCACAGGCGGCGAGAACCAGCAGAATTAACAGAGAGGCGAAGGCGCAATACACTTCCCGAAGTGTGATCAACCTTTTTTGTGCGGGTTGTTTATTCGTCATGGCATCTTATCAGGCAGCCGCGCTCCGACTGCCGCGTTAGTATAGCCGCCACGCGGAGAAGTCAGCCACAGCTTTCACTGATTGCACAGATTGATTTTTTGCTGTCGCGATCACTATGAGGCTGTTGCAGCAGCGAAGGCTCCGATGACCGCCGCCGCTCGACCAACGCCATCTTCGGCGCGGATAAGGGCGCCAATTTCGGCCGCGCGCTGGCGCATCGTCTCATCTGAAACGGCTTGCTGGATAGCTCCCGCCAGCCCCTCAGCAGTCAGCTTTCGACGTGGAATAGCCGCTGGCCCAACGCCCAACGCACGTACCCGCGCAGCCCAGAAGGATTGATCGCCAAAGTAAGGCACCAGGACAGAGGGGATGCCGGCCCGCAGACCGGCGGCCGTTGTACCTGCGCCTCCATGATGGACAACAGCCGCAACGCGAGAGAAAAGCCAATGATGAGGAACGGCGTCGAGCATGAAAACCGATGCCGGCAGTTCGGCGCCGCGCAGGCCGCCCCAACCGGAAAGCAGCACTCCCCGTTGTCCATTGCGAGCCAGAGCTTGCAGAACAAGGTCGGTGGTTTCCTGAGGCTGGCGGTTGGTCATACTGCCGAAGCCAATGGCAACCGGCGGTGGCCCTGCTTGCAAAAAGGCTTCGAGAGCCGGAGGCGGAGACCAATTCGGCTCCTCATCCAGGAACCAATAGCCAGTGACATGTACCATCGCGCCCCAATCATCCGGCTTGGGAATGACAACCGGGCTGAAACCATACAGAATAGGTGCCCGCAGGAGCCGTTCCGCTGCGAATGGCCCGAAGAACGGCGCGGCTGGCAGGTCCAGAACAGAGCTACGCATCAATCCATCGGCTGAGCGGAAACCCTGCCACATCGCCTGCTGCACCAGGTGGTGCGAAGCGCGATTAACCACTTTCAGTTGTGGCCGATAAGGGGGAAATAGAACGCTGGGAAAGGCGCTGGTTGGCGTGAAAGGAAAGAGGTAGGCGGGCAGGAACGGTATGTTTAGCTTTTCGCCCAACGCTATCGCCAGGAACAATCCGCCAACCCCTGCAACGATCAAATCAACGTCCCGGCATGCTGCCATGCCATCGGCTGCCCAATGAACAGCCGCACGGTGGGCTTGCTTAGCCGTCTCCCTTGTGATCGCCACAAAGTTACCCTTTTCCAGCGCTGCGCGCATGGCTTCGCCTTCGGCCACGGCCTGCGCGTCGCCCCGAACAGCCCAAAACTCAAGCCCCTGAGATTCAACCAGGGCTTTGTAGTTGTCATGGCTCAGGATGCGGACAGCATGACCGGCCTCGTGCAGGCCCCGACCCAAAGCAACGTAGGGCTGAACGTCACCGCGTGAGCCCAAAGAGACAATGGCAATGTGCATGGATGGGTGTTCTTGAGAGTTCAGTTTTTACTATTGTTCAGGCTCCATAACCCGCTTCGGAAACCCACTAGATGACGTTGTACTCCTGAATCAGCTGTCCTTTAGCGAAGCGCTCGTAGCTGAGTTGGGCAATGTCGAGGGTGTGGGCGCGGCCATCGAGGATGATCTCGCTGAGCAGTAAGCCGGCCGCCGGGCCATGCATAAAGCCATGGCCGGAGAAGCCGGCGACGACGTAGAAGCCATCGAGCCCCGGCACGCCGCCGATAATAGGGTGGGCGTCGGGGGTCACTTCGTATAGTCCTGCCCATCTGGTACGAATGCCGGCGCGAGCCAGCAGCGGCAGCCGGGCCACGGCCTCTTCCAGATGCACCAGATTCCACTCCTCATCGATGCTCTCGTCGAAGCCGGGCGGCTGGTGAGGATTCGACATGCCCGTCAGCAGCCCGTCCCCTTCACGGTGAAAGTAAAGGCTGCGGTTGAAGTCGATCACGAAAGGAAATTCAGGATCGAGCGTGGGCAGCGTCGTGGTGGTCAGCATCTGACGGCGCACGGGGACGATAGGCAGTTCCACCCCCGCCAGCGCCCCCACCAGCCCGGCCCACGGCCCGGCGGCGTTGACCACCATCTCGCAGGCGATGCGGCCGTGGGGTGTCTGGACCGCAGTCACGCGCCCGCCATCTGTCTCCAGACCCGTCACCGACGCGTCGTTGAACAGGCGCACGCCCAGTCGACGTGCCGCGGAAACGTAGCCGGCCACGACGCTGTTGGGGTCGGCCAGCCCATCGCCGCCGTGGAAGGTGGCGGCCAGCACGTCGTCGGTCGCCAGTTGGGGCACGCGCCGCCGCACCTCGTTGCCGTCCAGCCATTCCGTGGGCACGCCCAGGCTATGCTGCAGGGCCACGTTGCGCCGGAACTCGGTAATGTTGCGCTCGGTCGTCGCCAAAAGCAGGTAGCCGATCTTGCGCAGGTCGATGGCCTGGCCCGTTTCGTCCTCGAAGCGGTCGAGCATGGGCAGGCTGAGCAGCGACAGGCGCACGTTGATTTCTGTGCTGAACTGGTAGCGTATGCCGCCGGCGCACTTACCGGTCGCGCCCTGGCCGAAGAAGCTCTGGCTCTCCAGCAGTACGACGTCGCGCAGGCCGCGCAGCGCCAGATGGTAGGCGGTGGAAGCGCCCATGACGCCGCCACCGATGACGACGACCTGGGCCGTGGGAGGAAGGTGGATCATAGCTCGATTGTCTGGCCCAGCCCCAGCGCCGGGCCGCGGCGCAGGATAGCGCGGGCAGCCAGGGCGTCCTGGACGGCCACGCCGACGGATTTGAAGAAGGTGATTTGTTCGGGAGCGGTGCGGCCGGGCTTGGTTCCGGCCAACACCTCGCCCAGTTCCGCGGCGATGTGGTCGCGGCTGATCGTCCCGTCATTCAGAGGAATGATCAGATCGCCCGCCTCGGCCAGCGCTGCCTCGTAGGAATCGACGACGACGCGCGCCCGTCGCACCGTTTCGGCGTCGATCTCTTGCATTTGTGGGGTGAAGGAGCCGATGCCGTTGACATGGGTGCCGGGACGCAGGGTGTGGCCATCGAAGACCGGAGAGCGCGACGTTGTGGCGGTGCAGATGATGTCGGCCTCGGCCGCGGCCTCGCGTGGGCTGTGGGCCAGCCGCACGTCGGTCGGGATGGGGCCATAGCCGGCCATTTCCTCCATGAATGCCTCTCCGCCGGCCAGGCTGTAGACAAGTACATGCCGAATGGGGCGCACGGTGCAGACGGCCTCCAGTTGGCGGCGTGCCTGGACGCCGCTGCCGAAGATGGCGGCCACGGTCGCTTCGGGGCGGGCCAGCGCGTCGGTGGCTGCGCCTGAGGCTGCGCCGGTGCGGATGGCTGTCAGGCTGCTGCCCTCGATGAGGGCCAGCGGCGCGCCAGTTGCCGGGTCGACGGCCAGCACCAGGGAGTGGATGAGAGGCAGGCCGCGCGGGATGTTGCTGTTGAAGACGGAGACGAGCTTGAGTCCCAGCGCGCCTTCATCATCGGGAGCATAGAAGGGCATGATCAGCGTGGCGTCGTCCGGCCGTACGGCGAGGTGGGTGCGCAAGGGGGCCTGAGCTCGCCCCGCCGAAAGCTGGACGTAGCCGGCCTTGACGGCGTCAATCGCATCGGCCATCGGCAGGGCGTGGCGCACGTCGTCAGCGGAGTAGAGTCGCAGTTGCATGTGGCCCCGGGTAGGGGCGGGTTTGTAACCCGCCCCTACTCAATGCCCAGATAGACCTTCTGGATCATCTCATTTCTCTGCAACGCCCTGGCGCTGTCGCTAAGCACGATTTCGCCCGTCTGCAACACGTAACCGCGGCTGGCGATCTGCAGGGCCATGAGCGCGTTTTGCTCCACCAGCAGGATGGTCGTGCCCTGCTTGTTGATGTCCTCGATGGTGCTAAAGATGGCCTCCACAAGGACAGGGGCCAGACCCATCGACGGCTCATCGAGCAGCAGCAGCTTGGGGCGGGACATCATGGCCCGGCCCATGGCCAGCATTTGCTGTTCGCCGCCGGAGAGGGTGCCGGATACCTGGGCGCGCCGCTCCTTGAGGCGGGGGAATAACTCGTACACATGCTCAATGTCTTCGAGAATTGCAGCCTTGTCCTTGCGGTGAAAGGCTCCCATCTCCAGGTTCTCCAGCACGGTCATGCGCGAGAAGACGCCGCGCCCTTCGGGGACCATGGCCACGCCTTTGGCCGCCAACTGGTTTGGCTTATAGGCGGACAGGTTTTCGCCGTTGAGCACGACGCTGCCGGTCGTCGGCCGCATGAGGGCGCAAATGGAGCGCAGGGTCGTCGTTTTGCCCGCGCCGTTGCCGCCGATGAGGGTGACGATCTCACCCTCATCGACGTTCATCGTGATGCCCTTCAGCGCGTGGATTTTGCCGTAGTGAGCATGAACATCGTTGAGTTGGAGCATTGTGGTCATGCTGTCCTCTATACCTCCGCAACCGACAGGTGCGCGGCCCCGGCCGCGCCGCGACCAAGGTAGGCTTCAATTACGCGCGGGTTCTGCTGGATTTCGGCCGGCGGCCCCTGGGCGATCTTTTCGCCGTAGTCGAGAACGGTAATGTCTTCGGAAATGCCCATGACCACGCGCATGTCGTGCTCGATGAGCAGGATGGTGATGCCGATCTGGTCGCGCAGGTTGCGGATGAATTCGGTTGTCTGGGCTGTCTCGCGCGGGTTCATACCTGCCGTCGGCTCGTCGAGCAGCAGCAGCTTGGGGCTGCCGGCCAGCGCGCGCGCGATCTCCAGCCGGCGCTGGTCGCCATAGGGCAGGTTGCGGGCCAGAGTGTCCCCCTTGCCGCGCAGGCCGACAAAGTTCAGGAGTTGTCGCGCCTCAACGACCGCCTTTTCTTCTTCGCCCTTCGTACCACGCAGGCCAAAGATCGGCCCGAACCACGGAGAGCGCAGCCGCGGCTCCATGCCCGCCAGAATGTTCTCGAGGGCCGACATGAACGAGAAGAGGCGGATGTTCTGGTAGGTGCGGGCGATGCCCAGCCGGGTTATCTTGTCCGGGGAGCGCCCCTTCAGCGAGACGCCGTCGAACACGATGTCTCCCTCGTCGATCTGGTAGAAGCCGGTGATGCAGTTGAAGAAGGTCGTCTTGCCCGCGCCGTTGGGGCCGATGATGCTGACGATGCCCCCTTTGGGGATCGAGAAGCTCAGGTTGTTGACGGCGACGAGACCACCAAACCGCTTGGTGACGGTGGTGGCCTCCAGAATATTGGCTTGTTCCGGGGCTTTTGTTGTCATGTCGTTCCCCCTAAATGAGCGGTTGGACTTCCTCATGCTGGATGCCTTCGTGGGCGGCCGTATCGGCGTCAGCATGCAATTCGCGCCGACGCACGGCCGACGGCCACAGCCCTTCCGGCCGCACCAGCATCATGACGATTAGGAGAATCCCGTAGATGAGCAAACGGAACTCCACGAATTCGCGCAGCAATTCCGGCAGGCCGACCAGCACGAACGCGCCCAGGATGACGCCGGGAAGGCTGCCCACGCCGCCGACGATGATGATCGCCAGCACGTTGATCGAGATGAGCAGTTCGAAGCTGTTCGGAAAGACGGAGCCGACGCGCGAACCGAAGATGGCTCCCGCCAGCCCGGCAAAGCCCGCGCCGATGGCGAAGGCCAGCAGCTTGGAGCCGACCAGGTGGATGCCGACTGCCTCGGCCACGTCCTCGTCCTCGCGCATCGCCATCCATTGTCGCCCGGCGCGGCCGTCGCGCAGCCGCCAGGCGATGTAGAGGGCCAGGATGCAGCCGGCCAGAATCAGATAGTAGTAATGCTGTGGGGTGACGAATTCGAAGCTGCCAATGGTCGGGCGGCCGACCTCCAGGATGCCCTGCGCGCCGCCGATGACCGGCTTCAGCAAGTCGGAGCGCACCAGCACGCGAATGATCTCGCCGAAGCCCAGGGTGACGATGGCCAGATAGTCGCCGCGCAAGCGCAGCACCGGGATACCCAGGAGGATGCCGGCCAGAACCGCCGCGGCCACACCAATGGGCATGGCAAGCCAGAAGTTCATCCCCATGCCCAGATCGCCGGTTGAGGTCAATATCGCGGTGACGTAGGCGCCCACGGCAAAGAATGCAACGTAGCCGAGGTCGAGCAGGCCGGCGAAACCGACGACGATGTTGAGCCCCAGGGCCATCAGGACGAACGTACCCACCTGATCAACGACGTTGATCAGAAAAATGCCCAGGATGCGCGGCAAAACCAGCAACAGGATCGCGACCAGGGCAATCATGATAACGGAGTTGCGCCGCCGGACTTCCGGCGACATCGTGGCCAGTCGTTGTTGTCGCTGTTCCCGGCCTCGGAACTCCCACCACATCGCGAAAGCCAGGGCCAGCACAAAGACGACGACAGCGGCCAACAGCGTGAGCCCCTTGGTGGGGAAGAATAAGCGCACCGTGCCGCGTTCCAGGAATTGGTTGGCGATGTTGAGCGGCACGTCGGAGAAGAGGGCGAAGCCGAACGTGAAGAGGCCGGCGTTGACCAGCGGCCGGCGGGTGCGCTGCGGGATAAGGTGAATGATGGCACCGAGCAGGCCCATGCCGGCCATGACGCCCAGCAAAAGTAAGCTGCCAACGACCGGCCCGCGACCGAATGTGAGAATCTCGATCAGTTGCGGGGAGACGTTGACGAAGTAATCGCGGATGTTCGTCCAGAAGGTGGCCAGCCAGATGAGGAGCACGGGCGGCACGGCCGCCAGCGTGCCGGCCAGCAACCCGGCCAGCAACCGGGCGGGGGTGTGCCCCACCGCCTTACCCGCGGCCAGATAGCCGCCATAGAGGGCCGGAGCGAAGAGAAGTACCTGACCCAGGGTGAGGATGTCTTCCAGCAGGTCCCGCTCGTCGAACGTCTCCACCATGCCGATAACGCTGGCCGTGAGCACCGTGACGCCCATGATCAGACCGATTTGAATGACGCGCCGCCAGTTGATTGCGTTCATTGTGCCTCCAGATAGTGGTCAGCGACCCCTGCCTACGCCTTTTTCTCCGCCAGCCGCTCGCCGAGAATACCCTGCGGCCGGAAGATGAGCACCAGCACCAGTAGCAGGAAGGCGGTCACGTCTTTCAACTGGTGGGCGCCGGGCGCACCCAACCCCTCCAGGATGAGCGGCGGGCCCACAGCCTCAATGACGCCTAGAAAAAAACCACCCAGTGCCGCGCCGGGGATGCTGCCGATGCCGCCCAACACGGCGGCGGTGAAGGCCTTGATGCCAGGCACGAAGCCCATCGAGAAGATGACTTGCTTGAAAACCAGCCCCCACAGAACCGCAGCGATGCCGGCCATGGCCGCGCCGATGGCGAAAGTGGTGGCGATGGCCCGATCCACGTCGATGCCCATGAGGGAGGCCACGTCCTTATCCTCGGCCACGGCGCGGATCGACTTGCCGGTCTTGGTCTTTTGTACGAACACATAGAGGCCAATCAGCGCCACAATGGAAGCGATAATGACGATGAGGCGTACCTTCAGGAAGTCGAGGCCCAGCACGTTGACCCGACCTTCCAGAACGGTGGGCACGGGAAAGGCCTTGACGGCCGAGCCGAACAACCCGCGGAAGATATATTGCCAGAAGAAGGACGCGCCGATGGCGGTGATGAGTGGCACGAGGCGCGGCGCGCGCCGCAATGGCCGGTAAGCGACGCGCTCTGTCAGCAGCGAGACGCCCATGGAGATCAGCACCGATGAGATAGTCACCAGCACCAGATAGAGGATCGGCGCCTCGTTCATGACCCCGCTGGCAGCCAGCGTGGAGGCAACGAGATAAGTTGACCCCATTGCCCCAGCCATGAAGTATTCGCCGTGGGCAAAGTTGATCATGAACAGCACACCATAGACCATGGTGTAGCCGAGAGCGATGAGGGCATACAACCCACCCTGCGACAGCCCGGAGACAAAGAAGTCGATCCAATCGCTGCTATCGTAGGTTGTGCCCACGCCAAAGAAAAGCTTGCGGGTGATGCCGACGATGACACCAACGATGATGACAATGCGGAAGACCCATAACCAGAGATCGATCCAGTCAAGGTCTTTGAGGCGTTGCGACAATGCCATTCCTGGCCTCCTGTACGAATGGAAAAAAAGCAACCACCAGTTCCACAGCCTCTTCAGCTAGGCGTGTGTCCCGAGGTGATTGCGCTTCATGTTGCCGGCGGCCGGTCGCCAGACGGCCCGCCGGGGGCGACAGGTGCCGGGCTTGCCCGACGCCTGTCGCCCCAACGCGTAACATAATGGGTCAACCTTGCGGCCGACCCATTAGCGCATTACTCAATCGCGCCGTCCTTATTGTTCCACACCGGAACGAACTCGCCTTCCACAACGTTGCTCACGGCGATCTTGGCGTCGGCACAGTCGCCGTACTCAGAGCACGTGAGCGTGCCGGTCAGGCCCTGATAACCGGAGGTCGCCGCAACAGCATCGCGCAGCGCCTGACGACCGATGAGCAGTGTGCCGTCCTCGCCCTGCTGGGCCACGGCTTCCACGGCGTCGAGCAGGATGTTGGTGGCATCGAAAGCATGGGCATGGTAGACATTCGTCGGCTCGCTGCCAAACATCTCCTGGTACATGGGGAGGAATTCATCCTGGTACATGGCGTTGGCGAAGCCCAGATCGGGGCCGGAGAGGTACATGCCTTCCGACGAACCCGGCGTCGCCTCCAGGAAGGAGGGCGAGAAGACGCCGTCGGCCGCGGCCAGAATGGTGTTCTCCAGGCCGGGGACGGTCCGGGCCGTGTTGGCCAGCAGCGGGGCCAGCGGCTGGAAGACCGGGAAGAAGAGGAACTCCGGCTCAGCGGCGGCAATCGAGGTCAGCAGAGGTTCGACATTGGTCGCATCGGCGGCTTCGGCCTCGAAGCCGACACCCTCGCCGCCCAACTCCTGGAAGGCCTCGTAGAACGCGCGGGCCAGGCCCTCGGTATAGGGATCGCCATCGTGGATGGCAGCGGCCTTGGTCAGGCCCAGTTCATTGTAGGCGAAAGCAGCCATGGCCGCGCCCTGGATGAGGTCGTTGTGGGCCGTGCGGAAGTAGCCGGGCTTCCAGGCCTGGTCGGGATCGGTCAGGGCGGGGGAAGTGTTCGACGGGGAGATCATGAGGTAACCCGCGTCAGACATAATCGCCGCCAGGGGCACGCCAGCGCCCGAGCAGCTGGTGCCGATGATACCCACGACCTGCGGGTTGGAAACGATCTTGGAGCCGGCCGCCTGACCACCTTCGGCACTACAGCCGTCATCCTCGGCCTGCAACTCGACCGGGTGACCAAGCACTTCGGGCCGCATGGCGATGGCGATCTCGACGCCGTTTTGTGAGTCGGTGCCCAACTCGATGTTCGGGCCGCTGATGACCAGGGCCGAAGCGACGAGGATCGGGTCGCCGAGGGCGACTTCGATACAGCCGATAGCGTCGGTGCATTCCATTGAAGCCATCTCGCCTTCGGCTGGGGCTTCGGTGGCTTCCTCGGCCGGGGCTTCCTCTTCGGCCGGGGCTTCCTCTTCCATGGCGGCCTCGGTGGGCACGGCCTCTTCTTCCGGGGCGGCCGTCTCGCCGCCGGCTGGCGAACAGGCGACCAGGGTCAAGGCTCCCAATAGAAGCAGGATGACTAGTAGTGACAGACGTTTCATGATCTTCTCCTCTATTCTCTTTTTTAAAAGTAATGTCCAAGTCTATACTTGACATGGGCGCCGGGCGGAATGCACCGGCGGCGGCGAAATCTTCCGTGAGTGACGTGGGCGTCGTGTGACGCTATGTCAACGCTCCAGGCGTGTGGGCTTCCCGTCTTGCTCATCACCTCCTCGGCTATGGGCTACTCCCGTTAACACAGTTGCCCGTTTCTCGGGCTATGGGGTTGGAATTCTAGAGGCAGACGGGTTGGTTGTCAACTGTTGGCGATTCGCTGGGAGGGACGGTTTTCAAAGCCGCCCTACTCGTAATCTTCCAGCACTTCGGTGTATTGCCCGGTGACCATGAAGACGACGCGCTCGGCCAGATTGGTGGTGCGGTCGCCGATGCGTTCCAGGTTATGGGCGATCCAGAGGAGGTAGGTGGGCATCTCAGCCACGCCTTGGCTTGTCATTTCGGCCATAGCCTCGGCGAAGAACTTGCGATAGTGACGGTCGAGCTTGCGGTCGCGCTTGACAATAGCGTTGGCCTTTTCGATGTCGCGCTCGATGTAGGCCTCGGTGGCGCGGCGCAGCATGTCGCGGGCGCGCTTGGTCATCTTGGGCAGGCGTGACAGTTTCAGGCGCAGAGGATGGGGGGCCTCGTCCGGGATCACCGCTCCTTCTTCCACGGTGTCCTGCTCCGGCTCCTCGGCGCTCTCTTCGGCCTCGTCCGCTTCGGGCGCGGCGTCGATGAGCACCGGCCGGGGCATTTCTTCCATGCGCGTCACAATACGGGCAATGCCCGCCGCGTGGTCGCCGATGCGCTCCAGTTCGATGGCAAAGTGGATGGCGGCGATCACGGTGCGCAGGTCGCGGGCCAGGGGCTGCTGGGTAGAGAGTATGACGTAGGACTTTTCTTCGATCTGGAAGCGCAAACGGTTGATGTCGGCGTCCCCGGCGATCACCTGTTCGGCCAGGGCGATGTCGTTGCTCATCAGGGCGGTAACCGACTCACCGATGGCCGCGTCGACCATACTGCTGAGGGCCAGCACGGATTGGCTAAGGCTGTTTAGCTCGTTGTCGAGCAGAGCGCGCACCGAGGAGGTCATAGGTGATTCCTGCCGAAATAGTTGGGGTTTATTCGCCCTCGTCGACGACGACGGTTTCCTCAATGAGGTGGGCTGCCTTGGCGTCGAAGGCCGCCCGCAGGGCGTCATACTGATCGCGGGGCAGGGGCTTGAGGGCAATCGTTTGCTGGCGCAGGGCGCTGGACAGTTTCGAGGCGTGCACGGCGGGGATGCGCGACTCTTTAACGTTCAGGTTATCGATATTCTCGGCCGTGAAGACAATGATAGGCCAGATGGGCACGTCGGCCGCGGAGGGGGCGTTCTGCTGGATATACGTTCTCATCTGCGTTACCTGGGCTTCGGCCTCGCGGCTGGGGTTGCCCAGGTTCTCGCGGCCGAAGAAGCGGCGCATGCCCAGCCCGGTCTGTTTCCACGTATCCCCTTCGGCGGTGATGCGGCCATTCTGGAACTTGGCCGTCAGCACGGCTACGCCGGTGGGCAGCAGCAGCACGTGGGGGGCGGGCAGCAGGTAATGGTAGAGGCGGCCGTCTTTGCGGGCAAACTTGCCCGCGGCCCGGTCGAGCGCCTGATCCATGCGCGGCCGGCGCAGGTAGCGATGGGCAAAGTGCAGCCCCACCTGCGAGAAGCCATAGCCGATGACCAGGGCCAGCAATTGCCAGAGGAAGACATTGGGGTCGTCGCTGATGAACAGGAGCAATAGCCCGGCCACCAGCACCCCCAGACCAGCCAGACTGAGCACTTGCGCCAGACGGCCGAGGCGGTAAATTCGTTTTTCGTCGCGTAAAATGACCATTCTTTATTCTTTGTGTCCGTTGCTGTACCGCCCCAGCACCAGGCAGGCATTCTGCCCGCCCAGGCCGAAGGAGTTCTTGAGGGCGACGTCGATGGCTGCCGGGCGCGGCGCGTTGGGCACGTAGTCCAGGTCGCACTCGGGATCGGGCGTCTCATAGTTCCACGTGGCGGGAATGAGGGCATGGCTCAGGGCCAGTGTGGTGAATATCGACTCAATGGTGCCTGCGCCGCCCATGGCGTGGCCCATGGCCGACTTGGTACTGCTGATTGGAACCTCGTAAGCCCGCTCGCCGAAGAGCTGCTTGATGGCCAGCGTCTCGGTGGCGTCGTTGACGGGAGTCGAAGTGCCGTGGGCGTTGATGTAATCCACGTCCTTCGGCGTCAGCCCGGCGTCATTCAGCGCCCACTGCATGGCGCGGATGGCCCCCTTCGCTTCGGGGTCGGGCGCGGCCACGTGGAAGGCGTCGGACGAGGAGGCGTGGCCCAGCACTTCGCCGTGAATGCGCGCGCCGCGGGCCAGCGCGTGATCAAGCCGTTCCAGCACAACGATGCCCGCACCCTCGGCCAGGATGAAACCATCGCGATCTTTATCGAAGGGGCGGCTGGCGCGTTCGGGGGTGTCGTTGAAGTGGGTGGAGAGGGCGCGCATGGCTCCGAAGCCGGCGATGGCGGCGAAGTGGATAAGGCCCTCAACGCCGCCGGCCAGCATCGTGTCGGCCGCACCGCGGCGGATGAACTCGGCTGCCTCGCCAATGGTTTGGGTGCCCGTGGCGCAAGCGGCGACAATGGTGCTGATGGGGCCGGTTGATCCGGTCAGCAGGCTGACGTGGTGGGAAGGCATGTTGGCCAGGAACATGGTCATGGCGAACGGATTCACGGCGCGATGGCCGCGCGCGCGGAAGGTGTCCATCTCCTCGAAGGCGCGCTCGATGCCACCCACGGCCGTGCCCACCAGCACACCGGCGCGGTCGGGATCGTCCAGGCGCTCCGGCAGCGCGGCATCGGCCAGGGCCATGCGCGCCGCGGCCACTGCGAGCTGTGAGGCACGCGACATCCGCCGCGCCTCCTTGAAGTCCATGTGGTCGCGGGCAACGAAGCCCTTGACTTCGCCGGCGATGCGCGTGGGGAACTCGCTGGCGTCAAACTGGGTGATGGGGCCGATGCCGGAGTGGCCGGCCAGCAGATTGTCCCAGCTTTCGGCCACAGTGTTGCCGAGCGGGCTAAGCATGCCCATCCCGGTGATGACAACGCGCGGACGGCCGCGGGCGTCTAACGTCTCTGTACTCATAGGTTCCTTTTAATCAAGACGGATTTAGCGCAAGGTCGCCAAGACGCGAAGGCGCAAAGAAATGAGCTATATTGCTGGCGTCTTTGCGTCCTGGCGTTGAATTCTTCACTAATTCAACCCTTCGCCAATGGCGGCGACGATGCCGCGCTCGGCTACGCGCCGCGCCTGGCCGATGGCCTGTTGTATGGCATGAGCATTGGAACGGCCGTGGGCGATGATCACAACCCCATTCACGCCCAAAAGTGGCGCGCCGCCCACCTCGTCGGGGTTGAGCTCGTCGCGCACGCGGCGGAAGGCGGGGCGGGCCAGCGCGCCGCCGATCTTGGTCAGCAGGCCGGCGGTGATGTATTTGCGGATGGTGTCGGTCATGTAGCCGGCCACGGCCTCGGCCGTCTT
>JACDJC010002800.1_pt1 | contig 13282 bp, 8 predicted proteins | sample 7454191 | NCBI WGS metagenome assembly JACDJC01 (sample SAMN14253291, study PRJNA609438) | sludge metagenome | isolation source: sludge after 25d culture with pyrite and EDTA | collected 2018-12-20 | reverse complement strand
CGACGCGCCCCAGGAAGAGCGTGTCGACCATGCCCATCGCCATGTTGCCGACCTGCACCAGCGCGATCGGCCACGACAGGCGCACGAGGCGCCGCAGCTCGTCGCGGGGCGTGGGCAACGGGAGGCTCCCTCCGGGCTCGCTGCGACTAGCTCCGGCCCTCGAACTGGTCGTTGCCGACGGCCTGGTTCGAGCCGTAGAGCTGTTGCCCACCGGCGACGTAGAGCACCTCGCCGGTGATCCAGCTCGCCGCCGGGGACGAGAGGAAGACGGTGGCGTGCGCGATCTCCTCGGGCTGACCGAAGCGGGGGATCGGGAGCGCCTTCATCCCCGGGTTCATGTCGAGATCGTAGGTCTCGTTGAAGCCGCGGGTCGCGATGGGGCCGGGTGCCACGCAGTTGATGCGGATCTTCGGCCCCCACTCGTACGCGAGCGTGCGCGCCAGCTCGAGCACGCCCGCGCGAGCCGCACCCGTGTGCGCCAGGCCGGGGAAGCCGCGCCCCACGACGGCGATGATCTGCGTGATCACGCCGCCCCGGCCCTCGAGCATCTGATTGCCGAACACCTGCGTCATGTTCCAGGTGCCGTAGAGGTTGGTCTCGATCACCGCGTGCCATCCCTTCGGGCGGATGTCGCGGGCCCGCTGCGGAAACTGGCCGCCGGCGTTGTTCACCAGCACGTCGATCTGGCCGTAGCGCTCGGCGGCGAGGGCGGCGAGGGCCTCCACGCTCGCGCGGTCGCGGATGTTCACGAAGGTGGCGTCGACGCGCCGGCCGGTGGCCGCCGCGATCTCCTTCGCCGCGGTCTCCACGAGCTCGGTGCGCCGGGCCGCGAGCAGGAGGTCGGCGCCCGCCTGCGCCAGGCCGAGCGCGATGGCGCGGCCGAGGCCCGTGCCGCCGCCCGTGACGAGGGCCGTGCGGCCGGCGAGGAGGTCCTTCGCGAAGACGGGGCCCGCGGGCGGCGTGGTGGCGTCGGTCATCGAGGCGTCTCTCCGTGGTGCGGCGCGCAGGCGCCGGTCGTCACTCTTCTGTGTAGCGCGCGAGCGCGCGGTCGTACTCCGGGAAGCCGACGAGCTCCCGGATCTCCCCGAAGCGGAGGCGCTCCGTCGGATGTGCGCCTGTCTTCATCTGGGCGAGCGCGGTGCGCATCGCCTGCGCCGCCACGAGGAGCAGCGTGAGCGGATAGGCGGCGATCCGGTAGCCGAGGGCCTCGAGACGCGCCGGCGGAAGCAGCGGTGTGTCTCCGTCCTCCACCAGGTTCGCCATCTTGGGCCCCGGCACCTCGCGGCAGACGCGCTCCATCTCCGCCTCCGAGCGGGGGGCCTCGACGAACACGATGTCCGCGCCGAGCCCGGCCATGGCCACGCCGCGCGCGATGGCCTCGTCGAGCCCCTGCGTGGCGCGCGCGTCGGTGCGCGCCATCACCAGGATGCCGGCGCCTTCCTCGCGCGCCTCGACGGCCGCGCGCACCCGCGCGAGCGCCTCGGCGCGCGGCACCACCTCCTTCCCGCGCGTGTGCCCGCAGCGCTTCGGCGCCACCTGGTCCTCGATCATCGCGCAGGCGAAGCCCGCCTGCGCGTAGCCGTGCACCGTGCGCTTCACGTTGAGCGGGTTCCCGTAGCCCGTGTCGGCGTCGCCGATCACGGGGATCGAGACGGCGCCGGTGATGTTCCGGCCCTGCGCCACCATCTCGCCGTAGGAGATGAGGCCCGTGTCGGGGAGCGCGAGCTGCGTGGCGGAGACGGCGAAGCCGCTCATGAACGTGAGCGGAAAGCCGGCCTCCTCCACGAGCCGCGCGGAGAGCGCGTCGAAGCAGCACGGCATCACGCAGAGCCCCGGTGCGTCGAGAAGCGCCCGGAGCCGGGCCGCCGGCGGACGGAGGGCCGGGCTCACCGCGTCTGCTCGCGCCCGCGTGCCTGCACGTTGCCGCGCCGGGCCTCGATCGCCTCCGGCGTGAGGGAGCGCGCATGCTCGCGCGAGACCTCGCCCTCGAGCCGGAGGCCTTCGCGGAGCGTGGCCGCGTAGCCGTCGTCGATCAGCCGCTTGTACTTGCGGAGCACGGCGGGCTCGCAGGAGAGCATGTCCTTCGCGAGGGCGAAGCACGCGGGGAGGAGCTCGTCCGGCGCCACCACGCGGTTCACGAGCCCCCAGCGCTCCGCCTGCTCGGCGGAGCAGTAGTTGCCGGTGAAGGAGAGCTCCTTCGCGCGGCCGATTCCGATGAGCCTCGGGAGCTTCTGCGAGATGCCCCAGCCCGGGAGGATGCCGACGCGCGCGTGCGTGTCCGCGAAGCGCGCCTCGGTGGAGGCGACGAGGACGTCGCAGGCGAGCGCGAGCTCGAAGCCGCCCGTCACCGCCACGCCGTTCACGGCGCCCACGATCGGACCGGGGAACTTCCGCAGCGCGCGGATCATGTCGCCCTCGGTGACTGCGTCCTCCGGCGTGCCGGCGACCCCGCGCTGCCCGAGCTCGCGCAGGTCGAGGCCCGCGCAGAATGCGCGGCCGGCACCGGTCAGGATCGCGACACCGACCTCGGGATCGGCGGCCAGTTCGTGGAACGCCCGCGCCACGGCGGTGCGGAGCTCCTGCGACAGCGCGTTCATCTTCTCGGGCCGGTGGAGCGTCACGAGCGCGACGCCGTCGCGCTTCTCCACCCGGAGCACGGGCTCGGACACGGGTCTCTCCCTCCTCGTCCCGCGGGAGCGGGGATGTGCCAGCATAGAGAAAACGGAGGTTGGATGAGCGGCGGGATCCTCGTATCGGACGTGGTCGTGGAGAGCGCGGGCGAGGCCCTCCGGGCGGCGGCGGGCGACCGCCCGCTCGTGGTGCTCCGCGGGAAGGAGATCGACGGCGACGCCTCGCGCGTCGAGGCGGCCTACTTCTCCGGCGACGTCTACCCGGACCGGACGCGCGACTTCGTGCTGGCCGTCGCGAAGGCGGCGTCCCTCCGCTGGCTCCACAGCTTCTCCGCCGGCACGGACCACCCGTGGTTCCAGCAGCTCCTCGCGCGTGGCGTGCGCGTCAGCAACTCCTCCGGCGCCAACGCCGTGCCCATCGCGCACACGGTGATGCTCTACCTCCTGGCGCTCTCGCGGGACCTGCGCGGCTTCGAGTCCGCGCGCGCGCGGAGGGCGTGGGCGCCGCACGACGTGGTGGACTTGCAGGGCGCCACGCTCGGCGTGGTGGGCATGGGGCCGATCGGCCGCGAGGTGGCGCGCCTCGGCGCCGCGTTCGGCATGCACGCCCTCGGCATGACGCGCCGACCGAAAGGCGACGAGCCGTGCGAGACGTGGCCGCTCGCGCGCCTCTCCGAGCTCCTTCCCCGTTGCGACTGGCTCGTCCTCGCGCTGCCGCACGCGCCGGAGACGCGTGACCTGGTGGACGCCGCGGCGCTCTCGCGGATGAAGCGTGGCGCGCGCCTCGTGAACGTGGGGCGCGGCGAGGTGATCGACGAGCCCGCGCTCGTGGAAGCGCTCCGGAGCGGCCACCTGGGGGGCGCGGCGCTCGATGTCTTCGCCACCGAGCCCCTCCCGCCGGAGAGCCCGCTCTGGGATCTGCCGAACGTGATCGTGACGCCGCACGCCTCCGGCACCACGCCCGCCAACTGGCCCCGCGCGAACGCGATCTTCGTGGAGAACGTCCGCCGATGGCGGGCCGGCGAGCCGCTCAGGAACGAGGTGATCGCGACGTAGCCGTACCCCCCTCGCTCGCGAGGCCCGAGAGGGACGGGAACACGAGCCGGGGCCAGTAGAGCAGGACGAAGACCGGGAGCGCGAGGACGAGCGACTGAATGGGTAGGACGAGCGCTCCGAGGAAGAAGTCGACCGCACGGGAGCCGTCCGCGTCGCGCCCGAGCAGGCCCAGGAGACCGACCACGGAGATCGGGACGAGGACTCCCAGATAGGCCGCCATTGCGTGAAATCGGAGTCGGTGGCGCCGGGAGTCGAACGGCGCGTCGCGACGGAGCGCGCGGATCCACACGATGGAGGCAGCGAAGAGCGTCGGGCCGAGCGCTCCGAGCGGGAGGATCACGGTGGGCACGATCCACTCTGGCGTGGTGTCCCCGAACCAGTGGCCGAGCCCGACCTCCCACAGCGCACCGCCCAGAAACACCGTCACCACCGGGAGGAGCATCGCCGCCACCACGACCGTGATCCAGGCGAGCTCGCGGCGTGCGAAGCGTCGCGCCGGCGTCACTGCGGCGGCCCGTCCGCGAGCGGGATGTAGACGCGACCGATCGTGCTCCCGTACGCGCGCAGTCGGCCGGGAGACTGCAGCGCTCCGAATCGCCACTCCTTCGGAGCGCCGGCGGCTTCGAGCGCGTTCGCGACCGTCGACGAGCAGACGTTTCCGCCGCGCCCTGCGAAGTAGGCATCCGTGCGACCGGGCATGGCACCGTTGTAGAGCCGAAGCGTCGCCAGATGCGCGTCGAGATCCGCCTTGCGGACGGCTGACGAAGGCCGAACGACCTCCCACCAGCGTCCGCCCACGGAATCCCGATCGTTCCAGTAGGCGTACTTTCCCTCGACTCCCGCCGAGAGCACTCGCACCGCGTCTCCGCGAACGTCGAGCACCAGAGCCGCGTGACCCGCGGTGTGCTGCAGGGCATCGAACCCTCGCAGGTACGACGCGAAGGGTTTATCTCCCGTGAGAAGGATGTCGCCCGGGTGGAGAGCGGAGACCGGGAGCAGCGGATGGTGCTCCGGCGGAAGCCCCGTCCGGATGGCCCCGGCGTAGCTCACCGCCTGCGCCGTCGCAGCGCCCGCACCGCCTCCCGGAACGTTCGCATAGGGCGAGCTCAGGATCTGTCCGAACGCGAGCGGTGGCGGCGCGGGACGCGCGAAGCGAGCCTGCACGCCATCGAACGAGAGCCACGGATCGACGCGCAGCCCGGCGCCTCCCCCGAAGGCAAGGTCCAGGCCGGCGCCGGAGAATCCGCGCGGCCCGACGGTGCCCGCGAACACGCGGAAGTGGATGCTCGCGTGGCCCGTCGGATCGACGCGGTTCATCGGATCCCCCTCGGCGTAGGCGTAGCGGTTGAGGGTACGCGGATGCAGGGGATCCGGTACGAGAGGATCGGGCTGCAGAAAGCGTCCGATCGCAGGGTCGTACCAGCGGGCGCCGTAATCGTAGAGCCCGGTGGGGCCGTCTCGACGCTGGCCCGTGAACCCGCGCTCGCCCGGGGCCGGCGACCCCACCGAGCTCCCGTAGGGCGTGTGCACCACGCGCGCGAGGACGAGATCGGCGCCGGCGCCCGACGACTTCGTCACGAGCACGGTGCTCCCGAGGTGGTCGGTGTGCCGGTAGACGACGCCACTCCGGGGCGCCGCATCGCCGGCGTCGGAGACGCCGTCACCGTCCGTGTCCGCGGAGAGGGGATCGCTTCCCGCCGCCACCTCGGCGCCGTCGGAGAGCCCGTCCGCATCGCTGTCGGCCGTGCCGGCGAGCGTTCCGAGCGAGCGCTCCAGCGCGTCTCCTAGGCCGTCCCGGTCGCTGTCGGCGCGGAACGGACTCGCGCCCGCCGCCAGCTCGTCCTCGGCTGCAAGGCCGTCGCCGTCCACGTCCTCGCCACGGAGTGCGCGCCAGAGCAGCACGAGGTCGCCGGCGTCCACACGCGGCGGCGACTGCGGTGACGCTTCGAGGGGCGCCACGTCGCCACGCGCCAGCATCGCGGCGTCGGTCGGCGCGAGGTCGCCCGTCGCGAGGCGCCCGGCGAGGAGCGCGTCCCCGGCGTCGAGCCGCCCGTCGCCCGTGAGGTCGCCGTCCGGAACCGCCGACGCCACACCGGCGCTCGCCGCGTGGAACACGAGGGCCGTCGTCCCGGCGAGGGCCGGCCGGAGCCAGCCTTCGCGACGCCGGCGGAGGACGAGCAGCCAGAGGCCGAGAGAGAGGGCCGCGAAGACCGTCGGCGCCGACGCCACGAGCCGCACGCCGTCCCCGGGCCGGAGCGCGCGGGAGGGCGCGGCGGATGCGCTCGCGCCGCCGGGCGAGAAGGGATCGACGAGCGTCGCGATGCTCCGTCCGGCGAGCCACACCTCGACCTTCGCGAGCCCGCGCGTCACGTCCCACGTGAAGTCGTCCCGCACGAATCGCTGCGTCTCGACCCGCGAGCCGTTGCGACCGATCGACTCCACACGGCGGCCGGGTGCGTCGTAGAGGTGCGTCGCGCGCAGGGCGCCTGCGTCGGCGACGCTCGCGAGGCGGCCGAGCGCGTCGTAGGCATACGAACGCGAGCCGAGCGCCCGCAGGTTTCCCCCGCCGTCGTAGCTCGCGGCGAGCCCCGCCACGGTCGCCGGCGCATGACGCGGCGCGGAGCCGGTGGTGGCGGGATACACGAGGGTCGTCCCACCGGCGCAGCCCGCGAGCGCCGCGGCGTCCTTGCACGTGAGGCTTCCCGCGGCGTCGTAGGCGTAGTGGAGCGTGGCTTCGGCCTGCGCGGCCCCGTAGGGCCCGCTCGCGCGCACGAGGCGGTCCGATCCGTCGTGCGAGAAGCTCCGCGGCGGAAGGCCGCCCGGACGGCGATCCGTGATGGCGACGAGCCGGTCGCCCGCGTCGTAGCCGTAGGCGAGATCCTCGAGCACCGTGCTCCCGTGCCGGACGTCGCTCCACGCGAGCCGTCCCGTCTGCGCATCGAGCACGCTCCGTGTCGTGACGCCGTTGCCCGCGGTCCAGGCGGCGAGGCTCGCGCGCGCGTCCCACGTGATGCCGCTCGCGATCGTCGTCCCTCCGCCGGAACCGGAGCGGACGGCCTGCAGATAGCCGGCGAGGTCCCGCTCGTACGCGATCGTCCGGCCCGTGGGAAGCGTGCGCGAGGAGACGTTCCCCATCGGGTCGTACGACGTGGAGAAGAAGAGGGTCGTCCCGCCGGTCTCCTGGGATTCCGCGAGCGTGCGACCGACCGCGTCGTACGCCCACACGCGAAGAAGCCCCGCATCGTCCCGCCGGGTCGCGAGGAGCCCCTTTCCGCGCGCTGCCGTGTCGTACGCGAACGTCGCCGTGCTGCCTCCGGCCGTGCGCGAGAGGACGCGCCCGAGCGCATCGTACGTCCACGTCGTGGTGCCGAGCGCATCGATCCGCGTGAGGAGATTCCCGTCGTCGTCGTGGTGGGGAAACGCCGTGAAGCCGGTGTCGGGGTCGACGAGCAGCACCCGCCGCCCGAGGAGGTCGTATTGGACGAAGCTCCGGTGCCCGACCGGATCGCGCACCTCCACGAGGCGTCCGAGCGCGTCCCACGAGAAGCTCGTGACCTCGGCGCCCCCGCTGCCTTCCTCGATGCGCGCCACCCGTCCGAACGCGTCGAGCACGCGCGTCTGCGACACGCCGTTGGCGTCCGTCGCGGTGACGCGCGCCCGTCCGTACTGGAGGATCTCCTCGCGTCCGCTCCCCGGATGCGTCACGCGGACCGGACGGTCGAGCACGTCGAACGCGTACGTCGTGGTGGCGACCGGATCGGTGCCGAACCGCGGCGCCGTGGCGGCCACGCGCCGGCCGAAGGCGTCGTACGTGCTCGACGCCGAGACGGCGCGCCCTCCCGGCCCCTCGCTCCACGCCTGCGTCCGCCGGCCGAGGCCGTCGAGCCATTCCACCTCCGTGCGCTCCGCGCCGGCGGCCGACGTGCGGTGGTGTCGCTCGACGCGGATGGCTCCTGGGGCGTCTCCGTAGACCGTGCGCGTCTCCGCGAGGTCGAGGGGTGCGCGTTCGCGCACCACCCGCCCGAACGCGTCGAGGCAGCGGCGGAGCCCGGGCTCCCCGGCACCGAGGTTCGGGCCCCGCTCCTCCTGCACGACGCCGGCGCCCGCCGGATACGGCGCGCAGCCGGCCGGAGACGACGTCCGGAACGTCGTCGTGAAGCCGAGCGCGTCGGTCTCGGAGACGCGGAAGGTGTGCCAGCGATCGTCGATTCCGGTCGTCGTCGTGCCCCCGCCCTGCCCCGCGTTGGCGCGCGGACTCCGCACCCAGATCCGGTTCCCGTAGGCGTCGTAGCCGGAGGTCGTCGTCGGGCCCGCGCTCGTTCCCACGACGCGCACGTCCACGCGGGCGGTCACGAGCCCGCGCGTGGGCGGCGCCGCGCCCGTGGTGTCGCCGTCGTAGCGGAAGACGGTCTCGCGCAGGATCGCACCCGTCGCCGGCGGCCCCTGGCGCACGCGCTCGCGCCGCACCCGATCCACGACGTGGGGCGACGACACGCCCGGCTCCGGACCGAGCGCCATCTCGACCTCGATCGTCCGCGTGTCCGCCGGCGCGAGGTCGGCGAGCGCCTCGCCCGGCGGCCACGCCACCTCGCCCCAGTCGATGCGCTCGATCACGTTTCCGAACGCGTCGTAGCGGAAGCTGCTCGCGAGGGCGCGCGGATCCGCCGGATCGTCGTGCTCGGCCTCGACGCGCCGCGCGAGAAGGCTCACCCAGGGCGGACCGTCGGCGTCGGGCGTGTAGACGTGGAGCGTGGAGCGCAGCAGCCGCTCGGGCGGGCCCGCGTCGAACACGTCCTCCCGCTCCACGAGGCCGGCGCGCGCCTCGTCCTGGTGGAAGTGCGTCACCACGCGCCGTCCGTCGGCGCGCGTCGCCGTGACGCGGCGGAAGCCGCGGAGCTCCCGGGCCTCCGGATCGTAGACGCCGCCCGCGTAGTCGAACGTCGTCCGGGCCGCCGGCTCCGTGCCCGGCGAGATCTCGATCTCGCGCACGAGCTGGAGCACGTGCGGGAGCCGGGGGATGCCGTCGGACTCGGGCGGTGCGAGGGGAGGCGCGGTGTTGCCGGTGTGGTCGAACGCGGTGGACGGCACGTAGCGAAAGGTCGTGCGGCCTCCGAGGGGCGTGGTGATCGATTCGAGCAGATCGGGCACGACGCCGCGGTTGCGGTACAGCTCGTCCGTGCCGCCCGACGAGCGGACCACGTCCGTCATGCCGTCTCCGTCGAGATCGAGGAGGCGGACGCCCAGATCCTGGCCGGACGCGTTCACGAAGGCGAGCGACGCGGGGAGCACCCACGCGGGGCTCGCGACCCAGGGGCCGGGCCGTTCCCCGGCCCCCGCGTCGCCGTCTCCGAGCCACGCGTGGCGGGCGCCGGCCTCGACGGCCTGGAGCACGTCGGGGCGCCCGTCGCCGTTCACGTCGGCGATCCGCACGCCGAGATCCCGCGAGAAGTCCCCGGTGATCTCGTAGAGATGCGTCGGGAGGCGCCAGTCGGCCGCGGGTAGGAAGTCGCCCGCGCCTCCGTTCAGCGCGGCCGTCCACGTCTCGCTCCCGAGCACCACGTCGTAGGCCGCGCTCGCGTGATCGGCGAGCCCGTCGGCGTTGAGATCGATCGCCTCGTTGCCCATCTCCCAGTGCAGGTTCCAGTGCGCCCAGGAGCCGTCGGAGACGAAGTGGCGCGAGCGCGTCTCGGCGTGGAGGAGAAGGCGCTGGCAGCTCGCGTCGAAGGGATCGCACGGCTGGTACTCGAGCCCGACGCGAAAGGCCGCGTTGGCGCCGCAGCGGTCGACCGACATGCCCGCATCGACGAACGCGCCCCGCACGAAGCGCAGCGCGCCCTCGTTCTCGAAGTGGTAGCTCGAGAGCTCGAACCGGCAGCTCTCCGTGCCCGGATGGAAGGGGGGCGCCATCCCGCTCCACGTGCTCCGGATCTCGTTCCCGCGCACGACGAGCTCGGGCAGACCGTCTCCGTCGAGATCCGCGAAGCGAGCGGGACCGGGGAGCGACCGGAACTCGAAGCCTCCGACCCACTGCGCGCCCGTCCAGTTCCAGCGGAAGTCGATGGCACCGAAGCGCGCGAGCGCCCAGCGCTCGTCCTCGAGGAGATCGGCGAAGTCGCCCGCGGGCTCGAAGCCACGGCCGGTGTTGCGCTGGAAGCCGCCGATGCCATAGGTCGATACGGACCCCTGCGTCCATCCGAGCCAGCGCACGCCGCCCGCGAGATCGACGCGGCCGTCTCCATCGAGATCGATCGGTACGAGCCCGAGGCCGAACGAGCGCCCGCTCGACTCGAGCGCGAAGCTGGTGGAGAGCGCGCCGATCGTCCCGTCCACCGCGGGGAGCGGGTGGGCGGAGCTCGGTGAGAGCGCGAAGCCCGTGCCCTCGTTGCGGTAGACGCCGCTTCCGGCCGCGCGCGCCGTTCCGTCGCCCCCCTGTCCCGGTGTCTCCACCGCGCGCGCGAAGAGGAGGTCGGGGCGCCCGTCGCCGTCCACGTCGCCGAGCCGCACGCCGCGATCCTCGCGGCTCGCGTCCACGAGCGAGAGACCAGCCGGCCATGCGAACGGAACCGGATCGTGGAAGCCCGTCCGTGGCGGATCGGCCCCCGCGTTGGTGCGGTAGCGCAGGTGCGCAACGAGGGGCGGCGTACCGGGCGGACCGCCATCGCATCCGACGTCGGCCCCGTGGAGCGCCACCTGCGTGAGCAGACTGCGGAACGAGTCGGGGCTCTCCGCATAGCCGAGCTCCCAGCAGCGGAGGCGCTCCCCGCCGATGGTGACTTGCACGGCGCGGAGGCGATGCGCAAGCACGCGCTCGAAGCCGGCGAGGAAGGTGGTCGAGCGGTCGGGCCGCGGCTCCAGCACGAAGCGCACCACGCGGTCGCGCCCGGCGTCTCCGTCGAGGCTCTCGAGACCGCCGTCCCCCCGACGCCGCAGCGTGTAGCGGATCTCCGAGGGATAGGCAGTGCCGGCGTCGCTCCGGTCGTAGCGCACGACGATCACGTTGCCGTGGAGGTCCTCCTCCTCCGCGAGGAGCCAGCCGAAGACGGCGCCGTCCGAAGCGCGCTCGATGCGCGACTCGGCGCTGGTGCCGAAGCGGCGCCTCCCTCCGCCGGGCGCCGTGACGGTGAAGCTCCCGTCCGACTCCCGGACGATGCGCTCGAAGCGCTCGCGCCGCGCGTGATACCGGCGCGGGAGCGACGGCGTGTCGCTCTCGGGGACGAGCTCCTCGCCGTCGAGCTCCAGGAGATCGAGGGCGTCGTCGTAGGCCGGCACGCCGCGCTCCAGCGATCGCAGGATCGCAGGAAGGGCGAGCGACCAGCCGCTCCCGACCCAGCTCTCTCCGCGCGCGGCGCTCGAGTAGCGGAGAGCGAGCGAGGGCGTGAGCCCGCCGGTGCCCGGCGGCAGCTCGAGCGGGATGGCGTGGACCGCGGCGCCCGTGAAGAGATCCGGGAGCGCCGGGGCGGGCCCCGGCTCACCGCGGGCACCCGCGACACCGCGCGAGGCGAAGAGCGTGGAGCCGTCGCTCGGGGCCGCCTGCGCCCCAGGCGCGGGGACGGAGAGCGCGAGACCGAGGAGAGCGGGACGGAGCGACGCGCGGCGGAACGAGCGAGACATCGGCGAGCACCGGTCGGGACCCGGGGATCACGCCGGCGAGAGAGCAAGCCGCGTGCCGTCGCGGCGGCCAACCTCCTCGTGCCGCGCGCACCCGCCGTGAACGGCGCGCGTCTCACCGGTCGTGTCCGCAGGGACACGCGCGGCACTCGCGAAAGGAGCGAGCGGGCCTCGCTCCGCTACCGGGGCTTGGAGCCGCCCATGCCCTTCGCCGCGTCGACGGCGCGCTGGGCGTGCTCCCTCACGCGCTCCATCCAGCGCCGCGCCCAGGCGAACTCGAGCCCGAGGATGCCGAGCCCCACCGGGATCACGATGAAGGCCGGACCGGGCAGCACGATCAGCGCGATGCCGATCAGCACGATGCTGCCGCCCACGACCGTGATCACCACGCGCCGCGCGTGGCGCACCGTGGCATCGATCACCCGCTTCACCATGCGCGATCGTCCTCGTCCTGCTTCAGCCGGAGCCCCGGCGGTCGGTCACCAGGCGATGCGCTCCGCGTAGCCGTCCGCGAAGAGCGCGGGCGAGCCGCCCGTGTGAAGGAAGACCACGTTACCCGAGACCCGGCCTTCCTGCGCGGCCACCCGGAGCCCGGCCAGCGCCTTCGCGCTGTAGACGGGGTCCAGCACCAGCCCCTCCGTCCGGGCCGCCAGGCGGAGCGCGTCGAGCGCCTCGTCGGTCCAGGCGCCGTAGTGCGGGCCCGTGTGATCGACCAGGTGGAGCGCGCCCGCGGGGCCGGTGCGCCCCGCGAGGCGAGCCGCCTCCGCAGCCAGCGCGGGGATGCGCTCGCGGTGCGGTATGGGGGGCCGCGCGACGTCGACCCCGAGCACCCGGACGCTGGCCGGGAGCCCGGCGAGGAGGCCGGCATGCGTGCCGCCGCTCCCGTCCGCGACGACGATCCAGTCCGGCGGCGACGGGAGCTGCGCGAGAAGCTCGTCGGCGGCGTGCACGTAGGCGAGCGCGCCGACGGGCGTGGCGCCGCCAATGGGCAGCGGATAGGCGCGCTCCCCGAGCTCGGCTGCGATCTTCGCGACGCCGGCCTCGAGCACGCGCCAGTCGCGCGAGCCCGCGAAGTGGAGCGTCGCCCCGAAGAGCCGGTCGAGGACGAGGTTCCCGCTCGCGCGTTCCGGCTCGTCGCCGGAGAGCACCAGGTGGCACGCGAGCCCGAGTCGCGCGGCCGCGGCGGCCGTCATGCGCGCAAAGTTCGACTGCGCGCCGCCCGCGGCCACCAGCGTGTGCGCGCCGCGCGCGAGCGCATCGGAGACCAGGAACTCGAGCTTCCTCGCCTTGTTCCCGCCGAGCGCGAAGCCCGTGAGATCGTCGCGCTTCACCAGGAGTCGCACGCCGAGCGCTTCCGAGAGCCGGGGCGCCGCGTCGAGGGGCGTCGGAAGCTGGGCCAGCGGAACCCGATCCATCTGGGCCAGCGGAACTCGATCCATCGGTCTCCCCGGGCCGGCCCGCGGAACGCGAGACCTTCCTCTCCCCTACCGGAAGAGCATATCGGACGGTACAACTGCCGCCGATGTGGCCCTCCGTCGTGGTCTGCGTACTCGCCGTCGGCGCGCTCCTGTGGTGCGCGAAGATCGACTACCGCCCCGGGGTGTGGATCGCGAAGCCCATCGCCTCCACCTCCTTCCTCACGGCCGCGCTCGCGAACGGCGCCCTCGACTCCCTCTACGGGATCTTCGTCCTCATGGGGCTCGTGCTCTCCTGGTTCGGCGACGTGCTGCTGATCCCGAAGTCCGAGAAGAGCTTCGTCGCCGGCGTGGGCGCCTTCCTCGCCGGGCACATCGCCTACGTCGTGGCGTTCCTGGCGCGCGGAATCGTCCCCTTCGTCACGCTGGTGGCCGGGGCGCTCCTCGTCGTGCCCGTCGTCCGCGTCATGCGCTGGCTCGCGCCGCACGTGCCCGCGAACATGCGTCTCCCCATCCAGGCCTACGTCACCGTCATCACCACCATGCTCATGACCGCCGCCGGTGCCGCCGCCT
>JACDJC010002798.1_pt1 | contig 13291 bp, 10 predicted proteins | sample 7454191 | NCBI WGS metagenome assembly JACDJC01 (sample SAMN14253291, study PRJNA609438) | sludge metagenome | isolation source: sludge after 25d culture with pyrite and EDTA | collected 2018-12-20 | reverse complement strand
GGGAGTAAGGGAGTAAGGGAGTAAGGGAGTAAGGGAGTAAGGGAAGACGAGCACCCATTTTCAATCAAGGCAAATATTTTACTTGCCTTGTCCACCACCTGTCCGCACCCTATTCCCCTATTCCCCTATTCCCCTATTCCCCTATTCCCCTATTCCCCTATTCCCCTATTCCCTTAACATAATGCCTTACTGCCCTATTGCCCTACTGCCTTACCCAGTGGACTATTTGTCCTGTGGCAAAGACGGCGCACATGGGCTAGGTAAATTCGGCTTGAACGGAGAAGCTTTGAGTTGAAGACAAGCATCGGCCAATATCGGATATCTCTGGCGATACGCGTCCTTAGCGTATTTGCCCTGATGTTCGTCGCCTTTGCGCACAAGCCCATCGACCTCAACGCACCCGACAGCTATCTGCTTGCCCAATACCAGTTGCCCGACGGCACCTATCCGGTGCTCTGCATCGGCGATCATGGTTCCGATCCCAACCATCAGGGGCACGACAAGCATCTGAGCAACAATAGTTGCGAAGCCTGCCGGATTTCATCAGCCTTCCTGTGCCCTGCGCCTGCGGGTTCAACCGGCGCTGCCCCGCATATCGCCATGGCAGACGGCATCGTGCCGCCGCAACCGATCCTGCAGCATAGCACCTACCCGCCATCGGCACCGCCGCAAGCGCCACCTCTCGCCTGAATAATATCGTTTGAGCGAATGCGCTCCCCGGATCGCATTCGGGAATGAAACGCGCCTGAACCCTGTTCCCCCGAACTTGGCGTCGGCGTGCCTTCCAATGATTATTCAGGTTTGACACAATGAAGAACTATCGTCTTTTCGCCTCCGCCATCTCGATTGCCGCACTGTGCGCCTCTGCTGGCATGGCCCAGGCCCACTCCTCCCTCGACCAGAGCGAAGCCAAGGCAGGCAGCTTCTACAAGGCAACCTTCCGCGTACCCCATGGCTGCGACGGCAAAGCCACGACTGAAGTGAAGATCGAGCTTCCCGAAGGTTTCATTTCGGCTCAGCCGCAGGTCAAGGCGGGCTGGAAGATCGAGACCGTCAAGGGCGACTATGCCCAGAGCTACAAGGTGCACGGCAAGGATGTGACTTCCGGCGTCCGCGAAGTCCGCTTCACTGACGGCAACCTGCCCGGTGATTTCTACGACGAGTTCACCGTCGTCGGCCAGCTCGCCAAGTTCGACAAGGATGCCACCCTCTCCTTTCCCGTGACGCAGGTCTGCGGAAGCGACGCTTCGGTTGCCTGGACGGAAGTGCCCAAAGAAGGCCAGAACCCGCACGATCTTGCGCATCCTGCGCCGCAACTGCTGGTGAAGGCCGCGGGCGCTGACGATGGTCACGGCGGGCACGGTGGACATGACAAGATGGGCCAGATGGACAAGATGGATGGGGCCTCCATGCAGGCAGCAATGCCGACGAAGCTTGGCGAACTGGAAATCACGGCGCCTTCGGTGCGCGCCATGGTTCCCGGTGCCAAGGTTGCAGGCGGTTTCCTGACCATCGCCAATGACGGCAAGGATGCCGACAAGCTGGTTTCCGTCACCACCGGCGGCGTCAAGCGCGTCGAAATCCACGAAATGTCGATGCAGAACGACGTGATGAAGATGCGTCAGCTTGAAGGCGGTCTGGATATTCCGGCAGGCGAGAAGGTCGAGCTGAAGTCCGGCGGTTATCACCTCATGTTCATCCAGCCGGAAAAGCCATACAAGGAAGGCGAGACCGTGCCAGTCACGCTGGAATTCGAAAAGGCCGGTAAGGTGACGATTGATTTCCCCGTCACCGCGAAAAGCGGTCAGAAAGATGGAGACCATTCGGGTCATTAGAGCGCATTGCGATCTGACTGAATCAGATCGGCGCGTTCCAGCTTTTTGTTTTAGAGCGAGCCAAAGCATTTCCGGTAAATCGCGCACTATCTGCGCGATTTCAGGAGACGCATAAAAGTTCACTCGCAAGAACCTGTCCCTTCAGCAAAGGGGCGAATGATCCGCGTCCTCTCTCCTTCGCGCATTATGCGCCCGTTTGCCGCAACCGCTGCTCCCCCACAGCGGTTGCGTTCTTTTTTGAATACTGTAAACATGAGTATTAAAGTCTAGAATAATTCCAAACAATTGAAATCTAATAAGATTTTAAACTTGAGTGATTGACTCCAGATGAATTTTCAGGCTTTTATGCATGGTGCAAATTCACAACCTTTGATGTCTGGGCCTTGAACCCTTTCGATTGGAGGACCCTATGATTGGTCTCGGCGAATGCCGGTCCGCAAATGTCGACGGCCTGCCCTGGCAGCTCAGTCTCTTGCCGACCGGATATTGCAATGTGCGGGGGGAAACCGAACGTCCCTCGGCAAGAATGCAGGGTTCACACCCCGCATGTATGTCTTCACTCCGCAGCTTCTTCGGGAGGCGGACATGAATATGCGCATATCCCAACTGAACGGCGCCAACACTGCAGGCTATTTCGATCGCCTGCCGGAAAAGCTGGTGCTGGAAGGTTATCGCCGCTGGACTGCGGGTTTCGAGACAGGCTCGATCATCCCGTGGGAAATGACCTGGGGCCTCTATTCGGAAGTGCTTGGGCCTTCGGAAGCAAAACGCGCGGTGAGCGAGCTGTCGCATTTCATCCGCGTGCTGCGCCATTGCGCCAGTTGCCAGTTGCGCGCTTTCCCGTTCGACTCGCACCATGTCTGCCGTGAGGAATGCCTGACGCTGGGGCTGATTTCCGGCATCCAGAATCAGGACGCGCTGCTGCTCAATACCTGCCTTGAAGCGATTGCCTGTCATCGCCGCTGCGACGATGTGGCAGGGGCTGCACGCAATTTTGCCGACACGCTGGCTGATTTCGGCCAGACTTTGTTGCCAATACCGATCCATGCCATCGACAGCGCTTTGAATTTTACGCCGCGCGCGACTTTTCACTGATCGGTCCAAGTTCGGGCCCAGATCGATCCTTGATCGGAAAAAGTCCCAGCGTTTTGCGAATGAACGTGATTCCAGATTTTAAGCCGCCGTTACCCGGCGCAAGGAGATAGAAATGCAGGCCAGAACCGAACGACGCCTCGGTATTGCCGCCGCCCTCGTCCTGACCGCAGGAGCGTTTGTCATGCCGGGCGTATCCACCCAGATCGTGCAGAACGATGTTGCGCCGCAGAGCCAGATCCATATGGCTTCGGCAGAAAATCTGCGCGCCGAACTGCGCCATTTCATCAATCTCGGCGAAGCTATGCCGAAGTCAGCGCGCTACGAATAATCGTGCTTAGACTGAAATAGAAAAGGCCGCGCCAGATCTGGCGCGGCCTTTTTTGGAGAAATCAATTATTTATCCGACGATGATCGGGGCCTTCCCCTGTACGCGGTTATAGAGATCGATGATATCCTGGTTCATCAGGCGGATACAACCGGATGACATGGACTGGCCGATCGACCACCATTCCGGCGAGCCGTGGATGCGATAGCCGGTGTCCCGCCCGTTCTGGAAAATATAGAGCGCGCGCGCACCCAGCGGGTTTTGCGGGCCGGGCTCCTGACCGTTGCGATATTTCGCCAGTTCCGGCTTGCGCTGGATCATTTCCGGCGGCGGCGTCCAGACCGGCCATTGTTTCTTGTATTGGACATTGGCCGTGCCCGACCACTCGAATCCGGCCTTGCCGATACCGATACCGTAACGCAGCGCTTCTCCGCCCGGCAGAACGTAGTAGAGAAGATGATCCTTGAGGCTGACGACAATCGTTCCCGGCGCCTGCCCTGTCGGGTCCGGCACGATCTGACGGCGGAACTGCTTTGGCACTTTCTCGTAGGGAATAGCCGGTAATGCATACGGCCCTTCCTGCACGGCTGCGTACATGACATCCGGTGTCGTGATATCGCGGTCGACGCTGATCTGCGGACGCATCGGCGTAATCCCGCCGGTGGACATCGGATCGACATTCATCTGGAAGGCCGACATATCCATCGTTTGGTTACAACCGGCAGCACCGGTGAGGAGGACGGCTCCGGTGCCGAAAAGGAAGCGGCGGCGGCTCAGATCGTCAATGAACTTGGTCATACAAATTACCCGGACACAAGGGTTGAAACACAGCCGTCAAGCGACCGCCATACTCAACAGCAATTTGCGTTCTTATGGTTGAAGAACGGTTAAACAACTCGCGCAAACGTGTCTGAAAATTCCGTTTGAAAGCATAAATTGCAGTGATTTTGAAATTTAATCGATTTAAAATCCAAGGCAAATGCGGCAAGCATATGTATGTCATGGCTATTTGATGGCTAAAATGTGGCTTTTGCCCAAGGTCACCATTCTGGATTGTATTTAGATAGCAAAAGGCCGGGTCTTGAAACCCGGCCTGGATTGCCTTCAATAATTGGCGGCGATCAATAATCTTTTTCGTAGAAGATACCGCCGCTGGAATCGCCTTCAGCACCCAGCGCCCCCTTGGCTTTCAGGTTGCGGGTGATGTCGAGATTGACAGTGCCCTTGGTCGAACCACCTGAACCCGCTTCCACGCCCAGATAGATATTGTCGCGGATATAGCGACCGGCGCGAACTGCCGTCTGGCCCTTGTCATCCGTCACGACATCGAGATCGTCGAGACCTGTTCCGGCACGCAGCTTGTTCATCAGCGAGTTGTTGGAACCGCCCGCAAGTTCTGCCGCAGCAGCCGCAAGCTGCGCGATCTGGAACGCCGACAATTCGCCGATGGAGCGCTTGAAGATCAACTGCGCCAGCACTTCATCCTGCGGCAATTCCGGTGTCGACGAGAACTTGATGTCGAGATTATCGACCGTGCCCGTCACCGTCACGATTGCGGTGATTTCATTGCCTTCCGAACGGGCAACGAAGTTGAGCTGCGGATTGAGATCGCCCACCAGCGTGACATGGCCTTCGTCGAAGGTTATGCGCTGCCCGAGGATGCCGATGCGACCGCGGATCATGTCGAAGGAGCCGACCGGCTTGATGTCGGTCACAGGTCCGGTCAGGCGAAGACGTCCGCCCAGTTCCGTATCAAGGCCACGACCGCGCACGAAAATCTGGTTGGGCGCATTGATGAGAACGTCGAGGCGCGGCACGGTCGGACGCGCTGTCGGCGTCGGCACCCGGCTGCGGCGCGTTTCGACCTTGGCGCGATCAAGCGTCACCTGAACATTCTTCGGCGTGTTCTTGTGGCGAACCGGAACATAGGCCGCGCCGCCGCCGAGATTTTCAGGCACCGAGATTTCTGCCCTGTCGACATCAATGCGGCCTGAAATCAGCGGATCGCGCATCAGCGGTCCATTGATGGTGATCCCGCCGTCGACGGTTGCCACGACCAGCTTGCCGTCGGCATAGCGGGCGCGATTGAGCTTGATCTCTATATTGGCCGGGAAATTCGCTTCGGCATTGGTCGAGATCGTACCGCTGGCGGAAACCGATCCGCCACTGCTGAGCGCGGCATTGACCTGGCGCAGCGTGACGGTTTCGCCATCCAGACTGCCCATGACATTGATATTGTTGAGGCGGACATTGGTGTCCGGATCGACAAAGGTTGCGCCATTGGTGGAGAACATGCCGCGCAATTGCGGACGGTTGAAACCGCCCGAAACGCTGGCCGTCAGCGTCAGCGTACCGTTTGCCTGCGCACCGCGATCCGCCAGGAAGCGGTTGGCGAGCGCCAGCGGAATGCTGCCATTGACATTGACGCCAAGCCCCTGTCCCGAGAACGGCACCTTGCCATTGGCGGTGACATTGAGGCCGCGTGGACCATCGACGGTCAACGACGAAAAGTCGATGGCCATGGCGGCGTAGCTGCCGGCAGCTTGCAGGGTCAGAGGCGCAAGCCCGTTATCACGCAGCGGCTTGGCCGCAAGACCGGTGCCGCGCAGATTGAACGTCGCCGCAGGATTGGTGAGCGGCCCTGTCACACGCGCTGTCCCGGTAACATTACCGGCGAGATCCTGTCCCTTGACCGCACCGTTCAGCGCCGTCAGTGGAAGATTGGCGAGATTGACGTCGATGGCGAGGTCTCCCTTGCCGAGCGGCACACCGCCATTGGCGCGCACATCGATGCCGCCGCCTCCGGTTACATGCGCATCGACATTGAGCCGATTGTTGGCCGAAGTACCCTTGGCATCCGCATTGAGAGCTGCAATGCCCTGCTTTTTAAGCTCGGCTGCGGTCACGCCGCGCGCCGCCATGTCGAAGGCGACATTGGGCGCTTCTTTCGTGCCGGTGATGCGCGCCGTGCCGTTGACCGTGCCGCCAAGCCCCAGTTCCGGCTTGAACGTATTGGCGAGAGCCAGCGGCAGGTTGGAAAGGGCAACCGAAAGATCGAGACGGCCATCGACCACGCCATTCACCTTGACCTGACCGGCACTGGCGTCCGCCCCCGTATTGATGATGATATCGCCGAAGGAGATTTCCTCACCCTTCATGGAAATGGTGGCGGGCGCGGCCAGATTGGCGCTGAGCGTGCCCTGCTTCACATTGGCTGAGGCGAGACCCAGTTCAAAACCGCCATCCTTCGGTTCCAGCGAACCGGCAGCACTGGCGACCGTACCGATCTTCAGCTTGGTGTTGGCAGTAAAATCGGTCTTCGACCCGGTTGCGTTGGCCTTGGCATCGAAGATGTCGATGCCGAACGTGCCGACCATGATGTCGCGCGCCGCGGCATTGCCGTCAACCACCGGCACCCCGAACAGGTCCTTTGCCGTCAGGGCAATGTCAGCCGAGGTGATATGATTGCCATTGACCTTGATGTCCTTGGCATTGGCTATGATCGATGCATTCTGGCGGCCGTCATTGGCGTCAAGTGTGATGTCGGCATTGGCCGCGCCGGTCGCCTCTGCCAGCGCCAGGGCTGCGGCGGTGGAAATATCCGGTGCATCGAGCTTCAGCGCGCCCATCAGGAGACCTTTCGCGGTCTGGGTGACATTGCCCGAAAGATGCGCACCGCCTGCATTGAAGACGAGGTCGGTCAGGCGCTTTTCGTCGTTAACGATGTCGATCAGCGTTCCAAGATCAACACGCTGGCCATTGAGGAATGCACTGCCAGCAAGCTTGCCGGAAAGGGCAGCACCTGTCTTTGCATTGCCATCAAGCATGGCATTGAAATCGAGCCCGCCTTCGGAAAGCTTGCGACCCGCCAGAGTGCCCTCCGGCGCATCGGCGCGCAATGCCAGCGCGATCAGCTTGTCGTCGCCGCGCGCGCTGCCCTTGACTGTCATCCGGCCCGATGCCTGATCCGAAAGAAGCTTGAGATCGGACAGCATCACGCCAAAATCGAAACTTGCCTTGTCGGATGCAAAGGAACCATTGGCGGTGATCTCGCTCAGCTCATTGCCGATGCGGAAATCACGCGCCGAAAATCCTTCCGCGCTGCGGCCAAGCGCACCGCTCAAATTGACAGCGCCATCGAGAATGCGGTCAACCGCTTCCGTGCCGGTGCGCATGTTTTGCGCCGTACCGTTGAGGTCGAGCTGGAATGCACCGCTGACCGGGCGAACAATGCCCTTGGCGTTGACATCGATACTGCCGGCCAGGTCCCGTTCTGCCAGAGCGCCGAAAGGCGCAAGGCTTGCAATCTTGGCAGCGATATCGCCATTGAAGGCAAAATCGTCAATATTGCCCTTGAGGTCGAGGCTTAGACCGTTGCCGGCAATATTGGCTTGCGCCAGTTCAACCGGCGAACCGGCGCGCCACGCGCCGTCGATGGCAAGCGCAATCTTGCTTCCAAGCGCCTCGGCAATTTCCGCACGTTCTGCCGAAATGCCGTCCATCCCGCCATTGACCTTGAAGGTGATATGGCGATTGGTGGCATCATCCAGGTTTTCAGCAACGCCGCCCATATCGAGTGCAATGCTCTGGGCAGAAATCGTTGCGTTCTTGAGACCGGCAATGGCAAGCGTTCCCGTCCAGTCATTGGTCGGGCGATCACCATAAGCGACCTGGAATTTTGCACTGTCGATATAGGTTTCAGCGCCCTTGACCGGCAGGAGCACGCGCCCCTTGCTTTCATCGGCAATCGAAGCATCGATACGCAGTTTGTTCAGGAAGCGGTCATTGCCGGTTTCGGCAGAAGCCTTCAGCTTCAAGGCGGCGCTGTTCAACGCCAGATCGTCGAGACGGAAACCGCCTGCATCCTTGAGGAAGCCATCAGCGGAAAGAACAGTATCGGCACCGAAGAAATCGCGGAATACCGGCGGCACCAGAACCGCAATCGGACCATTGAAACGGGCGGAGAAAACACGTCCGCCATCGGGTGCCTGGCCTTGCCGGTTGAGCGCGAATTCGCCTGTCAGCGTGCGGCTGCCATTGGTATCGAGCGCCAGGTCAACCTTCAACTCGTCAAGCGGACCGGCGCCTTTCAAAGTGAGATCGACCGGAGGATGGCCATCGATATTCAGCAGATTGGCGACGATGCCATTGGCCGGTTCCGAAACTTTCAGGTCGAGATCGACCTTCTGGTCGGCATTGGCATAGGCCGCGCGAAGTGCGAAATTTCCGCCCGGACCGTCAAGACGCTTGATGTCGAAATTGGAATCCAGCGAACCATCGGCGAGCGACAGGCTGCCATTGGCCGACACTTCCGATTCGAGGCCGAAAATCTCCGGCCCAAAATGCAGGCGCGCAATGGCAAGCTGATCGAGATTGATCGAAATCGGCAGGTCCGGCAGGCTGAATGTCGACGATTCCGGCGACGGCAGGCTGTTGTCAGGCAATGGCTTGCGAATGATGTCGATGCGCTCGGCGGCAAGAGACTGGACGCTGAGACGGCCAACGAGAAGCGCGGTGCGGCTCCAGTTCAGCTTGGCATTCTCGATACGCAGCCAGACGCCCTCGCGATCGGCAATGGTGATCGAGCCGACGGTTGCTTCCGAAGACAGAACACCGCTGATGCCGGAAATGGAAATGCGGCGGTTCGGCGCGGAAAGCTGGCTTTCCACGAAAGACAGGAAATAGGATTTCTCTTCTTCGGGCTGAGCTTCCGAACTGCCCGACTGTTGTGCTCCAGTATTTACCTGAGCATTTTCCTGAGCGTGGGCCAGCATCGGAGCTTCCCGCTCCGGCCAGCCGAAGATGACTGCCGTGACGGCGAAAGCGACGAAGGCGATGATTGCGAGAAATCTGGTCAAAACGCCTGTCCTATACCTACGTACAAGCCATAGCTCGGATCGCCTGAGCGGCGGTTGAGCGGAACGGCGACATCGAGGCGGATCGGTCCGAGACCGGTCAGATAGCGCAGACCGCCGCCGACGCCGACACGCATCTGTTCCGAGAAATCGGGAAACGACTTTTCGCCGACATAACCGGCATCGACAAATGCCACCGCGCCTATGGAATCGGTGATGCGGGTGCGCACTTCGCCATTGGCCTCGACAAGCGAGCGCCCGCCGATGATCTCGCCATTGCCTGCGCTGACGCCGATATTGCGATAGCCATAGCCGCGAACCGAGCCGCCGCCGCCTGCCAGGAAGAGCTGGCTCGGCGGCAGGTCCTCGATGGAGGCGCCGACAATAGAACCGACCTTGAGACGGCCTGCGAGGATCACGCGATCCTTTTCGCCAAAGCCGTAATAGGTGCGGCCTTCGGCGGTGAAGCGGGTGGCGAAATTGCCGTACTGGAATTCGTAGAAGGGCTGGATATTGCCTTCCAGATAGAAGCCCGAACTCGGGTCCGGCTTGTTGTTGCGACTGTCATAGAGGAGATTGCCCTCCAGTCCTGCCGTAGTGAAACTGCGCGAACCGAAGACGTCGTCATCGAAGTGACCCTGGCTCGCCTTGGCATAGAGCGCGCCTGACAATTCATCGCTGAATATCTGCGTGAAGCCGGTCTTCGCATTGATCGAAGTTTCGGTATAGGCATCCAGCACTTCGCGCTTGGCGTCGAGCGATGCGACAAAATCCGTATCCGGCGTATAGACGCCCGGCTTAGTAAAGGTTGTACCCAGAAGATAGGTAAAGTTCTTCGGGTCGAAGGAATTGTCCTGCGTGCCACCAATGCCGCTGATCTTGGCGTCGAAACGCAGGCGCTCGCCGCGCCCGAACAGGTTGCGATGCATCCAGTAGCCGGTCAGACCGAAACCGTCGATGGTCGAATATTCAGCACCGAAGCCAAAGCGGCGCGGCTTGCGCTCCTGCACGTTGAGCGTCATCGGCAGGCTGCCGTCCGGCTCGATCTTTTCGGCTTCCTCGAAACTCATGGCGCGGAATACTTCCATGCGACCGAGACGCTTCTTGGCTTTCTCGATATCGTCCGGATCGAATTCCTGACCCTCTTTCAGCCCGGTCATCCAGGCCACGAATTGCGGGTCCATGCGCGCCGTTCCAACGACGCTGACCGGGCCGTAATGCGCCTTCTGGCCGGGGTCGAGCGAAACATCCGCGGCCACCCGGTTGTCGGCATGGTCGGCGACGATGTCTTCGCCGGTAACCCGCGCCTTGGCATAGCCCTGCTGGCGCCATGCCTCGACGGCAAGGCGTTCGGCCTTGATGACCGTGCCGGATCGCGCTACCTGTCCGGGCGCAAAGCCCGCATCTTCCGGCGACTGCACATGATCGCGCTTGTCGACCGGCGGCGGCGCAATATTGGAAATCGCCGTGCGCGAAAACAGGAATTGCGGGCCGGGATCGACGGTGATCGCAACCTTGGCATCATTGGGGATTTCCGCGTCGGGCGGAATGTCGTTTGCCTCACGGCCGTCGACAAGAATAGAAATCGTGCCGCCATAGCGGCCCTCGCCATAGAGCGCGGACAGAATGCGGCGATAATCGCCGCGCGCCTTGGCCAGCAGGCCGGCTGAGCCAGAAGCAGGTCTTTCTGCATCGGATACGAGGCCTGAAGCGCCTTCAATCGTGGATTTCAGATCGGCTTCCGTGCCGTCCGCATTCTTGCGGTCGCCGGTGGTCGTGACCTCGACAGTGTAGGTTTTGGGGTCGATGATATCGGGATCTTCCTTCTTGTCCTCGCCCCACAGACGAACACCGAAGATCTCGAACGCCAATGCAGGCGACATCGCGAAGGAGGAAAAATGCGCCGCCAGCAAAAGCACGGCGATGCTCCTTCCCTGTATCGTCCTGTTACTCCAAGTCATACGCGCTACTGTCCGGTTCCTGTCTATGCGGTCGCCTGGCGGCGTCCCGTTCATCACCCCCAGCCCAGGACGATTCAGGGATTACCATAGGGAGAACGGAAGTCCAAGCAACAACGCTAGATATGGACCATTTCAGTCAATGGAGTATTAACGTTACCACACCATTGCAAATTCCCGTCAGGATTGAACCAGTCAAGCACATCTTCCGCCTTGATTGCGAAAACAGGCCCGCCAAGCGCGCTTCGACCTGATTGAATCAGATCAACGCTCCAACGCTTTTTACGCGCATCTTGTCCGAAAACCGTTACACACTTTTCGGGATGCGCTCCAACTGTTTGCCTAACGCGCATCTTGTCCGAAAACCGTTACACACTTTTCGGGATGCGCTCTAAGCGGAACGGCTCGCCGGCGGGGGTGCTGCTGGCGAGCCGTCCATCAGGTCATTGGGAGGAGGGAGAAACGACCTGATCAAGTTTGGCAGTGTTGCAGTTTCGACGGGCGCCTGTCAGCGACCGGCATGCATCGGGCGCATATTGCCGAAGTGCATGCCGCCACCGCCCATTCCGCCTCTGAAACCGCCGAAGCCGTTATTGGCAAATGTCGGACGGTTAAAGCCGCCGAAACCACCCTGACGGATCACCGGACCGGGACCCCAGTTACGACGTATCTGGCCATTGGGCCATCCGTGTCCGCCCCATCCACCACGGCCATTCCACTGCGGGCCGCGGCCCCAATGGTTATTCCAGCCGCCACGATTGGACTGGCAGTTACGCCCGATACAGCCGTTGACGTAGTTCGGTCCGCCGCGCCAGCCTGGACCCCAGCCACCGCCCCAGCCGGGACCCCAATAGCCGCCGGTCGCCCAGCCAAGTCCAAGTCCGAGGCCAAAACCGTCACCGTAGCCGTCATTATTGACGATCACCGTGGTGCTGGACGGTGCTGCATAGGCGGGACCGCTATAGGAACCGAAGCGGACATAGCGCGCCGAAACCCAGCCAACGCTGCTACCGTTGTAGATCTGGCACCAGCCGTTGCGGCAGGAACCAGCATTGACTGTTGCACCGGCAGGAAGAGCCGCAAGCCGCCCGTAATTGGAACCGGGGCCTGAGCGGACATTGACCGAGGCCGAGACATAGGCCGTTGCAGCCGAGGCGATGGCGGGCGTGAACAGAGCCGCAGCAATAACAGCCGCACCAAGAATACGATTATTAATAAGCATTCCCTTAAATAAAGACATCGCATCTTCTCCAGATTAGCGATCGAACAGAGACGCAATAAGTATCAAACACGAGCTAATCTATGCTGATATAGTACACTATGCAAACAACATGCGCAATAATGGTAAATTTAGGGCGTATATTATTATTTTCTACACTTAGATATTGATTGAAATCATCTTTATTTTACAAAATACAACATCGCACTTACAGCAAGTTGATTAAAATTTTACAGGAAATGTTACTCTCACCTCTTTGACGGACAGTCAAAAAGAAAGGCGTCCCAGAGGGAACCGGGACGCCACGCGGCTTTGGGGGAGAGAGGGAGGATAAAGCCGCGATCACGGGCCGTCAGGCCAGTTGTTTTGCGAGGCTCACAGATGCATTCCCTGCAGGGTTGTGGTGCAGGGAATGTGTTTGACGAGCCTTTTATAGCAGGGCGCTAAGATGCTTGCGCTATCCGCGCCCTGAAAATGCTCTATCGCCGCACGGGCTTAACAAGTCTCGATGAGTCAGCCTCAACGAGACTTGGTATTACGGCAGATTGCGCACGTCTTCCGGCGACATGTACATCGGCATCATATTGGTATCGAGGTGATGCATGACCCAGATAGAGCCGGCAAGCACGATAGCCAGAATGATGACCGTGAAGATGAGCGCCAGAATGTTCCAGCCGCCTTCCGACTTCGGATCAAGGTGCAGGAAGTAAACCAGATGCACCAGAATCTGGACGACAGCGATACCGAGCACGATGGCAGCGGTGGTTCCCGGCGTGAAATAGCCGTTCATGGCCAGCATGAATGGGACAACGGTGAGGACAACCGCCAGCACGAAACCGATCAGATAGGTCTTCAGGCTGCCGTGGCTCGCGCCGTGGTCATGTGTTTCGTGTGCAGAGCTCATCACAGTACACCCAACAGATAGACAAGGGTAAAGACGCCGATCCAGATAATATCCAGGAAGTGCCAGAAGAGGCTGAGGCACATCACGCGCGTCTGGTTCT
>JACDJC010002797.1_pt1 | contig 13293 bp, 14 predicted proteins | sample 7454191 | NCBI WGS metagenome assembly JACDJC01 (sample SAMN14253291, study PRJNA609438) | sludge metagenome | isolation source: sludge after 25d culture with pyrite and EDTA | collected 2018-12-20 | reverse complement strand
GCGTCGTCATCGATCAGGACGGTAAGATCGGAAACACCGGTGTTTTTCAGCGTCAAGGCGATGTCTTTTGCGTCGGCCGCTGCTCCCTTTAGAGGGGTTGCGTTCCGATAGCGGTCGATGCCGATGACGAGCGCCCGAACCTGGCCATTGCCGGGAGGTGATATCTGGAGCGTCCGGGCGGAACCCGGGCCGGCAACCAACAGGCTCGGTAGCGCAAGGCCGAGGAGAAGCCAGCCACGATGACACTGGTTCTTCATGCTGCCCCAAATCTTTGCCATTTATCTATTGCTTGCGTTGCCAGACAACCCGACGGTTAAGCGCCCAGATATCTTCGCGGCTCAGGCCTCCTGTATCGGAGAGCTGTAGTGGCTCGGATTTTCCGCGGGCGATCGTGGCGATCGTCGCGGTAACGCCATTCTTTCTGAGATAGTCCGCCACCGCCTTCGCGCGTTGCCCGGAAAGCCGCATGTTATAATTGGCTTCGCCCCGCTCGTCGGTGTGTCCGACAATCGTGATTTCGGAAGGCTGCTGATCCCGGATCACGTCCAAAAGCTCCCTGGCCGCCTGCTCGCCCACCGGCGTAAACTTGGCAGACGCCGTCTCGAATTGAACTGGAATGGGCACGGAGGAAACGGCAAATCCTCTGATGCTTTCCGACATCGAACCGCCGATGCTGCCGCTGCGATGATCCTTTGCCGCCGCGACAAACACCGGTTTGCCGCCGCTGCTCTCCTCGCTGGACGCGAGCATCCGGGCTTCGGATGCACGATCGAAAATGGCCTTGATCGCAGCCTGATCGGGTTCTGTCGGCGTTTTTGACCGGCTCTTCATGACTTCGATGGCGCGCTCATAGGCTTCCGCCGCTTCCGCAAAGCGGCGTTGCCCAAAGCGCAGATCGCCAAGCCCGGCGGAAGCGCGCCAAAGGATTTGCGGCTTCTCCGCATCGATAATCAGGTTCTCATACTCGAATGCAGGCGCGTTACGGTTCATCAGTGCCTGCGCCATGCGCAGCTGAAGAATAGCCCTCTGGCGCTGAACCTCGTCCTTTAGCGTTCCGCAGACGCCATCGGTCGCGATCTTGCTCTCCAGAGCCTGCGCATCTGCCAATGATTGGCCGGCGATCGCCGCGTTGAATTTCTTCAGGAGCTCGTCGCAATCGGCCTGCGCGGCTACGATATTGACAAAAAGTCCAACGACACCAACCAGGGTTGACCCAAACGGGCGGTTGATTCTGATCGGCATGACGAGCACTCAACGAAAATAGATAAATCTCAAGAATTGAGCTGCCTGGCCGCTTGAGCGGAAGGGACCACTAGTTTCGAGCCCCTTTCAGCGTTTCAAGCAGCCTGAGCATCACCGGGAAGCGACGGTCTTGATCGGAAGCTTGACCATCGAGATTTTTCTGGCCGGCTCCGGGGTATCGGTCTCCAGTGCCAGATCCCGGGCGAATTCGTCGGCGCTTTCCTTGATCGACATGAAGATGTCGTTGCCAGCCATGACTACGCCCGAGGCCAGCTTGAATGGCTGATTGGACGCCACCACCGTGATCAGCTCGGCGCCGGTGTCTCCGGTGACTTTGAGGCTGGTGCCTGCAGGGGGAATGGAAATACTTTGCCCGGCCTTGACCAGATCGTTCTTCTGCTTTTCGTTCGGAAAGAGCCGGACGGTCTTGCCCTTTGGTCCCGTGCTGAAGACCAGAACGTGTGCGTCTTCATTCACCTTGACCTGAAGCTTCACCGCTTCGCCCTTGGCATAGGTCCGGTCGGCGCGATCCACGCCCGCCGTGATCTGGAGACTGGTCTGCTTGGCCGAGCCCGCCTTGAAGATTTTGGCCTGCTCCAGCGACAGATCACGCACGGCGACATCGTCGTCGGCCGAGGCCCAGTTTGCCGCGGCTGCCAGAAGCAGCGCGGTGAAAGCGGTTGTTGCGATGGTCGATACGACACGCATGAAGATTCTCCCAAAATGTTGTGGACCTGGTTGGACGGGGAGACCGTGGAGGCCACAAGCTCCGACTTTAGGCCACTCTACCGGACGTGATCCTCCGGTCCAGCCGCCCGCCAGCCAGCCCCAAAGTAGCCCTCCAATTTTTTTGGAGTACGGGCACTATCCTCCGGCAGAGCAACTGCAGCATAACAACCGGCGGGAACGGAATGAAGCCGCTCAATTTCATCCAACGTGACGCTCGGAGCCCGTCTAGCAACTCTGGCTCTACCGAAGAGACGGAAGCATGACCCAAATGGGCTAAGCTTGCAGAACTATTTCCTCGGAATGAAGTTCGAGAGCATCACCGCCAGTCGGGTCTGACGATTGGTCCCGGTCTTCAAGAAGACGGACTTCAACTGGTTGCGCACCGTCTCTTTGGAGAGATGTCGTTCGGCGGCAAAAGCCTCGAGGTTCTTGCCCGTGGCTACGGCGACGGCCAGGCGGGATTCCGCTGCCGTAAGGTCGAACGCCTCCCGCAAGGTGGCCATTGCCGCCGGGTGCGCCCCGTCGGTGTCGGCTATGACGAGGATCGCGTGAAAGGCAGAAAGCGGAGACGCGGTGAGGCCGGGAAGCCGCATCGGATAGATAACAAGCCTTCCGCCTGATGCCTTGGGAAAGATGACGGGAGGAATGGTTGAAGCCTTGTACCTCCACAGCAGGGTTCTGATGGCGCCGTTCAGCAATTCGTTCGAGTGTGGATCGCTACAGAAGACACGACCGGCAGAAATCTGAAAATCTTCTCCGATCAATCGCTCGGCGGCGGTGTTCACGCGCACCACATGGCCTGATCTGTCAAGCAGGACAGCCGCCCGTTCTGAGAAATCAAAAGCATCCAGCGCGGCTTCACCGCGTGCCAGCCCCAGCGTTGCGCTGGTCTGGACGACCGAGTCCAGGGTATTGGCAAGTTCGGCAAGCTTGAATCGAAAATGGGGCAGAGAAGCTCCGATACGGGGCAGCTGCTTTTTGACAATGTAGAGCTTTCCGACGACCACCTTCTTGGACACGAGGGACAAGGTCTCGCACTTGCGTTGGGGAACCTTGAGGTCGGCCGCATCGGTATTGCCGCGCAGTCGGTGGGGATGGCGCGGGCCGCCTACAAGGCCGCCTTGTCATATGCGGTGGAGCGGCAGGCTTTTGGGAAGAAAATCATTGAACACCAGGCTATCGCATTCAAATTGGCGGATATGGCGACCGATATCGAGGCGGCCAGGCAACTGACATGGCATGCCGCGCGCTTGAAGGACGCTGGACTGCCATGCATGAAGGAAGCATCCATGGCTAAGCTGTTTGCTTCCGAGGCCGCGGAGCGGGTCGCATCCGCGGCGATCCAAATCCACGGCGGTTATGGATATATGAAGGATTTTCCCGTGGAACGGATCTTCCGGGATTGCAAGGCAACGCAGATTTACGAAGGGACGAGCGATGTCCAGCGCCTTGTCATCTCGCGGAATCTGGCAGCATGAGAGGTCTCAAAAACCGTGTTGCGATCGTGACAGGCGCGGCCGGCGGAATCGGGCGCGCGATTTGCCGGCGCTTCGTCGAAGAAGGGGTCAACATCATCGCCATCGACGTCAACGATGGCGCAATGAAGGAATTGGTCGGCGAGCTCGGCGTCGACGAGACACGGCTTGTTCCTGTCAGCATCGACATCACGGACTATCAGCGAGTACGGGAGGCCGTTGACGCTGCGGTCGCAAGGTTCGGGAAGCTCGACATCCTCGTGAACAACGCTGGATGGGATGTAGCCAAGCCTTTCTTGCAGTCCGAGCCAGAGCTCTGGGACAAGATCATCGCGATCAACCTTCGCGGTCCGTTGAACCTTCACAAGGCGGCGCTTCCTCATTTGATCGCCGGCGGGGGCGGCAAGGTTGTCAATGTCGCGTCGGACGCCGGTCGCGTCGGGTCCTCCGGCGAATCTGTTTATTCGGCATGCAAGGGGGGACTGATCGCATTTTCGAAGACTATCGCCAGGGAATGCGCGCGAGACAACACGAGAGTTAACGTCGTGTGTCCAGGGCCAACGGACACCGCCCTGCTGCGTTCCTTCGCGGGAGACGGTGCGTACGGTCAGAAGATCTATGACGGCCTGAAACGGGCCATTCCCCTGAAGCGGCTGGGCCAGCCGGAGGACATTCCGGGACTGATCGCCTTCCTTTCGAGCGACGACGCAAACTTCATGACCGGGCAGGTGATCAGCGTGTCCGGTGGCCTCACGATGAATGGCTGAGAAGCGCTAATGCAATACAACGACATCAAGTACGACGTTCGCGGGACCGCTGCCTGGATCACCATCAACAGACCGGAGAAGTACAACGCATTTCGCGGGGCGACCTGCGAGGAGCTGATTCATGCCTTCAACAAGGCAGGATGGGATAAGGCGATTGCCGCCATCGTCCTCACCGGCGCCGGCTCAAAGGCTTTTTGCACCGGAGGCGATCAGTCCGCCCATGACGGCGCGTATGACGGCCGCGGTACAATTGGCCTGCCTGTCGAGGAACTCCAGACCGTCATTCGGGACGTCCCCAAGCCGGTGATTGCGCGCGTCAATGGATTTGCGATCGGGGGCGGCAACGTGCTCGTCACCTGCTGCGACCTTGCAATTGCATCGTTGACGGCAGTTTTCGGACAGGTTGGACCGAAGGTCGGTTCGGTCGACCCTGGATTTGGAACGGCCTTGCTCGCACGGGTCGTCGGTGAGAAGAAGGCGCGCGAAATCTGGATGCTTTGCCGCCGATACACCGCCGAGCAGGCGCTCGAGATGGGTCTCATCAATGCGGTCGTTCCGCCGGAGAAGCTGGACGAGGAAGTCGAGCGTTGGTGTGCGGAGATCGCAGCACTGAGCCCGACGGCTATTGCTATCGCCAAAAAGTCGTTCAACCAGGATTCGGAGTCCATCCGCGGCATTTCAGCGATGGGGATGCAGGCGCTCGGTCTGTTCTATGAAACCGAGGAATCGCGGGAAGGGGTTAAGGCGTTTCTCGAGAAGCGCCAGCCGAAATTCCGCGAGGGCTCCTGACCGTACCGGCCGCCCATCAGGCAGCCAAGCTTCACAACAGGTGCCTGTTCGAGGTGAAGGAGCCCGACGAATCGTAGGGCTCGTGGGGATTTTTACAAACTGATCGCCACGATCCCGGCAACAAGACGTTCAGGCTCCATGGCTGAAAGCAGATGGCTGAAAGCAGTTGTCCCTTCGTGAAGTCCTTATCGGGCCGGGCGGCGTTTCGCGCAGGGGAACGGTCAGGGACGTCGTTTGACTTTGCGGCGCGCTCGTCGCGGAGTCTCCAGCCGGACTTGAGGGAGTTGCCGTTGCAGCTCGTTCAGGTAATGGGCGAGCGCAACGCGATCATCGAAACGAAAGCTGCTCACGGCCTGGTCGTAGAACTGAAAGACCCGCTGCCGAAGCTCGGTCCAGAACACAAAACCTTCCGGGGTGAGTTTGACGACGCGAGCGCGCTTGTCTTCCTTGTCAGTGACGCGTTCGACCAGACCATCGCGCTCGAGCCGCTTCAGCACGCCATTTAGATTCTGGCGGCTTACAACCAGGAAGTCGGCCAGTGTGCCGACCGCCATTCCGTAGGTAGGGCGCGGATCCGACAGCGCGCCCAGCACGGCCCACTGCACAGTGGTCACGCCGAGTTCCTTGACTGCCTGACGCTGCAGGGTATTGGCGACTTGAAACAGCCGGAAGAAGATGCGGTTGTTAAGGTGATCGGCAACCCGATCCGTGTTCGCCTGCGGATTACCCGAGGGAGCAGGCGTGGCCTCTTCTGACTGCTTAAGGGGTGTGACCGCGCGCTTGGCCATCTGTCCGCATTATCCCGCCGGTTCAAGACCGGGAATGGCCCGAACTCGTCGCTTGAAAATGCATATATTTCATGTGGTTGGCAACGCGGTCGGAGTGTGAGCCTGCGATTCCCGGGGGAAAAAGGGCCTGGCCCGGGGGCGAGTGACCCAAGGCTCGGTGCGACATCGCGAATGATCGAGGTTTCTTTCGCGCGCCAACACGCCGGAAGAAGATCGGCTGTCTCTTAGTGACTCGGCCGGCGATCTCGCGGCTTTTCTTTCTCGGGCGGCACCACTCGAGCCAAACATCGACGATAGCCTTCCTTGGCACGGTGGCGGCCGGAAGCATCGGTGATCGCAGCTCGTTCATGTTTTGATTCTCGAGCCTTGCTGCAACCAACCGCTTGGTTCGGGAAGGACCGAGCTGTCGCCCTCGCAGATATTCTTCGCGTCTTCCGCTTATTCTCCTGATTACGGAGCCATGACTGACGAACGAACATGGGGCGGGAAGCCGATCCCCTCACGGATAGCATATATATAAAATAGTGATACAATAATCATATTTTGACATAGAGCTGCTTTTGATTATAGTTGCCGCCAACCAAGAGGCGAGCCTTCGCGTCCAAGTGAATCGTGAACATGCCATTGTTCACACTTGGAGCGATGCGCTGGGTGCAGCTCGTGCGCCGACTTCGCCGTCAAGAAAATAATGAAGGCCACGAGGGAGAGGGGAGATGCTCGGGGAGCAGCTGATAAACGGCATCGTCATCGGCGGAATGTACGCCTTGGTGGCGCTTGGGTTCACCCTCGTATTCGGCGTTCTGGAAAAGCTGAATTTTGCCCATAGCGAAGTGTTCATGGTCGGCGGATTCATCGGCCTCTCTTCGTTGGCATTGGGTTTGCCTTTGTGGTGCGCTGCTGTCCTTGTGGTGATTATTTGTGGCGTGCTTGGTCTCGCGGTCGAACTTGTGAGCTTCCGGAAATTCAAGAGCTCCGACGCCCACATAACGGCTGCTATCAGCTCGCTCGCTTTCGGCATCGTCATTACCGAGACCATCCACACCATCTACGGTGGCGAGCCGCTCTCGCTTCCATTCATATCGGAGTTGCGAACAGCGACTATTGCGATAGCGGGGATCCAGGTTCACCTCGTTAAGCTTGGCATACTTGGCATCACTGCGATCCTTCTCGCGACGCTGTTCTGGGTGATCAAATACACTTCCCTTGGAAGAAATATCAGCGCTGTTGCGGATTCGCCGATCAATGCAGCTCTGCTCGGCATCAATGTGAAAGCCGTCAACCAGCAGACTTTCGTCATATCATCCATCTTGGCCGGAATTGCCGGACTTCTGCTCGCGGTGAGAACGGGGATAGCCAGCCCCGATGTCGGGTTGACCTTCGGGTTGAAGGCTCTCGCGATCATGACGATCGGAGGAATGGGGAGTCTGTTGGGGGCTGTCGTCGGCGGCGTCCTGCTTGGTGTTGTTGAGGCTCTCGCCGTGCAGTTCGGCCTGGGCGGCTACGGAGAAATCGTCGTTTGGGTTTTGATGATCGCGGTGTTGCTTATCCGTCCCGACGGGCTGCTTGCTTCGCGTGGGGTGATGGAGAAGCGCGCGTGATCATCGACCATCTGACGTTGGCAGGTATCAACATCATGCTCGCGTGGAGCGCTTATGTCATGCTCTGCAGCGGAAGTCTGTCGCTCGCTAATGGCGCATTCATGGCTATTGGCGCTTATGCGGCAAGTCTATTGACCGTCAATTGGGGCTTCTCGTTCTTGTTGGCCGTGCCTCTCGGGGGTGTTGCTGCATCGGTGATCGGTCTGGCCCTGGCGTTTCCGGCGCTACGGACCAAAGGCATTTATTTCGTCATGCTTACGGTGGGCATTACATTCATCGTCCAGACCATTTTTCAAAACTCGGATCTTGTCGGCGGCGTGCAAGGCATGAGGGGAATGGTCGGTACCAGCATCTGGCACGTTTTTGCTGCAGTTGCACTGTTGCTCGTTTTCCTCGTCCTGCTCTCACGGTCGCATCTTCAGCGCTTGCTGGATGCGGTGAGAGAGGACGAGCAGGTCGCGCAGGCAATAGGAATCAATGTCACCTATCTAAAAGTGGTTTCATTCGCGATTGGAGCGATGATCGCCGGCGTCGCGGGCGCCCTGTACGCGCACTATATGATTTTCATCAGTCCGGACCAATTCGGCATCGTGCTTTCGCTGTACATCTTGCTCTACGTCATTCTGGGTGGCGTGAACAACTTGTGGGGACCCGCGCTCGGCGCAACGATCATCACCCTCCTGCCTGAGGTGTCGCGTGGCCTGGCTGATTGGCGGGCTCTCGGGTTCGGCGTTGTCATTGTTTTGTTGCTCCTCGTTCGCCCGGACGGGGTCCTGTCGTTCCGAAGCCGTACGCTCGCTGCCCGCAATCCCGCATCGTCTGATGGAAAAGATCTCCTCACGCCGCTTCTGCCCACGCGTCCGGACGAGCAAAAATGAAAGCGGTAACAAATCTCCTTGAAGTTAGTGAACTGGTGCTCCGTTTCGGCGGTGTGACGGCGCTCAATGGAATCAATCTTCAACTCTCGAACAACGAAATTCTGGGAATTATCGGTCCCAACGGGGCTGGCAAGACGGCTCTGGTGAACTGCATTACCGGCTTCTACACGCCAACCCAGGGTTCGATTGAATTTGCCGGCGTCGATATCACTTCCTTGCCGATCTTTGAGCGTAGCAGGCTTGGAATCGCCCGGACGTTTCAGAACATTCGACTGTTCAAACGGATGACCGTCCTTGAGAACGTCGTTGTCGCGGAGCGCAACTGGGTGAGCCGGCCTCTGGCGTCGCTCCGGCGCCCGATGGAATCGAAAGTATTCCGAGATCGTGGAATGGAGCTGCTCGAAATATTCGGGCTGACGTCGCGTGCCGACGAGCTTGCCGGGAGTCTGTCTTATGGCGAATCTCGGCGGCTTGAAATCGCGAGGGCTTTGGCGACGGATCCGAAGCTGCTCATCCTGGACGAGCCATCCGCCGGAATGAATGAGCGGGAATCTGCCGAGCTCATAGCCGATATCAGGTCAAACCTCGACCGCCTCGGGGCGGTGATCGTCATTGAGCACGACATCGCGTTCATTCGGACTCTGTCTGACCGCGTTGTAGCCATCGATTACGGTCGAAAAATTGCGGAAGGTACCGCCGAGCAAGTGTTTAAGGATCCGATGGTGGTTGAGGCGTATCTCGGGACGGACGCTGATGTCTAGGCCATTGATCGAGGTGCGATCGCTTGACGTCAACTACGGCGCGATTAGAGCGGTCCGTAATTGTAGCTTGCATGTCGAGAGAGGCGAGGTCGTCGCAATTGTTGGAGCGAACGGAGCCGGCAAGACGACGATGCTTCGTTCGATCTGTAACGTTATTCCTCGCTCTGGCGGAGACGTATTTTTCGGTGGCGTGTCTACGGGTGGTGTCGCGCCGCATGTCATCGCGAAGAGGGGGATTACTCAGGTTCCGGAGGGCCGCGGGATCATCGCCCGGCTTTCGGTTCTCGATAATCTGAAGATCGCATATGGCATAAGGCCGACAAAGCAATCCTTCGACGAGGCGATCGCCCGAACATTCGATCGATTTCCGCGTTTGCGCGAGCGTCTGCATCAGCTGGCCGGATTTATGTCCGGGGGAGAGCAGCAGATGTTGGCGCTCGCACGGGCGCTTATGAACCCGCCCGAACTGCTGCTCGTCGATGAGCCGTCACTAGGTCTTTCTCCCCGAATGGCGAGCGAAGCGTTTCGCGCGCTAAAGCAGTTCGCCGATGACGGGACCACGATACTGCTGGTCGAACAGAATACCCGTCGCGCATTGAGCTTCGCTCATCGCGGTTATGTCATGGCACAGGGGGAAATCGTAAGGACGGGAAGCAGTGCCGATCTACTTCAAGAAGACGTCTTCAAACTTTATATCGGCCGTTAACGGAGGATGATGTGACTATGAAAGCTTTGAAAATGATGATTGGGGTGGCAATTGCTGCCCTTTTGTTCATTCCGGGATCGGAAGCCCAAACGAAGCCGCCGATCAAGGTCGGCAGCATTATGCCGTTGACCGGATTTGGCGCAGCCTATGGTCAACAGTGGAGGATGGCGATTGAGCTCGCCATTGACGACCTGAACGAGAAGGGCATCAACGGAAGCAAGCTGGAAATCGAATTCAAGGACGACCAGGTAAATCCCCAACAGGCGATCCTGCTCTATCGGGCCATGGCGAATAGCGATGTGAGGTTCGTCATCGGGCCGAACTTCAGCACGACTTTTGAAGTCGTGGCCCCGCTGGCGGCCGGTCTCAAGGTGCCGACGATCTCCGCAGGCGGCGCGGTGAAACCCGGCCTTGCCGTAAGGCCTTGGGCGTTGCGCTTGAGCAGCGCCGACGGAACGCTCATCCCCGAGGGAATGGCGGAGTTCGTCAAGAAGTATCCCGACGTAAAAACGATCGTCATCGCCGGCGACGTCAAGGACGCCGCCAGTGCGGGTGCCATGCAGGTGTTTCAGCAGGTGGCATCCAAGCTTGGGTTAAAAGTCGCCTCCGTCGTCGAGTTCAATACCAAAGTGACTGATTTCTCTCCGTATGCGACCCGGATTCGGGGCATTGAGGCTGATGCTGTTGCTTTGTGCGCCGCCGGACCTACGGCCCTGAACTTCATCAACGAATTGCAGGCGCAATCCTATTCAAAGCCGATCATCGTGCCGCCTGTTGCACTGGGTGGTTCGCTTGCCGCGGAATTGGGAGCGACGAAGAGCACGGTCTTTTCGATGTATTCCGAGTCGAATGAACCGTCGGGCAACAAGGTTCGCGACGAGTTTCTCAAGCGCTTTCTCGAAAGGACAAAAAGTATCCCGTCGCTTCCGCAGCCGGGCAGTGGCGTCTCCGCTATGCTGGCCTACAATGCGGTTCTCGCAATCGGCAATGTCATGAGGGAGCTCGGGATAGACGGTAACACCCCGGTCGCAGAAGCGCGGCAGAAGATCATGACACGATTGAACGAACCGAAGCCGCTCCAGGGATATGAATCTTTCACGATGCTGGAGAGCGGTGACTCCGCGCAGAAAGCTCATCTGCTTCGTGTGGATTCACAGAAGCGTATGTGGGTCTACGCTCTTCCCGCTGCCGAGCGCATCAATAAATGATGCTAAATACAACAAACGGACGGCGGCGTTTAATTCCGAACGCCGTCGGTCGATCTGGATGAGCCTGCGCTTGTGATGAATGGTGTCGAGCGTGATTTCTCGTGAGAATATCAGCGGGGCAACGAAGGTCGCCTTTATTGTCGGCCAAGGGGTGGGCGGCCTGCGGTCGCCCGCCCTCTTTTCAGGAATATTCCAAGAGCACGGCAAGAATGCCGTGATGCTCGCAGCCGATGTCGAGATGAGAGATCTCCAGCGATTCCTCGACGGCGCGGCGGTTGTGCGCAATCTGGCGGGGTTGATCATTACCATGCCGCACAAGCTCGAGGCGTACGCGGCGTGCGCCGACGTCTCCGAACGTGCACGCCTTCTTGAAGCAGTGAATGTTATGCGTCGGTCAGACGATGGTCGCTGGGCTGGCGACAATTTTGACGGCGTCGGATTTGTCGAGGCGCTCCGAACAAAATCGTCAGAACTTGATGGATCAAGCGCCCTGATTTTCGGAGCCGGCGGCGTCGGGACGGCAATTTCCCATGAGCTGCTTTGTGCGGGGATCGGCTTCGTCGCTGTTGTGGACAGCGATGGCGCGAAAAGCCGGCGTCTCGCGGCGAAGCTGTCGGGTGTTTTCCCGCATCGAATCGGCGTAGGCGCGGCGGAAAAGCTCGCCGGCTTCCGCTACGTGGTGAACGCGACGCCTCTCGGAATGCATCAAGGGGATCCCGTTCCTTTCGACGTTTCGGCTGTCGATAAGGATGCGGTGGTTGGTGATGTTGTCACCACGTCGGAATGCACCTCTCTGATCCAAACGGCGAGACAGCTTGGCCACGCGACGATCACAGGGGTAGAAATGCTGAATGCCCAGGCGCTTCTTCATATGGACTTCATGCTTGGATAGAAGTTGGCCTATCCGCGCGCTTGGAACGGCATGCATGTCGGAAGTCGGATCGAACGTCTCTAAAAGTGGTCTGGAAGTGAGCAACTATTCCGATGTCTAAGTCGATCAACGATATCTTTCGGCTGCAAGGGAAGGCTGTTCTTGTCACGGGCGCCGGAGGCGGACTGGGGCGCGAATTCGCGAGAGCTCTTTCGGGAAACGGTGCCGATGTCATCTGCTGGGATATCGACGACAAAGGGCTGGATGAAACAAGGAAACTCATCCAGGAGGATGGAGCCGACGCAGCGGTCGATATCGTCGACGTCGGTGACGAGGAGAGTGTGAAGGTCGGGATTTTGCGTGCCCATCGGGCGGTCAGCCGGATTGATGTGCTGATCAACAACGCGGGGATCAGCACTCGTCCCGTTCGGGTTCATGAGCTTTCGTTCGTTGATTGGGAGCGTTTGATTAGGGTCAATCTTACGGGGACGTTCCTTTGTTCAAAACATGCCCTGCCGGCAATGATAAAATTCAAGGCTGGCTCTATTATCAATATATCATCGATTCTGGGCCTCTCAGGCTTCTATCCCGGACAATCGGTGGTCGGAGCCGCCTATTCCGCGTCCAAGGCGGCCACTGACGGCTTCACTCGCCAGCTTGCCGCCGAATACGCGCGCGAGAACATTCGATGCAACTCTATCGCCCCGGGCTTCTTTTCAGGCACCGACCTCGGCAGGGAGCGACGCGCGGCAGCATCACCGGAGTCGAACGATGCCTTCAGGTCGTCCGTTCAATTGCGAACCCCATTCAATCGGTTCGGAGCATCGGATGATTTGCTTGGCTTGATACTTTACCTGGCTTCGGATGCGTCGAAGTACACCACAGGTCAGACATTCGCGATAGACGGCGGCTGGACTGCGACGTAGCCGCTGGAGAGAATCAAACGTGCTGACATGGCGATGACAATGGGTGGCGAGGTGCAACTTCCAGGTTCGCGTGGGGGCGGCGCGAACGTTACGCTAGCCGATGCAGATGGCGGGACGCCATTGTGCTATGGTAATATGGAAGCTCGGATTGGCGGAAAGATCGCGCAGTGGGGGACGGCGGTTGATCATGGGATCAGCCAAGAAGCTGGCCGATTCGTTTTTCGCGAAGCTTGCTGAAAATCTGAACGTGTCCTTCAAGGAAGCATGAGCAGTTGGATGGCCAGGATTTCACTGATTGTGAACGGCAATGCGGTGACGGCCGATGTCGACCCGCGGACGCTGCTGGTGCAGTTTCTGCGCGAGCATCTGCGGCTGACCGGCACCCATGTCGGCTGCGACACCTCGCAATGCGGTGCCTGCGTCGTGCATCTCGACGGCCGGGCGGTGAAGTCCTGCACCACGCTCGCGGTGATGGCGGACGGCCACGATGTCACGACCATCGAGGGGCTGGCCGCCGACGGCGCGCCGCTGCACCCGATGCAGGAGGCGTTCCGC
>JACDJC010002793.1_pt1 | contig 13299 bp, 12 predicted proteins | sample 7454191 | NCBI WGS metagenome assembly JACDJC01 (sample SAMN14253291, study PRJNA609438) | sludge metagenome | isolation source: sludge after 25d culture with pyrite and EDTA | collected 2018-12-20 | reverse complement strand
GGCAATCACAAGAAATTCTGCATTTTCATCCTTGATTGCATCTTTTAAAGCCTCTGAATATTTATTTCCCGTTTTGGCTGAAGCTTCATCCACATTGCACACATACAAAACCGGCTTGTTCGTAAGCAGAAAAAATTCTCTTGCAAGTCGTTCCTCTTCATCATGCAGAATTAATGTGCGGGCTGACAGTCCTTGCTCCAAAACGCCCTTATAGCGCAAAGCCAGCTCATACATTTTTTTTGTTTTTGGGTCTGTGCTGTGCTTTGCCTGCTTCTCAAGCTTTTCAATACGGTTTTCAATGGTTTCCAAATCTTTCAGCTGAAGTTCGGCATCAATAATTTCCTTGTCACGGACAGGATCTACCAAGCCGTCAACATGGGTGACATTTTCATTTTCAAAACATCTGACAACATGAATGATAGCATCGGTTTCGCGAATATTTCCCAAAAACTGATTGCCCAATCCCTCCCCTTTGCTCGCTCCTTTTACCAGACCGGCAATATCCAGAATTTCCACAGTGGTTGGCGTAACACGTTTAGGCTTATCAATTTCTGCAATTTTTATCAGCCTGACATCCGGAACAGTAATAATCCCAAGATTGGGTTCAATCGTACAAAATGGAAAATTTGCCGATTGCGCCCTGGCATTGGATAAACAATTAAACAAAGTGGATTTTCCCACATTTGGCAGACCGACAATACCGCATTTAAGTGACATAATTTCCGTTTAAAAATTTGCCGTGCAAAGGTAATGGAATATTGATTTTTTACATTTCCTTTCCTTTGAAAAACAAATTCAGGAAACTTTACATTAACTCCAACGAAATTTATTTTTTATCACAACTGTTAATAAACGAAGTATTACCTTTGCTTAAAAGAACTTCAGAACGGTTTCCGTTTGAAGTTTTTTATCCTATTTTATGACTATTGATTATTGGATATTTTCTTGTTCTAAAGGCTAATAGCAAATAGCTAAAAGCTAAAAGCTAAAAGCTAAAAGCTAAAAGCTGAAGGCTGAAGGCTGAAGGCTAATAGCTGAAAGCTAAAAGCTGAAAGCTGAAAGAAAAGGTCACAGTGTTTCACGGAGATAATTCACTGTGTTACACTGTGCTACACTGTGAGCAAAAAGAATAAGTCACAAAGTAGGCAGTAGGCAGTTGATAATTTGAATTTTATGAAAAGTAGAGCTGCGCCCTGAAAATATATTAAACCTTTCAGGATACTTCTTGTCTTACAGGTAAATTGCGAGTATGGAAAAAGAAAATCACCGGCTTATTCAGGATTTAAAGGGGGAGAGCACCCGCGAACATGCTTTCCACCAGCTGGTGAAAATTTACCGTGAGCGGCTTTACTGGCATATTCGCAAAATTCTGCTCAACCATGAAGATACCGATGATGTGCTGCAAAACACATTTATTAAAGTGTGGAGAGGCATTGACGGCTTTCGCGAAGAGTCATCCCTTTACACCTGGCTCTACCGCATTGCAACCAATGAGTCGATTACTTTTCTGAACTCAAAAAAGCGCCGGGCAATGCTCCCGCTGAACGATGTCAGCGACTACCTCATGGAAAACCTCACCGCCGATCCCTATTTTGAAGGTGATGCACTGCAGATGAAGTTGCAACAGGCAGTTCTCCGACTGCCGGAAAAACAACGTCTGGTTTTTAATATGAAATATTTTGAAGATATGAAATATGAAGAGATGTCAAAAATACTCAACACATCAGTTGGTGCGCTGAAAGCTTCTTATCATCATGCCGTAAAAAAAGTGGAGGAATTTATCCGAAAAAATGATTGAATTAGTGGGAATTAAACTTTTATTTGTTTAGTAAGTCAAATATGCAAATTTACCATAATGAGTAATTTAAAAAAGATAGCGCCCGAATTATCGAAAATAAAAAAGGAAGTGCCATTTGGCGTTCCCAAAAACTATTTCGATGATTTTTCAGCACGGCTCCATCAACGGATTGATGCTGAGCACTTTCAGCACACAAGGCAAAATCCGGTTGTCAGATACCTGAAACCTGCCTTGGGGCTTGCCGCCGGCTTTGCGCTGATTTTCCTGATTGTTTACTGGCCAATAAAATCGTTTCTGCCTGGCTATATAGCTAAAACAAACAGCCACATTGAGCAAACATCAAATGAAGATATCTACATTTCCTACATCGAAAAAATTGATGAAAATTCATTCTTTTCCCTATTATATGAAACATTAAACAATGGAGAATCAACGGCAACTGATTTCAACGATGAAGATTTGCTGAGCTACATCAGCTCTAATGTTTCTGATTATGAGATTTATATATATGCTGAAAATTAAAAGTTGTGAAAATGAATAAAATAATAACATCACTCTTTATGCTTCTCTTTGTTGTTGCAGCGGTGGCACAGCCAAAAGATTTCAACCATGCAGAAAGATGGGAAAAATTCCGCTCCGAAAAGATTGCTTTTCTCACCTCCAAACTGGAACTCACCCCGGAAGAAGCACAAAAATTCTGGCCTGTTTATAATCAAATGGAGAAGGAACGCTGGGAAGTACAAAAACTGCGGCACGAAATAGAGGAGCGCGTCCAGAATGCAGAAGAGACCATGTCGGATAGTAAAATAAAGCAACTGACCCGCGAGTTTGCAGGAAATATGCAAAAAGAAGCCGACATCCTGAAGAGCTATAATGAAAAACTACTGGATGTTCTTCCTCCGCAAAAGGTATTAAGGCTCTACAAAGCGGAGAATGAATTCAGGCTCTATATGATTAAAAAATTCAGAAATGAAAAGAGAGAAGGAAGATAGGTAACATATTGACAGGAAAAAGGTAGTTTTTAGAAAAAAGACAGGCATTAAATTACCTGTCTTTTTTCGTCTCACAATGCCTTAAACCATTCCTGAAAATATTTCCCGACAATTGGGGTTTCCTTCTTTTCTCCCTGAATCGAACCAATCAGGCTCATAATCCAGAACACGAAAACTACGATGTTAAGAATCCATCCGAGAATAGGAATAAAAGACAAGACAAGGCCGAAAATATACAGCCCAAGCAGCTGACGAATATAGTAACTTGCCAATTCGTCTTTTTCACTACTGTTCAATACGAGCGCTATTACCCAGCCAATCAAAGTAATATGGGCTACAATAGCTTTTGTTTTTCCATCCATTTTTTAAATCATTTTAAGGTTTGGCTAAAAATAGACAAATTAAATTTGATAACCCTAAAAAACCTCCATCTATTTTACAAATTATTTGATTTTTTGTGAGCAAGCCAATTCAGGACAAAATAATCCGTTTATTAATTTTTATTAATAAAAACGCACTTTTATTTTCATTTTAAAAAATTATTTCAATATTTGCAGTGAATCGTAAGTAAAAACATGAAAGTACTGAACAACATATCATCTCTCACTCTCATTATTGGTATTATTCTTCTAATCCCGAAGAGATGAGAATGGTGTGTTGATAAAGATACAAGCAAAGCAGAATAGCCATTCTCAGAAAAAGAGAATGGCTTTTTTTTTAATTAAACAAAAAAGGAAGATAACATGAGCGACAGACTTTTCATTTTCGACACGACCCTGCGCGACGGTGAGCAGGTTCCGGGATGTCAGCTGAATACTGTGGAAAAAATTGAGGTTGCTAAAGCGCTGCAGGAGCTGGGTGTCGATGTTATTGAAGCCGGCTTTCCGATTTCGAGTCCGGGTGATTTTGAATCGGTTGTAGAAATTTCCAAAGCGGTGACCTGGCCAACAATTTGCGCCCTCACCCGCGCTGTGCAAAAAGATATTGACGTTGCCGCCGATGCGCTAAAATATGCAAAGAAAAAGCGTATCCACACTGGCATAGGAACTTCTCCGTTTCATATCAAATACAAATTCAACTCAACTCCCGAAGAGGTTCTTGAGCGTGCAGTTGAAGCGGTGAAATATGCAAAAAAATATGTGGAAGATGTTGAGTTCTACGCTGAAGATGCAGGACGCACGGATAATGAGTACCTTGCCCGCGTGATTGAAGCGGTAATCAAGGCCGGTGCAACCGTGGTGAATATTCCGGACACTACCGGATATACCATGCCTTACGAATTTGGCGAAAAAATCAAATATCTGGTTGACAATGTGAAAGGCATTCATAAAGCGGTGATTTCCACCCATTGCCACAACGATTTGGGAATGGCAACTGCAAACACTATTTCAGGCATAATCAACGGCGCCCGGCAAGCCGAAGTAACTATCAATGGAATTGGCGAACGCGCAGGAAACACATCCCTCGAAGAGGTTGTGATGATTTTAAAAAGCCGCTATGCCGTTTTGGGTATTGAAACCGGAATCAACACAAAGCACATCTACAGCACAAGCCGACTGGTTTCCAGGCTGATGAACATGCCTGTTCAACCCAACAAAGCCATCGTGGGGCGAAATGCATTTGCACACTCTTCGGGAATTCACCAGGACGGTGTTCTGAAATTTCGCGAAAACTATGAAATCATCGACCCTGCCGATGTGGGAATTAATGAATCTTCCATATTGCTCACTGCCCGGAGTGGCCGCGCTGCTTTGAAGCACAGGCTCGAATTGTTGGGATTTGATTTGCCACAGGAAAAGCTGAATGAGGTTTATGAAAAATTTCTGAAACTTGCCGACAAGAAAAAAGATATCCGTGATGATGATATCGCTTTGTTGGCAGGTGATGCAACCCACCAGGAGCGCCGTATAAAGCTCGACTTCCTGCAGGTACTGACGGGGAAAAATCTTACTCCAATGGCAATTGTCTGCTTAAACATTGCAGGTGAAAAATTTGAGGCAACATCTTCTGGCAATGGTCCGGTGGACGCAGCAATCAAAGCAGTTAAACAAATCATCCGCAGACAGGTTACTATTGAAGAGTTTCTTGTTCAGGCGATCACACGCGGAAGCGACGATATCGGAAAAGTGCACATGCAAATTGAATACAACGATATGATATATCATGGCTTTGGCGCTAATACCGATATTATTACAGCTTCTGTCGAAGCTTTTCTGGATTCGGTGAACAAGCTTCCGTTGACCGAATAAATTGAATTAGTTTAAAATTAAAAATACAGAGTATATAAATAATATGGAACCGAAAACTCTTTTCGATAAAATCTGGGACCCCCATGTGGTAAAACAAGTTGAGGGCGGTCCCAATGTGCTGTACATTGACCAGCATTTAATCCATGAAGTAACCAGTCCGGTTGCATTTTTAGGATTAAAGAAACGGGGGCTGAAAGTATTCAGACCAGACCAGACCACAGCTACGCCTGACCACAATGTACCTACACAGGATCAGCACCTATCCATCAAAGATGAATTGTCCCGCCATCAGGTTGAAATGCTGAAGAGAAACTGTAAGGAACACGGTATCACTTACCATGAACTGCAAAGCGATTCGCACGGGATTGTGCACATTATCGGACCCGAACTCGGATTAACCCAACCGGGATTAACCATTGTTTGTGGCGACAGCCACACCTCAACCCACGGAGCCTTTGGCGCCATTGCATTCGGCATTGGAACCAGCGAAGTGGAAATGGTTCTGGCAAGCCAAAGCATCATGCAGCCCAAACCAAAAAAAATGCGCATCACAATCAACGGGGAGCTGAAAAAAGGAGTAACTGCAAAGGATATTGCACTTTACATTATTTCTCAAATTTCAACCAGCGGCGGCACCGGTCATTTCATTGAATACGCAGGCACTACAATTACCGCTCTTTCCATGGAAGGGCGGATGACACTCTGCAACCTAAGCATTGAAAGCGGTGCCCGCGGCGGCATGATTGCTCCGGATGAGACCACCTTCAATTACGTTAAGGGAAGAAAATTTGCACCAAAAGGGGAAGAGTGGGAAAAAGCTGTTGCGCGCTGGCGTAAACTCAAAAGCGATGACGATGCAGTTTTTGACACCGAATATACTTTCAGTGCAGATGACATAGAGCCCATGATTACCTACGGAACAAATCCGGGCATGGGAGTGGGAATTACCCAAAATATCCCCACAACCGAAAAGATGAACGGAAGCGACAAGAGCACTTTCCTGAAATCGTTAAAATATATGGGCTACTCCGAAGGAGAAAGAATGTTGGGGAAGAAAGTGGATTACGTCTTTTTAGGCAGCTGTACCAACGGACGAATTGAGGATTTCCGCACATTTGCAGGTTTTGTTAAAGGCAAAAAGAAAGCTGAAAACATCACCGCATGGCTTGTGCCCGGCTCCAAGCAGGTGGAGAAGCAGATTCGTGCAGAAGGATTGGATAAAATTCTTGAAAATGCCGGATTTGAATTGCGTCAGCCCGGCTGTTCTGCCTGTCTGGCAATGAATGAAGATAAAATTCCGGAGGGGAAATATGCAGTTTCCACTTCAAACCGGAATTTTGAAGGGCGCCAGGGACCGGGAGCACGCACCATGCTTGCCAGCCCGCTCACAGCAGCTGCCGTGGCAGTTACCGGAGTGATTACTGACCCGAGGGAAATGTTATGAAGGATTAATGATAAATGATTAATGATGAATGATTAATGATTATTGATGAATGATTAATGATTAATTATTAGTGGTTACTATTTGGTTTATTTTTAGAAAGTTATGGACAAATATGAACTTAAAAAAAGAACGAAGCTGTTTGCACATCAATGTGTAAAATTTGCCTCATCTCTTCCAAAAAATAAATTAGGATTACATATTGAAGGTCAGTTAATACCATTAATGAAGGAAGCAAAAGAATTAACAGCAATATTTATCTCATCCAGAAAAACAATTCAAACCCGTTAGTTCCTCAAAATAATCATTAATAAATAATAAATAATAAATAATAAATTACATGGCTTACGACAAATTTTCAATAATAACTTCCCCGGCAGTTCCTCTGCCGGTTGAAAACGTGGATACAGACCAGATTATTCCGGCAAGATTTCTAAAAGCTGTTGAACGCAAAGGTTTTGGTGAAAACCTTTTTCGCGACTGGCGATACAACAGAGACGGCAGTCCGAAACCTGAATTTCAGCTTAACGATCCGAAGTACTCCGGAAAAATTCTGGTTGCCGGAAAAAATTTCGGAAGCGGCTCCAGCCGTGAACATGCCGCCTGGGCAATTTACGACTACGGATTCCGCGTTGTGGTTTCAAGCTTCTTTGCAGATATTTTCAAAAACAACTCGCTGAATAATGGGCTGCTCCCGGTTGTGGTTTCTCCTGAATTTTTGCAAAAGATATTCAGCGCCATCGAAAAAGATCCGCAGACCACATTTGAAACCAATCTGGAAAAGCAAACATTTACGATTCTGAAAACCGGTGAATCAGTTGAATTTGAAATCAATGCATACAAAAAGCATTGTTTACAAAATGGTCTTGACGATATTGATTATCTGATAGCCATGAAGGATGAAATAGCTGCTTTTGAAGCAGCCCGATAAAATAGAAAGATGACACAAAAATTAGTTGATGCAGAAATGGATCAAGTCACTATAATGGATACCACCCTGCGCGACGGAGAGCAGACATCAGGAGTATCGTTCAGTGATAATGAAAAACTGGCTGTTGCCAAAGTGCTGCTTGAAGATTTGCGCGTTGAGCGCATTGAAATTGCATCTGCGCGGGTGTCTGTCGGTGAATTTAAAGGAGCTCAGCGGGTTTTGCGCTGGGCTGCCGGGAAGGGGCATCTTGACCGGGTGGAAATTCTCGGTTTTGTGGATGACAGGGTTTCATTGCAATGGATTGCCGACGCCGGAGGGAAAGTCATAAACCTGCTTTGCAAAGGCTCACTGAAGCATGTCAACAGTCAGCTTCGTAAAACACCGGAGCAGCATCTTGCCGACATCAAAAAGGTAATTGCCAATGCCGGAGAAATGGGAATCAAAGTGAATGTATATCTGGAAGACTGGTCGAACGGCATGCGAAACTCTAAAGATTATGTCCATTTCCTGGTGGAAAATCTGAGCAGGGAAAATATTGAGCGAATTATGCTTCCCGACACGCTTGGAATTCTTGACCCGGATGAAACCTACAATTTTTGCAGGGAAATGGTGGAAACCTATCCCGGCACAACATTCGACTTTCATGCCCACAACGATTATGACCTGGCAATTGCCAATGTATATAATGCCATCAAAGCCGGAGTGCGCTGCGTGCACACAACCGTAAACGGACTTGGTGAAAGGGCAGGGAATGCCCCGCTCTCAAGTGTTATCGCCATTGTCCGCGACCATTTGAAAATGAAAATAGATGTGAATGAATCCCAGTTGAATAAAATTTCCAAACTGGTTGAGCTGTTTTCTGGAATACGGGTTCCTGCCAACAAACCATTGATTGGTGAATTTGTGTTTACCCAGTGCAGCGGAATTCACGCCGATGGCGACAATAAGGATAACCTATACTACAATGAGCTGCTGCCCGAGCGCTTTGGCAGAATAAGGCAATATGCCCTGGGAAAAACTTCAGGAAAAGCCAACATTCAAAAAAACCTTGAAGAAATAGGCATTGAGCTTGACCCCGAATCCCTGAAAAAAGTTACCCAAAGAATCATCGAGTTGGGCGATAAAAAAGAGACGGTTACCTTGGAAGAGCTGCCATACATTGTAGCTGATGTGCTGCACAATGACCGCATTGAACAAAAAATCAGGGTGGTGAATTTTTCCGTCAGCTATACCATGGGGCTTCGCCCGGTTGCCAATGTCAGCCTGGAAATTGAAAGCAAGATTTATGAAGCTATCAGCGATGGAGACGGACAGTATGATGCTTTTATGAAGGCTTTGCAAAAAATCTATAAACGGCTGAAAAAGTCATTCCCAAAACTGATTGATTATGTGGTTACCATTCCCCCCGGCGGCAAAACAGATGCACTGGTGGAAACAGTAATCACCTGGAAGAACAGCCGGGAATTTAAGACCAAAGGTCTTGATCCCGACCAGAATGCCGCAGCCATCAAAGCTACCATACGCATGCTGAATATCATTGAAAACGAATACAAACATTAATAAATCTGAAGTATTTCTATTAAATGACAAAACCGGGATCTACAATTTTACAAAATTGACTAATCTTTAAAATCACAAAAAAATTATCTGAAAATGAAATTGAAAATTGCTATTCTTCCCGGCGACGGTATCGGTCCGGAAATCACTGAGCAGGCAATGAAAGCCGTGAAGGCTGTAGCCCGAAAGTTTCATCACGAACTGGAATATGAGTACGGACTAACCGGTGCAACCGCCATCGATCAGGTGGGAGACCCCTACCCCGATGAAACTCACCGGTTGTGCATGAATTCTGATGCGGTGCTGTTTGGCGCCATTGGTGATCCGCGCTTCGACAACAACCCTAAAGCACCGGTACGTCCGGAGCAGGGACTTCTTGCCATGCGGAAAAAGTTGGGACTGTATGCCAATATTCGTCCGATTGAGACCTTCGAATCACTGCTGCACAAATCACCTCTCCGCCGCGAACTGGTTGAAGGAGCAGACTTTGTCTGCATTCGTGAACTGACCGGCGGGATTTATTTTGGCGAAAAAGGAAGAAGAGACAACGGGAATACTGCCTATGACACCAATATCTATACCCGCGAAGAAGTTGAGCGCATCCTGAAACTGGCTTATGAATTTGCCGGCAAGCGCCGCAAAAAACTCACCGTAGTTGATAAAGCCAATGTTTTGGAAAGCTCCCGTTTGTGGAGAGAAATTGCTCAGGAGATGGCGCCTCAATTCCCTGACATTCAAACTGAATACATGTTTGTGGACAATGCAGCCATGCAAATCATCCAATGGCCGAAAAACTTTGATGTGATGGTTACCGAAAATATGTTTGGCGACATTCTGACCGACGAAGCGAGCGTTATCACAGGTTCGCTCGGATTGCTGCCCTCAGCCTCCATCGGGCTACACACTTCGGTTTTTGAACCGGTTCACGGTTCTTATCCTCAGGCTGCCGGAAAAAACATTGCCAATCCGGTTGCCACCATTCTGTCGGCTGCAATGATGTTTGAATATGCTTTCAACCTGCCTGAAGAGGGGAAAGCCATTCGCAAGGCAGTAACCGATTCCATGGCTGAAGGCTTTGTTACAGAAGACATCGCACAGGGAAAAGCCCGGAAAACTTCGGAGGTTGGTGATTGGATTGCCCAAAGAATAGAAAAGAGCTGATATCGAATAAAGCCGGCTTTATTCCGGCTGAAAATTTATTTTTCACAAAGAACTGTTCGGAATAAGAATGGTTCTTTTTTTTAAGCGAAGCTTGTTTTATAGCTATCTTTACTCAAATTTTCAACCATGAAAAACACAGATTCATATTTCCTGCAATTACAGGATATTACCAAGGCAAAAATCACTTTGCAAAATATTGCATTACACACCCCGCTGCAACCAAACCAGGGTCTTTCCGAAGAATTTGGCGCCAATATTTTATTGAAAAGGGAAGATTTGCAAACCGTCCGTTCCTACAAAATACGCGGTGCTTTCAATAAAATTTCACAGTTGCCAAAAGAGGAGATGGAAAAAGGAGTAATTTGTGCAAGTGCCGGAAATCATGCACAGGGTGTTGCTTTTTCATGCCGCCAGCTGAACATCAGATGCAAAATTTATATGCCTGCCACCACTCCCCGTCAAAAAATCCGGCAGGTGGAAATGTTCGGTAAAGAGAATGTGGAGGTGGTTTTAACCGGCGACACCTACGATGCTGCCGAAGCTGCTGCACTCGAAGAGAGCCGGATTTCAGGGAAAGTTTTCATCCATCCCTTTGATGACAAAAAGATTATCGAAGGACAGGCTACAATAGGTATTGAAATTTTGCAGGATGCACAGACTTCCGTCGATTTTGTTTTGATACCTGTTGGCGGTGGCGGGCTGGCAGCCGGAGTGGGCAGCTACTTCAAACAAATTAGCCCACACACAAAAATCATTGGTGTTGAACCAGCCGGAGCAGCTTCAATGAAAAACTCGTTAGATGCAGGAAGAGTGGTTGAAATGGATGAGATTGACAAGTTTGTTGATGGCGCTGCGGTAAAAAAGGTTGGTGAAATCTCGTTTGCCATTTGTCAAAAGGTGATCGACCGCATGTTAGTTGTTCAGGAAGGACGTATCTGCACCAAAATTTTGGAATTGTACAATCACGATGCAATCGTGATGGAACCTGCCGGTGCACTTTCCATTGCGGCATTAGACCTGCTGAAAGGGGAAATTAAAGGAAAAACAGTGGTATGCCTCATCAGTGGCAGCAATAACGATATTACGCGCATGGAGGAGATAAAAGAGCGTTCACTGTTATATGAAGGGCTCAAACACTACTTCATTGTGCGCTTTCCCCAGCGTGCAGGAGCTTTGCAGATTTTTGTGAACTCGGTGCTTGGTCCAGGCGATGACATCACCCATTTTGAATATTCAAAAAAGACAAACCGCGAAAAAGGACCGGCAGTTATCGGTATTGAAATTCAGAAAAAAGAGGATTTCAATCCCCTCGTCCGGCGAATGAAAGAGAATGGCTTTGTTTATGAGTATTTAAATGAAAAACCGGATCTGTTTCAGTTTTTGATTTAACAAGCAGGCATGTTTTAATGGTAAAAAGCACTTTCCGGAGTGGGCTCAATACTCTGTAGTAAAATTCTCCGGATACTTTCCCTGAATACCTTTTTCACGATAATAGTCTTTCATTCGCCGGATATCTGCCTGCGCATCGTCTGTGAGTTCAAATTTTTCCCAAATAGAAATCACTTTCGTGCCCCAGTCGAAACTGCCAAGATATACCGGCACGTCTGCCAGTTTTGCAATGGCGTGAAACCCCGCTTTCCAGCGAACCACATGTTTGCGCGTACCCTCCGGAGTCATCGCAAGATGCAGGTGCTCCATACTGTTGAAAAGGTTTACGGTTTGGCGAATCACATTCGCTCCTTTTGAACGATCGATAGGAATGCCGCCCATTTTACGAACAAAAAAACCAACGGGCCAGAAAAAAAACTCTTTTTTAATCAGAATGCGCGCTTTGCCCCCCAATGAGGTGTAAAACAGATAAGAAATGATAAAATCCCATGCACTCGTGTGGGGAACACCAATAATAATACATTTCGGTTCGGGCGCCACAAAACCATTTACTTTCCATCCCAGTAGCCGCAGCAAAAAAGCACAAAATCTTCTCATCATACAATCTTTTTTAATTCCATGTTTCTTGCAAAAGCATACTTTTCCAGCAGGTTTACAGCTGAAGCTGCTGCCTCATCAAGTTCAGGCAAATTACCAAAACCGATGATAATCATCAGAAACCGAACAGTTTCCGAAGTAACTGCCGTGCGAACCGAATCGCTGGTTGGCGTACCAAAGGCGCCTGCATTATCACGAAAAACCGGAAGTGACTCAATGTTCAATATGCCTCGCCCAATACCTTCATAATGCTCATTTTTCTTGCCCACACCAAAAACAACATCACCCGAAATCTTGTCTGCATCGTATCCGCCAATGGAAAAACCGGTGGAAATTGAAACCAGATTCAGCAAATCCACCACATTGTTCACCCTGTATAATCCTTTGCCATTCACTATTCTTCGCAAAAGCGCCTCAGCCGACAAGCGATAGCGGGCGGGGTCTTTGCCGCAGGCTTTGTAACCCCGGCGCGATGCTGCAATGACTGGCAAACGGCTAATGTTTTCCACCTTCAGCGACGCCGCCAGTGCACTGATTTGTTGTTCTATCTCTGCCCACAATGCTACGTTTTCTTCGTGCACCTCCACATCGCACTCAATGCACGAAAGAGTGAGCCCGGGCACAACGGCTTTTAATTCTTTTGAAACGGAAACAGCTACCATTCTTATTGTTTTATGCCGCCAAAACTAACCAAAATGAAGGGAAATGCCTTTTAACCGGGGCAGTTTTATTCCTTTTACAAACAAAGTTTTACCTTACTGTTGCTTTGGGTTACAGACAACTTGACAAAACAATTGATGCAGTAGTAAGAAACTTTGAAATAATAGGTGAAGCGGCAAATCGCATCTCCCCTGACTTCAAAGAAAATAATCCAGAAGTGGATTTGGTTTGTGGAATAAAGGATTACAAAGGAGAAAAATTTAATTTGCTTAGTTTTTAGAATGGGAAAAAGAGTAGGTTGGTTTTTTGAAAATCAAAAGTTGTTGAATAGTTGAATAAGTTTAAAATCTTTGACAATTCTTTTACCCGTTTTAGCTAAACAGGCAGCATTTGCAAAAAAACAGGTAGATAGTTTTCCTGGAGAGACGTTCCACATAAAATACTACAACGAATCGAGAGGACTTTTTATTTTTGATTTTGATATATTGGTGATATGGGTGTATATTTCAGTTGTTTTTATGGAG
>JACDJC010002792.1_pt1 | contig 13300 bp, 7 predicted proteins | sample 7454191 | NCBI WGS metagenome assembly JACDJC01 (sample SAMN14253291, study PRJNA609438) | sludge metagenome | isolation source: sludge after 25d culture with pyrite and EDTA | collected 2018-12-20 | reverse complement strand
CCCACGCGACCATGCAGGATGCAATCGCGCGAGAAAAGCGGATCAAGGCCGGCAGCCGGACACGCAAGTTGCGGCTGGTCGAGAGCTTAAATCCCGATTGGGCGGATTTGTATGACACGCTGATATGATTTGATGGTCACACCTCGTCATTGCGAGCGCAGCGAAGCAATCCAGTCCGGACGTGATGCACGCTCAGACTGGATTGCTTCGTCGCTACGCTCCTCGCAATGACGAACGACAGTGGACGTGGTGTCTCCACCGTCATTGCGAGCGAAGCGAAGCAATCCAGTCCGGACGCAATGCCGGCTCAGGCTGGATTGCTTCGTCGCTATCGCTCCTCGCAATGACGGGGAGAGGGCGTCGTGCAATGATGGGCGTCTCACCCCGCGCCGATCAGCGGCACGGCCTCGTCGCGCTCGAACAGGTAGAGCAGGCAGCGCAGCGCCTCGCCGCGCGCGCCTTCCAGCTTCGGGTTGTCCTGCATGATGCGCACCGCCTCGTCGCGCGCCTGCGCGATGAGCTGGGCGTGCACCTCCGGCCGCGCGATGCGGTAGCCGGGCAGGCCGCTCTGGCGCGTGCCGAGCACCTCGCCTTCGCCGCGCAGGCGCAGGTCTTCCTCGGCGATGCGGAAACCGTCGGCGGTCTCGCGGATCACCTTGAGCCGCGCCGCCGCCATCTCGCCGAGCGGCTCGTGATAGAGCATGAGGCAGGTCGAGGCCTCGCTGCCGCGGCCGATGCGGCCGCGCAGCTGGTGCAGCTGCGCGAGCCCGAAGCGCTCGGCGTTCTCGATCACCATGATGGTCGCGGCCGGCACGTCGACGCCGACCTCGACCACCGTGGTCGCCACCAGCACCCGGATCTCGCCGGCGGCGAAGGCGGCCATCACGCGGTCCTTCTCCCCGCCCTTCATCTGGCCGTGGACCAGGCCGACGCGGTCGCCGAAGCGCTTGTGCAGCACCTCGTAGCGCTTGGTGGCGTCGGTCAGGTGCAGCGTGCCTTCGGCGTCGGATTCCTCCACCAGCGGACAGATCCAGTAGACGCGCTTGCCGGCGTCGATGGCGCGGCCGACCGCGTCGACGGTCTCGGCGAGACGGCTCGCCGGCACCGCGCGGGTGTCGATCGGCTGACGGCCGGCCGGCTTCTCGCGCAGCTCGGAGATGTCCATGTCGCCGAAGTAAGTCAGCACCAGCGTGCGCGGGATCGGCGTCGCGCTCAGGACCAGCACGTCCACCGCCTCGCCCTTCTCGGTGAGCGCCAACCGCTCGCGCACGCCGAAGCGGTGCTGCTCGTCGACCACCGCAAGCGCCAGCGCCTTGAAGATCACGTCGTCCTGGATCAGCGCGTGGGTGCCGACCAGGAGGTCGATCTCGCCGCCGGCGAGGCGCGCGAGCAGGTCGCGCCGCTCCTTGCCCTTCTCGCGCCCGGTGAGGATGGCGACGCGGACGCCGGCGGCTTCCGCAAGCGGCGCGATGGTCTTGAGGTGCTGGCGGGCGAGGATTTCGGTCGGCGCCATCAGCGCCGCCTGCCGGCCGGTCTCGGCCACCGCCGCCGCGGCGAGCAGCGCCACCACGGTCTTGCCCGAGCCGACGTCGCCCTGCAGCAGCCGCAGCATGCGCAAGGGTTGGGCGAGGTCGTCGGCGATGGCGCGCGCCGCCGCCTGCTGCGAGGCCGTCAGCGCGTAGGGCAGGGCGTCGATGATCCTGCGCCGCAGCCGGCCGTCGCCGGCATGGCGGATGCCTGCGGGACGGCGCAGCCGCGCCCGCACCAGCGCGAGCGCAAGCTGCCCCGCCAGCAGTTCGTCGAAGGCGAGCCGCGACCAGAACGGGCTGCGCGGCAGGATATCGTCCGGCTCCTGCGGCTGGTGGACGCGGTGCAGCGCCTCGGCGAAAGACGGGAAGCCGCAGCGCCGCAGCACCTCGGGCGCGATCCATTCCGGCAGCGCCGGCACGCGCGGCAGCGCCTGCGCTACGGCGCGGCGGATGGCGCCGACCGCGAGCCCCTCGGTGAGCGGATAGACGGCGTCGATCTGCGGCAGGCTTGCGAAGCCCTTCTCGTCCACCACGCGGTCGGGATGCACGATCTGCAGCGTGCCGTCGAACATCTGCGCGGTGCCGGAGACGTAGCGCGTCTCGCCGACCGGCAGGAGCTTCTCCAGATAGTCGCGCTGGCCGCGGAAGTAGGTCAGCACCACGTCGCCGGTGTCGTCGCTGGCATGGACCAGATAGGGCGCGCGCGAGCGGCCGGGCGGCGCGGGGCGGTGGCGGTCGATGTGGACGCGCAGCGTCACCACCGTGCCCGGCACGGCTTCCGCGACGGTGGGGCGCGAGCGGCGGTCGATGACGTTCGAGGGCAGGTGCAGCAGGAGGTCGGCGAGGCGCGGCGTGTCGCTGCGGCCGAGCAGGTAGCGCAGCAGCTTGTCCTGCTTCGGCCCGACGCCGGGCAGGCTGGTCACGGCGGCGAACAGCGGGTTGAGGATGGCGGGGCGCATCGGGGGATTCTGGTGGTGTTCAGTTCATACCGACTAGCTTCCCCACGTCATTGCGAGCGAAGCGAAGCAATCCAGCGCTTTTATCACAAAGCTGGATTGCTTCGGAGCTCACGCTCCTCGCAATGACGATTTCTGGCGATTGCGCACGAAGCTGCTGACATCGCCGCCCGCGCTGGCTATATCAACCCCGCCCGGCCAGCGGAATGAACCGGACAGTCGCGCCTCCCTAGCTGCGAATAGGTAGCGCGAATGTCCGGTCCATTCCGCGTAAATTTTAATATTTCCAGTGGCCCTTTGATTCCAGCATTCGCAAACATGCCGGCTGCACCGGGATGCGAATGCTGGAATCGGGCCACTGGTCCGGGCTTTCGGCGTTGGCTGTGAGGATGGACATGACGGGAACGACACGATCGAGCGGCGACCTCGACCCGCGGCGCAAGCGGCTCCTGTTCCGCTGCTGGCACCGTGGCACCCGCGAGATGGACATGATCCTCGGGCCGTTCGCCGACGCCGCGATCGCCGACCTCTCCGACGCCGAACTCGACGAGCTCGAAGTCCTGATCGAGATCCCCGACCCCGACCTCTACGCCGCGTTCAGCGGCGGCGCGCCGTGGCCCGCGGGACAGGCGGACGGCCTGTTCCGGCGCATCAAGGGCTTTCTTGACGCGGGCGCGCGCGCATGAAGGCGGCCGCGCGCAGTCCCGCGCAGGCGCTCCGTCCCGACAGACCGCTGACGCTGGCCAACGTCGCCGAGGGCGCGGAAGGGCTGGTGGTTTCCGATCTCGCCCGCGCGGTGGCCGCGAGAAAGGACGCGCCGGCGGTCAGCCTCGCGGTGGTGTGCCGCGACGGGCCGCGCATGGCGCAGCTCGCCCGCGCGCTGCAATTCTTCGCGCCCGATCTCGACGTGATGCAGTTCCCGGCCTGGGACTGCCAGCCCTACGACCGCGTCTCGCCCTACGGCGGCGTGCTGGCGCAGCGCCTGACCACGCTGGCGCGGCTGTCGCGCCTGACAGGCAGCGAGAAGCCGCTGATCGTGCTGACCACGGTCAACGCGCTCGTGCAGCGCGTGCCGGCGCGCGCGGCGATGGCGGCGCAGGCGCTGTCGGTCGCGCCGGGGCATCGCGTGCCGATGGAGTCCATCGTCGGCTGGCTCGAGCACAACGGCTACAGCCGCGCCTCCACCGTCCGCGAGCCGGGCGAATACGCGGTGCGCGGCGGCATCCTCGACCTGTTCCCGGCCGGGCTCGACCAGCCGGTGCGCTTCGACTTCTTCGGCGACACGCTGGAATCGGTGCGCACCTTCGACGCCGAGACCCAGCGCACGCTGCTCGACATGCGCGCCCTCGATCTCGTGCCGGTGTCGGAATTCCAGCTCGTCACCGAGACCATCAAGCGTTTCCGCATGGGCTATGTCGCGCAGTTCGGCGCGGCCGAGCGCGACGATCCCCTGTACGAGGCGGTGAGCGAGGGCCGCCGCCATCCCGGCATGGAGCACTGGCTGCCGCTGTTCGTGGAACGGCTCGACACGTTGTTCGACTATCTCGACGGCGCGCCGCTGGTGCTGGAGCCTCAAGCCGAAGACGCCGCGCGGGAGCGCTTCACGCAGATCGCGGACTATTACGAGGCGCGGCGCGAGGCGATGGACACGCCGGGCGGCGGCGCGGTCTACAAGCCGCTGCCGCCGGACCGGCTCTATCTTGCGCCCGACGAATGGACCGCGCGGCTCGGCGACCACGCGCTGGCGCGGCTGTCGCCGTTCGCGCTGCCGCCGGAGGAGGCCGTGATCGACGTCGACGCGCGGGCCGGCCGCGACTTCGCGCCGGAGCGGGCGGACGCCACGGTCAACGTGTTCGAGCGCGTGGTGGCGCACGTCAACGCGCTGCAGGCCGCGCGCAAGAAGGTGGTGGTCGCGCTGTGGAGCGAGGGCTCGCGCGACCGCATGGCCTCGATGCTGAAGGACCACAAGCTCCTCAACGTCACGTCGGTCAATTCGTGGCGCGCGGTGCAGGCGACGCCGCGCAACGAGACGATGCTGGCGGTGATCGGCCTCGAATCCGGATTCGAGACCGAGACGCTGGCGCTGATCACCGAGCAGGACATCCTCGGCGACCGCCTGGTGCGTCCGCGCAAGGCGAGCCGCAAGCTGGAGAACTTCATCTCCGAGGTGACCTCGCTCGCCACCGGCGACATCGTGGTCCACGTCGAGCACGGTATCGGCCGCTTCGTCGGGCTGCAGACGCTGGAGGTCGGCGGCGCGCCGCACGACTGCCTCGAACTGCACTACGCCGGCGACACCAAGCTGTTCCTGCCGGTGGAGAACATCGAGCTGTTGTCGCGCTACGGCTCCGACCAGACCGGCGTCGAGCTGGACCGGCTCGGCGGCAGCGGCTGGCAGGCCCGCAAGGCGAAGCTCAAGAAGCGCATCCGCGAGATCGCCGGCGAGCTCATCAAGGTCGCGGCCGAGCGCCACGTCCACGTCGCGCCGAAATTCCCGCTGCATCAGGGCAGCTACGACGAGTTCTGCGCGCGCTTCCCCTACGAGGAGACCGAGGACCAGCTCGGCGCCATCGACGCCACGCTGCACGACCTCGACGCGGGGCGGCCGATGGACCGCCTGATCTGCGGCGACGTCGGCTTCGGCAAGACCGAGGTGGCGCTGCGCGCCGCGTTCGCGGTGGCGATGGAGGGCCGGCAGGTGGCGGTGGTGGTGCCGACGACGCTGCTCGCGCGCCAGCATGCGAAAACCTTCACCGAGCGCTTCAAGGGCTTCCCCGTCAACGTCGCGCAGGCCTCGCGGCTGGTGGCGCCGAAGGCGCTGGCGCAGGTCAAGAAGGATCTCGCCGACGGCAGCGTCGACATCATCGTCGGCACCCACGCGCTGCTCGGCAAGAGCATCAGGTTCAAGGACCTCGGCCTCTTGATCGTCGACGAGGAACAGCATTTCGGCGTCGCCCACAAGGAGCGGCTGAAGCAGCTCCGCGCCGAGGTGCACGTCCTCACATTGTCGGCAACGCCGATCCCGCGCACGCTGCAACTGGCGCTGACCGGCGTGCGCGAACTCTCCATCATCGCTTCGCCCCCGGTTGATCGCCTCGCGGTGCGCACCTTCGTCGCGCCGTTCGATCCGCTGATGATCCGCGAGGCGCTGCTGCGCGAAAGATACAGGGGAGGCCAGGCGTTCTACGTCTGCCCGCGCATCGAGCACCTCGCCGAGGCCAAAAACTTCCTCGACAAGAACGTGCCGGAGATGAAGGTCGCGGTCGCCCACGGCCAGATGCCGCCCACCGTGATCGAGGACATCATGTCCGCGTTCTACGACGGTAAATACGACATCCTGCTCTCCACCACGATCATCGAGTCCGGCCTCGACATCCCGTCCGCCAACACGCTGATCGTGCACCGCGCCGACATGTTCGGGCTGGCGCAGCTCTACCAGTTGCGCGGCCGGGTCGGGCGCTCGAAGCTGCGCGCCTACGCGCTGTTCACGCTGCCGGCGCAGCAGCGCATCACCGCGCAGGCGGAGCGGCGGCTGAAGGTGCTGCAGTCGCTGGAGACGCTGGGCGCGGGCTTCCAGCTCGCCTCCCACGACCTCGACATCCGCGGCGCCGGCAACCTGCTCGGCGAGGAGCAGTCCGGCCACATCAAGGAAGTCGGCTTCGAGCTCTACCAGTCGATGCTGGAGGAGGCGATCCTGTCGCTCAAGGCCGGCATCTCCGAGCCGGTGGCCGACCGCTGGTCGCCGCAGATCACGCTCGGCATGCCGGTATTGATCCCGGAGGACTACGTCGCCGACCTCGCGATCCGGCTGTCGCTGTACCGCCGGCTCGCCGATCTCGACACCGACGACGAGATCGACAATTTCGGCGCCGAGCTGCGCGACCGCTTCGGCCCGCTGCCCGACGAGGTGCGCCACCTGTTCAAGGTCGCGGCGATCAAGGCCTATTGCCGCCGCGCCAATGTCGAGAAGGTCGACGCCGGACCGAAGGGCGCGGTGATCGCGTTCCGCGACAACTCGTTTGCTCATCCAGAGCGGCTGGTGGCGTTCATTCGCCGCCACGGCCAGGCCGCGAAGGTGCGGCCCGACATGAAGGTGGTGTTCTTCCAGGAGTGGGAGACGGCGGACGAGCGTGTCGAGGGCACCACCGCGATCCTGCGCGACCTCGCCGATCTGGCGGAAGGCAAGCAGGCGGCGTGAGCGAGATAGCTTTCCTGCTTAGTCCCTCCGTCATTGCGAGGAGCGTCAGCGACGAAGCAATCCAGCTTCAATGCGCAGCAAGCGCGGACTGGATTGCTTCGCTCCGCTCGCAATGACGATGGAGAGGCTTTGTGCCCGCTATCGGTCGTCGCTTCACGATGCCGCACGGTGCGGGTCGTCCCGCAGGCGCGCGAGCAGCGCGGCTGCGGAATCGGCGTGCTGCAGTCCCGTCACCGTAACGTGCGGATCGAGCCTGCGCTCGCGGCGTGCGCCGTGGGCGGTGTGTTTGAGAACGCTGGCGAAACGGAGCGCGATGGCATTGGCACCACGCGCGCCGGTGTCGGGGAAGGCGATGACGATGGCGCTGTCGCCGTCGAGGGTGGCGAAATCCATCTGCCGCATCAGGCGGCCGACGATGCGCGCCGCGTCGAGCCGCATCCGTTCGGACACCGCGCTGCCGTCGGCGAGCGCGATGCGGGCCACCGAGAGCCCTGCGCCGTGCGTCTGCGCGTGGGTCACCGCGGCCTCGAAATCGCGGAGGAAGGCGTCGTGCGTGAGCAGTCCGGTGCGCGGATCGAGCAGCCCGCCGGCATCGATCGCCTTGAGCACGCGGCCGAGACGGGCGGCGAAGGCGTGCTGGCGGATCAGCGGCAGCGCGCTCGCCGCGATCGTGCGCGGCTCGCCGGCGCAGATTTCGAGGTTGGCGAGATCGTAGTCCGCGGCGAGGCCCGGCATGTCGCCGAGCACCACCGGCAGGTTGCGGAAGCGGGCATCCTCCGACAGCACCGTGAGGAAGGCGTCGACCACGCGCGGCGTGAAACCCTCGCCGAGGACGATGCCGTCGATCTCGCGGGCGTTGAGATGTCTGGCGGCCGCCTCGATGCTGAGCGCGCCGACCACGCCCATGGTCTCGCCGAGCGCCACCGACAGCGCCGGATAGCACGCGCCGCGTCCCATCAGCAGCACGGTGGCGTCATGAACCGAGTCGGTCTGCGGCATGTGCGTGCCGGAGGTGCCTTCGGCGAGCCGCCGCAGCGCGGTTGCGTGCAGGCTGCGCACGCGCAGCGCGGCGTTGAGGCGAGCGACCAGGCGTGAGGGGCTTGCCGCTGCTCCGGTGAAGGGCAGGGCGTTCGGCGGCAGCGGCGTCTCCGGATCGAGGGCGATCAGCGGTACATAGGGCGCCGCATCGGCGAGAGCCCGCGCAAGATCGTGGAACACGGGATTGCCGGTCGCGGCTGCGAGCACCGCAGCCGGGCGGAGCCGCGCCACCGCCTCGATCGCCTCGCTCCAGCCGACCTCGAGCAGCGGAAACATGGTGATGCGGGCCACAGTGCCGGCAAGCGCGTCACTCTCCCGGCTCGCGACAACGACGATGGGTCCCTGTTCCGACATCGGTCCTGCTGGCGTTGCGACAACACGGGGCACCTTCGGGTGCCGGCGCGCGCGAAGCTTAGGCAGCCGCACCTTAATGCAGGGTCAATTTGATCGCGAAAATCAGGTTCCGCCGGCGCGATCGCGAAATGCCTCGACCATCAGCGGGTTAAGGCCGAGCTCGCCGAGCGCCTCGCGGGCGCGGCGGTTGTCGCTGGAGCGGCCGGCAAGGCGGAACCCGTTCAACTGGTCGGGCAGCGCGGTCAGCATGGCGCCCGCCGACAGCCGCGCCGCCCACTGCTCGAGCTCGTGCGACAGGAAGCGATAGCCGCCGACCGCGACGAGGCCGACCGGCGGCGCGGTGATCGCGAGCGCGCCGCCCGCGCGATCGATGCGCGCGGCATAGCCGGTGTCCACATCGTCGCGCGCGGCGGCTTCGGCGAGGGCGCGCGCGCCCTGCGTCGGACGGTAGGCGGCGAGCGGCACCATGGCGCCGCGCAACGCCAGCGTCGCCCCGGGCGTCACGATGACCTCGCCGATGGTCTTGGCGCCGGGCGCGCCGCGCGGCGCGCCGAACGGGCCGGGCATGATCGAAGCGGGCAGGCCGTCCTCCGCGCGGCGCGCGCCGAACAGGCCGATCTCGCCGAACAGGTAGACGTCGGTCAGGGCTGCGCCGGGGACGGGCCACGCCTCGCTGGCCGCCACGCGGTCGGGCGTGCGCCACAACCCGATCACATGGCGGATCGTGGAGTCGTCCGCGAAGGCGCCGGCCTCGGCGAGCCGCAGCGCCAGCGGCGCCGGCACCACGAGCGCGTCGCAGCCGCCGTCGCCGAGCTGGCGCTCCAGCACCTGCAGGTCGGCGGGATGGTGCAAAGCGAGCGTGCCGCCGTTCAAGAGCCACGTCGTGACCGACGCGGTGAAGCCGCCGAACGACGACGGCGCCATGGCGGACAGCATCCGCGCGTTCGGCGGCAGCCCGCTCTCCAGCACGATGGCGAGCCCCCCGGAAATGAGGTGGACGTGGCTGCGCGGCACCACGCGCAGGCCCTCCGGCGTCATGTCGAAGGTGACCAGCGCCGGCCGCCGGGCGTCGAGCAGCGCCGGCGGCAGCGTCTCGGCCGCGTCGGCGGTTTCGATCGCGAGCGGCGCCATGCCTTCCGGCAGGTCGCGGCCGAAGCCGAACACGTTGCGGATCGAGAACGCCTCGGCGGCGGCGTTGAGCGCGAGCTCGGCGTGATCGACGATCTCGATGCGGCCGACGCTGGCGATGGCGCGGGCGCCGGTACGGTTCAGCGCGTCGGTCAGTTCGGACTGCCGCCAGAGCTGCGGCAGGAGCGCCGCCACGAGGCCGGCGCGGATCGCCGCCAGCACGGTGATGACGAACTCCACGGTGTTCGGCATCTGCACCGCGACGATCGATCCGGACGGCAGGCCGGATTCGGCGAAGCGCGCGGCGATGGCGGAGACCGCGCGGTCGGCCTCGGCGAAGGTAAGCTGTACCGGCGCCTCGCCGGTGACCCGCTGCTTGTTCGGCGGATCGATCAGCGCCACCGCGCCGGGCTGGCGCGCCACGGTGCGCCGGAACAGGTCGTCGAGCGTCGGCGAGGCGGACGGTGACGGGGCGGTGACGGGCGCGGTCTGCAAGGGCTCGCTCGCTCGGGTTCGGGCCGCGCCGGTCATGGGCTCCGGGCGCCCGGCTTCTGCCACCACGTCTCGGGGAGGGCCCCGACCAGCGCGGTCGCCTCTGGCCGTTCTATCCGATTCCAGCGCGCGATCCATTGCCGTTGCACGTTGAACACCGGGACGGCGTAGAAGCCGGACATCAGCGCGCGGTCGAGCGCGCGCACTGCGGGCACGAAATCGGTGCGTTCGCGCGCTTCCAGCATGGCGGCGATCATGGCGTCCACGGCCGGCGACCTGGCGCCCATGTAGTTGCGGGTGCCGGGACTGTCGGCGGCGGCGCTGCCCCAGTAGAACGCCTGCTCGTTGCCGGGCGACAGCGACTGGTCCCAGCGGTTCTGGATCATGTCGAAGTCGAAGGCGAGGCGGCGCTGGTCGAACTGCACCGCGTCCACCGCGCGCACGCTGACCGCGATGCCGGCGCGTCTGGTGTCGCGGGCGAAGGCGAGAGCGATGCGCTCCTGGTCGCGCGTCGTCACCAGGATCTCGAAGGCGAGCGGCGCGCGGGTGTCGCGCCGCCGCAGCACCGTGCCGTCGAGCATGTAGCCGGCTTCCGACAACAGCTTCAGCGCCGCGCGCAGCGTCGTGCGGTCGCGGCCCGAGCCGTCGGTCACCGGCAGGCGGTAGCTGCCGTCGAGAATGTCGGGGCGGACGGCGGCGGCGAAGGGGGCGAGCAGCGCCTTTTCCTTGTCGCCGGCGGGCCGTCCGTAGGCCGACAGGTCGGAGCCCGCGAACATGCCGCCGGCGCGGCCGTAGAGGCCGAAGAAATAGGTGCGGTTGACCCATTCGAAGTCGAACAGCAGCGTCAGCGCCTCGCGCACCCGGATGTCGGCGAACATCGGCCGGCGGGTATTGAACACCAGGAACTCGGACGGTTGCGGCGTGCCCGGCGTGAACGTGTCGCGCACGACGCGGCCCTCACGCACGGCTGCGAAGTCATAGCCCTCGTGCCAGCGCAGCGGCTCGGTTTCGACGCGGAAGTCGTAGAGGCCGCGCTTGAACGCCTCGAAGGCGCCGTTGGCCTCGCGGTAGAAATCGAGCCGCACCTCGTCGAAATTCCACAGGCCCCGGTTCACCGGCAGGTCGCGGCCCCAGTAATCGGGATCGCGGGCGAGCGTCACGCCGGCGCCGGGGCGCACCGCGGTGACGCGGTAGGGGCCGGAGCCGACGGGCGGGGCGAGCGAGGTCTCCTCGAACGTCTCGGGATCGACGGCGTGGCGGGGAAAGATCGGCATCAGGCCGAGGATCAGCGGCAATTCGCGGTCGCGGGCCGCGGGAAAGGCGAAGCGCACGGTGCGCGCGTCCAGCGCCTCCGCCGTCTCGACCTTGGCGTAGTAGAGGCGGTGGTTGGGGCGGCCGCGGTCGCGCATCAGCCGCCACGAGAACAGCACGTCCTCGGCGAGCACCGGCCTGCCGTCGGAGAAGCGGGCGAGGGGGTTCAGCCGGAACGTCACGGTGCTGCGCGCGGCGTCGGTCTCCACGCTCTCGGCCAGCAGGCCGTAGAGCGTGAACGGCTCGTCCTGGCCGCGCGTCATCAGGCTCTCGATCACGTAGCCGCGGATTTGCTGCACCGCGATGCCCTTGACGATGAAGGGGTTGAGGCTGTCGAAGGTGCCGAGCACGCCATGCACGATGCGCCCGCCCTTCGGCGCGTCGGGATTGGCGTAGGGCATATGGCGAAAATCGGCGGGCAGGGCCGGGGCGCCGTGCATGGCGATGGCGTGCGCGGGCGGCTCGGCGCGCGCGGCGGGGATCGCGAGCATCACGCCTGCTGCCGCCAGCGCGGCACGGAGCAGGGCGGCCGGCTTGGCCTTTGATTCGGCTGACTGCACGGGCGCAACCTACCATGGGCAGGGCCCTCGGGGGCCGGCCACGGCCCGCGGAGAGCGCGGACGGCATTGATCTTTTCGCGCGCCGTTGTATTGAAGGCGGGCAATTCAACAAAGGTTGCGCGGACTGTCACGTATCCGCCTCATTTGGCACGGAGACAGCCGCCGAACGGTCGGGTGCCCGTGCCCAAGCGGCGGCGGACGCCAAGGTTCAGAAAGGGTTTTCCGCAATGCATTTCCGTATCTTGACCGCGCAGGCCACGCCGCGCGGCCGGGTGTTCGGCGCAATTTCCGCCGGCGCGATCCTGATGGTTGCGGCGCTGTCGGGCGCGCAGGCGCAGCAGCCGGCTCCGGGCGCGAAGGCTCCCGCCAAGACGGCCCCCAAGGCCGCGCCCAAGGCGCAGGCTCCCGCCGCCCAGCCGCAGGCGCCGGCCGCCCAGCAGCAGCAACAGCCGCCCGCCGACCAGCAGGTCCAGCTCATCTACCAGCCCTGGACCAAGTTCTGCATGAAGGGCCAGGACGCCAACGCCAAGCAGGTCTGCTTCACCGGCAAGGACGGCCGCATCGAATCCGGCCAGCCGGTGGTCGCCGCCGTGATCATCGAGCCGGAAGGCGAGCCGAAGAAGCTCCTGCGCGTCACGCTGCCGCTCGGCATGCAGCTCGTGCACGGCACCCGCATCATCGTCGACCAGAACGCCCCGCAGCAGGCGCCCTACGTGATCTGCTTCGCCAACGGCTGCATGTCGGACTACGAGGTCTCCGCGGAGATGCTCGCCAACATGAAGAAGGGCCAGAACCTGATCGTGCAGGCGATCAACGCCAACGGCGCGCCGCTGACGCTGGCGCTGCCGCTCGCCGAGTTCGCCAAGGCCTATGACGGCCCGCCGACCGATCCGAAGGTGTTCGAGGAAAGCCAGAAGAAGCTGCAGGAAGAGCTGCAGAAGCGCGCCGCCGAGGCCCGCCAGAAGCTCGAGAGCGCGGCGCCGCCGGCCGCTCCCCCCGCGGGACAGAAGTAACGCTGCTGTTGCAGCGAGCGACAAAGGCGCGCAGCGATGCGCGCCTTTTTTGTCGGGCGAATGAGAGGTGGCGACGACGCGTTTCCCACCTGCGTCATGCGCGGGCTTGACCCGCGCATCCACGTCTTGGAGGAGCCTCCGCAAGAAAGGCGTGGATGGGCGGGGAGGCCATGGCGCTTTCCTCTTTCGTCATGCCCGCTACTCGGGTCCGGCTTCGCCGGCCCGAGCACATGGCATTGTCGCGGGCATCCACGTCTTGGCAATGCGTGATGAAGGAAGACGTGGATGGCCGGGTCAAGCCCGGCCATGACGACTGGGGCGGGTTGTCGGCAACGATCTCTATTCATCATTGCGGGGAGCGAAACAATCACGTCATTCCGGACAGGCCGCGCGAGCGCGGACTGATCCGGAATCCCGCAGAAATGAAAAAGATTCCGGGTTCGCCGCTTGCGCGGCGCCCCGGAATGACACGGATAGCGTCGCTCAGTGCAGCGAGGGATTGCGCGGGCGGTAGCCGCCCGCCTTGTCCTTGATGAAGATCTCGGCGACCTGGGAGTGGCGGATCGGCTCGCCCGTCTCGTCCGGCAGCAGGTTCTGCTCGGAGACGTAGGCGACGTATTCGGATTCCGCGTTCTCGGCCAGCAGGTGGTAGAACGGCTGGTCCTTGCGCGGCCGCATCTCCTCCGGGATCGACAGCCACCATTCCTCGGTGTTGGCGAAT
>JACDJC010002791.1_pt1 | contig 13302 bp, 10 predicted proteins | sample 7454191 | NCBI WGS metagenome assembly JACDJC01 (sample SAMN14253291, study PRJNA609438) | sludge metagenome | isolation source: sludge after 25d culture with pyrite and EDTA | collected 2018-12-20 | reverse complement strand
GGTGAGCCAACTCCAAAGAAACCAAAAATAAAAATCAAACTGCGAAACGGAAAAGAAAGAGAAATAAAACACATGGTGTCCACTTCGTTTTGGAGTGCAGACGGCAAACCGATTTCAGCAGAAGAATTTTTGAATAATCTGTTTGGTGAATTACCTAAACTTTTCAAAGACGAAGAAGAATTGCGAAAACTTTGGAGCAGTCCGATAACCCGAAGAATTTTATTAGAAAATTTAGATGCAGCAGGTTTTCCCAAAGACGATTTACTGACTTTGCAAAAGTTGGTAGATATGGAAAAAAGCGACTTGTACGATGTATTGGAATACGTTTTCAATGGCGACTATATCGCAATGACAAGAGAAGCCAGAGCCAAAGCAGCCGAAGCAACAATATTTGCCTTACTCAATGACAAGCAGAAAGAATTTATTTCATTCGTATTGAGCAAATACATTGAAACAGGGGTGGACGAACTCGACCAGGAGAAACTCCCAATCTTGCTAACAAACAAGTACCAATCATTAGAAGATGCAAAGGAGATTTTAGGAGACGTTGCAAACATAAGCAGACTGTTCATAGAATTTCAGGAACATCTTTACAAACAGAAAGTTGCATAATGACTGGAATAATGAAACATACAGCCCACGCTTCACAGCCACACACATTGCCAAGTCGCTCAAAAAGCCAACCGCACGACCAAAACTTGTCAAAGAGTGTGTCTGTCCCAACGCACGGCAGACAGGAAAGTGCAGCAAATTTTAAAGACAGCAAATTAACGAAAGACAATAAACGCCAGTGCACAACACGCGGTATAAAACATTGGGGTTTAAGTGGTTACGCAAGCATTCTGCCCCGCATCAAGTTCGGTGTAACTGGACAGGATATTAGCCCGCAATCCCCAACGATTTCATACCGCCATCCGTTGGCAACAAGTGTAAAAAGACAGACAATGCGGACATAAAAATGATTATAGTATAAAAAATATGAGTTTACAAATTGAGATTGTGTTACTAGTTTTATCAGTATTGTTTTTTTTAAGCATATTGGCAGGAAAAGCAAGTTCAAGATTTGGTGTCCCTGCATTATTATTATTTTTAGGGGTTGGGATGTTGTTTGGCAGTGATGGACTAGGTATACAATTTGAAAATATTCAAGTTGCAAATGCCATAGGAACTATTGCATTATGCATAATTCTTTTCTCTGGTGGATTAGATACAAAAACTTCAGAGATTCGCCCGATAATAGCGCAAGGAGTTATACTGGCAACTATAGGGGTATTTTTAACTGCAATCATCACGGGTGTTATTATCTGGTTGATATTGGGAATGACAATGGCATCAGCTGGAATTGGTCTTTTGACTTCTTTGTTGCTGGCATCAACTATGGCATCAACAGATTCAGCTTCAGTTTTTTCTATTCTCCGTTCAAAAAATCTACAGCTGAAAAATAACCTTCGCCCTATGCTAGAGCTTGAAAGTGGAAGTAACGACCCAATGGCATATGTGCTGGTTATCACAATGATAGATCTGATTAAGCTGAATAATGCTCCAAATTATTGGGTAGTTGGTGGAACATTAATTTTACAACTAGGAATTGGTGCTTTGCTTGGTTTTTCATTAGGGAAATTGGCAGTCAGAATAATCAACCGTATTAAAATCGGGAATGACTCTTTGTATCCAATATTGATTTTTACTTTCTGTATTTTTATTTTTTCTGTAACCTATTTTGTTAAAGGTAACGGCTTCCTGGCCGTTTATATTGGTGGGTTGGTTATCGGTAATTCAAAGTTTGTTCACAAACGTTCATCTCTCAATTTTTTTGATGGATTAGCATGGATGTCACAGCTGATTATGTTCCTCACTTTAGGATTACTTGTGAATCCACATGAATTAATACCAATAATTTTGCCCGGACTGATTATTAGTTTTTTAATGATATTTTTTGCCCGGCCATTGACTGTATTTTTGTGTTTGCTTCCTTTTCGAAAAATGCAATTTAAAGATAAAGCTTATGTTTCCTGGGTTGGTTTGAGAGGAGCCGTTCCTATCATATTCGCCATTTATCCCCTTGTTGAGAATGTGCCACATGCAAGACTAATATTTAATATTGTATTTTTCTGCACCTTAATTTCATTAATAGTACAAGGAACATCACTGCCATTAATTGCACGTTGGCTTAATCTTGCCGAAAAGCCACGACAAATTAAGAAAATGAGAAATTTTGATGTTGATTTTTCAGACGATATAAAATCAGTAATGACAGAAATTGAGATCACAGCCAAAATACTGGAAAAAGGGAATCTGCTTATGGATTTGTCATTACCTGACAATACATTGGCAGTTATGGTAAATCGTGAAGGTAATTACTTTGTTCCAACGGGCCAGACTATTTTAAAAGAAAAAGATAAAATATTATTTATTACGGACAATCATGAAGCTTTGATTAAAACTTATAGAAATTTAGGTATTGAAAATGTATAGAGGGACTGAACACCAGTTGCCAACATGCGGTATATTTTATTGCCGAGATAGTGGGTATTTGAGCGTTTCTGCATCTAATAAACTTTCGTGTAACTTGACATGACAGTGCTTCGAAATCGGCAACAAAAACATACCGCCAATCCGTTACCTGCAAGTGCTACCATAGTGCTAACTGATTAACATATCCTTGAATACGTTTGCAGGCTTTATCGTAATACATTGCATCTAATTCATATCCTGTAAATTCCAATCCTAATTTATGACAAGCAATTGCAGTAGTTCCGCTTCCAGTAAATGGGTCAATCACTTTGCAAGGTTTGTCCGTTATCATATCAATTAGCTTTGTCCAACTTGGCAAATGTTTAGGACAGTTATGCCAAGATGCTTCTTCCTGCATTGCAATATTGGTTTTGAAAATATCGTGTCCAATTCGCTTTTGAAGTTTGCCCCAAAACAATACAGGTTCATAAGCATTAAATCCACCTAATGGGCTTGGGCTGTTTTGGTTCGGTTTGTGCCATATAATCATATGTTTTGGGTCAAGGTTCATCCACATTTTCAAGTTCCTATATCCTACTGTCATTACAACCGTTTCAGATACTCTCAAAAGCTCATTTAACCAATCTTTGCACCATTGCTCATAATCAGAAGCATCTTGGCTATCATCGTGTGTATTATACTTCCTGCCTACATTATAAGGTGGGTCAGTAATTGCCAAGTTGAATTGCTTGTCATTAAGTTTCCGTAAAGCCTGCAAACAATCTTCGTTATAAAGGAAAATTCCGTTTCCAAAATCCGCACCAGCAGGTAACACTGTATAACCGTCAATGGCGGTGTTCGTGTTTAATTCAATGTTTTGTTTTTTTATAATGTTCTGTTTCATATTTAAAGTTTAGGTTTTTAAATCCGCCACTGCGGTTATACTTTTACGTTGGGTGCAAGTGTAAGAAGACAACGACACAGCAGACAATTTGCTACTTACATACAGAAAATGAAAAACGATATAATGAACAGCCCACGCACAAAACTGCACATTTGCAAGCTCCGACACACAAGCCGAAGCTTCAGCTTGCAAAAGAGCAGTTTTCTTGCCAACGCACCGCAGGAAATTGATACATTTGTAGTTATTTGAAACGGATTTGAAAAATGAATTTAGAACAATACATAGACAACATAAATAAACGCTACAAATTAGGCAATGCGACTGAACACACATTTCGTGGAGACTTACAGCAACTAATTGAAAGTTTAGTGCCGACAATTAGGGCAACCAACGAACCGAAAAGACAGAGTTGCGGAGCACCTGATTACATCTTGACAAAAAAGGATATTCCTGTTGGATTTATTGAAGCAAAAGATATTGGCGATAAAGACCTTGAGGGAGCAAAGAAAACAGGAAACAAAGAACAATTCGACCGATACAAAGCTTCCCTTAACAACCTGATATTTACTGACTATTTAGACTTTCATTTATATCGTGAGGGACAATTTGTAACCGAAGTTGCAATTGGAGAAGTTACCGAAAAGGGAATAAAACCATTAACGGAGAATTTCGAACGATTTGAAAACCTGATAAAAGATTTTTGTACCCATATTGGGCAAACTATAAAAAGCAGTAAAAAACTTGCCGAAATGATGGCGGGCAAAGCCCGCCTTCTTTCTGAAGTGATTGAGAAAGCTCTAACCAGCGATGAAACTCACAATGAAGACAGCACCCTGAAAGACCAAATGAACGCTTTTAAGCAAATCCTGATACACGACATTACACCCAAAGGATTTGCCGATGTTTACGCTCAAACCATTGCTTACGGAATGTTCGCAGCACGTTCACACGACCCTTCGTTGGAAACATTCAGCCGACAGGAAGCCTACGAACTTATACCAAAATCAAATCCTTTCCTGAAAAAACTGTTTGGTTATATTGCAGGTTTGGACGTTGACGACCGCATAAAATGGATTGTTGACGATTTGGTGAGTATTTTCATTGCTTGCAACGTAGATGAAATTTTGAGAAACTACGGCAAAAGCACAAAAATGGAAGACCCGATAATCCATTTTTACGAAACCTTTTTGAGCGAGTACGACCCAAAATTGCGTAAAGCCCGTGGCGTTTGGTACACGCCTGCACCCGTTGTAAACTTTATTGTACGTGCTGTTGACGATATTTTAAAAACCGAATTTGATTTACCTCAAGGACTTGCCGACACGAGCAAAACCAAAATAAAAGTTGACGTACAAGGAAAAAAGATAGAACAGGAAGTACACAAAGTGCAAATACTTGACCCTGCCACTGGCACAGGAACATTTTTAGCCGAAGTAATCAAACACATTCATAAAAAATTTGAAGGGCAGCAAGGCATTTGGAGCAATTATGTAGAAACTCATCTTTTGCCACGCCTCAATGGTTTTGAATTGCTAATGGCAAGTTATGCAATGGCACATCTGAAATTGGATTTACTGCTCACCGAAACTGGCTACAAACCAACCAAAGACCAACGCTTTAGAGTTTATCTAACAAACAGTTTAGAAGAATACCACCAAGATACAGGAACGTTATTTGCCAACTGGTTAAGCACCGAAGCCAACGAAGCTAACCATATTAAGCGAGATACGCCTGTAATGTGTGTTATTGGAAATCCGCCATACAGCGGAATTTCTTCAAATAATGGCGAATGGATTAGCAAGCTAATTGAAGATTATAAATATGTTGATGGCGTTCACTTTAATGAACGTAAACATTGGCTCAATGACGATTATGTAAAGTTTCTACGTTACGGTCAACATTTTATTGAGAAAAACGGTAGTGGTGTTTTGGCTTTTATCAATCCACACGGATTTTTGGATAATCCAACATTTCGGGGAATGCGTTGGAACTTGCTAAAAACATTTGATAAAATTTATACACTTGACTTACACGGTAATAGTACAAAAAAAGAAATATCTCCTGATGGCAGTCCCGATGTAAACGTGTTCGATATTATGCAAGGTGTTTCAATAAACATCTTTATTAAAACAGGTAAGAAAAAAAACAATCAATTGGGCAGAGTTTTTCATTACGACCTTTATGGAAAAAGGGAATTTAAATATGATTTTCTTTCAGAAAAAAATATCTCTACAACAGATTTTAAAGAACTAAATCCAGAAAAGCCTAATTTGTTTTTTATTCCAGTAAATCATAAAGCAATAGGTGAGTTTAATAAAGGTATTCAAATCGGAGAGCTTTTTAAAAAACAATCAATGGGCGTAACTACTGCAAGAGACCATTTTGTAATAGATATGTACAAAGTTGATTTATTAAAGAGAATGAAGGAATTTTCTGATTTATCAATTGATGATTTGAGTGTTAGAACTAAATACTTTGGCACAAAGTCTTCGGGGAAATATTTGCCTGGAGATACACGTGGTTGGGATTTGTCAAAAGCAAGAAAAGAATTGAGTCAAGAAAATCACGATAACAACATTAAATTTATTTCATACAGACCATTTGATAAAAGATTTATCTACTACACCAAGAAAATGGTGGATTGGGGAAGAGAAGATGTTATGAATAATTTAGTTGCAAATAATTACTCACTTATTTGTGTTAAAATTGGAAGAGATGAATCTGCTCACAACTATTTCATATCTAATTCAATAACAGACAAAAGTTTGACTTCCTCGTTAGATAATTCAAACGTTTTTCCTCTCTATCTCTATCCCAAAACCAATGGACAACAAGGATTCGGGCAAACAACAGAAAGAACGCCAAACCTAAACGCAGAAATTGTAAAACTAATAGCTGAAAAATTAGGATTAACTTTTACTAACGAAAAAGAAACAACTGAAAATACATTTGCTCCAATAGATATTTTAGATTACATATATTCGGTTTTGCATTCGCCAACGTACCGAGAGAAATACAAAGAATTTTTAAAAATAGATTTTCCGAGAGTGCCGTATCCAAAAAACAAAGACACATTTTGGCAATTGGTAAAACTGGGCGGAGAAATACGGCAAATTCATTTATTGGAAAGCTCAACCGTTGAGAAATATATTACTCAATACCCGATTGATGGCGATAATGTGGTAATTAAACCAAATTATCAAAACGGTAAAGTTAACATAAACGATACGCAATATTTTGACAATGTTCCAGAAATCGCTTGGAATTTTTACATTGGCGGCTACCAGCCAGCCCAAAAATGGCTTAAAGACCGAAAAGAACGGAAACTGGAATTTGAGGATATTTTGCACTATCAGAAAATAATTGTTGCTCTTGCGGAAACTGACAGGTTAATGAAAGAAATTGATAAAATTGAGATTGAATAAAAAAATGGAAACAATTGAAGTAAAATATGAAGAAAGACTTGTTGCTTTTATTGATATTCTTGGATTTAAAGAAATCGTTAAGCAATCGGAAAAAGACCCTTCAAAGATTTCATTAATTTATTCTGTTCTTAACTACTTGAAAAATTGGGAAATTCCAGAAAATTGGAATCTGAAATTAGTAGAGATTGAAGAAGATGCACAAAAAAAAGGTGTAGCGAAATTTGATATTCGTGGCAAAACAAATAGTACGGCTTTCTCTGATAGTATTGTAGTTTCAGTTAAAGTTGATAATGATGTTAATGAAGTAGCTTCTACATTAATTGTAAATTTAGCAAATATTGGTGCGATTCTTTTTGATCAAGGAATTTTATTTAGAGGTGGAATAACAATAGGGAATATTATTCATGATGAAAATGGAACTGTATTTGGTCAAGGTTTAATAGATTCATATAAACTTGAAACTAATAATGCAAAATATCCTCGAATAATATTGTCTGACAAATTAATACGTTGTCTTAATTACCCAATTACTACAAAAAAGGACAGATTTCCATATCATCAGTACATCGACAGATATGATGACGGATGTGTTGGATTTCATCAAATGCAATATTATCAAGTCATGGAAAGTTGGGAAGAAATGACAATTGAGAAACTAACTGAAAGTCTTGATAAAGTGAGGAAAGTAATAATAAATGGTCTTGATGAAAGCTTTGAAAAACCAGATGTTTATGAAAAATACAATTGGTTGAAAGACCAATATCATAAATTAATAATCCTTTCCGATTTTGATTTTGAAACTAAATCAGAGGAGAAAATTAAAATAAAAATCAGGGATTTAAACGAAGGTATTTCTGGACAAAATATTCATTTTTCATATACTGATGATTTTTACGAAATGATTAGAAAAAAGAAAAAATCTGAAGAATGAGAAAAAGCCCACGCTTCACAGCCACACACATTGCCAAGTCGCTCGAAAAACCAATCGCACGAGCAAAACTTGTCAAAGAGTGTGTCTGTCCAAACGCACGGCAGACAGAAAAAAAAGTGCAAATTGATAGAAAAATGACAGGAAAAATAGAACACCAGCACCCAACATCGTATATAAAACATTTGGCAGTCAGTGGGTTATCGAATGTTTCAGCCCGTATCAAAAGTACTTGTAACTTGATAGGAAAGTGCTTCGAAATGCCAAACGTTTCATATACGTAGCCGTTGCCTGCAATAGAAATAAAACCCGTAAATATAAAATAAATTTGCTTTTTAGTAAACTAATTAGTTAACTTTGCCAAATGATTAGAAAAGTAATTGCATACAAAAACAATTTTGTTGAATTCTATAAGTCGCAAGAAAATAAAGTCCAAAAAAAAATTGAATTTGTTTTAGATCTAGTAAGATTTGAAAAACAAGTTCCTCAAAAGTTTTTTAAGCATTTACAAAACACAGATGGAATTTATGAGGTTCGTGTTATCACAACCTTTAAAAGCATCCGAATTCTTTGCTTTTTTGACGGTGAAGAATTAATCGTTCTAACAAATTGCTTTTTGAAGAAAACTCAAAAAACACCTCAAAAAGAAATTAAAATGGCAGAAAAACTAAAAAAGGAATATATAACTGAAAAATACGGAGGAAAATAAAATGAAAAATATTACAGATTTTGAAGATTTATTAAAAGATAAATACGGAGAAAAAGGAAGTCCAGACAGAGAAAAATATGACTCTGAGTCATTAGCTTTTAGATTAGGTTTAATGTTAAAAGAAGCCCGAAAAGAAGCGCAAATTACACAAGAACAATTGGCTGAAAAAACAGGCACTAAGAAAAGCTATATTTCAAGAATTGAAAAAGGTCAAAGCGACATTCAAATCTCGACTTATTATAAATTAATCGAAATTGGACTTGGCAAACATTTAAACATTTCGATTGGATAAAGAAACTACTGCAGGCAACAAAGGCTATATGCAATGCGGGCATTTAAGTGGAATCTAGCAGAAATCCACGTTCCTAAGTCCGCCAAATCTTTGATTTGGTAAAATAGGAAAATGTAAATCAAAGATTTGGCTCGCAGCTGGATTTAAAGTAAATTGCTTCGAAATCCCGCACGACACCATACCACCAACCGTTAACCTTTAATAAATACCAGAAATCAATTGAAAAAAATATTTACATCAATAGTCATACAGGACAAAGAAGAAAAGAAAGAGTATCGATGGCAGGTTTCGATAACAGTACTCATTCTGTTTGTTTTCGGTTCAGTCATAAATATACCATTTAGCAGAGAAGTCAAAAGATTAAACATAGAAGCCGGCAAGACAGGCATAAACCTGAATGAATCAATTTTTACTGACTTAACCACCATCGGGATTAGCAGTCTGATATTAGGTGCTATATTAGTTTTTATTGGTTTATGGGTTTCTTCAAGAGCCAACCTGGGAGCGCCGCTAATTGCAAGATTCTTTTCTAAAAAACCAATTAACAGAATAATAAAGAGGGATGCCATCCTGTCAAGTATCCTTTTGGCGGCAATGGTTGCTTTAATTCTATTGGGTTTATTTGAAATTCAAAAAGAGTTCTATCCGGTTGCGAATAAACTTTCACGTCCATCCAAACCTTTTTATGCTCTTGTGTCATTCTCTGCCGGAATTACTGAAGAGATAATGTTTAGATTAGGATTAATGTCGTTCATAATAACGGTGATTCAATTTTTAAAAAAAGTTGAAAATCCATCGAATAAAATTGTCTGGACAGGCATATTAATTTCCGCAATATTTTTTGGGCTTATCCACCTTCCCTTATCGAAAAATTTTGTAGAGTTAACACCTTTTACAATTAGCGTGACAATGATTGGAAATTTAATAACAGGGTCAACCTTTGGCTGGATATTTTGGAAACGAGGATTATTAGTCGCGATTTTATCACATGTTGTGTTTGATTTAGTTTTTCATGTAATAGGAACACCGTACACATAAAATAACAATGGCAAAGAATGGCTATAATTCATTGGGGTTTTGTGCCACACCAAAATAAAAGTATAAATCAAACGACTGATTTCTCAGCGGAATAGTCCTCCGGATGATTCCACAACGAAATCATAGCCGATGCCGTTACCCGCAAGCAAATGTCAAACGGAGCTCCAAAATAATCGTGCATTTGTAAGCTTTTACGTTGGTATGACTTGTTGCGTATGACCAATCGCGCGTATTAATAAACCAGTCAGGCGGTCTTCTTTAAATCAAACGATCAATTTTCTGTTTTAAACCAAATCCGCGCGCTAACAATCCATAAAAATCATCGCTAAACTTCTGCAATTTTAGAAATTTCTTTTTCTCTTTAATCGTTATGTCTTTTAGTTATGTTTCTGCTTTATTCCTAACGCCTTTGATGCTCAATGTTAGCAGGAAGGCTGGAAGCCACGAAAGAAACGATAAACTTTAGATCTATAACTTAAAAAAGGAAAATTATGGACAATTCAAAAAATGGTAAATGCCCGGTTACCCACGGCGCAAACACGGACACCAATAGTTCCGTAATGAGTTGGTGGCCGGACGCTCTCAATCTCGACATTTTGCATCAGCACGATACGAAAACAAATCCTTTTGGTAAGGATTTTAATTATCGTGAAGAGTTCAAAAAACTCGACCTGGAAGCTGTAAAAAACGACCTTAAAAATCTAATGACCGATAGCCGGGACTGGTGGCCTGCCGATTGGGGACATTATGGCGGTTTGATGATTCGTATGGCCTGGCATAGCGCCGGTACATATCGTATTGCCGATGGTCGTGGTGGAAGCAATACAGGAAACCAACGCTTTGCCCCACTCAATAGTTGGCCTGATAATGTGAATCTTGACAAGGCGCGTCGTCTGTTATGGCCAATAAAACAAAAATACGGCAACAAAATTTCGTGGGCGGATTTGATGATTCTTGCCGGAAATATGGCCTATGAATCCATGGGATTTAAAACATTCGGATTTGGTGGGGGTAGAGAAGACATTTGGCATCCCGAAAAAGACATATTTTGGGGCGCTGAAAAAGAATGGTTAGGAAAGGATCGATATTCCAACAAATCAGATGAAGAAACACTTGAAAATCCATTGGCGGCGGTTCAAATGGGATTAATCTACGTTAACCCCGAAGGCGTTGACGGTAACCCGGATCCATTAAAAACAGCGCAGGCTATGCGGGTAACATTCAAGCGCATGGCTATGAATGATGAAGAAACGGTTGCCCTGACCGCCGGAGGACATACCGTTGGTAAAACACACGGGAATGGCGACGCGTCAATCCTGGGCCCAAAACCCGAAGACGCCCCAATCGAAGAACAGGGTTTTGGCTGGAAAAATCCGGAAGGGAAAGGTAATGCCGAACATACGGTAAGTAGTGGTTTGGAAGGCGCGTGGACTACACACCCAAACAAGTGGGACAACAGCTACTTTTATCTGCTTTTCACCTATGACTGGGAACTCAGAAAAAGTCCTGCCGGAGCGCACCAATGGGAACCAACCAACATCAAAGAAGAAGACAAACCTTTTGACGCGCATGTTCCCGGTGTACGCAGAAATCCTATAATGACCGATGCCGATATGGCGTTGAAGATTGACCCTGAATACCGAAAAATATCTGAGCGTTTTAATAAAGACCCAAACTATTTCGCTGAAGTTTTCGCGAGAGCGTGGTTCAAGCTCACGCATCGTGATTTAGGTCCTAAAAGTCGCTATATAGGCGCTGATGTTCCAAAAGAAGATTTAATATGGCAAGACCCAATCCCAAAAGTGGATTACAAGCTTACAGAATTGGAAATTGAAGATTTAAAAAGCAAACTTCTCAATTGCGGTTTATCTCAAACAGAGCTTATTAATACAGCCTGGGACAGCGCCAGAACTTTCAGAAGTTCCGATTACAGAGGCGGCGCTAATGGAGCAAGAATTCGTCTTGCCCCGCAGAAAAACTGGGAAGGCAATGAACCTCAAAGACTTGAAAGAGTTTTGAGTAAACTTACCGAAATTCAGGCGGGCTTGAGCAAAAAAGTAAGCGTCGCCGATTTGATCGTTTTAGGTGGTATCGCCGCGATTGAAAAAGCCGCTGAAAAAGCAGGTTTCAAAATTAAAGTTCCTTTTGTAGCGGGTAGAGGTGATGCAACAGCTGAAATGACAGACATTGAGTCTTTCGAAGTGCTTGAACCAATTCATGACGGGTATAGAAACTGGCAGAAAAAAGATTATGCCGTAAAACCCGAAGAAATGCTTCTTGACAGAACGCAGTTAATGGGACTTACTGCCCCCGAAATGACTGTTTTGATTGGTGGTATGCGGGTATTGGGAACCAATCATGGAGGCACAAAACATGGAGTTTTCACCGACAGAGAAGGCGTTTTAAGCAACGATTTTTTTGTTAATCTTACCGATATGAATAATGTATGGGAACCGGTTTCTGAAAATTTATATAATATCAGAGAAAGAAAATCCGGAAAAAAGAAGTGGACAGCAACAAGAGTTGATTTGGTTTTTGGTTCTAATTCCATATTGCGCGCTTATGCCGAAGTTTACGCGCAAGACGATAACAAAGAGAAATTTGTGAAAGACTTTGTAAACGCCTGGGTTAAAGTCATGAATGCAGACCGTTTTGATGTCAAGAAATAAACCCGGCTGCTAACACCATATATAAGTAATGGCGGGGCTTGCAGCGTATTTATGCGTTTTGCCCCGCTTTTACTTTTGTGGCAATCTGACAGGATTCAGCCCCTGAGTCCGCCACTAAATATATGTAACCGTTAAATTGATTCTCAATATTGCGTATATCAAGGACATCTATCCGGAAAAAATAAGCGTTTCCGTTCCTTTAATCGCATCAATTCGTTCAGGTTTATAGGTTGTCATTGAGTCCTACGCCGATTTGTTCTCATCCGGTTAAACCCAATCCGTAATGCGCCGAATTACTTAGCAAAACTTTGTACCTACTTTTTGTTATCTTGACCTTAGTAGTATAAACGCGACAAAAATACAAAATCTTATTGTCTTATCCGCTTTACAAATCAGACTAACATTCTGTCATACATTTTGTATCCAGCTCGTCGTTCTCTCCCTGAACAAACCCAAATCATTGAGGAAATAGAAACCCGCCCATCGATTGGCGACAAAATAGAGCAAAGCATAAATGGAGCATAGTAAACGGGAAAAAGATTACGAGCCTGACCAAAAATATATAAACAGATAATAATATCATCCCTTCGGGGTTAGATATAATCAATGTACCATTTAGCTATAATAATTTCAGCCCTTCGGTCTTAAATAAACCAAATCAAATCCCGAAAGAATAAAAATATCTATTTGAATGGCTTGAAGAATGATGCCACCCCTCCGGGGTTTGGTATAATCGATAAACCATATATCTATAATAATATCAGCCCTTCAGGCTTAAAAAACCAAACCAAAATCCCGAAAGAATAAAAATATCTATTTGAATGGCTTGAAGAATGATGCCACCCCTCCGGGGTTTGATATAAACAATATACCATTTAGCTAT
>JACDJC010002788.1_pt1 | contig 13316 bp, 10 predicted proteins | sample 7454191 | NCBI WGS metagenome assembly JACDJC01 (sample SAMN14253291, study PRJNA609438) | sludge metagenome | isolation source: sludge after 25d culture with pyrite and EDTA | collected 2018-12-20 | reverse complement strand
CCATAGGCGGCTTGCGTTATTGTTTGTGCAGTTTTGAGGTTTTCCGTCGCAGCCTGGAGCGCGCCGCGTTGATCCGACGGCGCTTCCGGGATCATTGCAGTCAAGCTCATGGACAAGCCATTCGCCGGTCTCCAGGAGTTGCAATCATTCAGCTTCGACCACACACGCATGGATGTGAGCGTGCTGTTGCTGACCGCGCCGTTCCTGCTTGCTCCCGGCTTATTCCCCCTTCCGTTGTCCACTCTGGCGCTGGCGCTGTTGATTACCCCTTATATGGTGCGCCTGATGCTCGGACAGCCGCCGGCGCGACCCACGGCCGCCAATTTCCCGGTTGCGCTTCTGGCTCTGGGTTTCCTGCCGCTTGTCTTTCTCATGACACTCGGGTCGTGGACAGTGACCTGGGAGCGGGTGACGACGCTGGCCTGGTCGATTGCGCTCTTCTTTTGCGTCGTCAATTGGCCGCAACCGGGACGACAGGCGAGATTCCGCACGCGCATTAACGGCCCCATCTACATTTACCTGGCCTTGGGCAGCGTGGTGGCAGTGCTGGGCATGCTGGGCATGCGCAGCGTCGACAAGCTGTTTTCCCTGTCACCCGCCGGTCTCCTGGCCGACTACATGGGGTGGGAAAACGGGCTGGCGACGAACGAGATCGCCGGTGTCCTGACGCTTTTCCTGCCTTTCGCGGCGGCTCTGACCGTCGGCTGTCTGATTACGCAGCGTCGGCGACAGGCGCTCATCCTTCTGCCCCTCACCCTGTTTATGGCGGCGACGCTGACGCTGTCGCAGTCGCGCACGGGACTGGTTGCTGCGGCGGTTGGCGTTTCCCTGGCGCTGGCCGTATCGGGCCTGCTGACGCGCAGGTGGGTGGCCGCCGGGCTGATCGCGGTGAGCCTGGCCGCAATACTGATCGGCCTGACGCCTGTGTGGGACTGGTTTGTCTTTGCCGGGGCCAACTCGTGGGACAGCGTTTTCGGACCGCGGTTGGGCATCTGGCAGCAGGCAGCCGATGCGATTCGCGACCACCCGGTGTGGGGGATGGGCCTGGGCGTGTTCGGCGGGCTGACGCGATTTGTCTACCCGCTGACCGCTCCGGAGAACGGCCCGGTTCTGGAAGATGCACACAACCTCTATTTGCAGACGGCGCTCGATTTCGGAGTGGCCGGATTGATCGTCTTTCTGGTTCTGGCGCTGATCATCTTTATCTCGGCTGTGCGGTTGGTGCGTGATCGGCCGCCGCGGACGCCGGCCCGCTTCTGGGCCGCGGGGTTGCTGGGTGCGCTGATCGCCCACGCGCTCTACAGCATCACCGATGCGGTGGCCCTGGGCACTCTGGCCGGCGTACCGCTCTGGTTCCTGTTCGGACTGGTGATGGGAGCGACCGGCCGGCGGCTGCAGATGGAGTGGTCAATCCCGGCCCGGCTGGGCTTCGTCGGCGCGCTGCTGCTGGCGGTGACTCTTTCGGCTTTCTCATTGCGCACGAATCGCGCCGGTCAATTGGCGGCCTATGCGCTCATGAACCCGACGACCAACGTGGCCCGGCTGGCGACCGACATCGGGCGCCTGGCGGGCGGCGATTGTCGCGCCCGCTGGTATGAAGGGTTGCTCTATCACACGTTGGGAAACACGCCCGCCCGCGAAACGGCGTGGAGCGCGCTGCTCGATTGTTCGAACGAGTACGTCGGCTATATGTCCGCCCTGGCTCCCAATGACGCGACGCTGGCCGAGCGGGCGGTGGCGCTTCGACCGGAGAATGCGGACGGGTATTTTTGGCTGGCGTCTGTCGTCATCACTGACGCGCCGGATGACGCCGTCTCTCTCTACCGTCAGGGGCTGGAGCTTGCACCCGCGGATGGCCGGCATTGGCTGGCGCTGGGCGACCTGTTGCAGGCGAGCGATCCTTCCGCCGCGCGCGAGGCCTATCTGCAAGCCTGCCTCAACGGCGACCCCGGCGCTAACGGTTGTCTCAGGGCCGGCGGGATTGCCGAGCGGCAGGGCGATCCACGTCTGGCCATTGGATATTACCGGCTTTCCCACCTGGACGGCGCGCTGGAGAAGGCGGCCGAATTGGAGCGGCAGTTGGGGCAGTAGAGTCGTATTCCGTGGGTTAGCCGAGACAACCGGATACCTGCTCTTCGGCGCTTCCGCTCTCCTCGTTCCCGTTCCAAAACGACGCTATAATCCACGCTCATGGCGGTTCTTACGGCAACCAACGTCGGGCAGTCGTTCGGCGAATATGACGTTTTCGGCGGTGTTAACGTCGGCATCCCCCGCGACGGCAAAATCGGTCTGGTTGGCCCAAACGGCGTCGGCAAGACGACGCTGCTGCTGATCCTGGCCGGCCGCTCGCAGCCATCGGCCGGGCAGGTACACCTGGCGAAAGGCGCGCGCATTGGCTATCTGTCGCAGGAGTCTTCCGACGCCTTCATCAACCAGAGCGCCGATCATACCGTCTATGAGGAGATGCTGACCGTCTTCGCGCCTCTGCGCGAGATGGAAGCGCAACTGCGCCGGATGGAGGCGGGGATGGCCGCGGCCGACGCCGGGGACGAGGTGCTGGATGCCTATAGTCGCCTCCAGGTCGAATACGAGGTTGCCGGCGGCTACGACTACGACACGCGCGTTCGTATGGTGCTGACCGGTCTCGGCTTTCGTCCCGAGGCATGGGGCCAACCCCTGACCCAACTAAGCGGCGGCCAGAAAACGCGCGTGCTGCTGGGGCGGCTCTTGCTGGAAGCGCCCGATCTGCTCATTCTCGACGAGCCGACCAACCATCTGGATGTGGCGGCCATCGAATGGCTGGAGAACACGCTGAACACCTGGCCCGGGGCCGTTCTCGTCGTCAGTCATGACCGCTACTTTCTGGATCGCGTCGCCAACGCCATCTGGGAGATGAGCACGGCCGGGATCGAGACGTATCGCGGCAACTACAGCGCCTATCTGACGCAGCGACAGGAGCGTTGGGAACGCCTCCAACGGGAATACGACACTTTCCAGGATCGGGTGGCAAAGGAACTGGATTTCATTCGCCGCAATATTGCCGGGCAGCGGACGCAAATGGCCTGGGGCAAACTCTCGCGCCTGAGTCGCGAAGTAGAGGCGGTTCGCGTCGGTGGCCTGGGGGTCATCGGCACGCTGGAAAGCAAGGGCTGGAGCCGTATAGCCGACGAACTGGACTTGCGACGACCGGCGGCGACGCTGGCCGAGTTGCAGGCGGCTGTGGCCGCGCTGCCCGCGCCCACCCGGCCGCCGGTCCTCAATATGCGCCTGAATGCCGCCTATCGCAGCGGCAACATCGTCCTGCGCGCCGCCGACCTCGTTGTGGGCTATCCCGACCGGCCGCTCTTTACCGTGGACGAGCTGGAACTGCACCGGCTGGAAACGGCCGCGCTGATCGGGCCGAACGGCACGGGCAAGACGACCTTCCTTAAGGTGATCCTCGGCAAGCTGGAGCCGCTGGCCGGGCGGCTGACATTGGGTGCGAGCCTGAAGGTCGGCTATTTCGCCCAGGCACAGGAGGCGCTCGATCCCGAGGCGACCGTCCTCGATGAATTGCTGCGCCACAAGGAGATGACCATCAGCGAGGCGCGCAACTATCTGGCCCGTTATCTCTTTCGCGGCGACGATGTGTTCAGCCGTATCAGCACCCTGAGTGGCGGCGAGCGGGCGCGGCTGGCCCTGGCTATCCTGGTACTGGAGGAAGCCAACTTCCTGCTCCTCGACGAGCCGACCAATCACCTCGACATCACCTCGCAGGAGGTTTTGCAACTGGCTCTGGAGGCGTTCGATGGGACGATCCTGCTGGTGACTCACGATCGCTATCTGGTTGACCGGTTGGCGAGCCAAATATGGGAACTGCGCCAGGACGGCGACTCGACGCGGCTGGAGATCTTCAAGGGGCCATATCAGGAATATCTGGCGGCGCGAGATGCAAAGCCGGTCGTCGAAACGGTGGCGACTGCAACGGCCGCCAATGGCAACGGCGCATCCGGCGGGCGGTTGAGCAAGAACGAGCAGCGCAGGCGAGTCGAGGCGCTGGCATTGGTGGAAGCCGAGATCGCGGCGACCGAAGCGGATCTGGAGCGACTGGGCAGCGCGCTACAGGAGGCGGCCGCGGGCCAGGATTTCGCCGCGCTGCAACAACTGACGACGGAATATGGCGCGGCCGAACAAAAACTGGAACGGCTGTTCAACGATTGGGAGACGATGACGCATGAGCCGGCGCATGATTATCGGGTTGACGGGTAACATCGCCACGGGCAAGTCGGCCGTCATGCGTCTGGCCGCCGAGCGCGGCGCGCTGACCATCGACGCCGACCGCGTGGTGCATGAGTTGCTGGACGGCGACGCGACGATCCGGGCCGCGGTCGTCGATGCGTTTGGGCCGGACGTGCGCCGGGCCGACGGTCGCATTGACCGCGCCGCGCTGGGCCGGATCGTCTTTGGCGACGCAGAGAGGCTTCGGGCGCTGGAGGGGATTTTGCACCCGGCGGCGCGGATGGAGATCGCCCGGCGCGTGGCTGCGGCCGAAGCGCCGGTTGTGATGATCGAGGCTATCAAGCTGTTGGAGGGGCCGCTGGCGGCGGTGTGCGACCGGATATGGGTGACGAATTGCGCGCGGACCACGCAGATGGCGCGCCTGCAAGTGTGCCGGGGAATGGATCGGGCGACGGCCGCGGCGCGCATCGATGCCCAGCCGCCGCAGGAAGAGAAGATCGCCCGGGCCGATGTGGTGATCCACACCGACGGCCCCATGAGCGAGACGGAGGCGCAGTTCGAGGCGGCATGGACGGGGTTGTGGGACACGAACGACGAATGAATTGCGCTGCCTGCTCCTGTTCCCTTAATGTTTCCCGAACGGCCGCTTTCCTCTGTGCAATTCGTCCGTAAATCGGTATAGTAGTCTCTCATGCAATCGATCAAACAGTGGATTCTCCGCCATCCAAATCTGGCCGCCTGGATCGTTCTGGCCGTGGGCATGAATGCCATCCTCGTCTTCGAGGCGCGCGACGTGGGCTTGCTGCCGATGCAATGGTTCTGGCTGCTGCTCATCACGACGCTGGTCGCCGGGGCGTGCATCTGGATCGTCAGTTGGGGGGATGACGACGAGGAAGTCGGCGCGGTTGGGCCGTCGGCCGAACTGAAGCCGAGCGACGAGCAAATTCCACCCGCCTGATCTATCCGGTTTGCGCCAATGGAAGAGTTTCGGCCGGTAACCTCGCAGGAGACGTATACGCATGTCGACGCGCTGCGGCGCGATATTGCCGACGTGTTCATTGTCTACGACACGACCCTCGACTACCCCGAGAAGGGATACGTGCGCTTTCGTGGCCGATTCCTGATCGCGCCGGTCGATAGCTTCGAGACGTTGCGCCGCCGGTTTGAGCGGCATGGTTTCACCCCAACCGTGAGCGAGGAGGGCGGCTACACTATTCTGGTCGCTCTGCCCGTGGTCTTCGATCATCCCCGCTCCCGATGGTGGATCAATGTCCTCCTCTATCTGGCGACGATTCTCTCCACGTTGTTCGTCGGCGCGTTCTACGAGACGGGTTCGCTGGAAATAGCCATCAATCACTTGTGGCTGGGATGGCCTTTTTCGTTTGGGGTGATGCTCATCCTGACGGCCCACGAGCTGGGCCACTACTTTGCCGCGCGCCATCACGGCGTGCCGGTGACGTTGCCCTACTTCATCCCGATGCCCATCTCCCTTTTCGGCACGTTCGGCGCGTTCATCCGGCTGCAGGGACCGATGAACAATCGCCGGGCGCTGTTCGACATCGGCGCGGCCGGGCCGCTGGCGGGCCTGGTGTTCGCATTGCCGGTGCTGTTCTACGGGCTGGCGACATCGAACCTGGGGCCGATTCCCCCGAATGCCGGCTTCGAGGGCAACTCGCTGCTCTATCTGCTGGCGAAGTTCGCCGTTTTCGGCCGCGTGCTGCCGGGCGACGGGATCGACGTATTTCTGAACCAGACGGCGATGGCCGGGTGGGTCGGCCTGTTCGTCACGGGGCTAAACCTGTTGCCGGTGGGCCAGCTCGATGGCGGCCACGTGGCGTACTCCCTGTTCGGCAAAGGGGCGCAGGCATTCTACTGGCCGACGCTTATCGGCCTGGGGATCATTACGGTCTATTCCTACGTGCAGGGGATATTTGTGCCGACATGGCTGCTGTGGATGGCGCTGCTGTTCTTTCTCGGCCGCGTTCATGCCCGGCCATTGGAGGATATGACCGAGTTGGACCCGGTGCGGCGGGTGCTGGCCGTGTTCACGCTGGCGCTGTTCTTCCTGGTGTTCGTGCCGCTGCCGTTCGCCGGGGTTGGATAGCGCTTGGCAATGGCGGCGATTGGCGATATAATTAGCGCTTGATTTGGTGCCATAGCTCAGTGGTAGAGCGGGGGACTCATAAGCCCTAGGTCGATGGTTCAAATCCATCTGGCACCACAGGTTAAATGAGCGGAGGGCTGCCTCTTGCAAGGAGGGGAGTCCGTTGAGTAGCAGTTGTCGCCGGAAGCAACCGCGGGCAGGAAAATTTGTCCCGTCCGCAACCTGACGGCTTACAGCCGGATAATTTACTCTCGCTTCTGTATTTGATTTGAAAAGTGCGTTGGCCGGGACAGGAGCGTCACCCTTAAAGGGTGGACGCTACTACCCCGACCGACGCGCTTTTTTCTTTTTGCGCTTCCCGCCCGACTGCCCTGCGCGGCTTGCCTGCCGGGCCTGGAACGGGCAGCTATTCAGCTATTGGCATCGACCCGGATACAACTCGTTATAGGCCTCTGTCGCAATAGCGTTCTTGGCGTCAAGCGAAGTCCGGGCGACCGGCATGGCTGTTTCCTGTGTGATAGCCGGGATTGCCGTATATTGTTCATTGAATGGAGCGAATGCCGTCTGGGTCGCGTCATCCATCTTCTCAGCTGCGCTGGAGAGATCTTTCCAGCTATTGTCCATTGTTGCTCCCAGTTGCACGATCTGAGCCAGATCGGCCACTTCGCCCAATGCGGCAATGGTTGGCCCGACCTCGTTTAGCTCGGTCATGGCGGCGCAGAACGCGACAGTCGGGTCCTCGTCGCTGCCGCATGCCGCGAGTGACAAGACAAATATCGACACCAGGATGGAAATCTTTAGGACTGTCTTCATCGTAATCTCCTGTTACTTATCAACGTTGGTCTCTTTTCGATCTTCCACAGCGTCTTCGATCACATGTGGGGGATCATCTTTTTTGGATGATGGAATGAGCGTTTTCATCTTCGACCAAACCCCCTGGGCATGGCCGACCGCTTCAGCATCCACTTCCTTCTCGCTGCCGGGCACGTAGCTCATCAGGCGGGCCATCCATCGCGTGGATGAGAAGCTTTCCAGGATGACGATGATGAGCATCGTCAAGGGGATGGCCAATATCGCCCCGATTCCCCCCAGAAGCCAGCCCCAGATAAATACCGATACAAAGACGATCAGAGGGGAGATGCTCAGCCCTTTGCCTAACACGCGCGGCGATATGATGTTAGCTGCTGTGCCGTTGATAATAGCGTACATGACGAAAATGATCAGAGCTGTTCGGGTACCGTAGAGACTATAGGCCAATAATACCGGCGGAATCAAGGCGAGCCAATAGCCGACAGCCGGGATAAAGCCCAGCACCCAGGCGATGACTCCCCATAGGATGGCGTAGGGCACGTCAAAAAACCAGAGCAGCAGTGTGTCGCCGATGCCGACCAGCAGGTTGATGAACGCCGTCAGGACCATATAGCGGCGTACGTTGCTCGTCAGGCCGATTGCCTGATCCAGTATGCCGGTCCCTGCGTCAATGCCGATGTGCGAGAGGTTTGGGAGCGACAGGGCGGTGTAGAGCATAAAGATAAATATGAGCAGGGTCAGGAATAACTGGCTGATGGTGCTTCCAAACGCCTCCAACAGTGTAGAGAACAGTTGGGCAAATTGCCGTTGGTTAAGTGTTCTCATGATCGATTGCCCTATCTGGTCCAGGGTAGAGGCATCCGATGTTGAACTTTCGTTTTGGGCTTGAAAGCCGGCTGAGTATGTCGTCATATTCTCGTTCATGCCGGAGATCGACCCCAATAACAGCCAGGTGAACCCGAGGGTAAACAGCACCACCAACAGAATGGTGACCAACAAGGCCGGGCCTGACTTCAGGCCACGTTTTTGCAGGGCCTTCGGTACCGGCAGAAGGGTGATGGTGATGACGGCGGCCAGCAAAATAGGGTTTATGATGCCGGCCAGGCCACGAATACCCCAGATCAGGATGATGACCGCCGCCGCCACGATGACGGCAAAACCGAGCCGTTGGTTAGAAGATTCATTCATACTGTTTTGTTCTTCCTTATGACAAGGATGAATAACTCATGGTCTAGGACTCAGGATGTCCGCGCGTGTCGGAAAATGAGGTGGTCTTGAGCCAATCATCGGCCGCCAGCATGGCTTGCCTGGAAGCGAGCCCCAGCGTATTGCTGGCCAGGAAGACGTTGTCGTCGCCCAGGACTTCTCCCGTTGTCTGAGTGCGATCCAGTTGTTGTTTCACTTTCTCTGATACACCGGTCAGGATCAGCCGTCCGTTTTGCGCGCGGAGCTGGGCCGCGTAGCGTTCGAGGATATTGATGAACGTGCTGCTGATGCTGTCCTGAAATCGCAGGCGAAGGATCACGACCGGTCGCTCGGTTCCCTTGGCCGAGGGCAAGGCTTCTTCCACGTGGGCGGCCCCGGCAAAGAACAGGCTGCCATACACCTGAAGCAATGTGACCGCGTTGCCGGGCAAGACGGCCGGTGGTTTTCTCTGGGTGAAGGTCCCGTCGGGATTGGCCACAAACTCGACGACGCGCGTCTCCTGGGATGAAGACGCCAGATAGAATAGCACGGACAAGGCCACACCGGCGAACACCGCCCATTGAAGCGGGATGAAGAGCGTCAGGGCCAGCGTCATCAGCATCACCAACCGCGAACTCCAACCGGTGTGCCAGACGTCGGCGATCTCTTCCTGTTTGAACGACTGGATGCCGGCCACAATTAGCAAAGCGGCCATTGCCGGCATCGCCACCAGGCTGACCGCCCGGCTAAATAACAGGACTGCCGCGACGACCACGAGACCCGAAAAGATATTGGCCCAACGCGACCTGGCGCCGGAACTGACGTTCAGGGCCGTTGTGGAGACCGAGCCGCCGATGGGCATGCCCTGTAACAGCCCCGCGCCGATGTTGGCCGCTCCCTGGCCGATGAAGTCGCGCGAAGCCTCGGGATAATTTCCGTCGGGATTGGGATAAGCCTTGCTGACTCCCGCGCCTTGCACCATTGCGATGACGGCGATAGCCACGGCATCGACGATTAGAATCGGCCATTGCGAGGGGTCGGGCAGCTTCGGCATGGGCAGCGACGTGGGGATAGTAGCTACATCGTTCACCTGTTGGACGGAAGTCCAACCTAACAGAAGCAACAAGATGGAGCCGCCCAACATTCCAATCAGCATCGAGAAATTGGACAGCCGCGTCTTGCCGACGGCGACGATGATCAGGATGGTCAGCAAGCCGATGACCGTCGTCTGCGGGTCGATCTGATCGAGGTTGCGTAACAGATCAATGGTTTTCACAACCTTGTTGCTATATTCGCTGGAATAGCCGGTCAGGTCGCCGAGTTGCGACAGAACAACCAGGACCGAAACGCCCGTCAGAAAGCCAATGACGACGGAGTTCGAGACAAAGCGAAGCAGCCGCCCGGCCTTGAGAAACCCGGCCAGCGTCATGAACAGGCCGGCCATCAACGCCAGAGCCGCCAACCCGGAGGCATGTTGCTCACCGCTAAACGAAGCCAGAGCGGACCCTGCGGTGATGGCTACGGCGCTGGTCGCCGCCACCGTCATGAAGGCCGAACTGCCAAAGATCGCGCCGAGCGGGGTGCCGATCATGATGGCGTAAAGCCCCTGGACGGGATTTGCCCCGGCGAGGATGGCCGAGGCCATTGCGTCGGGAATATCGGCGACTCCCGTCGTCAGCCCGGCGGTGAAGTCAGAGATCAGGTTTTGTCGCGAGGGGGCCGGCCGATCAATTGTTATGTCGCTCATCGAACCCTCTAAAGTTGGCGGGATCACTTCTCTTGATCAAAACCTGCCGATTCTTCCGGCGAAATTTGTTCGACCGAGATGATCGCATGCCCAAGGTTGTAGAAGGCATTGATGAACCCTATCAAGGCTGCTTGATCCATTATCTCCCCGACAAACACGGTTTGATCGGGTATTTCCGACTCTTCATGCATCTCAAATGCATTCCCCCACATGGATTCTATCCAGGATTGAACCGGATACCCATGTACTCGAATTCGATATGTGGCGGATGCATCCATTGGCAATGATTGAAGCTCATTCATAGGCCTGCCCAGCAATTCGACCGAACTGTAATGAAGGTGTGTGCATCGGTCTCGCCCGGCAGCGATGGATATATGGTAGGTTATGATCGCCTCGATCGGCAGTACCAAAATGGTGTATAGAGGGTGCGTAAATTTGCGCGAACGAGCCGGGGAGAAACGGTGGCTCTAGTTGGTCGAGGGCTTTTCGATGATGCCGAGATGTTGAGCGGCCTGAACTGCCTCGCGGCGGCTGGCCACGTTGAGCTTCTGGTAGATGTTGATGGTATGGCGCTTGACCGTGACCGGGGCGATCACCAGTTGCTGGGCGATTTCCTTGTTACTCAACCGCCTGCTAAGCAAATCAAGCACCTGAAGCTCGCGTTCCGTCAGTGGCTCGACCATTGTTTCGTTTGCCGTGGCTTTCACTGCCGAAAAAGCAGACAGGATTCGTTGGATGTAGCCGGCCCTGGGACTACTTGAGGGAACCCGGCCGAGCAACTCTCTCATCTTCGGCCCCAGATCGACGTAGAGCCGAATGAACTCCGAAGGCTCGGCCATGATTAGGGAACGCTCCAGGGTCTTGATGGCTGTTTCTTCATCACCCTGGCGATCATAAAGCATCGCTTCCAGAGCCAGCACTTCGATGAGGAAGCGATTATTGTGCGTAGCCTCGACATGTTCGTGCAATCGTTGCAAGGTATCGGCCGCCAGTTTGTCACTCGCCCGGCTATTAACGCTTAGCAACGCCTTGGGGATGGTCAATGGCGGCGCATAGAAGAATGGGAACGGCCCAAGACGCATATTAGGCAGCATCTGTTCAGCCCATTGAGCGGCCTGTTTGAAATGCCCCTGCCTGATATCCAGTTCGACCTGAAAGGCCTGGGCGGTCGAAAGGTGGGGCAAGCTGCGAAGCTCTATGGCATAAGCAATAACTTGAGCCATTATTTCCCTGACTTTCTCCAGATTGCCGTATGCCTGATGGATGAGAGCCAGGATAAACCCTGTGTAGATCGAGAAATAGCCACGGGTCATCAGTCGAACGGAAAAGGCGCTCTCGGCATGGTGAAGCGCTTCGGTCAGATTGTTTTGGTGATAGTGGGCGCTTGCCAGAAAATAATGTCCCCATGCCTTTGTGATGTGCTGGTCGACCGACAAGGTTAGCGTCAGGAGATACTCGCCGATCTGTTTCAAAGCCGTCAGGTCGGCCATCATCCAGGAGATATAGCCGCCGGTGCCTGCATTACGCCCACGCGGGCCTTCCGGCATGGCCAGATCCTCTTGTTGACCCAGTCGGACCATTTCATAAGCACTGTCCAGCTCGCCCATTAAGTGTAGCGAACCGGCGCCATAAACTCTGGCGAAGCTACGCACCGTATAATATGTCTTCGGCAAAAACTCCAGGCCACGAGTTGAGCGAGCCAACGAGGTGGACGGATCAAGGGTGTAATAGAGCGGAATGCCGGCAAGAATATCATTCTCGGCCCGCAACAGACGCTCCTGTGACGGCTCGAGATCGAGGTGATCGATCAAGGCGTCGATCTCCTCGGCCAGACGACGAAGCTCTCCGATGTCCAGCCGGGTTGCATGAGCACCCCAGGCCTTTGCCAACAGCAAATCGGGCGAGGCCTGGATAACTTCATCAGGAAACAGATTGCACAGGGACAGTAGTCGCCCAAAACTTTCCTGATTGAGCAGGTCCTGGCGGATTTTGGTCACCAGGTTAACGGCCTCTTGTATCTCTCCGGCAATCATCAGGTGTTGTATTGCTGCTTCGGTGAACCCGGCCTCCGCAAACCAGCGGCCGGCCCTGAGGTGGAGAAGGGCTATTTCCTTGCCTGTATACTCCTGATTTAGCTTGCTTTTGAGAAACCCGCCGAGCAAATGGTGATAGCGGAACCACTGTTGCTCATCATCCAGCGCTATGATGAACAGGTTCTCCCGATTCAGCTTGCGTAACATTACCTGCCCGCTGAAGCCGGTATCCGACGACGCGATCACCGCCTCGCACAGTGGCCCCGACATCCGGTTAAGAATGGACGTCTGAATCATGAACGACTGCATCTCTGCGGTTAAACCTGCCAGAACCTGCTCGGTCAGGAACTCAACGATGTGATGATTGGTGACGCTGAGGTCGTGGAAATACTTCTCAACGTCCTTTTTGGAGTAGGCCAGCGAGAGAGCTGCCAGTCGCAAACCTGCGGGCCACCCTTCGGTACTGGTATGCAGGTTGGCGATAAGCTCGCTATTCGGCAAGTCGTCTGTCGCTGATTTGAGAAAGGCAGTCGTCTCTTCCAGATTAAATCGCAGATCGGCGGAACGGATATCGATCAACTGATTGCGGGCGCGCCAGACGCTGAGGGGCAACTGGGGATCATGTCGGGACAGCAAAACCAGATGGAACTTGGGGTGCGGGTAGCGCATGAAGTCGCTGATTAATTCGAGCGCTTCGGGGTTGTGAATGAGGTGAAGATCCTCAAGGACCAGGATGACTCCCCGATCGAGTGCGTCAAGCTCGGAAAAAAAGAAATTGATGAACTCCTGTGTGGTCAAGGGATTGCCTTGCCTCAGGATCGATCCAAGACTCGTCCCAAAACCGGGCGCCCTCCGACGCACGGCGGCCAGGAAACCGGTCAGGAGATGCATGAAATCGTTGTCGATCTCATCGAGCGAAAGCCAGGCTCCGTATAGATCGCTTTTTTCCAGCCAGACGCTGACTGCTGTGGTTTTACCGTAGCCCGCCGGCGCGGAAACGAGGCAAAGGGGACGGTGAGGTATCAGATCGAGGCGTGCTTGCAGATTCCGGCGCAGCACGAAATCCTCTGGCGCAGGCGGGCGGGATAGCTTTGCTGAATTGATAATTGTCCCATCCTTGATTAGATCCATACGACACCAAGCCAAGAGGCATTATAGCCCATAATTTATACCACTATCAACAATCAATGGGTCGGGGTCAGGATTTCAGTTTTTAATT